>Ga0070668_100003793_pt1 | contig 11168 bp, 7 predicted proteins | sample KBSS43metaG_FD_64661 | JGI IMG/M metagenome (GOLD analysis project Ga0070668, IMG submission 64661) | Switchgrass rhizosphere microbial communities from Kellogg Biological Station, Michigan, USA - KBS S4-3 metaG | ecosystem: Host-associated > Plants > Roots > Rhizosphere > Soil ... | reverse complement strand
CGACGCACGCGCGGCGTCCGGCGCGCGCTCGTCGCTCATCGAGAGAGGCAGTGCGGCGGCCGCATCATGGGGCATGATAGTGCCTCAAAAAAGTCCGGCCGCGCGCCTGAGCGCCGCGACCGGGGGAGTGCGCCCGTGAGGAGGGGGTACGGGGCGCGTCAACCAGATTCAATTCCAGAGCACCTTGCCCGACGCGTCCTTGATCTGCGCTTTCCACGCGTCGGCGATCTGCTTCGACACCGCGTCCGGAATCGCGACGTAGTCGAGCTCGTCGGCCATCTTGCCGCCGTTCTTGAACGCCCAGTCGAAGAATTTCATCACTTCGACTGCACTCTGGGGCTTGTCCTGCTTCGCCTGCATCAGGATGTAGCTCGCGCCAGTCACCGGCCAGCTCGCCTTGCCGGGCTGGTCGGTGAGGACGACGCCCATGCCCGGCGTGTTCTTCCAGTCGGCACCTGCCGCCGCCGCCTGGAATGCAGTGTCGTCGGGCTGCACGAACTGGCCGTCCTTGTTCTGCACGCCGGCGTGCGCCATCTTGTTCTTTTTCGCGTACGCGTACTCGACGTAGCCGATCGAGCCCTTGATTCGCTGCACGTACGCGGCCACGCCTTCGTTGCCTTTGCCGCCGACCCCTTCCGGCCACGCCACCGCCGTGCCCGATCCGACCTTGGTCTTCCACTCGGGGCTGACCTTGGACAGGTAGTCGGTCCACAGGAACGACGTTCCCGAGCCGTCCGAGCGGCGCACGACGGTGATCGGATCGACGGGCAGCTTCACGCCCGGATTGATGTCGGCAATCGCCTTGTCGTTCCAGGACTTGATCTTGCCGAGATAGATGTCGGCGAGCACAGGACCGGTGAATTTGATTTGCCCGGGGCCGATCCCTTCGATATTCACGATCGGCACGACGCCGCCGATGATCGCCGGGAACTGCACGAGGCCCGCCTGTTGCAGGTCCTCCGCCTTCAGCGGCATGTCGGACGCGCCGAAGTCGACGGTTTTCGCCTTGATCTGCGCGATCCCGCCGCCGGAGCCGATCGACTGATAGTTCATGCCAACACCCGTTTTCTGCTTGTAGGCCTCGGCCCACTTCGCATAGATCGGGTACGGAAACGTTGCGCCGGCGCCGGTAATGTCCACGGCAGCCGCAGGGTTGGCGAGCCCGAACGACAGTGCGGCAACGGCCAGAAAGTTGGATATGAGGTACTCGCGCATCGTCTGCTCCCAATGAAATTTCCGGAGATGACGAAGCCTAGGGCGGGAATGTTACGTCCCGATGACGCCGCCGTGACTTCACATGACGGTGTATTGGGTGAGGTTATGCAGCGACTCGGCGTCAGGTCCGCTGGTCCCCGTGGTACAGGCGCACGGTGTGGCGCGCTTCGACGAAGAACAGCCAGCGTTCGGCGAAAAGTCCTGCGATGCACGCCGTGAATGCCGCCGCGGCACCCCGCCATTCGGACAGCCCGGCGACCAGCCACAACAGCGGCAGCGCGATGGACGCGACCCAGAACAGCCAGCGCATTGGCCGGATGTGCCGGCGCGGGTTGACGAATTCCCTGGTCAGGAACGTGCCGCGCGAATGACCGGCGTCAAGCAGCCGTGCCGCCATCACCGACGTCGCTCCGGGCGGACCAACGCCCTGCGGCACCCCGATCGCGCGGCCGATCGTCACCGAGCCCTCGCTCCCGGCCAAGAAATGGAAGTACTCGAGCTTCACCAGCGCAGCACCGGCCAGCAGCACCGCCGCAATCAGCGCCAGTCCGGTGACCGGCTCTCCATACGCGCGCAACGTCGCGACGACCAGCAGCGCACCCGACGCGAATCCGAGCATCAGGTACGCCAGCGGAACGCGCGCCGTATGCCATGCGCGGATCGGCTTCAGGCTCGCGTAGATCATGGCCGTGCAGTAGATGACGACCGGCGCCAGGACCAGCGTGACGGCCGCGAGCGCCAGCAGCAGCGGCGCCGCTGCGGCGAAGTGCCGCGCGGCGACGTACGCGGCGGCCACGGCCAGGAACGCAATCGAGAACACGGCCTCGCGCGACAGCCACGACGTGCGAAAGCGCGCGGCCGAGCGCCATGCGTTCCGAGGATTGGCCAGATGCAGCACCGACGAGCAGAGGCCGATGACGACGAGCATCAGCGCCAGCGCGGCGGTACGGGTCCACAACGCGGGCATCGCCGGAAGCTCGACACCTCCGACGGTCGCGACGATGTCGGCGAGCGCGATCAGCGCCAACGCCCCGAGGCCCGCGCCCGACAGCACGGTGAACGCGAGTACCGAAAACGCCGCGTGCATGCGCCGTATCAGCCCGCCAGCACGGCCTTCGCCCGCGCAATCAACCGGTGCAGCGCGCCCCGCTCCTCGGCCGGCGGCGGGTCGGGTACGACCGTCGGCGGCGCGCGCGGCGGGAGATAGCGATTGACGGGCCGATAGCCGAGTTCATCCAGCAACGCGAACCCCCCGCGCTCGGCGCTCAGCGTCGAGACCTTCGAGGCCGGATCGTCGAAATCACCGAAGTGGCGCGCATGCGTCGGACACGCGAGCACGCAGGCAGGCTGCCGTTCTTCTTCGGGCAGCGCGACGTCGTGAACCCGGTCGACGCATAGCGTGCACTTTTTCATCGTGCCCGACGCCGTGTCGAGCTCGCGCGCGCCGTACGGACACGCCCACGCGCACAGATTGCAGCCCATGCAGCGGTCCTGGTCGACGAGCACGATGCCGTCGTCGCGCTTGTAGGACGCACCGGTCGGGCACACGGTCACGCACGCGGCATCCTCGCAATGCAGGCACGACATCGGGAAGTTGACGGTCTTGACGTCCGGATACGCGCCGACCTCGTAATGGCGAACACGGTTCAGCCACACGCCGGATGGGTCGCTGCCGTAGGGATCGTAGTCGGACAGCGGTCCGCTGATCGCCGACGCGCCGTTCCATTCCTTGCACGCGGTCGCGCACGCATGGCAACCGACGCAGGTGTCGAGGTCGACGACCAGGCCGAGCTTCATGTCGTGCTCCAGCGCAATACGAGCGGCCGCGCACCGGTCGACGGCAGCGGCTCGAACGTCGGCCATGCGCCCGTCTCGCCGGCCTGGCACTTGGTCACGCTCACGCGAAGGTCGAACCACGCCGCCTGGCCGGTGACCGGATCGGAATTGGTGATTCGACGTCCGGCGCCGGGCAGGTGCTCGGAGATCAGATGATTCAACAGGAATCCGGTCGTCGCCTCCGGCGCATCGGGGGCCAACGCCCAGGCGCCGCGCTGCTTGCCGACGGCGTTCCAGGTCCACACGGTATTCGGCTCGCAGCCTTCCATCGTTCGGATGCGGCAGCGGAGCTTGCCGCGACGCGACTCGACCCACGCCCAATCGTCATCGGCGAGTCCAAGCGCCGCCGCCGTGCCGGCATTCATGTACAGGAAATTCTCGGCGAGGATCTGGCGCAGCCAGGCGTTCTGCGAATCCCACGAGTGATACATGACCATCGGACGCTGCGTCAGCGCGTGCAGCGGATACACGGCGTCGTCGGTGGGCTGCAGCTCGAGCGGTGGATACCAGAACGGCAACGGGTCGAAGTATTTCGCCAATCGCGCGGCGTCGTCCGGATCGGGCGGTCGCGGCCCGGCGTAGCGGCCCTCGCCCGCCAGCCGGAATTTCTGCAGCGGCTCCGACCAGATCTGCATGACGATCGGCTCGATGTCGGTGATGAAGCCGGCCTTTTTCGCGAATTCGAGGTAGCGGCGATTGGCGAAACGATTCCACTTAAGCGCGTCGGGCAGGTGGAACGCGAAGAACGACTGGTTCGCGATGTACGCGTCCCATTGGCGCGGATTCGGCGCGCCGACCAGCGCCCGGTCACCTTCGACGCCCCGCCAGCCCGCAAGGAACCCGATTCCCGGCGCCCGCTCGTAGCGGACGATGAAATCGCAGTAGTCGTGGAACTTGCGCGAGCCGTCGGGTTTGACGAATGCGGAGAACTGCAGCCGCGACGCGAGCTCGACCAGCACCTCCTGCCACGGCCGGACGTCCCGGTCGAGGGCGACGATCGGGTGGCGGATCGCGTCGGCGACGGCGTCCGGTTCGGAAATCGGCCGGTCGAGCAGCGAAATCGCATCGAAGCGCTCGAGGTACGTCGTGTCGGGAAGGACCAGGTCGGCGAACGCGACCGTCTCCGACCAGAACGCATCGGCGACGACGATGAACGGTATCTTGTAGGCTCCGCTCGCGTCTTTCTCGCGCAACAGGTCGCGCGTGCCCGCGGTGTTCATCGAAGAGTTCCACGCCATGTTCGCCATGAACAGGATCAGCGTGTCGATCGGATACGGATCGCCGGCCACTGCATTCGCGATCACCATGTGCATCAGGCCATGCGCCGCGAGCGGTGACTCCCAGGAGTACGCCTTGTCGACGCGCAGCGGCCGGCCCTCGGCGTCGACGGCCAGGTCTTCGGGCCGTGTCGGAAAACCCAGCGGCGAGCCACCGAGCGGCGCATTCGCGTGAGCCGGCGAGATGGCAGGCAGCTGCTTCGGCGGAATCGGCTTTGGAAATGGCGCGCGCGCGCGGAAGTTGCCGGGACCGTCGAGCGCACCGAGCAGCATCTGGATCAAGTGCAATGCGCGACACGTGTGGAACCCGTTCGAGTGCGCGGACACGCCGCGCATCGCGTACATCGCCACCGGACGCCCGACCACCTTGTCGTGGACGCGCCCCCAGACGTCGGTCCACGATACGTCGAGCGTGATCGTCTCGTGAAAGGCGACATGCGCCATTTCGCGCGCGATCCGGCGGATCGTGTCCGCCGGCACGCCGCAGCGCTCGGCGACCGCCTCGGGCGCATACGCCGCGTCGAGATAACGGTCGGCGGCGAGCGCCAGCGACGTCTTCGCACGGCGGCCATCCGGCAGCGTGTACTCACCGAACAGCGCCGGACGCGTATCGAACGTCACTGCACCGGTCAAATCGCCGATCGCGTCGTCGAAGACCAGCGGCCTGTTTTCGTGATCACGCGCGAACAATCCGTCGTCGGCGGCACCCGGTGCCTGGATGACGAGCCAGGGCGCGTTCGTGTAGCGGGCGAGGAACTCGAAATCGATCGTGCCGTCGTTCAACAGCACGTTGACGATCGCCAGCGCGAGCAGGCCATCGCTGCCGGGCCGAACCGGCACCCATTCGTCGGCGATCGCCGAGTAGCCGGTGCGCACCGGGTTGATCGAGACGAATTTCGCGCCGTGACGCTTCAGCTTGTCGAGGCCGATCTTGATCGGGTTCGACGAGTGGTCTTCCGCCACACCCCACAGCACGAAGTACTTCGCGCGATCCCAGTCCGGTGCGCCGAATTCCCAGAACGAATAGCCGATCGAATACAGGCCGGCGGCGGCCATGTTGACCGAGCAGAATCCGCCATGCGCCGCCCAGTTCGGCGTCCCGAACTGCTGCGCCCACAGCCCGGACAGTGCCTGCATCTGGTCGCGGCCGGTGAAGAAAGCGAGTTGCTTGGGATCCGTCGCGCGGATCTTGCGCAGCCGCGCCTCGACGATCGAGAGCGCCTCGTCCCATTCGATTTCCTCGAACTCCCCGCTGCCGCGCTCGGCGCCCGGCTTGCGCCGCAGCGGCTTTCGCAGCTTGGCCGGAGACAGCTGCTTCATGATGCCGGCCGAGCCCTTGGCGCAGAGCACGCCCTGGTTGACCGGGTGATTGCGGTTGCCCTGGATGAAGCGAAGCTGGTCGTTTTCCAGCGTGATCTGTATTCCGCATCGGCACGCACACATGTAGCACGTGCTGTATTCGGTGCGGCGCTCGGCGGCGGGCGCCTGCGGCAGCGGACGATTCTCGATGGGGACGGGCATCAGGGACGGCCGGTGAGTGGACTTGCGGCGACCGCCGTCGAGTCGCTCCGATCATAACCCAGCGGCGAATGCCGATCGCGGGCGCATCCGCCGCGCGCGCGACTGCGCTCCAACGACCGGCGACGCAACTAGCGAGCGGCCGTCGCCTTGTACTTCGCGAGATGGCGTACGGGAAGCGCCAGCGCGTCGCGCCGGAACGGATCGCCGAGTTCGCGGGTGACCATCATCTCCAGCACCGTTGTCGTGCCGTCGCGCTGGGCGAGCGCGGCGTCGCGCAGCGCAGGACCCACGTCGGCGAGCCGTTCGATGCGCCGGCCGGTTGCGCCCATGGCGTTCGCCACCGCTGCCCAGGACGGCTGGTGATCGAGATTCACGCCGACGAAGCGGTTCTCGTAGAAGTCGACGTGGTTCTTCTTCTCGGCGCCCCACTGGCCGTTGTTGAACACGACGGCCGTGACCGGAATGCGCTCGCGCACGCAGGTCTGCAACTCGCCGAAGCTCATCCCCCATGCGCCGTCGCCCACGTAGGCGATCGCCGGCCGGTCGGGCGCCGCGACCTTGGCGCCGACGATCGTCGGGAACGCGTAGCCGCAGTTGCCGAAGCTCATCGCCGCGAACATCGACCGCGGTCGCTGGAACCGGAGGTAGGAGTTCGAGACCGAACAGATATTGCCGATGTCGGTCGAGACCATCGCGTTCTCGGGCATCGCCCGTTCCAGCTCGCGCAGCATCTGGCGCGGATGCATCAGGTCGGTGCCGGCGCTGACCTCCAGTGACCACGCGTCCTTTTCCTGCGTCCAGCCATCGAGCTCCGCCTCCCACGCCAATTTCTCGGCGGTAACTCGCGCACTCCGCGCGTCGCGATTCGCGTGGCCGGCGAGCGTGCGGCCGGCCAGCCGCGCGTGCAGCGCCGCGGCCGCGGCCTTGGCGTCACCGCAGATGCCGACCGAAATCGGTTTCACCAGGCCGAGCATCGTTGCATCGGCGTCGACCTGGATGATCTTCGCCTGCTTCGGCCAGTAGTCGATCCCGTATTGCGGCAGCGTGCCGAATGGGCCGAGGCGCGTTCCCAGCGCGAGCACGACATCCGCCTGCGCGATCAGCTTCATCGCCGCTTTCGAGCCCTGGTAGCCGAGCGGTCCGCACCATAGCGGATGGCGGGCGGGAAAGGAGTCGTTGTGCAGGTACGAGTTGCACACCGGCGCCTGCAGCAGTTCAGCCAGCGCGAGGGCCTCGCGCTCGCCATTCGCCATCACCACGCCGCCACCGCACACGATCACCGGAAACTGCGCGGACGCGAGGAGATCGGCAGCCGCGGCCAGGCTTTGCTCGCCGCCGGCGCCACGCTCGATCGTCAGCGGCCGGGGAATTTCGCACTCGATGTCGCCGTAGAAGAAATCACGGGGAATGTTGAGCTGCGTCGGACCCATCGCGAGCTGCGCACGGTCGAGCGCGCGGCCGGTGAGCTCGGCCATCCGCGCACGGTTGTTCACGTGCGCCTGGTACTTCGTGATTTTGGAAAAGATCGGCAGCTGCTCGGTCTCCTGGAAGCCGCCGAGCCCGAGCGTCATCGACCCGGTCTCCGGCGTGACGACGACGACCGGTGAGTGCGCCCAGAACGCCGCCGCCGTCGACGTGACGAAATTGGTGACGCCGGGGCCGTTCTGCGCGATGCACACGCCGTGGCGGCCGGACACACGTGCGTAGCCGTCGGCCATGTGGCCCGCGCCCTGCTCGTGAGCCACCGAGATGAAGCGGATGCCGGCGAGCGGGAACAGGTCGAGCGCGTCCATGTACGCGGACCCGACGATGCCGAACACTTCCTTGACGCCGTGCGCGACGAGAGTCTCGACGAACGCCTCCGACGGCGTCATCGTCTGGCGGCCGGTCACCGCGAGGCTCCTGGCGTCGGTCATCGTGTTCATCGCGGGCTCCTGGCGAACGTAAGCGGCACCCATTGTGACGCGTGTGACGCCGGGCGACTAGGGCCAGTGCCGACAGCGGGGTGAGGCCAGCCGCCCCGACTCTTACCGGCGCGCATCTTCGGCGATCATGTCGCTCGCCTTTTCCGCGATCATCACCACGGGCGCGTTGGTGTTGCCCGATACCAGTGTCGGCATGATCGAGCAGTCGACGACGCGCAGGCCGGCGACGCCGCGAACGCGCAGCCGGTCGTCGACGACCGAGTCGGCGTCGGCGCCCATCCGGCACGTGCCGGATGGATGGAAAATCGTTGCGCCGTAGTTCTTGCAGAACTCGAGCAGGTCGTCGTCGCCGGCGGCCGCAGGGCCGGGCCGCAGTTCCTCGGCCACGTACGGCCGCATCGCATCGGTCGCCGCCAGCCGCCGCGCAAAGCGCACGGCGGCCAGCGCGCAACGACGATCGGACGCCGCCGTCAGATAGTTCGGCTGCATCGCCGGCGCCTGCATCGGATCCGCCGACTTGATCCGCACGTGGCCCCGCGATTCCGGCCGCAACTGGCAGACGCTGAACGTGAATCCCGGAAAAGGGTGCGGCTTGGCGCCCGCCAGATCGGCCGACAACGTCGCGAAATGAAACTGGACGTCGGGCGTCGCCGACTCCGGCAGCACGCGGGTGAACATGCCACCCTGATTGATACCGATCGCCAACGGTCCGCTGCGCGCGACCAGCCACTGCAATCCGATCCGCGCCGACCGCCACCACGAATTCAGGTCGTCGTTGGTCGTGATCGGCTTCGTGCACCGGTACAGCAGGCGCAGCTGCAGATGGTCCTGCAGGTTCTCGCCGACGCTGGGCAGCGGATGTACGACCGGAATGCCGAACTCGGCCAGCAGCGCCGGAGGGCCGATCCCCGATAACTGGAGCAGCTGCGGACTTTGCAGCGCGCCCGCGGCGAGCACGACTTCGCGCTGCGCGCGGGCAACCTTCGTGACGCCGCCCTGTCGATACTCGATGCCGACGGCACGCGTGCCTTCGAAAATGATGCGAGTCGCCTGCGCGCCGGTTTCGACTGCGAGATTGGCGCGCGTACGCACCGGCTTCAGGTAGCCGACCGCCGTGCTGCATCGCCAGCCATTGCGGGTGAAGAGCTGGTAATACCCGGCGCCCTCCTGCCGGCCGGCGTTGAAATCGTCGGTACGAGGAACGCCCAGTTCACCGGCGCCGTTGATGATCGCCTCGATCAGCTCGTGCCTGGCGCCGATGTCCGAGCACGCCAGCGGCCCCCCGGCGCCGTGGCCGGCGATCGCGCCGCGCGAATTGTCTTCGCTGCGAATGAAGTACGGCAGTACGTCGTTCCATCCCCAACCCCGATTGCCGGCCGCGGCCCACCGGTCGTAGTCGTCGGGCTGGCCGCGCACGTAGATCAGGCCGTTGATCGACGACGATCCACCGAGGCCGCGGCCGCGCGGCCAGTAGACCTTGCGACCGTTCATCGCCGGTTCCGGCTCGGTGTAGAACCCCCAGTTGTAGACCGGGTGGAACATCGTCTTCGCGTAGCCGATCGGGATGTGGATCCACAGGTAGCGATCTTCGGGACCCGCTTCCAGCACCAGGACGCGCGCGCTGCCGTCGGCGGTCAGGCGGTTGGCCAGCACGCAGCCCGCGGTGCCACCGCCGACGATCACGTAGTCGAAGCTGTCCATGGAGATTTGTTTAGTGTCGCGGCGAAAGCGAACCGAGAGACCGCATCGAATGCAATCCGCCCGAGATTTCGGCGGCCAAGTATTGCCATTCGCCGGGGGACTGTCTACATTGCGGCCACGCGCGACAACAAAACCGGCACAAGGTGATGCGCGCACGCCACCGCGGCCCCGCGGCCAAATCCCAGGAGGAACCATGTTCCAACGCAACCTCGCGCGCGCCGCGCTCGCCGCCGTCGTGCTCGTGCTCGGATGCTCGTTCGCGTCCGCGCAAACGGCGACGGCGCCGGTCCGGATGCGAATCCAGACTGCCGTTCCGTCGGCCAGCATCTATTTCGAGCTGTTGAAGAGGATGGGCGACCGCATCGACAGGATGTCGGCCGGGCGCATCAAGATGGAGATGCTGCCGGACGGCGCGGTCGTGGGCGCGTTCGAGATCCTCGACGCCGTCGACAAGGGTGTCGTCGATGGCGGTTACGCGTGGACGCACTACTGGTCCGGCAAGCATCCGGCCGCCGGCCTCTTCAGCAACCCGATGGCCGGTGCCGGTGTCGGGATGGACCAGATGTCGCACCTCGCGTGGATGTTCGAGGGCGGCGGCTACGATCTCTACCGCAAGCTGTACAGCGATGTGCTCAAGGTCAACGTCGAGCCGCTGATGGTGCAGCCGATGGGCCCGGACCCGCTGGGTTGGTTCAAGACGCCGATCGCCAGCACGGCCGACTTCAAGAAAATGAAGTACCGCTCGCCGCCGGGGATCACCGGAGAGATCTTCAAGGAAATGGGCGTGGCCGCCGTCGCGATGCCGGGCGGCGAAATCGTGCCGGCGGCGCAGCGCGGGGTCATCGACGCGGCCGAGTGGATCGGTCCCGCGGACGACCTGAACCTCGGGCTGCATACGGTATGGAAACACTATTACCTGCAGGGGCTGCACCAGTCGACCGACGTCGGCGAGATCATCATCAACAAGACCGTCTGGAACAAGCTGTCGCCCGACTTGCAGGAAATCGTGCGCGCCGCCGCGATGGCGTCGATGACCGAGACCTACACGTTCAACGTCTACCGAAACGCGCAGGCGATCGTCAAACTGCGCAACGAGCACAAGGTGCAGATCCACGATACGCCGAAGGACTTCTTCCCCGAGTTCGTTCGCGCAACCAACGTCGTCCTCGACCGCTACGCGGCGAAGGACGCGTATTTCAAGCAGGTGCTGGACTCGCAGCGCAGCTTCGCCAAGGTCGTCGTCCCGTACTGGACGAAGATCCTCGACCTGTACTCGAACCTCGGCAACGCCGCGCTCGCCTCGCCGCCGAAGTGACGGCCGCGGCCGTCACCGGCGTATCCGCCGGCGTGCGGTGCCGTTTGCTGAACGGCACCGCATCCTCGGCTTGCCCGCGCAGCACACAACGCCGCCCGTCGCCGGCGGTGCGCGCCCGCCTGTATCCGGCGTCCGTCCGCGCGGGCGCCCTGCTTCGCATTCCTCCGCCGAGATCGAATGAATACTGAACCCGGCGCCGCGCTGCGCCTCGCCGCCGCCATCGACGCCGTCACCCGCTTCGTCGGCAAGACGATCGCCTGGCTGATCCTGCCGATGATGATGTCGCTGGTCTGGGAGGTCGTAGCCCGCTACTTTTTCAATGCCCCGACAGTCTGGGCGTACGACATGACGTTCATGCTCTACGGCACGTTCTTCATG
>Ga0070668_100003788_pt1 | contig 11170 bp, 10 predicted proteins | sample KBSS43metaG_FD_64661 | JGI IMG/M metagenome (GOLD analysis project Ga0070668, IMG submission 64661) | Switchgrass rhizosphere microbial communities from Kellogg Biological Station, Michigan, USA - KBS S4-3 metaG | ecosystem: Host-associated > Plants > Roots > Rhizosphere > Soil ... | reverse complement strand
CGGATTGGCGTCGCACACCTCCGAGACGCCGGTGCGCCCCGAGTACACCTCGGCCAGCAGGGACCGTCGCTTGAGCGCGTAATCCACCACCTGTCGCTGCAGTCGCACGTTGACCAGAGTACGTCGGCCCCGCAGCCACGGAGGGCCGACGGGGCCAGCCGGAAGTCTCGACCGGCATCTGGTCTGCGGTGATACCGGGTCAACTCCTACGATCGTCGCGTGGCAACACGGCAGAGAACCAACACCCGGGCGAAGGACGACGACCGCACCAAGACGTGCCAGATCCTGGACAGCGCGCTCGGTGACGGACAGCTGTCGATGGAGGAACACCGTCAACGTGTGGCGGCAGCCACCACGGCGGCCACCCTTGGCGACCTTCAGGCGTTGGTGGACGATCTTCAGACCGGGAACGCGCCGGTGCAGATGCCTCAGCTGAGCAAGCCTTCGCGGTTCACCGGTGGCGGCAACGCCGGCGGCCGGGCCTGGGGCTTCACCGCCGCCATCACGGCGGTGCTGGTCGTGCTCGGCATCGCGATCGGCTGGGGGCTCTACGGCAATTCGTCCTCGCCGCTGGACTTCACCACGGACCCCGGCGCCAAGCCCGACGGCGTCGTGCCGATCGTGAAGACGCCACCCACCGAACTGCTGTCACTGGGCGGGTTGAGTGGACTGTTCGAGCAGATGCGCAAGAAGTTCGGCGACACCAAGGGCTACTCGTTGACGATCTACGAGACGCGCGCCAGCCTGACCCGGCCCGATCCGCGCGACGACCGTCGGGTGCTGTCCTACGAGTATCGCGGCGGCTGGGATGACCCGAGTTCGACCACCAGGAGTGACGACGCCCGCGTCGTCGACCTGGCCAAGTTCGACCCCGCGGCGATCATCGGGATGACTAGGGGCGCGCCCGAGATCCTCAAGCTGGGCTCGCAGACTATCGAGGACACGCGCATCAGCCTCGACCCGTCGGACGACCCGCTCAATCCCGACTCGCTCGACATCGACATCTACGTTTCGGGCGAGTTCAACAGCGGCTACATCAAGGTGGGCCCGGACGGCACCTGCAAGCGCTGCGAGCCCGCCACCTGACCTGCGCCAACACCCGCACCGCGGCGTCGATGTAGCGGTATATATATCGGCGCGATACAATTGCCCGACGTGTTGAGTCGTCGTAGCGACGTGCAGTGTCTATTCAGGGAGGTGGTTCCACATGCTGGAGCTCGCAGTCCTGGGTCTTCTGCTCGAATCACCGATGCATGGCTACGAATTGCGCAAGCGCCTGACCGGCTTGCTTGGTGCGTTCCGCGCGTTCTCGTACGGTTCGCTGTACCCGGCGCTGCGCCGCATGCAGGCCGACGGGCTCATCGTCGAGAACGCAGCCCCCGAAGGCACGCTCAAGGTGCGCCGCGCGCGACGCGTCTACGAACTGACCGACGCAGGCAAGACGCGGTTCACCGAACTGGTCGCCGACACCGGACCGCAGAACTACACCGACGACGGATTCGGCGTACACCTGGCGTTCTTCAACCGCACGCCCGCAGAGGCCCGGATGCGCATCCTCGAGGGACGCCGCCGTCAGGTCGAGGAACGTCGCGAAACCTTGCGCGAGGCCATCGCCCGCGCCACCAACTCGCTCGACCGCTACACCCGCCAGCTACACCAGCTCGGGTTGGAGTCCAGTGAGCGCGAAGTCAAGTGGCTCAACGATTTGATCGCGGCTGAACGCGTGGCGCAGGCACGCCCAGAAATTCAACCCTGAGCAACACCCATAACTACAACAAGCACCCGATAGTCCAGTAGGAGAAGGAGACCGTCCCATGTCCGAATCGAACGGCACGACCCCCAGCACTGACGTCCGGGTCGCCATCGTGGGTGTCGGCAACTGTGCATCCTCATTGGTGCAGGGTGTGCAGTACTACCTCGACGCCGACGAGAACAGCACCGTTCCTGGCTTGATGCACGTCAAGCTGGGCCGGTACCACGTCCGCGACGTGAAGTTCGTCGCCGCGTTCGACGTGGACGCCAAGAAGGTCGGCTTCGACCTGTCTGAGGCCATCTTCGCGTCGGAGAACAACACCATCAAGATCGCCGATGTGCCCCCCACCAACGTCACGGTGCAGCGCGGCCCGACGCTCGACGGCATCGGCAAGTACTACGCCGAGACCATCGAGGTGTCCGATACCGAGGCCGTCGACGTGGTCAAGGCGCTCAAGGACGCCAAGGTCGACGTGATGGTGTCCTACCTTCCCGTCGGCTCGGAAGAGGCCGACAAGTTCTACGCCCAGTGCGCCATCGACGCCGGGGTGGCGTTCGTCAACGCGCTGCCGGTGTTCATCGCGTCGGACCCGGTGTGGGCCAAGAAGTTCGAAGACGCCGGCGTGCCGATCGTCGGCGACGACATCAAGAGCCAGGTCGGCGCCACCATCACCCACCGCGTGATGGCCAAGCTGTTCGAGGACCGCGGCGTGCAACTCGACCGCACCATGCAGCTCAACGTCGGCGGCAACATGGACTTCCTCAACATGCTCGAGCGCTCGCGGCTGGAGTCGAAGAAGATCTCCAAGACCCAAGCCGTCACATCGAACCTGCAGAAGGAATTCAACGCCAAGGACGTGCACATCGGCCCGTCCGATCACGTCGGCTGGCTCGATGACCGCAAGTGGGCCTATGTCCGGCTCGAGGGTCGCGCCTTCGGTGACGTGCCGCTGAACCTGGAGTACAAGCTCGAGGTGTGGGACTCGCCGAACTCGGCGGGTGTCATCATCGACGCCGTCCGCGCGGCGAAGATCGCCTTGGATCGCGGCATCGGCGGCCCCGTCGTCGCCGCGTCGGCGTACCTCATGAAGAGCCCGCCGCAGCAGCTGCCGGACGATATCGCCCGCACGCAGCTCGAAACCTTCATCGAGGGCTGAGCTTCACCGGTTCTTACGTTGAGATAGAACTGACGGCGAGGGTCACTCGAACTTCCTCGCCGTCAGTGCTATCTCAATAGTCAAAGGGGCCGTCGTGATCTCCGATGAAGAACTGCTGGGCCTCGACGAGTTCGGGCTGCTGCACGAGAACGCCGAACAGATCGGTGCGACGGGTCCACTCCCGACCGTCACGCGCCTCGACGACGGCGACGTCAGCTTCCTGAAGTGGGGTGGCGAGCCGCCCGAGGTGGTGTTCCTGCACGGCGGCGGGCAGAACGCCCACACCTGGGACACCGTGATCCTCGGACTCGGCGTGCCCGCACTCGCGATCGACCTGCCCGGCCACGGCCGCTCGGCATGGCGCGAGGACGGCGACTACGGCCCGGCGCTCGCCGCCGAGAAGATCATTCCCGTGTTGCGCGCGCACGCCCCCAAACCGCGGCTCGTCGTCGGCATGTCGCTCGGCGGGCTGACCGCGCTGCGCATCGCCGCCACCGAACCGGCGCTGGTGCCCGAACTGGTACTCGTCGACGTCACGCCGTCGGCACCGGAACGCCACGAGCAGATGACCAAGGCGCAGATGGGCACCGTCGCACTGGTACAGGGCGACCGCACGTTCCCGACGTTTCAGGCGATGCTCGACGTGACGGTGGCCGCCGCGCCGCACCGCGACCGGAACTCGTTGCGCCGCGGTGTCTTTCACAACTCCAAGCGGCTCGACGACGGAACGTGGACGTGGCGGTACGACTCGTTCCGAAAGGGCGACGGGTTCAACAACCTGTGGGACGACGTGCCTGCGATCACAATGCCGACGACGTTGGTTCGCGGCGCCAACTCGTTCTTCGTCAACGACGAGGACGCCGAGGCCTTCGCGCACGGCGCACCGGGATTCCAGCGCACCCACGTCGTCGCGGACTCCGGACATTCGGTGCAGGGCGATCAGCCCGCCGCACTGGTCGGCATCCTGCGCGGCATCGTCGACGCCTAGGTCGGACGGGTCACGTTGCCAGCTGTTCATCAGCCGGTTCACAACTGATTGCCCAGCGCAAGTAATTTCGCGCGAGACGCATGGCCACAGCCCCGGCCTGCGTGCTCCCGTGAAAGGACCCTGCCCGATGGCGCTCTTGCCGCTGAATTTGTTCGTCCAACACGACGGGCGGTCGTCGCGGCAGCGAGTGACCTGCCGCTACCGCTGCGGCGAGGCGTGCTTCCATCCCGCGCCGAATACCAGCGACAACGAGTATTTCGGCGACGTCGTCAAGCAGGCGATGTCGCGGCGCTCGGTGCTGCGCGCCACCGGGGTCACGGTGCTCGCCGTCGGCGCTGGCACGGCGCTGGCCGCGTGCGGGAGCGACGAGACCCCCGCCGCATCCACCTCCTCGACCACCCCCGCCGAGCCCGCCATCCCGCCGGGGATGAACTTCACCGCCGTCGCACCCAACAGCGAGGACGTCGTCGTCATCCCCGACGGCTACCAGCAGAAGGTCGTGATCAGCTGGGGCGATCCCGTGGTGCCCGGCGCGCCGGTGTTCAACGTCGGAGCGCAGTCCGGCGCCGCCCAGCGCCAACAATTCGGCTTCAACAACGACTTCGCCGGGCTGCTCCCGATCGAGGGCCAGCAGAACCGCTTCCTGCTCGTCACCAACCACGAGTACGCCACGCCGCAGTTCATGTTCCCCGGATACGACGCCGACGCCCCCACCCGCGAGCAGTTCGACATCGAAATCGCATCGTTGGGCATGAGCGTGGTCGAGGTCGAGCGCACCCCCCAGGGGCTACGGCCCGTGATGGGCCGCTACAACCGGCGCATCACCGCCGACACCCCGATGGCGCTCATCGGGCCCGGCGCGGGAACCGACTTCGTCAAGACGTCTGCGGACCCCGCCGGCCGCACGGTCGCCGGTACGTTCGCCAACTGTGCGGGCGGTGTGACGCCTTGGGGCACAGTGCTTTCCGGTGAGGAGAACTTCAACCAGTACTTCGGTGCCGCCAAGGATGCGCCCAAGCCCAACCCGGCCGACGCCGACCGGCTCAAGCGCTACGGCGTCAAGTTGGAGCCGTCCGAGCTGCTGTGGGAGACGTTCGACCCGCGCTTCGACGTGGCCAAGACGCCCAACGAGGTCAACAGGTTCGGGTGGGTCGTCGAGGTCAATCCATGGGACCCCGCGTCGACGCCGGTCAAGCACACCGCGATGGGTCGGCTGAAGCACGAGGGCGCCAACATCTACGTGGCGTCGGACGGCACCGTCGTCGCCTACACCGGTGACGACGAACGCTTCGACTACATGTACAAGTTCGTGTCGAGCAAGAAGGTCCAGCCGGGCAACACCCCAGAAGCCATGGCGCACAACATGACCCTGCTCGACGAGGGCACGCTGTACGTCGCGAAGCTGTCCAGCGACATTCCCGCCGGCCAGGTCGACGGCTCCGGAAAGCTACCATCGAGTGGCTCGTTCGCGGGCACCGGCACGTGGCTGCCGCTGCTGCGCTCGGGCCCGGGCGGCCAGGCCGAGTCGCTCGTCCCTGGCATCAGCGCGCAGGAGGCGGCCGTCTTCACCCGGTTCGCCGCCGACAAGGCCGGCGCCACAAAGATGGACCGGCCGGAGGACTTCGAGGCCAACCCGAAGACCGGCAAGGTCTACGTGGCGCTGACCAACAACGACAAGCGCGGCGCCGAGGGCAAGGCCGGACCCGACGCGGCCAACCCGCGCATCGACAACAAGAGCGGCCAGGTCCTCGAGCTCACCGACGACCACGGTGGCACGTCGTTCACGTGGGACCTACTTCTGGTGTGCGGCGATCCCGAAGCGGCGGACACGTACTACGGCGGGTTCGACAAGACCAAGGTCAGCCCGATCTCGTGCCCGGACAACCTCGCCTTCGACAGCCACGGCAACCTGTGGATCTCGACCGACGGCAACGCGCTCGACTCCAACGACGGGTTGTTCGCCGTCGCCCTCGAGGGCCCCAACCGCGGTGAGACGCGCCAGTTCCTCACCGTGCCGCTCGGCGCCGAGACGTGCGGGCCCGTCGTCGCCGACGATCTGGTGACGGTGTGCGTGCAGCATCCCGGCGAGCACGACGACAACAGCATCGACAACCCGTTGTCCCGCTGGCCCGAGGGCGACAACGGAACGGCCCGGCCATCGGTGGTCGCGGTGTGGCGCGATGGCGGGAACATCGGCGTCTAGTTCTCCACGTGTTCTCCGCGCGAGCAGGAGGGGGGTAAGCAAGAAGCATGAGCTTTCCCACGCGCATCGGCGTCCAACTCCAGCCCCAGCACTCCCCCAACTACGGCCACATTCGCGACGCGGTCCGCCGCTGCGAGGACATCGGCATCGACATCGCCTTCAACTGGGACCACTTCTTCCCGCTGTACGGCGATCCCGACGGCGCGCACTACGAGTGTTGGACCATGCTCGCCGCCTGGGCCGAGCAGACGTCACGCATCGAAATCGGCGCGCTGGTGACCTGCAACTCCTACCGCAACCCCGAACTGCTCGCCGACATGGCCCGCACCGTCGACAACATCTCCGACGGCCGCCTGATCCTCGGCATCGGGTCGGGGTGGAAGGAGAAGGACTACGAAGAGTACGGCTACGACTTCGGCACCGCCGGCAGCAGGCTCGACGATCTCGCCGAGGCGCTGCCGCGGATAAAGGCGCGGCTGGCCAAGCTGAATCCCGCCCCGATCCGCGACATCCCGGTCCTGTTGGGCGGTGGTGGTGAGAAGAAGACGCTGCGCCAGGTCGCCGAGCACGGCGATGTGTGGCACTACTTCGTCGACCGTGAGACCTACCCGCACAAGGCGGCGGTGCTGGCCCGGCATTGCGCGGACGTGGGTCGCGACCCCGCCACGATCGAGCACTCAGCCGGCGTGGAGGGCGAAAGCATCGACGCGCTGATCGAGGAGGCCGAAGTGATGGCAGGCCTTGGCGTCAGCCTGTTCACCGTCGGGGTCAATGGACCCGACTACGACCTGGCCGGCGCCGAAGCGTTGTGCCGCTGGCGCGACGAACGCGCCGCCGGCTAACTGGGTAAGGATTCGCGGGCCCGCTTCGGTGATGGCGATGGTGTGCTCGGAGTGCGCCGTGTTCGACCCGTCGGCCGAGCGCAGGGTCCAGCCGTCCGCGTCCATGGCGAGGCGATCGCTGCCTCTTGCCCACCACGGTTCGAGCGCGAAGGTCATGCCCGCCCGTAGCAGCAGTCCGCGCCCGCGCCGTCCGCGGTTGGCGATGTGGGGATCCTCGTGCATGGTGCGACCCAGTCCGTGACCGCCGAATTCGGCGTTGACGCGGTACCCGGCTTCGGTGGCGACGTCGCCGATCGCGGCGGAAATGTCCCCGAGGTGCCCGCCGGGGACCGCCGCGGCGATGCCTGCGTCCAGGGCTCGTCGAGTCGAGTCGATCAACGCTCGGTCTGCGGCATCGGCGCCGTCGCCGACGATGACCGTGACCGCCGAGTCGGCCACCCAGCCGTCGATCGAGACGGCGAAGTCGAGACTCAACACGTCGCCGTCACGAAGCACGTAGTCGCGCGGTTTGCCATGCAGCACAGCATCATTGACCGAGAGGCAGATGACGTTCCGGAACGGACCGCGACCGAACGACGGTGCGTAGTCCCAGTAGCAAGATTTGGCACCTCGGTCGGTGATCAGCCCACGAGCTTGATGCTCGAGCTGCATCACGTTCACTCCGGGCTGCGCCTCGATCGACAACGTAGCCAGCGTTTCGGCGACGAACTCACCAGTGACCGCCATCTTGTCGATTTCTCGAGCGCTCTTGAGTTCGATCATGTTGAACCTCCATCGGTCGGTATTTTTATACCGATCGCGACGTTACCACGGTTCGGTATTTGAATACCGGCTATGCTCACCGGCATGGTGCGTGTACCCCTCAGCCCCGAGCAGGTGCGGGCCGGGCAACGGCTTGGCGCGCTGATCAGGACTGCTCGAGCTGGTCGCGACCCGGAGCTGATCGCTCGCAACGCCGGCATCTCACCCGAGACACTGCGCAAGATCGAGGTCGGCAGAATGCCCAGCCCGAGCTTCGGCACGGTAGTTGGTCTCTGCGCTGCGCTCGGGATGCCGCTGCAGGAGGCCGTCGATGCATGGCAGGCGACGGACCACCAACGGATGGCGATCTAGCCCGTCAACGGCTAGCGAAGCATAACGAGACCGATAGTCTCGTTTGGTCGGTTTCGACGGATATGTGGCAGCACTCGTCCGTGAGGTGCCCCAGACGTGGCACAATCCTCGATCAATGCCCAAGAAGTACGGGGTCAAAGAGAAGGACCAGGTCGTCGCCCACGTCGTGAACCTGCTCCTCACCGGCAAGTTGCGCACCGGAGATCGGTTGGACCGCAACGAGATCGCCGAGGAGTTGGGGCTCAGTCGGGTTCCGGTCCAGGAGGCCGTTGTCCAACTCGAGCACGACGGGGTGCTTTCGACGCGTTACCACCGCGGCGTCTTCATCGAGCGCTTCGACGAAGCCGTCGTGCTGGAGAACCACGAGTTGTACGGGATGCTCAACGGCATCGCCTCGGCGCGCGCGGCCACCGACCCCACCCCGAAGTTGCTGCATGACCTCGACCGGCAACTCGACGTGCTGCGCGGGAGTTCGGAGACCAAGGCGTTCCACGAGAACGCGCTGCGCTACCGCAAGTCCGTCAATGACGCCTACGCCGGCCCGCGCCTGCACGCCGCCATCCGTGCCGCGGAGGTCTTCATGCCGCACGCGTACTGGTCCACGTACCTGGGCCGCCACGACGAGATCGTGCCGTACTACGAGGCGGAGCACGCCGCGATCCACGCCCGCGACCCGAGCGCCGCGCGGACCGCCTGCATCGAGCGGTCCGAAGTGCTCGGACGGATCATGGTCAGCGAGCTGGTGCGACGCCGCGTGCTCGGCCCGGATTCGCCCGTCGACGGGTCATCCACCAGATTCTGAATGAGCCCAACCCGCCTCAGCCGCTGCGGTGACGGCTACTTTGCGAACATGACGCGGATACTCAAGGCGAGCGTGACGGCGCTCGTCGTCCTGATGACGTTCGCGATGGGCTGGGCCCCGCCGGCCGTCGCCGACGTCGACCAGTGCGCGCCGCCGGGCGTCCAGAGTGCGAGCGCCCTGCCCACCAACCTGGCCGCGGCAGCCAAGGGTCCCGGCGAGGACAAGTACACGACGGCCAGCGTCGCGCCGCTCGCCTCGGTGAACCGCGCCGCGCTCGGGCTGATCACGCCCGGGGTGCTGACCGTCGGCACACTCTCGGACGCGCCGCCGAGCATCTGCATCGACTCGGCGGGCCAATTCACCGGCTTCGACAACGAGTTGCTGCGTGCGATCGCCGACAAACTGGGCCCGCAGGTGAACTTCGTCGGGACCGAGTTCTCGGGACTGCTGGCTCAGGTGGCGGCGCGGCGCTTCGACGTCGGCTCGTCGTCGATCACCACCACCGATGCGCGGCGGCGCACGGTCGGGTTCACCAACGGCTACGACTTCGGCTACTTCTCGCTAGTGGTGCCGACCGGTTCACCGATCACCGGCTTCGACAAGCTGGCCGCCGGGCAACGCATCGGCGTCGTCCAGGGCACCGTTCAAGAGGCGTACCTCGTCGACACCCTGCACCTCGACCCCGTCAAGTTCCCCGACTACAACACCGTGTACGCCAGCCTGAAGACGCGGCAGCTCGACGCATGGGTCGCACCGTCGCAGCAGGCGCAGGGCACCGTCCAGGCCGGCGATCCCGCCACGATCGTCGAAAACACCTTCAGCTTGGACAATTTCGTGGCCTACGCGGTGGCCAAGGAGAACAACCCGCTCATCGACGCGCTGAACTCCGGGCTCGACGCGGTGATCGCGGACGGCACGTGGGCGCGGCTGTACTCCGACTGGGTACCGCGCGCGCTTCCGCCCGGCTGGCGGCCCGGCAGCAAGGCCGCTCTGGCGCCGACGCTGCCCGATTTCGCCGCCATCGCCGCGGGGAACGCGCCGGCCGCCGCTCCGTCCGGCTCCGCGCCGAAGTCGACACTCGCGCAACTGAAGGATTCGTTCCTGGATTGGGACCTGTACAAGCAGGCCATCCCCGACCTGTTCAAGACGGGCCTGCCAAACACGCTGATCCTGACGTTCTGCGCCAGCATCATCGGGCTGGTCCTCGGCATGCTGCTGGCTGTCGCGGGAATCTCCCGCGCGCGCTGGCTGCGCTGGCCGGCCCGCGTGTACACCGATGTGTTCCGCGGACTGCCGGAGGTGGTGGTCATCCTCATCATCGGGCTCGGCTTCGGACCCGTCGTGGGCGGGCTGACCAACAACAACCCCTACCCGCTCGGGATCGCCGCGCTCGGGCTGATGGCGGCGGCGTACGTCGGCGAGATCTTCCGATCCGGCATCCAGAGCGTCGAGGCCGGTCAGTTGGAAGCCTCACGCGCACTGGGGTTCAGCTACTCGGAGTCGATGCGGCTGGTGGTGATCCCGCAGGGCGTGCGACGGGTGCTGCCCGCGCTGGTCAACCAGTTCATCTCGCTGTTGAAGGCCTCGTCGCTGGTCTACTTCCTCGGTCTGATCGCCAGCCAGCGAGAGCTGTTTCAGGTGGGCCGCGACCTCAATGCGCAGACCGGCAACCTCTCGCCGCTGGTGGCCGCCGGGCTCTTCTATCTGATGTTGACGATCCCGCTGACGCATCTGGTGAATCTGATCGACGACCGGCTGCGGCGCGGTAGACAGGTCGCCGAACCCGACGACCCGCTGGATCCGGCGAGTCCGGCCCGAACCCAGGAGATGGTGTGAGCACCCCGTCACCCGAGCCGGTGTCGTTGGCCGCCAACGACGTTCACCTGTCCTTCGGCTCCAACACGGTACTGCGCGGCGTCGACCTCGACGTTCCGGCCGGTACGACGGCCGCCGTCATCGGGCCGTCGGGGTCGGGAAAGTCGACGCTGCTGCGCACGCTGAACCGACTACACGAACCGGATCGCGGCGACATCCTGCTCGATGGGCGCTCGGTGCTGAAGGACGACCCGGACGCACTGCGACAACGCATCGGCATGGTGTTCCAGCACTTCAATCTCTTTCCGCACCGCACCGTGCTGGACAACGTCACGCTGGCGCCGCGCAAGCTCAAGCGACTCGGCGGCGACGAGGCCCGCGAGCTCGGACTCGCCCAGCTGGACCGAGTTGGATTGCGCCACAAGGCGGATGCCCGGCCTGCCACGCTGTCCGGCGGTCAGCAACAGCGGGTGGCCATCGCGCGGGCGCTGGCCATGG
>Ga0070668_100003781_pt1 | contig 11183 bp, 10 predicted proteins | sample KBSS43metaG_FD_64661 | JGI IMG/M metagenome (GOLD analysis project Ga0070668, IMG submission 64661) | Switchgrass rhizosphere microbial communities from Kellogg Biological Station, Michigan, USA - KBS S4-3 metaG | ecosystem: Host-associated > Plants > Roots > Rhizosphere > Soil ... | reverse complement strand
TGGGCAAGACCACCGCCAACGCCGAGGACTTCCCGGCCTTCATCGTCAACCGCGTCTTGGTGCCGATGATCAACGAGGCGATCTACACCCTCTATGAAGGCGTCGGCACGGTCGACGCGATCGACACCGGCCTGAAGCTCGGCGCCAACCATCCGATGGGGCCGCTGGAACTCGGCGACTTCATCGGTCTCGACACCATCCTGTCGATCATGAACGTGCTCTATGAAGGCTTGGCGGATTCCAAGTACCGCCCCTGTCCGCTGCTGACGAAATATGTCGAGGCCGGCTGGTTGGGCAAGAAGTCGGGCCGGGGCTTCTACGACTACCGCGGCGACAAACCCGTCCCGACCCGCTAGCCCTCGTCTTCCAAGTCATAGGACACCACCTTGAAGCCGGCGAGGATCGCCGTGCCGAAGGTGTTGGCCAGGGCGACGTCCGTGGCGTCGCGGCCGCGCGCCATCAGGATGCGGCCGATGCGGCGCTGATGGTTGCGCGGGTCGAAGGCGTACCAGCGGCCGTCGAGATAGGCCTCGAACCAGGCGCTGAAATCCATCTCGCCCACGATCGGTACGCCGATGTCGCCCAGATATCCGGTGCAATAGCGCGCAGGGATGTTCATGCAGCGGCAAAAGGTGATGGCGAGGTGCGCGTAGTCGCGGCAGACGCCCAAGGCCTCATGGTGCGCCTCGAACGAGCCCTTGGTCGGGCGCGCGTGCTGGTAGCCGAACTCGATGTGGTTGTGGACGTAGTCGACGATCGCCTGCACGCGCGGCCAGCCGACGGGCGTTCCGCCAAATAGTGACCAGGCGACGTCGGTCAGCCGGTCGGTTTCGCAGTAGCGGCTGCCGAGCAGGTAGACCAAGACGTCGTCGGGCAGGTTGTGCACCGCGACCTGGCCGGCGTTGGGCCAATATTCGTCGAGGGCGCCGGAATCCCGAATGACGAAGTCGGCGGAGAGCACCGTGCGCCCCTCCGGAGCCAGGATGCGGCTGCAGATATTGCCGAAACCGTCAATATATTGGCGCACGTCCAGCATCGGATCGGTGCGCAGCCAGTCGGGCGTTTCAAGGTCGCCGCGCCGCTCGGAATGGACGCTCAAGGTCAGCAGCATCGGGACCGGCGCCGGGCAGTCGTAGGTAATTTCGAACCCTGCCCGAATGCGCATCGATGTCTCCCGCTTAAGCTAACTGGCCATGCCAACGGCTCGGCGGGCGCGAGGTTGCTCCACGGCCTCGCTTTCGGTGCTGACGTCGACGGACACGTCCATGCCGAGATAGTCGCCGGGAAGGCCGCTCCAGGTTCCGTGCAGCGGCGTCGCCTGGCGCGGATCGCGGGCGATGGCCACGCGCACAAGGTCGGTATTGCCGACGATGCCGTTGGTCGGGTCGAACTCGACCCAGCCGCAGACCGGCAGATAGACGCGGACCCAGGCGTGGGTGTGGCCGCCGCCGATCCGGCCGCGGTTTTCCGGCCGCTTGTGCGGGCTGTAGATGTAGCCGGACACGAACCGCGCCGCGAGGCCGAGGCTGCGCACTGCCTCCATCATCAGGACGGCGTAGTCGCGGCAGCTGCCGCTGCGCGCCGCCAGGGTCTGAAGCGGGCTTTGCGCCCCGCCCTCCAGGCGCTTGGAATATTTGAAGTCGGCGTAGATCGCCTGGGTCATATCCGAGAGCAGGGTCTGCAGGCTGGTGCGGCCCGCAGGGCGCACGAACTTCTGCGCCCAGGCGTCGACCTCGCCTTGCGGGTCGGGATAGTGGCGCTCCATGGACTGCAGCAGGTCCGGCAGATCCTCGGCGCTGTAGGCGAAGGGCATGGCGCCGGTATAGACCTCGATCGACCCGTCGATGTCGGCGAAGGCGGGCACGGGCGTATGCTCCAGCCGCACATGGCTGTCGAACACCAGCTCCTTGGCCCGTCCCGTGAAGGCGGCGACGCCGACGCTGTTGCCAAAGACGTCATGCACCATCCTTTGGCGCACCGGATGAGGCGTAATCGTCAGGTCGCAGGAGATCAGCCGCTGGTCATGGTTCTCACGCGGCCGAAACATCATACGATGTTCACCGAGCGCGACCGGATTGCGGTAGCGATAGCGCGTAATATGGCGGATCGAGAGGATCGGCATTGGACCAGCGTTGGCCCGATTCATTAAGGACGTCGAACCGTTTGCTGGGCCGCGACGATCCGTCACCGGTCGTTGTCACAAATCCGAGCGGTTCGTCGGTGATTCTGTTGCTCGGCGACCATGCCGGACGGGCCGTCCCCGCAAAACTCGGCGACCTTGGCGTCAGCCCAGCGGACATGGACCAGCACATCGCCTGGGACATCGGCATCGCCGGCCTGGGGGAAAGGCTCTCCGCCGCCCTCGACGCGACCTTCATCCATCAGACCTATTCGCGGCTGGTGATCGACTGCAACCGCCGGCCGGGGGCCGCGGACGCCGCGCCGGCGATCAGCGATGGCGTCGCCATTCCCGCCAATCTGAACCTGAGGCCCGAGGATCTTTCAGCGCGGATCGCCGAGATCGCCGCCCCTTACCACGATGAGATCGCGGCGGTCCTCGACGCGCGGGCGGCGCGCAAGACTCTGCTGGTTTCGCTGCACAGCTTTACGCCGACGATGGCAGGGTTTGCCCGGCCCTGGCGCTACGGCGTCCTGCACCGCGGGGATTCAGCCCTGTCGGACGCGGTGCTCGCGCTGTTGCAGGAGGCGCTTGGGCCGGAGGCCGGCGACAACGCGCCCTACGCCATGGACGACAAGGACAACACCATTCCGCTGCACGCCGATCCGCGCGGGCTCGACTATCTGGAACTGGAAGTGCGCCAGGACCTGATCGCCGACGCGGCGGGCCAGGACGCCGCCGCGCGCTTTGTCGCCGACATCCTGACGCGGGCGTTGGCGAAAATCGGTTAGCGCTTCTTGCCTTCGGGGCTGAAGACGGACACCGGGGCCGAGGTCTTGGGCGTTTCCTTCTTCGGCTTGCGGGCTTCCTTGTTGGATTTCTTCTGACCTTTGGCCATGGCCGTTTCCTCGCTTAAGCTCGATGCGGAATATCCGGACATCGCACCGCTGAATGTGAGGCTATCACGCCCGGCCTCGGCTTGATTGCGCAAAGGTCGGCCCGGAGCGCAGAATGACGCTGCGGTGCAGCATCGATAGCGCTAGTGATGCGTTACGCTGGCCCAGAAAGGTTCTTCGCTTATGCCCGGCCTGCACGACACCCTCGCCATGCTGGCGCGGCAGAAGAAGACCGCCGCGCGATCGCGCAAGCCGCCAGCGCCGTCGCGCCTCGTCGAGACCAAGGACTTCGGCGACAATCCCGGCGAACTGCGCATGCTCAGCTATCGGCCCGCGCGCTTGGCGCCCGGCGCGCCCCTGGTGGTCGTGCTGCATGGCTGCACCCAGACGGCCAACGACTATGCCGAGGGCGCGGGGTGGCTGACGCTCGCCGACCGCTATGGCTTCGCCGTCCTGGCGCCCGAGCAGACGCGGCAGAACAATCCCAACCTCTGTTTCAACTGGTTCTCGCCTAAGGACACCGCCCGCGGCGCGGGTGAGGCCCAATCGATCTGCTCCATGGTCGCGCGGGCCATCGCCGACAACGCCAGCGATCCGGCGCGGGTGTTCGTCACGGGTCTGTCCGCCGGCGGGGCCATGACGTCGGTCATGCTGGCTGCCTGGCCCGAGGTGTTCGCCGCCGGGGCGGTGATCGCGGGGCTTCCCTACGGCGCGGCGTCGAACGTCCAGGAAGCCTTCGTCGCCATGCTGCGGCCAGGCGAGCGCACCGCTGACGACTGGGGAAGCCGCGTCCGCGCCGCCTCGTCCCATGCCGGACCCTGGCCGAGGGTTTCGATCTGGCACGGCGACGCCGACCCCACGGTCCGGGCCAGCAACGCCGACGCCATCGCCGCCCAATGGGCCAATGTCCACGGTCTCGGCGCCGCGGTCGAAAGCGAGGATTCGCTCGGTCACCGCCGCCAGGTGTGGACCGCACCTGATGGCGCCACGGCAGTCTCGTTGGTGACGGTGCGCGGCATGGGCCATGGGACTCCGCTGGCGGTCGGCGGTCCCGACGGCTGCGGCGTCGCCGGACCTTTCATGATCGAGACCGGCCTGTCGTCCAGCGCCGAGATCGCCGCCTTTTGGGGGATCACCGCACCGGCGGGCCGTCGCGATGAACCGGTCGCCAGTCCGGATGTAGAGGCGACGCCAAAACCCGTCGTAGCGGAGGTCGCACCGCCCAAGAGGGACGATCGAGGAGGCATTGTCGCCAAGGTGCTTCGCGCCGCCGGCCTCCGGAAATAGGTCCCCGGGACTGGCCGATAGTCGGCTTGCAGACGTTGGAACGGACCTCTGGATGGCGGGTTGATCCCCGACAGCATCCTCCAGCGAAAGTATCCCATGGCCCGGACGGCTCCATCCAAGGCCAAGGCGGCTCCATCCGCCTCGGTCAAGACTTCCACGTCTGCTCGCAGCAAGCCGAGCGGCGATAAATCCGCATCGCAGACGCAAACCCTGATCGGCGAGGGCGGCGAGACGCATCAGCAGTCGACGTCGACGCAAACCCTCCTGACCACCAATCAGGGCGTGCCGATCAGCGACAACCAGAACTCGCTGAAGGCCGGGGCGCGGGGCCCGGTGCTGTTGCAGGACTTCATCCTGCGCGAAAAGATCATGCACTTCGACCACGAGCGGATCCCCGAGCGCGTGGTCCATGCGCGCGGCTCTGCGGCGCATGGCTATTTCGAATGCCTGGAAGACCTGTCCGACATCACGCGGGCGGATTTCCTGCAGCGCCCCGGCGAGAGGACGCCGGTGTTCACGCGGTTCTCGACCGTCGCGGGCAACAAGGGCTCGATGGACCTGGCCCGCGACGTGCGCGGGTTCGCCGTCAAGTTCTACACCCAGGAAGGCAACTTCGATCTCGTCGGCAACAACATGCCGGTGTTCTTCATCCAAGACGCGATCAAGTTTCCCGACATGGTCCATGCCGTCAAACAGGACCCCGACCGGGAGTTCCCGCAGGCGCAAAGCGCACACGACACCTTCTGGGACTTCATCTCACTGATGCCGGAAAGCATGCACATGATCATGTGGGTGATGTCCGACCGCGCGATCCCGCGCAGCTACCGGATGATGGAGGGCTTCGGCGTCCACACATTCCGCCTGGTCAACGCCGAGGGCGCGTCCACCTTCGTCAAGTTCCACTGGCGGCCCAAGCTCGGCTCGCAGTCGGTGGTCTGGGACGAGGCGCTGAAGATCAACGGCGCGGACCCCGATTTCCATCGTCGCGACCTTTGGGAGGCGATCGACGGCGGCGACTTCCCCGAATGGGAGCTTGCCCTTCAGACCTTCACCCAAGCCGAGGCCGATAGCTTCGATTTCGATGTCCTCGACGCCACCAAGCTGATCCCTGAAGAGGTGGTCCCCTTGCGGGTCGTCGGCCGCATGGTGCTGGATCGTAATCCGGACAACTTCTTCGCCGAAACCGAACAGGTCGCCTACTGCACCGCCAACGTGGTGCCAGGCGTCGACTTCACCAACGATCCCTTGATGCAGGGTCGGCTGTTTTCCTACCAAGACACCCAGCTCAGCCGGCTGGGCGGTCCCAACTTCCACCAGATTCCGATCAACCAACCGAAGTGCCCGTTCCACAACCTGCAACGTGACGGCCACATGCAGATGGCCGTGCCCAAGGGACAGGTGAACTACGAGCCGTCGAGCCTGGGCCCCGACATCGCCCACGAATCCGCCGCCACGGGATATCGGACCTTCCCGAACCCGGAAGAGGGCGACCAGCTTCGCGTGCGGCCGGAGAGTTTCGCCGACCACTACACCCAGGCGCGGATGTTCTTCGCCAGCCAGACCGAGCCCGAGCAGAACCACATCATCGCCGCCTTGGTGTTCGAGCTCAGCAAATGCGTCGTCCCGCGGGTGCGCGAGGCGGTGCTTTCTAGGCTGATCCACATCGACGAGACCCTGGCGACGCGCGTCGCCACCGGCCTTGGCCTGCGCGGCAAGATCACGCCCGCCGACGCGCCGGTCCCGGCCAAGGATATGGCGCCGTCGCCGATGCTCAGCATCCTGGCCAAGGCGCAGGCCACCTTGCAGGGCCGCAAGATCGGTTGCCTTGTCACCGATGGCTCCGACGCCAAGCTGATCACCGCGCTCAAGGCCGCCACTCTGGCCGCCGGGGCGGTGTTCGAGGTCGTCGCCCCGACCATCGGCGGCGTCATCGCCGATAACGGAGATCTCGTTCCCGCCGACCACAAGATCGAGGGTGGACCGTCAGTGGTGTTCGACGCCGTCGCCATCGCCCCCTCGAAGGACGGCGGCGCTGAGCTTGCCCTGCAGGCGGAGGCGGTCAACTTCCTGCGCGACGCCTTCGGCCACCTGAAGGTGATCGCCTATACGCCAGGCGCCGCGCCCTTGTTCGGCAAGGCCGCCGTGTCGCCGGACGGGGACGACAAGGACGCCGGCCTGATCCCGCTCGACGCCGGTTCGGTGGACGCCTTTATCGACAGCGCCGCCAAGGGCCGGATCTGGGCCCGCGAACCGATGGTCCGCAAGGTGGTCTAAGACAGGTTGCTGGCCTGGCGGCCTACTTCCGCTGCCCAGGCCAGCGCTTGTCGAGGCGCAGCTTGGGATTGGCGGTGATCTTGATCGTCGCGCAGTGGTGATAGCTGTAGCCGCCGTCCTTGTTGTAGCCGTGCTCGGCCATCCACTGGATCACCTGCAGGGTGCAGGCGTCGCAGTTGATGTTCGGCAGGCGGATGTCGGCCTCGTGGAAGGCGTCGGCCGCGGGCTTGGTGGTGTGGATGAACAGGCCGTCGGCCAAAACCGGGGCCTTGGGCTTGGGATCGATCTTGGCCGAGACCGAGATCGGCCCCCTGGGCGTCTCACGCGTCACCGTCTCCGGGTCCGTGGGCAGTTCGGCGACATCCTTGACCGCCAGGGCGACGCGATAGTGGCCCGGGTGGAAGACGGTTTCCTGGATCTTCAGGTGGATGGTGTCGCCGCCCCGCGCCTCGGTCACCGCGCCGGTCGGTTCGCCCGGGTTCGACGATGTGCCGCCGCACGGTCCGAGCTTCTGCGGATCGCCGATCTTGCCCTGAACCAGCGAGGCGGCCGGGGCATGCAGGATGAAGTGCGCGCCGGCAATGGCGGGCGCGAAAAGGGCCGCGGCGCCGAGGAGGAGGGGTAGGGCGGTCTTCATCGCGGAAAAGCTCCTGAGGGGCGGCAGAGGTTACCGCCACCTACCACGGCGCGGGCCCGACCAAATTGCAATCTTGTCATCCAGTGCGGCAACTTGGCGCAGCGCACTTTGGCGGCGGTGTTTGCGTTTCCCGACCAAGCGCCTACATGCGCCCCACGAGGCGCGCCCCTGCGCGCCGCAATGAGATCGGCCCGATGTCGGAAGACCCTCCCAGCAGCATCGAGCAGATCCTCGACGCGCCTGACCTGGCCGTCGCCCTCGAGAGCGACCTCTTCAAACAATTTCTCGACCAGGTCCCGGTGGCGATCGCGGTTTCCAAGCTCTCGCCCAGCGAATGTATCGTTTACGCCAACCTGCAGTTCGAGCGACTGATCGGGCAGGACAGCGCCACCATCGTGGGCGGCCCCTGGGATCGCCTACCCGGCGAAAGCGCCGCGCCGGACGACGCGCGCGCCATGGGCCATGTCATCACCGAGGACCGCGACTACATCGGCGCCTTCTCCCTGACCCACGGCGAGGAAGCGGTCACCGTCGACGCTTGGTCCAACATCATCGAGGACGATGACGGTCAACCCGCGTTCCGGCTTGTCGCCCTGGTCGAGGCCCTGGCGCCGGGCGCGTCGGTCCTCGATGCGCTGCAAGAGCGCGTGCAGGAAAAAGACATGCAGCTGAAGGAGCTGCAGCATCGGGTGAAGAACAATCTGCAGATGATCACCGCCCTGATCCGCATCGAGGCGCGGGGCGTGGCCGATCACACGATCAGCGAAGGGTTCGACCGTCTGGCCGGCCGGGTGGAGGCGCTGGGCCTGCTCTATCGCTCGCTCGGTGACGCGGCCGCGCATGAAGTCGTCGATCTCGGCATCTACCTTGCCGAGATCGCCTCGGCGGTGATGCGCGCCCATGCGGTCGAGGGCATCCACCTTGATCTGCAACTCGATACCTGGCCGGTGGCCCTCGATGTCGCCATGCCGGCCGGGCTGGTCGTCAACGAGCTTTTGACCAACGCCCTGAAGCACGCCTTCGTGGGCCGCGAGGGCGGCACGATTTCGCTGCATTGTTCGCAAGCCGATTGCCGCGTGACCGTCGCCGACGACGGCGTGGGCCTGCCGCAAGGGGCGGTGTGGCCGACGCCCGGCAAACTGTCGTCGCTGATCGTCCGTTCCCTGGTGCAGAACGCCAAGGCCAGCATCGACGTGCAGTCGACCCCGGACGAGGGCGTGCGCGTCACGATCCAGTTCAACTGCGAGCCGATAGCGGCCGCCTGAACTTTCTATGGAACGCGATGGCGGTTGACGCTCTGGGATTCCTGCTGAACAGGGGAGGGACGCATCGCCTCCCGACGCAGAAGGTAACCCAGACTCCATGGCCTCCGGTCTCGCGGCGCTTCTCGACGACATCGCCGGCATCGCCAAGATCGCCGCCGCCTCCGTGGACGACATGGCCGGCGCGGCCGGCAAGGCGGGGTCCAAGGCGGTGGGCGTGGTCGTCGACGACACGGCGGTGACGCCGGGCTACGCCGTCGGCTTCACCCCCGACCGCGAACTGCCGATCGTCGCAAAGATCGCTATCGGCTCCCTGCGCAACAAGTTCCTCTTCCTGCTGCCCGGGGCGCTCCTCCTCAGCGCCTTCGCCCCCTGGGCGGTGACGCCGCTCTTGATGTGCGGCGGCGCCTATCTCGCCTTCGAGGCGACGGAGAAGATCTACGAGGCGGTGGTCGGCCACCACGACGCCGACGCGCCCGAGGAACTGGCCCTCAGCTCCAAGGACCTGGAGAAGGAAAAGGTCACGGGCGCGATCCGCACCGACCTCATCCTCTCGGCCGAGATCATGGCCATCGCCCTCGCCGACGTCGCCGACCGCCCGCTGGCGATTCAGGCCGGGGCCCTGGCCATCGTCGGTTTCGCCATCACGGTCGGCGTCTATGGCGTCGTCGCCCTGATCGTGAAGATCGACGACATCGGCCTGCACCTGGCGAAAGGCCGCGCCGCCCCCTTGCGCGCCTTCGGCCGAGGCCTGGTCCACGGCATGCCCGCGGCGCTCAAAGCCCTCACCCTGATCGGCACGGCGGCCATGCTGTGGGTCGGCGGCGGCATCCTGGTCCACGGCCTGGAACACTTCCACCTGACCCCGATCCCGGTGTGGGTGGAGGCGTTCTCGCACTGGGCGGGCGAGGTTCCGGGCGTCGGGGCGGTGACCGGCTGGCTGGCGTTTGCGGTGGGCTCGGCGGTGGTTGGGCTGGTCGTCGGCGGGGTGATCGTGGCGGTGATGCACCTGTGGCATCGGGTGCGGGCGGGGAAGCGCTAGAGGTTTGGTCGAGAGTGGATCCGACGGCATTCGCTTTAACGTTGGTTCAATCCAAGATTTAGCTCGAGCCAGTTCGATATTCTCGAAAACACTTCGGGCAGATGGGACGTCCCGGTGCTGTCGACCATTGTGTGGTCGTAGTCCGCGTATTCCCAGTAGGTGAGGTTGGATCGGTGGCGCGCCGCAAATGCGTCGCGAAAGGCTCGCGCCGATGAGAGCGGGTTGGATCTATCTCGCGCACCTTGGACCACCAGCAGGGCCCCCTTTGCCTTGAGCGCATCCTCCCACAACGGCCGATCGGCGATATCCGCCCACCAGCGATAGGAATTGCCGCCCCACGTGTCGGCGCTCAGCGGATTGCGGCGCGCCTTGTCGAGTTGGCTCGGCGCCTCACGGGCCATCTCGGGCGGTACAACCTGGACAAAGGCGTCTCGAAACGGAATGCCGGTCGCAGAGGAGAGGATCACCGCTGCGTTCGCGTCCACATTCGCAGCGAGGATATGAACCACGGCCCCGCCTTCCGAGCCCCCAAACAAGACAAGTTGCCCGTTCCACCAGGGCTCAGTCCTTACCCTGTCGATGACGGCGCGATAATCCTGCTCGCGCTGGCTTACCGTGTGGTTCGCCCAGAAAAGCGGTGAACAATCCTGTGGGCCTTTTTGGACCGCCCCTGGGGCAACGCCATACTTTTCCACCGTCACGACTGCGAAACCGGGCAGCAGACTCTTCGCCCCCTCAACGTTACGATTGTTCACAACAGAACCACAGCCAGATCCCTGCGCGATCACCAAAATTCCCTGGCGCGCGGAGGGAACCTGTCGGTCAAGATACCAATCAATGTCTGGGCCCACTGGCCGTTTTAGTGTGTTGTGCTGGGGAGCCGCGATGCCGCGGGATGCAACAAGTGCGAAGAGCAGCGCCACACAATGCAAGTAAATCAGCTTCATTGAGCCCCCCAGATCATTAGACTTGATCGCGAGCGTGGCTGCAAAATGGCGCTGTTGAAAACGGCACCCTCGAAGATGGGTGCGTTCCCGTTTTTGCGTTTACCCCCCCCACCTTGCCCCCGCGCGCCTAAAGGCGTATCTCCCCCGCTCCAAATTTCAGGAGAGTAACCGATGGGCTACCGGGTCGCCGTCGTTGGGGCCACGGGCAATGTTGGCCGTGAGATGATGAACATCCTCGAGGAAGTGAACTTCCCCGTGGATAAGATGCATGCGATCGCGTCCCGCAAATCCATTGGCGTGGAAGTCTCGTTCGGCGACAAGGCCATCAAGTGCGAGGACCTGGAGCAGTTCGACTTCTCCACGGTCGACATCGTGCTGATGAGCGCCGGCGGCTCGATCTCCAAGGTGTGGTCGCCGAAGATCGGCGCCATGGGCCCCATCGTCATTGACAACTCGTCGGCCTTCCGCATGGACCCGGACGTGCCCTTGATCGTGCCGGAAGTGAACCCGGACGACGTGTCCTATGCGCGCAAGAAGAACATCATCGCCAATCCCAACTGCTCGACCGCGCAGCTGGTGGTGGCGCTAAAGCCCTTGCATGACGCGGCGCGGATCAAGCGGGTGGTGGTCTCGACCTACCAGTCGGTGTCCGGCGCGGGCAAGGAAGGCATGGACGAGCTTTGGGACCAGACCAAGGGCGTCTTCGTCCTGGGCGCGCC
>Ga0070668_100003776_pt1 | contig 11186 bp, 9 predicted proteins | sample KBSS43metaG_FD_64661 | JGI IMG/M metagenome (GOLD analysis project Ga0070668, IMG submission 64661) | Switchgrass rhizosphere microbial communities from Kellogg Biological Station, Michigan, USA - KBS S4-3 metaG | ecosystem: Host-associated > Plants > Roots > Rhizosphere > Soil ... | reverse complement strand
GGGGTCCGGAATTGCCTGTATCGTTACGGGTCACCCACTAGGACGCTTGGGGGGAAGCATCAAGCGGTTACTGGACATGCGGATTTGAGGCGCTATCGCCCGTCACATCTTTCACCCCACTCGTGCAGGAGAATAGGGCATATGGGCAGGCGCAAGCTGGTAGTCGGCAACTGGAAAATGAACGGGCTGCGCGCCCAACTGCCCGAAATCGCGGCCATTGGCGAGATCGCCGGGCAGCATCCAGCGGTCGAGGTGGGGCTGTGCGTGCCCGCCACGCTCATCGAGGCGGCAAGCGCCGTGTCGGGCGCCGCTTTCATCGGGGGGCAGGATTGTCACCAGAAGGTCAGCGGCGCGCACACGGGCTGCGTTTCCGCCGCGATGCTGAAGGAAGCCGGCGCGGGCTGGGCCATTGTCGGCCATAGCGAACGGCGCATGGACCAGGGCGAGAGTGACGCGGATATCGCCGCCAAGGCCTTGGCGGCCAAGGCCGAAGGGCTGAAGGTCATTCTGTGCGTGGGCGAGAGCCTAGACGTACGGGATGCCGGCAACGCGGAGAATGTCGTGTCGGCGCAGTTGCTGGCATCACTGCCCGACGGCGCGGCAGCGGAATGGCTGGCCATCGCCTATGAGCCGATCTGGGCGATCGGCACGGGCCGCATTCCGACCATGGAGGCGGTGGAGGCCATGCATGTTGCGTTGCGCGCCGCGCTGGCGTCGAAGATCGGCGGCGAGGCCGACGGGATGCGCATCCTCTATGGCGGATCGATGAATGGCGAGAATGCCGCGGAATTGCTGGCGATCCCCGATGTCGATGGCGGGCTGGTCGGTGGGGCCAGCCTGACGGCAGGGAAATTCGCGCCGGTCATTGCTGCGGCGGGGTGAGAGCAAGAAGCGTCCCTGAGATGATAGGGACGCTCCGTTGGAAGCGGGACCGCGAGATTTTCTCGATAGCGGAAGGCAGGACTCATCTACCATGAATAATTCTGCGGATTTGCTGATGTTTGCCTTCCTATTCGGGGTGCGACATCCTAGATGCCAAGGTGACCTGCGGCCATCAGAACTGTAGGCAGAAAAAACTTTCGATAGGAGATGTTATGCTGAGAAAGACATATGCCGGGCTGGCCGTGGCGCTAACCCTTGGCCTGCCATCGATCGCGTCGGCGGCAACGACTGGCGACGATGTGCTGGTCAATGCCGCCACTGGCCAGGAAATGCGCAGAATCACGATTTCCTTCAAGGATTTAAATCTCGCAACGGCAGATGGCCGACAGGGGGCCGACAACCGCATCAAGCAGGCTGCCCTCGTAGCGTGCGCATGGGCGACCGGCACGGTTCTGCCTGAAACCGATGCCTATCGTTCTTGCTATGCAGGCGTTATCGAAGAAGGCCGCGGTCAGATGATCCAGACTGCGGAAGCTCAGCGACAAGAGCAGCTTTCATCCTGAAGCCTGCGCACCGCGCGGTACGGCCAGCCACAAAAGCCGCTCAACGCCAATGACCCCGGCAGCGGAAGCCGGGGTCATTTCGCATCTGCACAACGTCTCTTGCGTGCTTTCTGCAGGTCGCCATGATGGCTGCGGACAGAATCACGGTCGCGGTGGGGCCGGGACAGCACGTATAAGGGGACTTGTTTTGATCTCACTTCTTCGCAGGCCATTTTTGCATCTGGCAGTATTGGTCGGCATGTCCGCCGCGCCAGCCGCTCATGCACAACAGGCCGATGGCGGCACAATATTCCGGCAACGCTGTCAGATGTGTCATGTCACGACATCGGGCCAGAAAGCAGGGCTGGGCCCCAATCTGTCCGGCCTGGTCGGTCGCAAAGCGGCGAGCACGGACTTTCTCTATTCTCCTGCTCTCAAAGCCTCTGGCCTGAAATGGGACAAGGCAAACCTTGATACGTTTCTAGCAGCGCCAAGCAAACTGGTTCCCGGCACGCGCATGGCGATTTCCGTCGCCAATCCCGCCGAGCGGGCGGCGCTCGTCGCATATCTGGCCAGTCTCAAAAATAGGTGATGGAATCATCTGGACCCAATGACCCGTTGTGACGAACCGCGCGGATAGGACTGAAGCACCGGGCCCAGCGCGTCGACCAACGGACTGAGCCAGGCCTCGAAATTCTTCCAGTGTTCTACGCCTTCCTTGAATATCGGCCGGCGTACTTGCTCTGAACTGGCGGTGCGCACCGCGCGATCATTATTGTAGAATTCCAGGCACGCCTGTTCAAATGACAAGTCAAGATATGCAAGCAGGCGCCGGATCTCCCCCTCGGTATCCGATACCATGCTTTCATATATGATGCGATGCACGACGCCGGGCATCGCATCATCATAGGCAGCCATAAGACCTATGTAATCGCAGTAGTAGCGGCCGATATCCGTCAGGTCGTAGGAGAAAGTCTGGCCGCGCGCGAAATGCTGCTTCCAGCCCGAGAAGCAGCAGGACAGCGGGTGGCGCCGCGCGTCGATGATCTTTGCGTTCGGGAGGATCAGCCTGATGAGCCCGACATGCTGCCAGTTGTTCGGCATCTTGTCGATGAAGTGCGGTTTGTCCGTCTGTCGATGGACTTGCGTTCGTTCGATATATTCCTCGCCCAGACGAAGGCGGTCCGTAGCGGTCAGCGAGGCCGCCATGACGCTGAAATCGGGAAACTCGCCCTCGTCCACCCTTGACTGCAGCCTGCTGGCGATCATCATCATGTCAGGCAGTTCCATTGTACCCTCGACCCGGCTGTGGCTGGCGAGGATCTGTTCCACCAGCGTCGAGCCGGAGCGCGGCAGGCCCACAATGAAGATCGGGTCCGGCGCGGCGCAGCCGCCTGTGCCCATCGACGCCAGGAACGGTCCGGTAAAGGTCGCCGCCGTCGCCGCTATTTCGGCGGAAAACTCGTCAGCGTCATGGTGCACCATCGTCCGGCGCAGACGGTTGCCCTGATCATAGTGGCCGAACGAGGCGGCATAGTCTTTCGCATCCTCGAACGCCTTGCCCAGAGAGAAATGGAGGTGGAATATATCCTCCTTCCGCTCGGCTTCGTGGAGCTTGAGAGACGTAAGCGCCTGCTCCATGGACTCGATATCGGCTTCGTCAAGACGGACGGTCTTGAGATTGGCAAGGCTCCACCAGGCTTCGCCCATCGTTGCCTGATGCGTGACCGCTTGGCGATAGGCGTGGACGGCGTCGCCCTGCCTGCCGAGCGTCTTCAAAACATGCCCGAGATTCTGCCAGACCTGTGGCTGATCCGGGCGCTGGGCGAGTAGCCCTTCGTAAATCTCCCTCGCCCCGTCCTGATCGCCCAGACGCACAAGGACGGAGGCTCTGATCAGATCATAGCCGGGGTGCTTGAGCGGAGACGCACATAAGATCCGGGCATGGTCCAGCGCCTCTGACAGGCGGTTGCTCTGCATCAGCAGACGTATCAGGAAATCGCGGGCGAGATCGAAGCCGGGCGTGATATCGACCACCCACTCGACCGCGTTTAGCGCTTCGGTCATGTCGCCGCGTCGCCAGCTTATCTCCCCCAGCAGGCGGCCGGCGGGAGGATCGCCCGGCATGCGCTGGAGTCGCGCCGTCAGGATCGCTTCACTGGCGTCGAGATCGCCCTCGTTCATCGCCATCGCCGCCTTGAGCAGTTCGGGATCGCGTGAAGACGCATGCACGCCGGACAGATCGGCGTACCAGGCGTCTTCCTTGCGCTTGTCCTTGCGTAATTCCCCGGCCAGCAGGAACCAGCCGCTGGCTATATCCGGTTGCAGCCGTGTCAGATTTTCGAGCGCGGCGATGGCTTTGCGGGCTTCACCGGCGTCGCTCGCCGCCTGGGCCAACTCCCACAGCACGGCAGGCACACGCGGCCGGCTACGGGCAAGGGCGGAAAGGACGGGCAATGCGACCTTGGGCTTGCCAAGCCGACGCAAGGCCTGACCCTTGATCAACTGGGCATGGGGATGACCGGGCTGCGCCAACAATATCTCATCGATCCTAGCGAGCGCCAGTTCCGGGCTGTCCAGCAGCAAGCGCGCGGCGTTAGCGAGAGCTGCCTCGAATGTGTTCATGACGGTGCTGCAGTGCCTTGTCCCATCGGCTTCCCAAATGTGCATTTGCACAACGAGACTAGTTCGGGCGCCCTGCGCGGTCGAGCCCTCCTGTCGGAGGAGACAGAAAAAAAGGTAATGAAGCCCGCTTGACATGCCTATTTTGGGTGTCAGTATCCTAAATTAGGACGTTCGTTCAGATTGCTGCGTTTGCGAATGTCTGTCAAAAATTTCTTAGAACAAGCGGCGCCGGAAAGGTGCCGTGAATCCAGAAGCATGTGTTTCGGGAGCAAGAGACGTGTGTCCGACGCCGCCAGACTATCGCGGGTCGGACGAAGGAAGGAAATGCAAAAGAGACCCGGATGTCGGGCAAGACACAGGAGAGGGCTGTAGGCGGAACGGCAACAGGGGGCTTACGCTATGGCTATATCTATCGGCGCGCGCGGACTGCGCGCTCTTTGCGCGACGACGTTTCTGACACCATTATTCTTGTCCGCAGCGGCTTTTGCGCAGACTGCCGAATCGGCATCGCCGCAAGCCGCCGATGACGGCCTCGACGAAATCGTGGTGACGGCGCAGCGGAGTTCCGAAAGCATCCAGAAGGTGCCGATCTCCATGCAGGCGCTGAGCGCCGACAAGCTGGGGCAACGTCAGGTGAAAGGCTTGTCGGACTTTGCGACGCTGCTCCCGTCGGTATCGTTCGAGGGCATTGGGCCAGGCCGTAACACCGCCTTTTTCCGCGGCATCGTTCCCGCCGGCGGCGCCTATGCGTCGGTCGGCTATTATCTGGACGACATTCCGATCACCGGCACCGAGGTGCCCGACATTCACGCATATGATCTGGAGCGCGTGGAGGCGCTGTCGGGTCCGCAGGGCACGCTGTATGGCGCAGGATCGCTGGCCGGCACCATCCGCCTCATCACCAACAAGCCCAAGCTCGGCGTGACGGAGATCGGCTATGATGTTGAGGGCAATAAATATGGCAAGGGTGATTTCGGAGGACAGTTCGAATCCTATGTCAACGCCCCGATTAGCGACAATGCGGCCATCCGCATCATGGGCTATTACCGGAAAGACGGCGGCTATATCGACAATACGCCCAATAACGGGACGTTCAACGATGGCCGTCCCGCAGTCTACACGCTGGGCGACGAGAACCCCGACACCTCCTATAGCCTGAGCAACGCCACGATCGCCAAGAATGACTATAACACGATCAGGGAATTTGGCGGGCGCGTCCAGGTGCTGTGGGAGCCCTTCGACGACTGGACGATCACGCCCCAAATTACCGGGCAGAGGCAAGTAGCAAAGGGCTATTTCGGCTTCGATCCGCGGGTCGGCGATCTGCAGGTCCACGACTATGACAAGACCCGCAACGACGACAGATGGTATCAAGCAGCGCTTTCGATCCACGGTCATATCGGGGATTGGGACATCGTATCCGCGACGGGGTTCTTCAAGCGCAGGACCAAGACGCTGAACGATTACACCTATTACACCGTCACCTATGACGGCTTCGGTCCGGGATATGAAAGCTATCTGCAGTTCTTCGACAACTGCACAGGGACTGGCGCGGCGCAGCAGTGTCAGCTCATCAACCCGACTCAATATTATCACGCCGACTGGCACCGGAACAAGTTCACGCAGGAACTGCGTCTGAGCACGCCGAAGGATTGGCCCTTCGATGTCACTGTCGGCGGATTTTATCAGCGGCAGGCTAATCAGTCGAACACCTATTACGCCATTCGTGGCCTGGATCAGATCACAGGCTACACCCAGACCGGCGGCGGCGACGTCCCTGGCGGTCTGATCGGCGTGCCAGCCATGTACGCCATAGATGGCGGGGCATTCGACACGTCGACTGTGATCAATCCGGACGGCAATCCCCTGGGCACGATGGCGTTGGGAACGCCGGCGGTGAAGCAGGACGGCTTCTACATCAATGAGCAGAACTCGCTGTATCACGACGAGGCGATCTTCGCAGAAGGCCATTACAACATCACGCCTACGCTCAAGATCACGGGCGGTATCCGATATTTTTGGACGGATTATGCAGTCAAGGGTTTTGCGGGTGTGTCGGGATCTGCCGCGAATACCGTTACATCTTTTTATGTTCCGACAGGGGAAATGGGCTGCCCAACGCCTCTGCCCGGAAAGCGGTTGCAATGCTTGAACACGAACTTTCGCGCGGCCGATCAGACCGGCCGCTACCGGGAGGATGGCGAAACACATAAGGTCGCGCTCAACTGGCAGGTCCTGCCAGATAAGATGATCTATGCCAACTATTCGACAGGTTTCCGGCCTGGCGGTTTCAATCGGCCGCTGCGTATTCGTAATTTCGGTCCTGTCGATGTACCGGCATTCCAGTCCGAAACGCTCACCAACTACGAACTGGGCGTAAAGACAACATGGAGCGGCATTTTCCGCTTTAACGCGGCTGTCTATTTCGAGAAATGGAACAACATCCAATATAGCGTCGTGGTTGCGGGCGCTCAGGGCGCGGGCATGACCGGCAATGCCGGCAAGGCTGAAGTCAAAGGTGTGGAGTATGATGCTGATCTCAAGCTCGGCAAATTTACCTTCTCGACCTCAGGCGCCTATAATGATGGCAAGCTCAAGGGGAATTTCTGTAACTTCGCCGTCGACCTGACCACCAGTTCGATCAGTCAGTTGCCCACCTGTACGCTGGGTGAAAATGTGGGCGGCACCAACACCGGAACCCCGCAGGTCGCTGCGGCAAACGGCACACGCCTGCCGCGTCAGCCCAAGTTCAAGGGAACCTCCTCTGTCCGCTTCGACACTGATATTGGCGATTACAGCGCATTCCTTCAGGGAGCGGCGCTTTATCAGACCGGCGCGACCCAGGATCTGAACGTCTCGGACAATAATCTGCTGGTCTGTCCCGAAGTCGCTAGCGAGAGCACCGATGCCGGCATATCTTGCAGCACGAAGGGGTTTGTAAGCTTCGATTTCTCCGGCGGTATCAAGAAGGATGGCTGGAGCCTTACCTTCTTCCTTCAAAACGCGTTCGACAAGCGTGGCCAGTTGACGACGAACACATTCTGTTCGATCACTTTCTGCTCGGGCTCGTCGCGCATTTTCACGATCAAGCCGCAGTTCTTCGGCATGCGGTTCGGTCAGAAGTTCTGATGCGATAGGGTGAAGGCATGGTCAGGTTCCGCTCGTGCGCCGCGCGGGACGTGGCCATCCTTATTCGTCACGTTCCGGGTTTGCGCTCAATCGCACTGGCGGCCGCTTTGCTTGCTGCCTGCCTGTCCCATCCCGTCAACGCCCAAGAGGATCATGCGGGCCTGACGCGGGAAAGATACCGGCGCAACTTCCTGATGTGTCACAGCCGCGCTGCGCCCGAAGGGGTGTCCAAGGAGATATTGGCCGGACTGCATCCCGAGCCCGGGCTGAGACCTGCCGACGCCATGCCGAGCCTCACATGCCTGCGACGCTGTACGGCTTGCTGGCCGCCGGACCGTCCCGCAAAAACGGGTCTGAAATGATCAGGTCGGGCGTGCGGGATTATCGCCTGCGGCAAGAAAACGGATCATGTCGGCGGCACGGCAGGCTTTAGGGTCGGACTGGCGCAGCCGTTCTGTAGCCAGTGCTGCAAAGCCACTCATTTGCGCCACCGCAAAGCTGACGCCGTAAAGATTGCCCTGAGGGGGAATGCCGTCGATTGGCCTTGGATAGCCCGCGGCGACAAAGGTGGGCGTGCCGGCATCCCATGTCACGCCATAGGTTCCGCGTGGACACGCCCAATCCAGTTCTACGCCCAGCACCGTGGATAACGCGCCGGGCCAGCATGGAGATTCGCCCGCCATGCGCGCCGCGACAAGGGTGACGCCAGCATCGGTCGCCCGCTCGGCGACCTGAGCAAAGGCGTCCTTGTGCGCTGCGTTCATCGAGCCGAGACTGAGGTTGACGATATCGGCGCCGGCATCGATGCACCAGTCGATCGCGGCAATGAGCGCGGCTGCAGAGGCACGCAGGGCTTCGCGAAAAACGCACACCGTTAGGATGCCGGCATCGGGCGCGCGCTCCTGAATCGCTGCGGTGACCGCCGTGCCATGCCCCAGCCGATCCAGCATTGCCTGCGCGCCGTCATCGATGGTCCCATCGCGTGCGACGCCCACGCCACGCAGCAGGCGCGCCGCATCGATGTGCGCGTGTCCGCGATGAACGCCGCTGTCGATCACCGCGATGCATACGCCCCGACCCGTCGCACCGGAAAGGCTGCCGGTCATGCAAGGCTCACGGGAGACGTTTGCCTGACGCATGCTCGCCCATCCTCTATACGGACCACCATGTCGGCAAGATCGGCAAGCGCGGGCTTATGTGTGATCACGATCAGCGTGATATCGGGCGCCGCATCGCGAAGGCGGGCGGCGACGCGCGCTTCCGTCTCCGCATCAAGGGCGGAGGTCGGTTCGTCTAGGATCAGGACACTGGGTTTGCGCAAGAGCGCGCGGGCAAGCGCCAGCCGTTGTCGTTCGCCAGCGGACAATTCCAAGCCGCGCTCGCCCGTGCGCGTCTGGAGCCCCTCCGGCAGCCGGGCAATTGTCGAGTCCAGCCCGGCTGCATGCGCCGCCGCCATTATGCGCTGTTCGTCCACATCCGTCAGACCAAGGGCGATATTCGCGGCGATGGTGTCGTTGAACAGATAGGGCGACTGATCGACCAAGATGATTTCCCGCCGCAGGTCGTCGAGGCGCAATGTCCGGATATCCTGTCCGTCGATGAGCACGCGGCCCTCATCGACATCCATATAGCGCACGAGAAGATCGGCGAGCGTCGACTTTCCAGCGCCGCTTGGCCCCAGGATGGCGCAGAAACTGCGCGCCGGGATGGTGAAGTCGATATCAGACAGCACGTCCCCACGATTGTAGCGCTTTGCGACATGCGCGAAGCGTATCGACCGTTCAACACGCTGCAGAACCGACGGATTGTCCTGCTCCGTGACCTCCGCGCGGGTGTCAAACAGTTCGAAGATGCGCGCCAGGGAGACGCGGGCGGATGCCAGCCCCGCGCTCAGCCCCATCAGCCCCTGGATCGGGGCGAAGAGGCGTGCCTGATAGGCCGTAAACGCAACCAGCGTGCCGATCGTCATATCTCCCTTGATGATCATCCAGCCGCCATAAAGGACGACCGCGGATGTGGAGGCCGTAAGCATTGCGCCGGGCAAAGCGCCGGTCATGAAGGACGCAAGCTGCATCCGCAGCATGGACTTGACGAAGGCGTCGTTGCGCAAGCGGAAGCGGGCAATTTCATGGTCGCCGGCGCGTAGCGCAGTCACGATCCGCATTCCCATGACAGTGTCTAGCAGGAAGCTGCCAAGATCCGCGCCGCGCTCACGCATTTCCCGCGTCAGGAGCGTCAATTTGCGCTGATAGTAGAGGAATGTCGCCACGCAGGCGGGGATCAAAACAGTGCCGACGAGAAACAGGCGCCAGTTGAGCAAGAGCATCACCACGACGCTGCCGACCAGGAAAAGGATGTTGCCGAGCACGGACAGCAATGTATCGGCGGCAACCCGTTGCACGTCGCTGACATCGCTGTTCATCCGCGACATGAGATCGCCGAGGCGGAATGACCCGAAAAACCGCGGCGACAATGTCTGCAAATGCCGCAGAAGGGCGACGCGGATATCGTAAAGCATCGATGCGGACAGCGCGATATATCGATAGGTGGCGAGCATATTCAGTGCAAATCCCAGCACCGTCGCCGCCAGCAGCGCGACGGAAATCCGGACGAGCGCCTGCATGTCGCGTTGGAGCAATGCCTCATCGATCATGAGCTTGGTGAAATAAGGCTGCGCCAGATTGACCATGGTCGAGACCAGGCTGACGGCAAGGACGAAGCTTAGCTGCGGCAGATAGGGTCGGACGTAAACGTGAAGCCGTTTATACGCCCCCCAGTCAGCGACTGGAGGCGTTGCCTGAGGACGGGATGGGGAAGGGGGGATGCTCAGGCTGCCTGCTCCCGTTCAACCAGGCTGTAGTCCCGCAACACGAAGCGCGGTTCCGGCAGCATGGCGAGAAGGGCCGTGCACCAGTCATGACCCTGCGCCAGGGCATCATGCGCCTGTGACCACCATGCCCCTGATCCGCCCGCGCGATAAAAGGGCGCGGAAAGCTGTAGATGCCGGCGCATCGCGGCCGTGAGCATCGCGCCATAATGGGCCGTCAGCGCCGCCGCATCGCCGCCATCACGGATGGCGCAGGCAACCGCCGACGCCAGAATGGCCTCGCGCACGGCCTGGGCCGTGCCGTCGCCGCAAATCGGATCAAAGGCGATGGCGCCACCGCCGCAGGCGAGCCAGTCTGAGCCACTCAGTTCGGTTGCAATGCGTGGGGTTGGATCAAAGATCTGCGGGTCAGGAGAAGCCATGATGATCCGGGGCGTCACAAGACGGCTTTGCGCGAGCGCATCGTCCAATGCGAGTCCAACGCAAAGCAGCCATGCACATTCCCTGGCGGACGGAATGAGGAAGAGCCAGCCGGCGTCGAGCGATTCGATCCAGCAAGCCGTCGCATCCTCGCCGTCACGCAAACACACTTCGATTGCGACGGCGGCTCTTGCGCCAAAGCGCTTCGTGTTTCCTGCTCCGGCCCGAGCCGCCGCATGGACGGTAAAGTTGGGCAGCATGTCCATTGAGGGCATTGCTCGGGCAAAGAGGGCGGCCTCCAGGTCGGCGCCGGTCACGATCGTTGCGCTGTGCGGCATCGCGGTGGGCTCCGCGCTTCCCCAGGCCACGACGCGGCGATCGATATGAAGGCTGTTCGCGAACAGGTTCGGCTCGCTCAACACATCGCGCAGCAGCATTAGCGCCGGATCACTGAGCATGACCACGGGCTGGGCGGGGCGATCGGCGCTCTGCGTCGCAACGGCGATGCCGTACCGCGTGAGGAGACGCGCACAACAGGATGCCGCAACTCCGTCCCCGCGTATCAGGATATTCATCAGCGCATGCTCGCTGGCGCACGGGCAGCCGTCACGGCGCCTTGAGCGGCGTTATTGCGATACGACAAGCCCTGCCATGGTCGCGTCATTGCCGATATCCCACGTCTTTTCGAGCTTCAGTGTCTTGGCGTCATACACTTCGATGTCGAAGCTGGCGCCGTAGATATAGAGCTTCGTTCCATCAGC
>Ga0070668_100003774_pt1 | contig 11186 bp, 5 predicted proteins | sample KBSS43metaG_FD_64661 | JGI IMG/M metagenome (GOLD analysis project Ga0070668, IMG submission 64661) | Switchgrass rhizosphere microbial communities from Kellogg Biological Station, Michigan, USA - KBS S4-3 metaG | ecosystem: Host-associated > Plants > Roots > Rhizosphere > Soil ... | reverse complement strand
CGGCTGGGTGCCGCCGTAGGACGGCTGGGTGCCGCCGTAGGACGGCTGGGTGCCGCCGTAGGACGGCTGGGTGCCGCCGTAGGACGGCTGGGTGCCGTAGGCGCCGTAGGGTGATCCGGCGCCGTAGCCGGGAACTGACGGGTAGCCGCCATAGGGATAGGCGGACGGCGCATACCGCACCGGCACCGGGACGACCGGCTCGGCCGGGGCGCTCACCATGCGGGTCACGCCGTCGGGGAACGCGATCTGGTAGCTCTCTCCATCCCAGAACGCCTGCGGTGTCTGCGGGTCGCGGCCGCCGAACGCCGACCGGTACTCGACCAGCGCGATGAGGAGCCGCTGCTCCTCGGCGGCGGCACGGTGCAGGTCTTCCGGCTTGTGGTTGAGGCCGCGCTGCATGCCGTCACGCAGCAGGGCCAGCTGGGTGGCGGCGAACTGGAAGCTTTTCATGGCCCGCTGACCGCCGGTGCCGGCCACGCGTTTCGCCCACTGTCGGGCGGAGTGGCGCCGGCCGAGGCTGCCGAGCGCGGCCACCTCGGGCGGCGAGAACCAGCCGGTACGGACGTAGAACGGCAGCACCCGCTCGGTGAGCCGGCCCTCCCAGCTGCGCAGCGCCACGGCGAAGCCGACCACCGCGAAGAAGAACGGCACCATGAAGCCCAGATAGCCGTACAGCATGATCAGCGGCTGGGACAGGCTGACCGACAGCGTCGGCAGCAGGTTGAACGTGCCGTGCAGGATCATCGCGAGCAGCAGGCCGGCGATCGGCGCGAGCCAGCGCACCCGGCGGTCGCCGGACCGGGCGGCGATGCCCAGGCCGATGCCGGTCATCGAGGTGAACAGCGGGTGCGCGAAGCCGGTGAACAGGATGCGCACGATGAAGATGGCGAACAGATTGGTCAGGCCGCTGGCCGGCCCATACTCCTCGACGCCCGTCGCGTAGCCGTGCTTGCCGAGGTAGAGCACGTTTTCCACCATGGCGAAGCCGAGCGCGGACAAGCCGCAGTAGACGATGCCGTCGGTGATGCCGGACCACTCGGCGCGCCGGCGCCAGAGCAGCAGGATCGGGCCGAGCGCCTTCATCGACTCCTCGATGAAGGGCGCCACCAGCACCGCGACCAGCGCGTCCGGCAGCCCGATCTTGTCGAAGAGCCAGGCGGCGCTGGTGTTGACCACGAGGGCCACGCCGGTCGCGATCGCGGCTCCCCAGGCGAAACAAAAGGCCAGGTAGCGGATCGGTTCGGGCTCGTAGCGGTCGAGCCAGAGGAAGCTGGCGACCAGCAACGGGACCGGGATGACCGCGGCGGTGAGCCCGACGGCCAGGGCGGACGGGCCCATGTCGACGCCGAGGAAGAGCAGCATGCAGATCGAGGCGCCGAGCAGGAAGCTGATCACCAGGGCGATCGGCAGCCAGCGCCGCCAGCCGGTCCGGCGCCCGCCCGCCATCAACATCGTGGTCACCGGTGGCCCGCCGGTGGGCGACGCCGGATAGCCGGCCTGCGGCATAACCGGGAACGGGTCCGGCGGCACCGAGCCGGCCGGCGCCGAGCTGGGCGGCATGAAGCTGGCCGGCACCGAACTGGGCGGCACGGAGCTGGGCGGGACAGCCTGGTGGGGCGTTCCGCCCGGCGACACGTCGGCCATGCTGCCAGCGTAGTCACCCAAGCTGTGGTGAGCCGCCCCGAGGACCGCGTCCGGCCTTGCGCCGGCCACCGCGCGACCGGCTGTGCCAGCCGACCGCGCGCCGGACCAGGCGCGGCGCCTCGGCGTAATCGACCCCGGTGGCCCGCAGCAAGTCGGTCACCGTGCTGCGGATCTGCGCGACGATCACGCCGCCGGAGAAGCCGACCCCGTCCTCGTACGCCCGGCCGCCCTCCGCGGCCGCGCGCAGCGCCCGCTCCCGGGCCGCGACCGGCTCCGTACCCTTGGCCCACTCCTGTCTCAGCAGTTCCACCGCCTCGCCGAGCAGTCGCACCGAGACCGGCAACACCGGCGGGAACGACTCGTCGTCGCCGAGGGCGGTGCTCACCCGCCGGATCAGCACCCGGACGTTGCGCAGGGCGTACGTGACCTGGTCGGCACCCTCGACGTACTGGGCGAGCATGCCCCGGGCACGCCAGCGGGCCGGCGCGAACGCGACGTTCTCCCGGGCCGCGGTCACCGCCGCCGAGAACGCCGCGAAGGCGCCCTCGGCGGCGCGCAGCTTGGCCAGCGCGTCGTCGATCGCCTCCGGGTCGCGGTCGGCCAGCCCGTCCGCCACCTGGTGCAGGCCGTCGGCGAGCGCCCGCAGCGCCGGATCGGCGGCCCGGCGCACGACGGTGAGCGGGTTGAGCGGCAGCAGCAGTGTCATCACGGTCAGGCCCACTCCGCCGCCGACCAGCGCGTCCAGGAAGCGGGTCCAGGGCAGCCCGGTGGCCGAGGCGAGGGTGGCGACCAGCACGGCCGAGGAGGCGGACTGGATGACCAGCGGGGTGCCGCCGCCGAGCGCGGTGGCGACCAGGATGGCGAGCAGCACGATCAGCCCGATCTGCCACGGCCCGCTGCCGATCAGCAGGATGAGCGCGTCACCGACGCCGATCCCGATGGCGACGCCGACGACCAGTTCGGCGGTGCGCCGCAGGCGTTGCCCGACCGACGACGCCAGGGTGATCACCGCGGCGATCGGCGCGAAGAACGGATCGGGCCGCCCGAACAGGTCGTACGCGATGTACCAGGCCAGACCCGCGGCAAGGCCGGCCTGGACGGCGAGCGCGAGACCGCTGCGCACCCGGCGCAGGCCGCCCGCGACGCCGTCGCGCGAACGGTCGCCCAGCCCGGACAGCGCGATCGCGATGCGGCGTTGCCGCTCGGCCTCGGTCATGATCTGCAGACCTTAGGGCAGCATGGCGGCGTGAACAGTCTTGAGGAATGCTTCCGGGCCGCGGCCCGGGGAGCCGGGGCCACCGCGGACGACGGCGATCTCATCGCCGCGGCCGGGTTTCTGCTCACCCGATGGTCCGAGCCGCAGCGCCAATACCACACGGTGACGCATCTCACGGCCGTACTGGACGTGGTTGATCGGTTCGCCGACCTGGCGCCGCATCCGGACCGGGTGCGGCTCGCCGCCTGGATGCACGACGCCGTGTACGACCCGCGGGCGCTGGGAGACGCGAACGAGCGGGACAGCGCCGAGTTCGCCGAGAGCATCCTGCTGACGCTCGGCGTGCCGGCCGCGGCCGCCGCGGAGGTGGCCCGGCTGGTCGGGCTGACCGCGGGGCACGCGACCGGGGCCGACGACCCGGACGGCGAGCTGCTCTGCGACGCCGATCTCGCCGTGCTGGCCGGCGACGAGGAGGAGTACGCGGCCTACGCGGCGGCCATCCGGCGGGAGTACGCGCACGTGCCGGACGAGGATTTCCGGGCCGGCCGGGCCCGGGTCCTCACCGCGCTGCTCGAACTGCCGTCGATCTATCGTCTCGAGCCGCTGCGCGCCCGCTGGGAGGAGAGGGCCCGCGCCAACCTGCGGCGGGAGCTCGGCTGATCACCCGGCGAGATGCTTGGGCCGCCGCAGGCCGGCCGCCCGCAGCCGGTGCGCCAGCTCGCGGGACGGCAGCAGGGTGGCGCCCAGCCAGAGCGCGCTGCGGAACCGGCCCTCCGGGATGTCGTAGTGGTCGCGGTCGAAGGCCCGCCGCGGCGCGCCCAGCATCTCCGCGAAGACGTGCAGCTCCGCGTAGGAGAGGTCGCTGACCAGGTGCGACCAGAGGCGGCCGCGGGCGGGCCAGAGTGGTTGGTCGACGAGGATCAAAGATCGATCTCGAGCAGGTCCACACCGCGGTCGGCGGCGAGGCCGCGCACGTCCGGCACACCTAGCCGGGCCGCGTCCGCGGCCAGGTCGTCCGGCATGGTCTGGGACTGCCGTTCCGCCTTGACCCGGGCCAGGTAGTGCTCGATCTCCCGCTCGCGGACGACCTTGTCCCAGCCGAGCGCGTCGCCCATCACCGCGGCGGCGTGCGCGGCCGACTCGACGCCGCGGTGCGGCGTCTCGATCGAGATCCGGGTACGCCGGGTGAGCACGTCGTCGAGGTGCAGCGCGCCCTCGGCGAGGGTCGCGTACGCCACCTCGGCGGCCAGATACTCCGGGGCGCCGGTGAGCGGGGTGGCCAGCGCCGGATCCGCCGCGATCATCGCGAGCAGATGCATGGTGAGCGTGCCGTACCGCTCCAGCAGGTGCTCGATCACCCCGGCGGTGACGCCGTGGCGGCGGGCCGTGTCCTGCCGGTCGCGCCAGGCGGCCGCGTAGCCGTCGGCGCCGAGCAGCGGCAGCTGGTCGGTGCGCGACGGGTGGGCCGGGCCGCCCAGCCGGCGCACCGCGCGGTCGATCACGTCGGCCGCCATCACCCGATAGGTCGTGTATTTCCCGCCGGCCACCAGCAGCAGGCCGAGCATCGGCTCGATCACCGCGTGTTCGCGGGACAGTTTCGAGGTGGAGTCGGCCTCGCCGGAGAGCAGCGGGCGCAGGCCGGCGTACACGCCCTCGATGTCGTCGGTGGTCAGCGGCCGGTCGAGCACCGTGTTGACCTGGTCGAGCAGGTAGCGGATGTCGCGCGCGGAGGCGGCCGGGTGGGCCCGGTCGAGCTTCCAGTCGGTGTCGGTGGTGCCGATGATCCAGTGGCCGCCCCACGGGATGACGAACAGCACCGAGGTCGGCGTGCGCAGGATCAGGCCGGCCTCGCCGGTGATCGCCGACCGCGGCACCACGAGGTGCACCCCCTTGGAGGCACGGACCCGCAGGCCGGGGCGGACGCCCACGTCGCTGAGCATCTGGGACATGTCGTCGCTCCACACGCCGGTGGCGGCGACCACGGTACGCGCGCGAACCTCGAAATCGGGCGAGTCGGGCGACTCCAGGTCGCGGACGCGGACGCCGACCACCTCGCGGGCCTCACGGACGAAGCCGACCACCCGGGCGCTGGTCGCCACGGCGGCGCCCAGGCTGGCCGCGGTGCGGGCCAGGGTGACCACCAGGCGCGCGTCGTCGACCTGGCCGTCGTAGTAGCGGATCGCCCCGGCCACCGCGTCGGCGCGCAGGCTGGGGAAGAGATGCCGGGCGCCGTCGCGGCTCAGGTGGCGGTGCAGCGGCATACCCCGGCCGGTGCCGAAGACGCCGGCGAAGACGTCGTACGCGGCGACGCCGAGCCCGTAATAGCCCCGGCGCCCGGCCCGGACCGCCGGGTTGCCGGCCGGCAGCGGGACCAGGATCGGCACCGGACGCACCAGGTGCGGCGCCAGCCGGGTGGAGAGCAGCCCGCGCTCGGTGAGCGCCTCGTGCACCAGGTGTAGTTCGAGCTGTTCCAGGTAGCGCAGGCCACCGTGGATCAGCTTGCTGGACCGGCTGGACGTGCCGGCCGCGAGGTCACGGGCCTCGACGAGGGCGACCTTGAGCCCACGGGAGGCGGCGTCGAGGGCCGCACCGGCCCCGGTGACCCCGCCGCCGATGACGAGGACGTCGAACTGTTCATCGCGCAGCCGGCGCAGGTCGGCGGCACGCCGGATCGGGGAGAGCCGGCCGGCCGTGTAGCGAGAGACGGAGGGATCGCGCACCCGTCCCACGTTAGCGCCCGTCCGCGTCACTCCGGCGGGGGAATCCCGTCGGGCGGTTTCCGTCCGCCGCCCGCCGTTGGTGCCTAGCGTGAGGTGAGTGCGCGGACGCAGAGCCGGCATCCTGCTTCTCGTCGTGGCCGCGGTCCTGACGATGCTTCCGGCCGAGCGGTCGGCGGCGACGATCACCGCGCCGTTCGCCGCGCGGTTCGCGGTCAACGCGAACGGCGCGATCCTGCTCCGCGGCAACGCCAGCATGACCTGCCTCACCCAGGGGTCGGGCTGTGCGTCGTCGCGCAACGGCAACGGGTCGAGCGCCACCGAAGCGCTGAACAACAACGGCCATGTGATGGGTTATGCGGACGCCGACGGCAGCCCGGCGACCTTCAACGACAGCCGCGCCACGATCACCATGCCGCCCGGCAGCGCCGTGCTCTTCGCCGGCCTGTACTGGGGGGCCGACGCCTCCGCCGGGACGAGCGGCCTGCCGCCACCCACCCCGGCGGACAAGGACAAGGTCCTCTTCCAGACCCCGGTCGGCACGGCCTGGAACCCGGTCACCGCCACCACCCTGCACACCATCGGCGTGGGCGGACCCTTCCAGGCCTTCGCGGATGTCACGGCGCTGGTGGCGGACGCCGGCAACGGCGTGTACAGCGTGGCGAACATCCAGGCCGGCACCGGCATGGACCGATACGCCGGCTGGGCGCTCGCGGTCGTCTACCAGAATGCCGCCGAAGGCATGCGCAGCCTGCGCGTCTACGACGGCTTCGGCTGGATCGCCTCGGGCGGCGGCGACCTGGACATCCCGGTCACCGGGCTGGAGACCCCGCCCAGCGGCGCCGTGCACGCCCAGGTGGGCGCGCTCGCCTACGAGGGCGACCTCGGCAAGAGCGGCGACGGCCTGAGCGTCAACGGCCAGCCGCTGGCCAACCCGGCCAACCCCGCGGACAACGTCTTCAACAGCACGGCCAGCGACGCGGGCGTGCTGGTCGGCGGCCGCGACCCGGCGTACCGGAACCTGCTCGGCGTCGACATCGACCAGTTCGACGCGACCGGCCTGCTCGGCAACGGCGCCACCCAAGCCACCCTGACCATGACCACGGACGGGGAGACGTATTACCCCGGGGTCATCACGTTCTCCATCGACCAGTACGCCCCGAAGATCACCACGACCCTGACCGGCACCGACGTCAACGGCGACGACCTGCTGCCCGGCGACGAGATCGAGTACCGGATCGCGGTGCGCAACGACGGCCCGGACACCGCCGACGACGTGGTCCTCTCCGACGCCTTCCCGGTGCACACCGCCTATGTGCCGGGCTCGCTGAGGGTTGCGACCGCCCCGGCGACCGACGCGGCCGGTGACGACCGCGGCGAGGCGGGCGCCGGCGCGGCCCGTTTCGCCCTGGGCAGCCTGCCCTACCTGGGCACTGCTTACGTCACCTTCCGGGTCCGCGTCGACCTGGACACCCCGGCCGGTTACGCCGTCACCGACCTGGTGAACATCGCCTACACCGGCCGAGCCACCGGCGCCGGCGTCTCCGGCGTGAGTGGCACGGTCGCCACCACCGTGCGGCAACCGCGGGCCGACCTGGCCGCCGGGCTGACCGTCGGCCCGCCGGTCGTGCAGCTGAGCTCCGCGCCGAACGCTGTCGCCTACACGGTGACCGTGACCAACAACGGCACCGACCTCGAACCCGCCGCCACGGCCACCCTCACCCTCCCGGCCGGCGTCTCGACCGGCACGCCGCCGGCCGGCTGCTCGGTGACCGGACAGGTGGTGACGTGCGCCCTCGGGCCGCTGGTGGCGGGCAGCCAGGCCACCGTGACCGTCCCGGCCGACGCCGAAGCCACCACCGCGAACGGCGCGGTCGCCGCCGTCCGGGCGGCCGGCACCGGCCAGGACTCGGTCGGCGGCAACGACACCGCCTCGGCCACGCTCGCGGTGAACTCGCCGCCCACGGCCCTGGCCGACGCGGCGGCCACCACCAACGGCACCCCGGTCGTCGTGCCGGTCATCGCGAACGACAGCGACCCCGACGACCCGTCCGCCGTCCTGACCGTCACGATCGTCACGCCGCCCGCCCACGGGACCGCGGTGGTCGAGGCGGACAACACGATCCGGTACACGCCGGTGCCGGGCTGGTCGGGGGCCGACACCGTCCGCTACGAGGCGGACGACGGCATGGGCGGCCAGGCCACGGCCGTCGCGACCATCACCACGGCGAACGCCCCGCCGATCGCGAACGACGACATCACCGGCACCCCGCCCGGCATCCTGGTCGCGCTGGCGGTGCTGGCCAACGACACCGACCCGAACGGCGACCCGCTCACCCTCGCCGCAGTCGACCCGGTGCCGACCGCGGTGGGCGTCGCCGTCCGCAACGGCGACCAGATCGAGTTTCAGCCGGACGCGTCCTTCACCGGGCGGGCGAGCCTCACCTACACGGTCACGGACGGCCACGGCGGACAGGCCACCGGCCGGGCCTACGTCGATGTGGCGAACGCCGCGCCGACCGCCGCGGACGACCAGGCGACCACGCCGTACCACACGGATGTCTGGATCGACGTGCGCGCGAACGACACCGATCCCAACGTGGGCGACACGCTGACCGCCACGGTGGCGACCCAGCCCGGCCACGGCAGCGCCACGGCGTCCGCGGGCGGCATCCTTTACCAGCCGGCAGCCGGCTTCTCCGGCCCGGACACGTTCACGTACACGATCTCCGACGACACCGACACGTCGACCGGGACGGTCACCGTGACCGTGGGCAACGCCGCGCCGGTGGCACAGGACCAGGCGGTGGTCACGGACTACGGCACGGCGGTGACGTTCGACGTGCTCGGGTCCGCGAGCGACGCCAACCCGGACGACACGCTGAGCGTCGGCGGGACCACGAACCCGGCGCACGGCACGGTGATCCGGAACCCGGACGGCACCCTCACCTACACCCCGGACGTCCGCTTCTCGGGCACCGATGCCTTCGACTACGCGGTCGACGACGGGCAGGGCGGCACCGACACCGCCCGGGTCACCGTGACCGTGGCGAACGGCCTGCCGGTGGCCCGCAACGACTCGGTCACCGCGTTGACCGGCGCGCCGCTGGTGATCGACGTGCTGGCCAACGACGATGACGACCCCAACGGCGACGCCCTCGCCGTCACCGTCGGTCCGGCACCCGGGCACGGCACGGCGACCGTCGGGCCGGACCTGCGGGTCACCTACACCCCGGCGCCGGGCTTCCAGGCGGCCGACACGTTCGGCTACACGCTCGACGACGGCCACGGCGGCACCGCGACCGCGACGGTCACGGTCACCGCGGTCAACGTCGCGCCGGTGGCCCGGCCGGAGACGGCGTTCACCGACACCGACACCGCCGTGACGGTCGACGTGCTGGGCAACGACGCGGACCCGAACGGCGACCCGCTCACCCTGACCGGGATGACCACGCCGGGGCACGGCACGGTGGTCCGCAACCTCGACGACACGCTGACCTACACCCCGGCGGCCGGTTTCGCCGGCGTCGACGCGCTGGGCTACACGGTGGCGGACCCGCAGCACCTGGGCACGTCCACGATCGTCACGATCGTCGTGCGCAACGCCGCGCCGGTCGCCGAGGCGGATTCCTTCCTGGCGCAGCCGGGCGTCGCCACCGAGCTGGCCGTCCTCGCCAACGACCACGACCCCAACACCGGCCAGGCGCTCGACGTCGCGTCGGTGGGCGCCGCCGGCAAGGGAACCACGGGGCCGATCACCGCCGGGCGGGTCACCTACCGGGCCGATCCGGCCGCCACCGGTCAGGACACCTTCACCTACGTGCTCGCCGACCCCGCCGGCGGAACCGACACCGGCGTGGTCACCGTCACGATCGACGGGCCTCCGCAACCCGGCGACGACCGCGTGTCCACGGCGTTCGAGACCCCGGTCGACATCCCGGTCCTGGCCAACGACGGCGACCCGGAAGCGGAGGCGCTCACCCTCGTCTCGGTGGCCACGCCGCGCCGCGGCACCGCGCGGATCAGGCCCGGCGGCACCGTGCGCTACGCGCCGGGTGGTGGCTTCGCCGGGACCGACACGTTCGCCTACACGGTGCAGGACACTGTGGGTAACACCGCGACGGGCCGGGTCACCGTGCGAGTGGTCGGCGCGCCCGCGGTGACCGTCCCGCCGGAGGTCCCGCTGACCGTGCCCGATCGGGCGATCACCGCCGAGCCGGGCCGGGCGCTCGGCATCACACTGCCCGGGACAGCCACGAACGGCCGCCCGGTCACGGCCCGGGCGGTCGGTGCGCCGGCGCACGGCACCGCGGTCCTGAACGCGGACGGCACGGCCACCTACGTTCCCGAACCCGGATTCGCGGGCGTGGACAGCTTCACCTACGAGGTGGTCGACGCGGACGGCAACGTGGCCATGGCGACGATCACGGTGACCGTACCGGGCCCGGCCAGCCCGTCCCCCTCACCCAGCCCATCCCCTTCACCCAGCCCGTCCCCGTCACCCAGCCCGCCGGTCCCGCCCGGCCGGCCGGATCCGCCGACTCGCAACCGGCCGCCCGCCGCGCGGGACGATCTGGTCACCGTGGTGGCCGGGGACAGCGTCGCGCTCTGGCCGCTGGCCAACGACCGCGACCCCGACGGCGACCCGGTCACCGTGGACCGGATCGGGCAACCCCGCCACGGTACGGCGAGGGCCGGCCCCGACGGCACCATCGTGTACGCGTCGAGCCGCGATCGCGGAAGCGGCACCGACGCGTTCGGCTACACGATCCGCGACGGACGGGGCGGCACCGCCGCGGCGACCGTGACCATCCGCGTCGTCGCCGCCGAGGACCTGCCGGTGACCGGCCGCAACGTGATGGCCGTGGCCACGGCCGGCCTGATCGTGGTGGCCGCCGGTGGCGCGCTCTACGGGCTGTGCATGCGCGGCCCCCGGGATCGCCGGCACCGCGCCTGAGCCGACGGGCGCGCCTGAGCCGACGGGCGCGCCTGAGCCGACGGGAAAGGGCGGGCCGCCGAAGCGACCCGCCCTTCTAAAACCGCCCGTGAGCGGAACCTGGACTCAGAAGTCCATGTCCCCGCCGCCCGGAGCACCGGCCGGAGCCGGGGTCTTCTCGGGCTTGTCGGCCACGACGGCCTCGGTGGTGAGGAACAGCGCGGCGATCGACGCGGCGTTCTGCAGCGCCGAACGGGTGACCTTGGCCGGGTCGATGATGCCCGCGGCCAGCAGGTCGACATACTCACCGGTCGCGGCGTTCAGGCCGTGACCCGCGTCGAGGTTGCGCACCTTCTCCACCACGACGCCGCCCTCGAGGCCGGCGTTCACGGCGATCTGCCGCAGCGGGGCGTCGAGCGCGACCTTGACGATGTTGGCACCGGTGGCCTCGTCGCCGACCAGGTCGAGCTTCTCGAACGCGGTCTTGCCGGCCTGCACCAGGGCGACGCCACCACCGGGCACGATGCCCTCCTCGACGGCCGCCTTCGCGTTCCGAACGGCGTCCTCGATGCGGTGCTTGCGCTCCTTGAGCTCGACCTCGGTGGCCGCGCCGACCTTGATCACCGCAACACCGCCGGCCAGCTTGGCCAGGCGCTCCTGCAGCTTCTCGCGG
>Ga0070668_100003772_pt1 | contig 11189 bp, 10 predicted proteins | sample KBSS43metaG_FD_64661 | JGI IMG/M metagenome (GOLD analysis project Ga0070668, IMG submission 64661) | Switchgrass rhizosphere microbial communities from Kellogg Biological Station, Michigan, USA - KBS S4-3 metaG | ecosystem: Host-associated > Plants > Roots > Rhizosphere > Soil ... | reverse complement strand
CGGCGCTGAAGTTCGTGGGGGCGCCCACCTGGGCCGCGCTCTCCGGCAAGCCGGTCGCCACCGAGGTGTGGGACGACGCACACGAGGTTCCGCACGTGCGGATCGGGCGGGCCGCCGAGCTCGTCGTGGTCGCGCCGGCCACCGCCGACCTGCTTGCCAAGGCCGCCCACGGCATCGCCGACGACCTGCTCACCAACACGCTGCTCACGGCGACGTGCCCGGTCGTCTACGCGCCGGCCATGCACACCGAGATGTGGGAGAACCCGGCCACCCAGGCGAACGTGGCCACCCTGCGCGCCCGCGGTGCGGTCGTGATCGAGCCGGCGGTGGGGCGGCTCACCGGGGCGGACACCGGCAAGGGGCGGCTGCCGGATCCTTCGGCGATCTTTGAGCTGGCTTTGCGCGTACATCGGCGGGGGTTGGCTTTTGATTTTGCTGGGCGGCATGTCGTCGTGAGTGCCGGCGGGACGCGCGAACCGCTCGATCCGGTGCGTTTCATCGGTAATCGGTCGTCCGGCAAGCAGGGGTATGCGCTCGCCCGGGCGGCGGCGGCGCGCGGCGCGCGGGTGACTTTGGTCGCAGCTAATGTGACGTTGCCCGACCCGGCGGGCATGGAGATTGTCCGGGTGGGTACCACGGAGGAGTTGCGCGCGGCCGTGGTCAAGGCCTCCGGCGACGCGGATGTCGTGGTGATGGCCGCGGCGCCGGCCGACTTCCGTCCGGCGACGGTCGCGCAGCGGAAAATCAAAAAGACCGAGGACGGTACGCCCGAAGCGATCACTCTCGTGACAAACCCCGACATCGCCGCGGAGCTGGGCGCCAGCAAGCGGCCTGGCCAGGTGCTCGTCGCGTTCGCCGCCGAGACGCACGACGCCCTGGAGCACGCCCGGGCTAAGTTGATCAAGAAACGTGCCGACCTGATCGTCGTTAACGAGGTGGGTGTGGACCGGGTGTTCGGCGCCGACCACAATGAGGTCACGCTGCTGGGCGCGGACGGGAGCACGCAAAGCTTCGGCCAACTTCGCAAAGACGATGTGGCCGATATGATTTGGGACGAGGTTGCCGCGCTCCTGGAACGGCAGGTCGGCGACGGTGGGACGGCGTAGCACCCAGGCGACTCCGGTCCGGCGCGGTGACTACACTTCCGCGAAACCTGTATTCGACAATTCTGAGGAGCACCGTGGCACGCCGCCTGTTCACCTCCGAGTCGGTCACGGAAGGCCACCCGGACAAGATCGCTGACCAGATCAGCGACGGCATTCTCGATGCCCTGCTCGCGCAGGACCCCCGCAGCCGCGTCGCGGTGGAAACCTTGATCACCACGGGCCAGGTGCACGTCGCCGGCGAGGTGACCACCCAGGCCTACGCCGACATCCCGAGCATCGTGCGCGACACGATCCTGCGGATCGGCTACGACTCGTCCAAGAAGGGCTTCGACGGCGCGTCCTGCGGCGTCAGTGTCTCGATCGGTTCCCAATCCCCGGACATCGCGCAGGGCGTGGACAGCGCGCTCGAGCTGCGCGAGGGCGACTCCGAGCACGTGCTCGACTCGCAGGGCGCCGGCGACCAGGGCATGATGTTCGGCTTCGCCTGCTCGGAGACGCCCGAGCTGATGCCGCTGCCGATCGCGCTCGCCCACCGGCTGGCCCGCCGGCTGTCCGCCGCCCGCAAGGACGGCACGATCCCCTACCTGCGTCCCGACGGCAAGACCCAGGTCACCATCGAGTACGACGGGCTCCGCCCGGTGCGGCTCGACACCGTCGTCGTCTCGTCGCAGCACGCGGCCGACATCTCGCTCGAGTCGCTGCTCACGCCGGATGTCCGCGAGCACGTCATCGCGCCCGAGCTGGAGGGCCTCGGCCTGGAGACCGAGGGCTACCGCCTGCTGGTCAACCCGACCGGCCGCTTCGAGATCGGCGGCCCGATGGGCGACGCCGGCCTGACCGGCCGCAAGATCATTGTTGACACGTACGGCGGATACGCGCGGCACGGCGGTGGCGCGTTCTCCGGCAAGGACCCGTCCAAGGTGGACCGTTCCGCGGCGTACGCGATGCGCTGGGTGGCCAAGAACGTGGTGGCGGCCGGCCTCGCGGAGCGGTGCGAGACCCAGGTGGCGTACGCGATCGGCAAGGCCCACCCGGTGTCGCTGTTCGTCGAGACGTTCGGCACCGAGAATGTGCCGGTGGAGCGGATCGAGAAGGCCATCAACGAGGTGTTCGACCTGCGCCCCGCCGCGATCATCCGGGACCTCGACCTGCTGCGACCGATCTACCAGCAGACGGCTGCCTACGGCCACTTCGGCCGGGAGATCCCGGAGCTGCTGTGGGAGAGCACCGAGCGTGCGCAGGACCTGAAGAACGCCGCCGCCTGACGTCGTTCGCCTGCTTGTCGGCCGGCGCCCCGCGATACCGCGGGGCGCCGGCTTTTTGTCTGTGTTTGCGGCCGGCCGGTCACGCCCTGCCGGGTCGCGGGCCGGCCGCGGGTTGGGCGGTCATGAGTGGGTGCCCCCGCGGAGCGGAGCGGTCATGAATGGGCGGCCTTGCGGAGCGGAGCGGTCATGAATGGGCAGCCTTGCGGAGCAGGAGCGTCTCGATCCGGATGAAGGCGCCGGCCCAGACCTCACCGGCGAAGAAGTCGCGCACCTCGGGCGTCGGGAAGCCGCTCTGCACGACGGTCATCAGGGTGGCGTCGCCGTCCGCCGCGAAGGTGATCTCGACCCGGGTGGTCATCTCCTGACCGTCCGGGCTCGCGCCGGTCGACTCGGTGACCAGGCGATGCGGGCGCTCGATCTCCAGGAACGTCTGGGTCTCCCGGAACAGCGTGTCCTGGTTGGGGCCCCACACGGCCGTCTGCTTGCCGCCCACCCGCAGGTCGACCTCGATCTCGACGATGCCGGGCTCCTCGTCGAGGATGGAATACCAGATCTTCTGCTGTTCGGCGTCGGTGTAGGCGTCGAACACCTCCTCCGGCGTGGCCGGCAGCCGTCGGGTTGTCCGCAACTCGATGTCCGTCATGTCTCCCTCTCCTCAGCTCCGCGCCGGAGCGTGAAGTACGCGTCGAGGCCGTCCAGGCGACGGTCCCAGAGCCGCTGGTAGAAACCGATCCAGGCCATGGCGTCGTCGAGCCGCTCGGAACCGAGCCGGCACCGCCGGCTGCGGCCCACCTTTTCGGTGGTCACCAGGCCGGCGTCCTCGAGGATCTGGATGTGCTTCCGCACGCCGGTCAGGGTCATCCCGGTCGGCTCGGCGAGCTCGCCCACGGTGAGCGGGCCCGCGCCGAGGCGCACCAGGATGTCGCGCCGGGTCGGGTCGGCGAGCGAACCGAAGATCCGGTCGAGCACGTCTTGCTGAACCATGTGGTTCAGTTTACGACACTGAACCCAACGGTTCAATATCTGCGGGCGGAATCAGAAAAGGTCGGCCGGGTCGATCTCGACCCGGACCGGGAGGGTGGCCTTGCGGGCGCTGCGCACCGCGGACGCCTCGTGCAGCGCCTGGGACAGCGGCAACGTACGGGAGCGGGGAACCCGGATCAGCATGCGTTCCTGGTCACCGTCGGCCGGGACCGGGCCGAGCAACTCGGCCTCCGCGGGCAGCCGGGCGGCGGCCAGCAGGTCGGTCACCGCCTCGGTGCGGCCGGTGACGCTGGCCAGCCGGGCGGCCGGGGGAAAGCCGAGCTCGCGGCGTTCGGCCAGCTCGCGCGCGGCGAACCAGGCCGGGTCCCAGCGGATCAGGGCCTGGACGGCGGCCAGCGAGCCGTCGGCCACGACCACCACCCGCCCACCGCCGGCGGCCGGCCTGGCCAGGGCCGCGGCGTTGAGCCAGCGCCGCATGGCCTCCTCGGCGGCGCGCAGGTCGGACCGGGTCAGCAGCGCCCACGTGTCCAGCAGCAGGACGGCGCCGTAGCCACCGGCGGCGACCGGCTCGGCGCCCGGGGTGGCGACGACCACGGCCGGCTCGGCGGGCACGGCGTCGAGCACCTCGTCGCGGCCGGAGGTGCGGACGGTGACGCCGGGGAAGGCCCGGCCGAGTTCCTCGGCGGTGCGGCGGGCGCCGGTCACCGAGGCGCGCAGGCGACGGCTGCCGCAGGCGGGGCACGCGTACGCCGCCGCGGCTCGCCCGCACCAGCGGCAGACCGGGACGTCGCGGGCGCCGGCCAGCCCGAGCGGGCCGGAACAATGCGGACAGCGAGCCGGTGACCGGCACTCGGCGCAGGCGATCGACGGCAGGTAACCGCGGCGGGGCACCTGGACCAGCACCGGTGCGCCGGCCTGCAGGGCCTGGCGGGCGCCCTCCCAGGCGAGGCTGGGCAGCCGGGCGATCGCGGCGCCGGGATCGCGGGCCAGTTGCGGGTCGTCGCCGGTCGGGGCGATCGCGGGGGCGTGCGCCCGCAGCACGTCGCGGCCGGCGGCGATCTCCTTGGCCCAACCGGTCTCCAGCAGGAGCTGCCCTTCCCCCGTACGGGCGTGGCCGGCGACCAGCGCGGCGCAGTCGGCCAGCTGGGCCCGGGTCAGCAGCACCTCGCGGGCGTGCGGGTAGGGGGCGCGGGGCTCCGCGTACAGATCGTCGCCGTCGTCCCAGATCACGACCAGGCCGAGCTTGGCCACCGGGGCCCACATGGCCGCCCGGGTGCCGGCGACGACCGGCACCCGGTGGCGGCTGGCGGCCAGAAAACGCCGATACCGCTCGGCGGGGCCGAGAGCGGCGTTCAGCGCGACGTGCCGGCCGTCGCCCAGGACCCGGCCGAGCGCCCGGTCGACGCGATCCAGGTCGCGCGCGTCGGCCACGACGATCACCACGCCCCGGCCGGCCCCGACCGTGGCGGCGGCGGCCTCGGCGATCCGCATCGCCCAGTCCTCGCCGGGCAGCGCGGCCCAGACCGCCCGGGCGGGGCGCCCCTCGGCCAACGCCCGCAGATAGGCCGCGCCGGCGACATAGGCATCCCACCCGGCACCCGCCGGCGGGCCGGGCGGGGCCGCATCGCCGGCCGGGACGGGAGTCGCCTGCGCCTCGACGCGGGCGTGCCGGGGCGGGATCGCGAGGCGTAGGACATCGACCAGATTTCCGGCATAACGGTCGGCGACCGCGCGGGCCAGGCGGGCGATCTCGGGATCCAGGACCTGCTCGGCGGAGACGACCTTGTCGAGATAGGCCAGTTTGCCGTCGTGCGGCGAGGTCTCGGCGCGGGACAGCAGGAAGCCGCCGACCAACTGCCCGGCGAACCGCACCTTGACCCGCACGCCGGGCTGGGCGGCCTCGTCGGCGGCCGCCGGCACGAGGTAGTCGAACGGCCGGTCGAGATGGGGGAGCGGCACGTCGACGCACACCCGGGCCACCGGGAGCCGGTCGGCCGGCACCCGTTCGCCGCGTGTGCTCTTCGTCGTCATCACCGCACATTCTGCCCGCCCCCTCCGACAGTCCTCGCGCTCCGCGGGAAGGCCCCGCCGGGGCAATCCGTAGACTGGGCGGGTGCCACCCCACGACGTCAGGAGTTTCGCCGCGTGACCGTCCAGCCCATCCGTCTCTTCGGCGATCCGGTGCTGCGGACGCCGGCCGATCCCGTCGTCGACTTCGACAAGGAACTGCGCACCCTGGTCCGGGACCTGGTCGAGACCATGCAGGACGAGGGCGGCGCCGGCCTGGCCGCCCCGCAGCTCGGCGTCGGCCTGCGGGTCTTCACGTTCGACGTGGACGACGTGGTCGGCCACATCGTCAACCCGGTGCTGTCGTTCCCCGACGACGAGGAGCAGGACGGTGCGGAGGGCTGCCTGTCGATCCCGGGCATCTACATCGACACCAAGCGCCGGCAGAACGTGGTGGCCGCCGGCTTCAACGAGCACGGCGACCCGATCCAGATCGTCGGCACCGGCCTGATGGCCCGGTGCGTGCAGCACGAGACCGACCACCTCGACGGCGTGCTCTTCCTCGACCGGCTCGACACCGCCTCCCGCAAGGAGGCGATGAAGCAGATCCGGGCCGCCGAGTGGTACAACCCGGCCAAGCCCCCGACGATCAAGGAGAGCCCGCACAGCCGGGGCATCTTCGGCCTGGGGCGGTGACCGGTTTGCGTCTCGTCTTCGCCGGTACGCCGGCCGTCGCGGTGCCCAGCCTCGACGCGATCGCCGCGTCCGGGCACGATCTCGTCGCGGTGGTCACCCGCCCGGACGCGCCGGCCGGCCGCGGCCGCCGGCTGGTGCGGTCGCCCGCCGCCGCCTGGGCCGACGAGCGCGGCATCGAGGTGCTCACCCCGGAAAGGCCGCGCGACCCCGGGTTCCAGGAGCGACTCCGGCAGCTCGCCCCCGATTGTGTGCCCGTCGTGGCGTACGGGGCGCTGGTCCCGCCCGCCGCGCTGGAGATCCCCAAGCACGGCTGGGTCAATCTGCACTTCTCGCTGCTGCCCGCCTGGCGCGGCGCGGCGCCGGTGCAACACGCCGTACTGCACGGCGACGAGGTGACCGGCGCGAGCGTCTTCGAGCTGGAGGCCGGCCTGGACACCGGGCCGGTCTACGGCACGCTGACCGAGCAGATCCGGTTCACCGACACCTCCGGTGACCTGCTGGAGCGGCTTGCCGTCGAGGGTGCCGGCCTGCTCGTGGCGGTGCTCGACGCGATCGAGGCGGGCACCGCGCAGGCCCGCCCGCAGCCGGCCGACGGGGTCACCCTCGCGCCGAAACTCACCGTCGAGGACGCGCGGATCCGGTGGAACGACCCGGCGTTCGCGGTCGACCGCCGGATCCGGGCCTGCACGCCCGCGCCCGGCGCGTGGACCACGCTGCGCGACGACCGGCTGAAGCTGGGGCCGGTGCGGCCGATCGCCAACGGGCCGCATCTGGAGCCGGGTGCGCTGCTCGTCGAGCGGTCCCAGGTGCTGGCCGGCACCGCCACCACGCCGGTCGCGCTGGGCGAGGTGCGAGCCGCCGGAAAAAAGCCGATGCCCGCCACCGACTGGGCCCGTGGCCTGCGGATCCAGCCTGGGGAGAAACTCACGTGACCGAGCACAGGGCAGACCGGCCGCACGGTTCGGGGCGGCCGCGGCGCGGCTCCGGGCCGGGGTATGAGCGCGATTCCCGCAGCGGCCGGGCGCCGCGGGCGGGCCGGCCGCCGTCGGATCCGGCGCGGCAGGCGGCGTACGAGGCCATCGCGGCCGTGCACCGCGACGACGCGTACGCCAATCTGGCCCTCCCGGAGATCCTCCGGGGCATGGGCCTGAGCGGGCGCGACGCCGCGTTCGCCACCGAGTTGACCTACGGCACGCTGCGGGCGCTCGGCACGCTCGACCTGATCATCGCGGACGCGGCCGGGCGGGACGTGGCCCGGATCGACCCGCCGGCCCGCGACGCGCTAAGGCTCGGTGCCTACCAGCTGCTGCACACCCGGGTGCCGGCGCACGCCGCGGTCAACCAGACCGTCGACCTGGTGCGCTCGGTGGCGCCCGGGGCGGCCGGCTTCGCCAACGCGGTGATGCGCACGATCGCCGAGACGCCGCTGGACGCGTGGCTGGAGCGGCTCGCCCCGGCGTACGACGAGGACCCGGTCGGCAACCTCGCGGTGCTGCACAACCACCCGCAGTGGATCATCCGGGCGTTCAGCGAGGCGCTCGGCGGCGACCTGGCCGACACGACCCGGCTGCTGATCGAGGACAACCAGCCGCCGGTGGTGCACCTGTGCGCCCGGCCCGGCCGGGCCGACGCGGTCGATCTCGCCGACGAGGTGGGCGGGGTGCCGGGGGCGTTCTCGCCGTACGCGGTCTATCTGAACGGCGGCTCGCCGCGCGAACTGGCCGCGATCAGCGAGGGCCGCGCGCACGTGCAGGACGAGGGTTCCCAGCTGGTCGCGGCGGCGCTGCTGGCCGCGCCGGTCGAGGGCCGGGACACCCGGTGGCTTGACCTGTGCGCCGGGCCCGGCGGCAAGTCCGGCCTGCTCGGCTCGATCGCCGCGGGCCGGGGCGCCGAGGTGATCGCGGTCGAGGTGGCCGAGCATCGGGCGCGCCTGGTCGAACAGGCCACCGAGGGCATGCCGGTGACCGTGCTGCCGATGGACGGGCGGTCCGTGGGCCGCGATCCCGATCTGCCCGAGGAGGCGTTCGACCGGGTGCTGGTGGACGCGCCGTGCACCGGGTTGGGTTCGCTGCGGCGCCGGCCCGAGTCGCGCTGGCGCCGCCAGCCGGCCGACCTGCCGCCGCTCACGAAACTCCAGCGGGAGCTGCTCGTGGCGGCCCTGCGGGCGGTGCGGCCGGGTGGCGTGGTGGCGTATGTGACCTGCTCGCCGCACATGGTGGAGACACAGGTGACGGTGACCGAGGGCGCCCGGCGCAGCGGTGTCGAGGTCGACTTCGTCGACGCGCGGCCGTTGCTGCCGCCCGGCATGCCGGGCCTGGGTGCCGGCCCGACGGTGCAGTTGTGGCCACACCGGCACGGCACCGACGCGATGTTCCTGGCGGTCCTGCGCCGTACGGGCTAATTCTTCTCGTACTGGATCTTCAGCTTCTTGCTGCCGGCGTTGCGGTACGAGCCGGTCATCGGCTCGCCGTTCAGCCACAGGAAGCAGCGGACCGCGCGGTCGCCGAGCTGCCAGGCGGTGTCGTCGGGTGGGAAGCCGAGCCAGCCCACCCGGTACTGCACGTTGTTGTCGTCGGGGATGCGGGTGAATTTGGCGATCGCCGTGCCGCAGCCGCGTTCGAGTTCGGCGGCGGTGAGATCGGCCGACCGGGCGCGCTTCGCCTGGTACAGCCCGGCGAACTCGGCCTTGTGCCGGCCGGCGCAGGCCACCGGGTGCATCTCGGTGACCTGATCGCCGTCGATCTTCGGGTCGGCGCAGGCCATCCACGGCGGGGCGGCGGCGCGCAGGCTCTTCGAACGGTCGACCAGGGCGCCGTCGACCGGCGACACCTCCCCGACGTCGCAGCGGAACCACCGGGCGCCGCCGGACCAGGCATTCCTGCCCGGCAGCACCGGCTGCATGATGAGCCAGCCGGTGCGCCAGTCGGCGCCGAGCAGCGCGGTGGTCCGGCGGGAGCATTCCGCGTACGCCCTGGGCAGCCCGTCCTTCGGCGTGGCGAGACCCGCGGCGCCGGTCAGGTCGGCGACCGCGACCGTCTCGGCGCGGTGCGGGCCGGCGCAGGGTACGGGAACGTATTGGTCGGCCGCGCCGTTGTCGACGAGGTCGGCGTGGCAGGTGCCGGCCGCCGGGCGGAACTGCTGGGCGGCGGGCATCGGCCGCCAGCCGTCGGTGAGATCGCCGTCGATGCCCGCGGGGCGGTCGCCGCAGCCGGCCACGGTGAGCAGGAGCGCGCCGGCCAGGATGGCCGCTCTCCGTCGCATCGCCGACCCCCGCCATCTCTCCGCGGCGCCTCCCGGCGTCGCCGGCGAGTCACTCTATCGGTTATCCACAGGCGGCCAAGTGGTCGGGCCGAGGGGAGCGCGAGGTCATACACTTTCAGCCGTGAAGCCATCGCCGATCATCGCCCCGAGCATCCTGGCTGCCGATTTCGCCCGTCTCGCCGACGAGGTGCACGCGGTCGAGGGCGCGGCCGACTGGGTGCACGTGGATGTCATGGACAACCATTTCGTCCCGAATCTGACGCTTGGCCTCCCGGTCGTGCAGAGCCTGCGCAAAGCGACCAGCATCCCGTTCGACGTGCACCTGATGATCACCGATCCGGAGCGCTGGGCGCCCGGTTATGCCGAGGCGGGCGCCTACAACGTCACCTTCCACGCCGAGGCCTGCGACGACCCGGTGGCGCTGGCCAAGACGCTGCGGGCGGCCGGCTCACGGGCCGGGCTGGCGATCGACCGCGACACGCCGGTCGAGCCCTATCTCGAGCTGCTCCCGTTTGTCGACACGCTGCTCATCATGACCATCAAGGCCGGCTTCGGCGGGCAGCAGTTCCTGCCCGAGATGCTGGAAAAGGTGCGCGACGTGCGCCGGCGGATCACGGCGAAAAACCTTGAGGTACGCCTGGAGGTCGACGGCGGGATTGCGGCGGACACCATCGAGCAGGCCGCCGAGGCGGGTGCCGACGCGTTCGTGGCGGGCACCGCCGTCTACGGTGCGGCCGACCCGGCCGAGGCGGTGCGCAAACTGCGGGCCCTCGCCGCGGCATCGACGGGTGCGAGATGAGTTCCGGGGTGATCCAGGACACGCCGGACGACCTCGGGCCCGAGCCGGAGGACCGGCCCGACCTGATCCTGGTGGTCGACGACGATCACGACATCGCGAGCTTCGTCGAGTTCAACCTCAAGGTGCACGGCTACGACGTGATCCGCGCCCGGGACGGGGAGCACGCGCTCGAGGTGATGGAGACCAAGCGGCCCGACCTGGCCGTCGTCGACTGGATGATGCCGCGGATGGACGGGGTCGAGCTGACCCGCCGGCTGCGGGCCGAGCCGCTCACCTCCGCCCTCCCGGTGATCATGCTGACCGCCAAGAGCATGACCGTCGACAAGGTGGTGGGTCTCACCGCGGGCGTCGACGACTATCTGGTCAAGCCGTTCGACACCGCCGAGCTGATCGCCCGGGTGTCCTCCACGCTGCGGCGCAACAAAGAGTTCCGCGAGGTTTCGCCGCTGACCGGGCTGCCCGGCAACGCTCGGGTGCGGCGCGAGATCGCCGACCGGATGAAGGCCGGCGGCGAATACTCGGTGGGCTACATCGACATCGACCGGTTCAAGAGCGTCAACGACGTGTACGGCTTCGACCGCGGCGACGAGTTCATCACCACGCTGGCCCGCAGCCTGCACCGGGCGGTCTCCGCGGTCGGCCCGCCCTCGATCTTCCTGGGCCACATCGGCGGCGACGACTTCGTCTTCATCTGCACACCCGACCAGGTGCTCCCGCTGACCAAGCGGGCGGTGACCGACTTCGAGCAGTCGGCCGACCAGCTCTACGACCCGCCGGACGCGGCGCGCGGCTACATCGAGGTGCCCGACCGGCGCGGCAACAAAAATCGCGCCGCCCTGGTCACCCTGTCGATCGGCGTCGCACAGGCAACGGTCGAGGGCAGGCGCTTCGCCGACCCGCGGGTGGTGATCGCCGTGGCGTCCGAGATGAAAAAGGTGGCCAAGTCCCAGCCCGGGTCGTATGTCGCAATCGACCGCCGCCGCAGCGCCGCCGAGGCGGACGAGTAACGCACACCGGCCCCCCGGCCGGTGCAGCCGGCGGGGTGGCGCGTGGTGCGGGCCGCGCGGGGGG
>Ga0070668_100003770_pt1 | contig 11190 bp, 11 predicted proteins | sample KBSS43metaG_FD_64661 | JGI IMG/M metagenome (GOLD analysis project Ga0070668, IMG submission 64661) | Switchgrass rhizosphere microbial communities from Kellogg Biological Station, Michigan, USA - KBS S4-3 metaG | ecosystem: Host-associated > Plants > Roots > Rhizosphere > Soil ... | reverse complement strand
GGCCGACCGCCGCCGGGCGGACGAGGACGACGAAAAGCCGTCGTCCCGAGCCGCGGCGACGTCGGCGGGTGGTCGTCCGCGGCCGCCGGGTTCGGGCCGCTCCGGCCAGACGCCGCTGCCTCCGGGTGCCCGGCGCGGCCGGGAGGGCGAACCACCGCCCCGGCGTCCGAGGCCGCCCGCCGAAGGCGAGCGCCGCACGCCGCGCGCCCCCGCCGAGCGCGATCCCGGAACTCGCGGTACTCGCAAGCCCCCGCCCGCGGCCCGTCGGGCGCCGCGTCCGGAAGAGGGCGACCCGCGTCGGCGCGAGCCGCGCGGCGACGCTCCGCGGCGGCGTCCGCGCCCGCCCGCGGAAGACGGCCGTGACGCGCCGCCGCCCCGCCGCCCGTCCGGTGAGCGGGGTGCCCCGCCGCGCCGGAACCGTCCCTGGGACGACGAAGAGCGCTGAGCACCTGCTCGAACCGAACGGCGGTCACCCCCTCGCGGAGGTGACCGCCGTTTCGCCTGCGCCGAAAACCGTCATCGCGGACGCGATCTCACGTGCCCGGAGAGGCATCTCGCGTGATTGAAGGGGCATCACGCGTGATTGGGGAGGCATCACGCGTGATTGAAGAGTCGACACGTGTGATTGGGGGGTCGACACGGTGCGAGGTGGGCGCAACGCGGTTCGGCGGCGAGTCGCGCTGAAGCGACCCGCCGCCGAAGCCGACCAAACAGACGAAAGGCTCAGACCTTGCGAAGTTCCTTCGGCGGCGCGAAGGTGATCTTCTCGTTCGCCGTCGTGACCTCGTCGACGTCGCCGTAGCCGCGCTCGGCCAGCCAGTCGAGCAGCTCCATGACCAGGATGTCCGGCACCGACGCGCCCGACGTGACACCCACTGTCGTCACGCCCTCGAGCCACGCTTCGTCGACCTCGTGCGCGAAGTCGACCAGGTACGACGCCCGGGCTCCCGCCTTCAGCGCCACCTCGACCAGGCGCTTCGAGTTGGACGAGTTCGTCGACCCGACCACCAGCACCAGGTCGCACTCGGCGGCCATCGCCTTGACCGCGACCTGGCGGTTCGTCGTCGCGTAGCAAATGTCGTCGCTCGGCGGGTCGGCCAGGCCCGGGAAGCGCTCGCGGAGCTGGTCGACGCGCTCCATCGTCTCGTCGACCGACAGCGTCGTCTGGGACAGCCAGATCACCTTCGACGGGTCGCGCACCTCGACCTTGTCGACGTCCTCGGCCTTGTCGACCAGCTGCACCTTGTCCGGCGCCTCGCCGGCGGTGCCCTCGACCTCTTCGTGGCCTTCGTGGCCGATCAGCAGGATGTCGTAGTCGTCGTTCGCGAAGCGGTTGACCTCCTTGTGCACCTTCGTCACCAGGGGGCAGGTCGCGTCGATCGTGCGCAGGTTCCGCTCGGCGGCCTCCGCGTGCACCATCGGCGAGACGCCGTGGGCGGAGAACACCACCAGCGCGCCCTCGGGCACCTCGGACGTCTCGTCGACGAAGATCGCGCCGCGCTCCCGCAGCGTGTCGACCACGTGCCGGTTGTGCACGATCTCCTTGCGGACGTACACCGGGGCGCCGTAGACGTCGAGGGCCTTCTCGACGGCGATCACCGCGCGGTCGACGCCGGCGCAGTAACCACGGGGTTTGGCCAGCAGCACCCGCTTGCCGGAAGCGGTTCCGGTGATCGTCGGGGTACCCGCGGGCTCGATTCCGGGACTCGCTGAACTCATGGCACCCAGGGTACGGGCAGTCCCGTGACGCCCTCGCAGTCCCTTTCGGGTGAGCTTCGTCCCTCTACCGTGCTGTGCCCGGCGTCACGCAACGCGCCCGAACCCACTCTTTCGGTTGGGCAGGATGGCGGACATGCGGCAGGCTAGACGTATGAAGCCATTCCCGCTCCCCCTCCGGGTCGCCGCGGGCCTCGCCGTCTCCACCGCCGAGCGGGTTCGTGAGCTTCCCCGGCAGCTCGCCGGCCTTCCGGTGACCGTGGTCAGCCAGGTCCTGCAGGCCTCCATGCGGGTGCAGCAGCACGTGACCGAGCTGGCGATCAAGGGCGACAACGCCCTGTCGAGCCTGCGCCCGGTCGAGGACACGCCGAGCTGGGCGACCTTCGACGAAGACATCGCTCCCGACGTCCCGCCCACGCGGCCGAACCTCACGCCGGTCGCCGACGTGCCGGAACCACGCGCGGAAATGAACGGTCACCCTGGGTCACTCTCCGAACTCGAAGAGGAACTCGGCGACCCGTGGGCCGAAGAGGAACGCGCGCTCGCCGAGGACCACGCCGACGGCGAGAACGACAGCGACGCCGACGACAGCGAGAAGCCGAACGAGGCACCCCGGACGCCGAAGCCAGGGACGCCCAAGGTCGACAAGGCCAAGAACGACACCCCCCGGACCAGCGCCGGCGGGTACGGCGGTCCCGCCGGGCTGACCGGCTACGACCAGCTCACCCTCCCGCAGCTGCGGGCCCGGCTGCGTCAGCTCTCGATCGCCCAGCTCGAGACGATCCTCGAGTACGAGCGCGCCCACGCCGACCGCTCGTCCTTCACCGGGATGCTGTCGCGCCGGATCGCCAACGCGCGCAAAACCGAACAGGCCAAGGAAAACGGCACGGAAGACCAGTGAGCACCGAGTCCGCCCAGGCCCCCGCGAGCACCGCCGAAAACCCGTGGCCGGTCCGCACGGTCGCGCGCAAGATCGGCGACTGGATCCACCGGCTCGGCACCGTCTGGGTGGAGGGCCAGGTCACGCAGGTCAGCTCGCGGCCGAACACGCAGACCGCGTTCCTGACGCTGCGTGACCCGTCGGCGGACGTGTCGATGTCGGTGACCTGCCCGAACTGGCTGATCCGCGAGATGGAACCGCCGCTGCGCGAAGGCGCGAGCGTGGTGGTGCACGCGAAGCCGTCGTTCTTCTTCGGCCGCGGCACGATCAGCCTGCGCGCCGACCAGATCCGCGCCGTCGGTGTCGGCGAGCTGCTGGCCCGGATCGAACGCCTGCGGAAGCTGCTGGCCGCCGAAGGCCTCTTCTCGCCGCAGCGCAAGCGGCCGATCCCCTTCCTGCCGAAGGGGGTCGGGCTGATCACCGGCCGCGCGTCGGCGGCCGAGCGGGACGTCCTGGTCAACGCCCAGACGCGCTGGCCGCACGTCCGGTTCAAGGTGATCAACACCGCCGTCCAGGGCTCGCAGGCGGTGCCGCAGGTCATGCGTGCGCTGCGGATCCTGGACAGCGACCCCGAGATCGACGTCATCGTCATCGCCCGTGGCGGCGGCAGCGTCGAGGACCTGCTGCCGTTCTCCGACGAGGCGCTCTGCCGCGCGGTGTCGGCCGCGGGCACGCCGGTGGTCAGCGCGATCGGGCACGAGCCCGACACCCCGCTGCTCGACCACGTCGCCGACCTGCGCTGCTCGACGCCGACCGACGCCGGCAAGCGCATCGTGCCGGATCTGCGCGAGGAGACCCAGCGGGTCCGGCAGATGCGCGACCGCGGGCGCCGCGCCCTGCACGGCTGGGTCGACACCCAGACGCGGCTGCTGACCCAGCTGCGCAGCCGCCCGTCGCTGGCCGACCCGCTCGGCCCGGTCCAGCGCCGCCAGGACGACGTCGACGTCCACCGCGAACGCGCGCGCCGCGCCATGCTGACCCTGCTCGCCAAGGACCAGGCCGAGATCGCGAGCGCGCGGGCCCGGCTCACCGCGCTGGGCCCGGCCGCGACGCTGGCCCGTGGTTACGCGGTCGTGCAGTTCCTCGATTCCGAAGGCAACCTCCAGGTACTCCGCTCCGTCTCCGAAGTCGAGGCCGGTGCCCAGCTGCGCGTGCGCGTGGGTGACGGCGCGATCGGCGCGGTGGCGGAAGGAGAGCAGGGGTGACGCTGGAGGCGGCGAAGTTCCTCCCGCTGACCGTGGACGCGGCCCGGCGCCTCGGCGCGCGGCCGCTGCTGGCCCAGGCGGTGCGCACCGACCGGGCCGCCGCCGCGTGCTGGACGGCGCTGCTCGCCGGCTGCGGCTCGGCGGCCCGCCGCGAGCTGGCGCCGCAGCTGCGTCGGCTGTCGGAGGCGACGTCCATGCAGGTCGGCTCGCGCTGGTGGTTCGCCGAGGGTGCGGGCCACCGCCGCCGGGTGGCCGGTGCGCAGGAGAACCTCGAAGAGGCGATCGCGGACGGTGACGGCCAGGAGTTCGCGCTGGCGTTCGTCGGGTACGACCACGCGATGGCGAGCGCGGTAGTGTGCGCCCACAGCGCGAACCCCGCGAACAGGCCAGCCCGGAAGGTCGGAGAACGTCCAGCGTGAGTGAAGCAGCCGGCGAGGAACTCGGCTACGAGCAGGCCCGGGACCGCCTGGTCGAGGTCGTCCGCGAGCTCGAAGCGGGTGGGCTGTCCCTGGAGCAGTCCCTCGCGTTGTGGGAAAAGGGCGAGAAGCTCGCGAAGGTCTGTGAGCACCATCTCGAAGGCGCGCGCGAGCGGATCGAAGCGGCCTTGGCCTCGGTGGAAGACGGGACCGGCGACTCCGCGCAGTGACGTTTGCCATGCCGACGGTATCTGGAAACACGACGGGTATCTGACAGACTGTTGACCCGCCAGTTCCACGATCCGGGAGGCAATGATGTCCGCCGCAGAGAGTCGTCGTGAAGCGCCCGACCGCAACCTCGCGATGGAGCTGGTCCGGGTCACCGAGGCCGCCGCGATGGCGGCCGGCCGCTGGGTCGGCCGCGGCGACAAGATCGGTGGTGACGGCGCGGCCGTCGACGCGATGCGCCAGCTGGTGTCGACGGTGTCGATGCGCGGGGTGGTCGTGATCGGCGAGGGCGAGAAGGACGAAGCCCCGATGCTGTTCAACGGCGAAGAGGTCGGCAACGGCGACGGCCCGGACTGCGACGTCGCGGTCGACCCGGTCGACGGCACCACGCTGATGGCCAAGGGCATGCCGAACGCGCTCGCGGTCCTCGCGGTCGCCGAGCGCGGCGCCATGTTCGACCCGTCCGCGGTGTTCTACATGGAGAAGCTGGCCGTCGGGCCGGAGGCGGCGGGCAAGGTCGAGCTCGACGCGCCGATCGCGGAGAACATCCGGCGCGTCGCCAAGGCGAAGAACAGCAGCGTCGGCGACGTCACCGTGTGCGTCCTGGACCGGCCGCGCCACGAGCGGATCATCAAGGAGATCCGCGACGCCGGCGCGCGGATCCGGTTCATTTCCGACGGCGACGTCGCGGGCGCGATCGCCGCGGCCCGCCCGACCACCGGCGTCGACATGCTGATCGGCATCGGCGGGACGCCGGAGGGCATCATCGCGGCCTGCGCGATGAAGTGCCTCGGCGGCGAGCTGCAGGGCCGGCTGTGGCCGAAGGACGACGCCGAGCGCGAGAAGGCCATCGCCGCCGGCCACGACCTCGACCGCGTCCTGCTGAACGACGACCTCGTGCGCGGCGACAACGTCTTCTTCTGCGCCACCGGCGTCACCGACGGCGACCTGCTGCGCGGCGTCCACTACCGCGAGGGCGGCGCGACGACGCAGTCCATCGTGATGCGGTCCAAGTCCGGGACCGTCAGAATGATCGACGGCTACCACCGGCTGAACAAGCTGCGGGCGTACTCCTCGGTCAACTTCGACGGCCACCTGGACGCGCCCGCCGACGACGTCGTGCCCCCGCTGCCGTAAGGAGATCCGTGATCAGGCGACTGCCGGCCCTGCTGGTCCTGATGCTCGCCCTGGTCCCGGGCACCGCCGCGGCCGATCCCGCCATCGTCGGGGGCACGAACGCGGACCAGCCGTACCCGTTCGCGGTGTCGCTGCACTCGTCGTCGGGGAAGCTGTTCTGCGCCGGTGCGCTGATCGCGCGCACCTGGGTGGTCACGGCCGCGCACTGCGCGTTCGACAAGACCCCGCCCGCGGTCACGGTGCGGGCGGGCACGAACGAGGTCGGCCAGGGCGGCGAGGTCGCCCAGGTCGCCGCGATCGTCGTCAACCCGGCCTTCAACACGGAGAGCCCGGCGGCCGACATCGCGCTGCTGCGGCTGGCGACGCCGGTCGAGGCGGCCCCGATCGCGGTGGCGACGGCCGCGGCGCCGGGCACGGCGACCCGGATCCTCGGCTGGGGGCAGACCTGCCCGAAGCTGAACTGCGGCTCGATCCCCACGACGTTGCAGCAGCTCGACACGCACATCGTCGAGGGCGCGAAGTGCACGTCGGTGTTCGACGGCACGGCCGAGCTGTGCACGGACAACCCGGGCGGCACGGCCGGAGCGTGCTTCGGCGACTCGGGCGGTCCCCAGGTCGTCCGCGACGGCGACCACTGGTCGCTCGTCGGCGTCACCAGCCGGCCGGGCAACAACGACCCGGAGTGCGCGACGGCGCCGTCGATCTACACGTCCGTCGTCGCGTACGCGCCGTGGATCGCGGAGAAGACGAAAGCCTGACCTACTCGGCGTTGCTCGAATGGCCCGGGAACAGGTGGGCGTCCGGGTCGAGCATGACGGCGATGTTGTTGACGGCCGTCGCGGCCTCGCCGAAGCCGGTCGCGATCAGCTTGACCTTCCCGGGGTACGCGGCGACGTCGCCCGCGGCGTAGACGCGTTCCCGCGCCGTCGCCATCGTCGAGTCGACGGCGATCGCGCGGTGGTCGATCTCCAGTCCCCAGCTCTCGATCGGGCCGAGGTCGGCGGTGAAGCCGAGCGCCGCGACGACGGCGTTGGCCGGGAGCCGTTCGTCTCCGCTGCCCTTGACCGAGACGTCGACGGCCTGGAGCGTGCCGTCCTCGGCTTCGACGAACCGCGTGACCTCGGCGTCGGTGACGATCCGGACGCCGAGCTCGCGGGCCTCCCGGACGATCGACTCGGCGGCGCGGAACTTCGCGCGGCGGTGCACGAGCGTCACGCTCGCCGCGACCGGGTGCAGCGCGAGCACCCAGTCGAACGCCGAGTCGCCGCCGCCGACGATCACGACGTGCTGGCCCGCGTGCGCCTGGAACGACGGGACGAAGTGGACCATGCCGCGGCCGAGCCAGCCGTCGCCGGCCGGCAGCGGGCGCGGGGTGAACTCGCCGATGCCCGCGGTGATCAGCACCGCGCCGGCCCGCAGCGTCTCGCCGCCGTCGAGGGTCAGCTCGACGCCGTCCCCGGCGGTTTCGAGCTTCTCCGCCTTGCGCCCCAGCAGGTACTTCGGCTTCCACGGCGCGGCCTGCTGCACCAGGCCCTCGACGAGGTCGCGGCCGCGGACCTCGGCGAACCCGCCGACGTCGTAGATCATCTTCTCGGGGTACATCGCGGTCACCTGGCCGCCGGGCTCGGGCAGCGAGTCGACCACCGCCATCGAGAGGCCGCGGAACCCGGCGTAGTAGGCGGCGAACAAGCCGGTCGGACCCGCGCCGATGATCACGAGGTCGTAGGCGTCCCCAGGAACTTCAGTCATGCTCGCTCCAGCCAGTGGTGGATGGCGGTGATCGAGAACACACCCGATCCTAGCGTCGCCGACCGGCGAGGGTGTGCGACGCCACCACGCGGCGACTCCGGAACAGGTCCAGAATCGATGTCATGGCTGACCAGGAATACCGGATCGAACACGACACCATGGGCGAGGTCCGCGTGCCGGCCGACGCGCTCTACCGCGCGCAGACCCAGCGGGCCGTCGAGAACTTCCCCATCTCCGGCCGGGGCCTGGAACGCGCCCAGATCCGCGCGCTCGGCCTGCTCAAGGCCGCCGCCGCGCGGGTGAACCTCAAGCTCGGCGTGCTCGACGCCGACATCGCGAACGCCATCGCCGCGGCCGCCGACGAGGTCGCCGAGGGTGCCTACGACGCGCACTTCCCGATCGACGTGTTCCAGACCGGGTCGGGGACGTCGTCGAACATGAACGCCAACGAGGTCATCGCGACGCTGGCTTCGCGCGCGCTCGGCCGTGACGTCCACCCGAACGACCACGTCAACGCGTCGCAGTCGTCGAACGACACCTTCCCGACGACGATCCACGTCGCCGCGACCGAAGCCGTGCTCAAGGACGTCATCCCGGCGCTCGAGTACCTCGCCGGCGCGATCGAGGTCCGCGCCGCCGAGTGGGCCGACGTCGTGAAGTCCGGCCGCACGCACCTGATGGACGCGGTGCCGATCACGCTCGGCCAGGAGGCGGGCGCGTGGGCGTCACAGGTCCGCTTCGGCGTCGAACGGTTGAAGTCGGGCCTGCCGCGGCTGGGCGAGCTGCCGATCGGCGGCACGGCCGTCGGGTCCGGCCTCAACGCGCCGGACGGCTTCGGTTCGAGCGTGGCGGCCGAGCTGGCTTCGGTCACCGGCCTGCCGCTGACCGAAGCCCGCGACCACTTCGAGGCGCAGGCGACGCAGGACAGCGTCGTCGAGACGTCCGGCCACCTGCGCACGATCGCCGTGTCGCTCAACAAGATCGCCAACGACCTGCGCTGGCTCGGGTCCGGCCCGCGCACCGGGCTGGCCGAGCTGGCGCTGCCGGACCTGCAGCCGGGCTCGTCGATCATGCCGGGCAAGGTGAACCCGGTGATCCCGGAGGCGACGCTGCAGGTGGTCGCGCAGGTGATCGGCAACGACGCGGCGGTGGCCTTCGCCGGCGCGGCGGGCAACTTCCAGCTGAACGTCAACCTGCCGGTGATCGCGCGGAACGTCCTCGAATCGGCGAGGCTGCTCGCGGCGGTGTCCCGGCTGCTGGCGGACAAGGTGTTCGCGGGCATCACCGTGAACACCGAGCGCACCCGCACCTACGCCGAAGGTTCGCCGTCGATCGTGACGCCGCTGAACAAGTACATCGGCTACGAAGAGGCCGCCGCGGTCGCGAAGCAGGCGTTGAAGGAGCTGAAGACGATCCGCGAGGTCGTCCTCGAACGCGGCCACGTTCGCGACGGAAAGCTGACGGAAGCCCAGCTCGACGAAGCACTCGACGTCCTCCGCATGGCCCGCGGCGGCAGGTGACCGGCTACCGCCGGCGAAGGCGGCTGTCCGCCAACGCCGGCGGTGTGTAGTCCTTCTCCGCCGCGTTCAGGTCCGTGCCCGGCGGGACGATCTCGTCGATCCGGTCCAGCACGTCGCCGTCCAGGACCAGGTCCGCGCCGGCCAGCAGGTCGTCGAGCTGCTGCGGGGTGCGCGGGCCGATGATCGCCGACGTCACGCCCGGGTGGGCCCGGACGAACGCCGTCGCCAGGTGGGTCATCGGGCGGCCGAGGTCGTCGGCGATCTTCTTCAGCTGGGCGATCGCCTCGAACTTCACGGCGTTCTCCGGCAGGGCCGGGTCGAACTTGTGGATCTGCAACGTCCGGCGGCCTTCCGAAAGGTCCACATCGGACGGTTTCGTGTACTTGCCGGACAGCCAGCCGCTGGCCAGCGGGCTCCACGTGAGCACACCCATGCCGTACTTCTGCGCCGTCGGCAGCACCGCGGCCTCGATCGCCCGGTTGAAGATCGAGTACGGCGGCTGCTCGGCGCGGAACCGCGCCAGGCCGCGCTTTTCCGCCACCCACTGGGCTTCCACGATCTGCTCGGCCGGGAAGTCCGACGACCCGACCGCGCGCACCTTCCCGGACCGGACGAAGTCCGTCAGCACCGAAAGCGTTTCCTCGATGTCCGTCGTGGGGTCGGGCCGGTGCACCTGGTAGAGGTCGACGTAGTCGGTGTCGAGCCGCCGCAGGCTGTCGTCGAGCGCGCGAGTGAGCCAGCGCCGCGAGTTCCCGCCCGTGTTCGGGTCGTCACCCATCCGGAAGAAGCCCTTGGTGGCCAGCACGACGTCGTCGCGGCGGCCCTTCAGCGCCTTGCCGACGATCCGCTCGTTCTCGCCGTGGCTGTACATGTCCGCGGTGTCCCAGAAGTTGACGCCCGCGTCGAGCGCGGTGTGCAGCATCCGGACGCCCTCTTCGTGGTCGGGGTTCCCCCACTGGCCGAGCATCATCGCGCCGAACGCGTATTCGCTGACCGAGATGCCCGTACCGCCCAGAATTCGTCGTTTCATGCCGCCACCTTCCGGCGAGCGAAGAGGCCGGACCAGGTCACGCTCAACCTGGGTCCGGCAGTACCAGGCGGGGAACGGCGGGCCGGGGATACTGGAGACATGAGTGACGCAGCCGAGCTCGGCGCCTTCCTGAAGGCGCGCCGCGCCGCACTGGACCCCGCCGACCTGGGCCTGCCGCCCGGGATCACCCAGCGGCGGGTCAAGGGCCTGCGCCGCGAGGAGCTGTCGCAGCTGGCAGGCATCAGCGTCGACTACTACACGCGGCTGGAGCAGGGCCGCGCGAAGAACGTCTCGGACGCGATCCTCGACGCGCTGGCCCGTGCGCTGCGGCTCACCGCCGACGAGGAGTCCTACCTGCGCAATCTCGCCGCGCCGAAGCGCCGGGAAAGGAGCGCGCCGCAGCGGGTCCGGCCCGAGCTGCAGCTGCTGCTGGACGCCATCCAGGCGCCGGCGTTCGTCTTCGGCCGCTACCTCGACGTCCTGGCGTGGAACGCGCTCGGCGGCGCGGTGGCGTTCGCCTACGCCGACCTCGGGGAGCGCAACATCCCCAAGCTGTTCTTCCTGAACGAGCGGCTCTCCCGCGAGCTGCACCCGGAGTGGGACGCGGTGGCAGGCGAGGTCGTGGCGAACCTGCGCGCGGAGAGCGGCCGCCACCCCGGCGACCCGCGGCTGGCCCAGCTGGTCGGCGAGCTGTCCCTGGGCAGCGAGACGTTCCGCAAGCTCTGGGCGGCGCACACCGTACGCGAGAAAGCGCACTGCTGGAAGGCGATGCGCAACCCGATCGTCGGCGACCTGCGGCTGCGCTACGAGACGCTCCGGCTGCCCGACGACCCCGACCAGGGGATCGTGATCTACCACGCCGAACCGGGATCGGACAGCGAACGCGCGCTCGGCCTGCTGGCCAGCTGGATTGCCGACGCGCCCGCCGGTGATCGCCCGGTGCCGGAAACACAGTCAGAATTCTCCGGATAATTTCCTCGGCGACTCCTCATCATGCTGGTGGATGGGCAGATCGGCGGCGAGAGCTAGCGTCACGCCCGGCTGATCCGCCTTTGAACAACGAGGAGAATCGAAGATGAACTTCATCGAGGCTGCCGTGGCCGCACAGGTCGAGCCGGCGCCGCTCGAGCTGGTTTCCGCGCAGAGCCCGACGAGCTGCTGGGTGGACGCCGCCGTGCTGTGCGCGCGGGCCCTCGCTGCCGCCGAGCGGGCGACGGCCCACGAAGCGGCCAACTTCGCCGCGCAAGCG
>Ga0070668_100003763_pt1 | contig 11195 bp, 10 predicted proteins | sample KBSS43metaG_FD_64661 | JGI IMG/M metagenome (GOLD analysis project Ga0070668, IMG submission 64661) | Switchgrass rhizosphere microbial communities from Kellogg Biological Station, Michigan, USA - KBS S4-3 metaG | ecosystem: Host-associated > Plants > Roots > Rhizosphere > Soil ... | reverse complement strand
CGGCTGATCTTCGAGCTCACCGAGAGCGCCGCCATCGACGACCTGCCCCTGGCAGACCGGCATCTCCAGGCCCTGCGCTCCGAAGGCTGCCAGGTGTGCCTGGACGACTTCGGCGCCGGCGCGGCCTCGCTCGCCTATCTGCAGCAGCTCAGCCTGGACGTCGTGAAGATCGACGGCCGCTACATCCGCGAACTGCAGCACGGCGGGCGCGAAAGCACCTTCATCCGGCACCTCGTGACGATGTGCGGCGAGCTGGGCGTCAAGACCTTGGCCGAGATGGTGGAGACGCCGCAGGTGGAGGAGGCCGTGCGCCGCGCCGGCGTCGATTTCGCCCAGGGCTGGCTCTACGGACCAGCCAGCGAACAGCCGAGCGCCCCGCCCCCGCGGCTCGCCACCGCGACGGCCCGGCCGGTGCGCCGCGTGGGCTCGGTCGAAAGCTGGGGCTGATCGCGGGCTGCGACGCCGCGTCGCGAAATCTTCGCATCCGACGGCGCGCAAACAGCATTTTGTCGCGCAACGCCCCTTGAGACGGGCTCGTTATGGGCTAGATGTCCCCGCGTCGTGACGTCCGCCTTTCGGAGCCCATATGAACCTACCCAAGAACGCGAGTTTCAACGACCGCCAAGCCGCCTCCGCCGCCGCGAAGCAGGCGATGCTGGCGAAGTTCAAGCCCAAGCCCACCATCGTCGATCCGCTCCTGGAGGAGCGCAAGGCGCAGAAGGCCGCCGAGCTGGAGCGGCTGCGAGCCGAGCGAGCCCAGGTCCGCGAGGCCAAGCGCCTGGCCGCCGCCGAGGCCGCCGCGCGCAAGGCCGAGGAAGACGCCATCACCGCCGAGGCCCGCGAGCTTGCCCTGCGCGCCGCCCAGAAGGCCGCCCGCGACGCGCGCTACGCCGCCCGCAAGCAACGCCGCAAGTAGCCTGCCGGCGACGGTCGCCGTCGGCGCCGCGGGCTGGGCCACGCCCCGCGCCCTCGCGGGGCGCTTTCCCGCCGAGGGAAGCCAGCTCGCCCGCTACGCCGCGCTTTTCAACGCCGTCGAGATCAACACCAGCTTCTATCGCCCGCACCGGCCGCAGACCTACGCGCGCTGGGCGGCCACGGTCCCGCCAGGGTTCCGCTTTGCGGTGAAGCTTCCGCGCGCGATCACCCACGAGCGGCGGCTGGCGGACAGCGAGGATCTGCTGGCGGCGTTCCTCGGCCAGGTGGGCGAGCTGGGTGAGAAGCTCGGCCCGATCCTGACGCAGCTTCCGCCGAGCCTCGCCTTCGAGCCGGCGAGCGCGCAGGCGTTCCTGCGCATGCTGCGCCGGCGGTTCGCGGGCCCGGTCGCCTGCGAACCGCGGCACGCCAGCTGGTTCACGGCGGAAGCCGACCGGCTGCTGCGCGACCACGGGGTGGCTCGGGTCGCCGCCGATCCCGCGCGGATCCCCGAGGCAGCCCGGCCGGGCGGCGCCGCCGACCTGCTCTACGTGCGCCTGCACGGCGCGCCGCGGATCTACTTCTCACCCTACCCCGCGGCGGAGATCGACCACTGGGCCGCCCTGATCGCCCGCAGCCCGGCGACGGACCGCTGGTGCATCCTCGACAACACCGGCCTGGGGCATGCGGCCGCGGACGCGCTGGAGATGCGCGCGCGCCTCGAGGAGTCGGAAAGAGGCGGGATCGCCGATCTCTGACTCATGCTCGAATTCAACGGTTTGCGCGCGTCTGATCGCAAAGCCGGCATCCACGCTTGCGGAACGCGGCTTGGCTCGCGGTCGACGCTCAGGCCCGCCGGGCGGCGACGTACCCGTCGATCACGGTCTCCAGCACCGTCAACGGCATGCTCCCCGAAAGCAGGCCCGCATCGTGGAACTGGCGCAGGTCGAAGCCCGCGCCGAGCGCCGCCCTCGCCTTGGCCCGCAGCCGCAACCAGGTGAGCTTGCCAACCATGTAGCTGGTCGCCTGCCCGGGCCAGACGCAATAGCGTTCCACCTCGGTCGTCGCCGAGCTCTGCAGGCTGCCGTCGATGGCGCTCATCGTGCGGATGGCTTCCTCGCGGCTCCAGCGCTTGGCGTGCAGGCCGGTGTCCACCACCAGCCGGGCCGCGCGGAACAGCGCGGCCTGCAGGTAGCCCAGTTCGCCCAGCGGATCGTCAGCGTAGATCCCCATCTCCTGGGCGAGTTGCTCGGCGTAGAGCGCCCAGCCTTCGACGTAGGCGGGCAGGATGGCGATGCGCCGGATCATCGGCAGGTCGGCCTCCTGCTGCAGCGAAACCTGCAGGTGATGCCCCGGGATGGCCTCGTGATAGGTGATGGTGGGCAGGGTCCACCTGGGGACCTCGGCCGCGTCGCGCAGGTTGATCCAGTAGATCCCCGGCCGCGCCCCATCCAGGCTGGGCTGGGTGTAGTAGCCCCCCGGCGCCCCGGCCTCGATGAACTTCGGGACCCGGCGGACCTCCACCGCCGCCTTGGGCAGCGTGGCGAAGGCCTGCGGCAGGCGCGCCTGCATCGCCTGCATCCGCACGTTCAGGTCGGCGATCAGCGTCTCCTTCGCCGCGTCGGTGTCCGGGTAGCGCTGGCGGCGGTCGTTGAACAGGACGCGCAGGCGTTCCCCCACCGTCCCCTTCGTCAACCCCTGGGCGCGCAGCAGCACGTCGGCCCGCTCGCCCAGGCGCCGGGCCTGGTCGAGCCCCGTGCGGTGGATCTCCTCGGCGCCCGCCTCGGTCGTCGTGGCGGAGCGCAGCGCCAGCTTGTAGTAGCCCTCGCCGTCGGGCAGCCGCCAGACGCCGGCGTCGTCGACGGCGCGCGGGCGCAGCGCCTGCAGCAGGGCGATCTGCCGCTCCAGCGCCGGAACCACCTTGTCGGCGTAGATTTTCGAGGCGGCCCGCTCGGCCCCGGCGTCGGCGCCCTTGGCCTTCGCCCGCTCGACCAGCGATGTCACCAGGGAGGACCGGGCCGGCGGAGTCTTCAGCGCCCGCATCTGGCCGAGCGCCCGGTCGATGGCGAAAGCCGGCGGAATCACGCCCAGCGCCGCGTCGTGGCGCACCCGGCCCACTTCCTGATCCATGACCTCCGCGAAGGCTTCGAGCCGCGCCAGATAGGCGTCGACGTCGGCGCGGGTTTCGATCGCGTGCTGGGTGGCCAGGAAGCTCGGGACCGACCGGTAGGCGCCGTTGAGCTGCGACAGCACATAGGGCCTGCCGACGCCTTTCTCGCCGTAGTCGAAGCGCTGGTCCGCCTCCACGGCGCGGGAGAGGTCGTCCAACAGGCAGTCATAGTTGACCGCGTCCATGCCGTTCAGGCCGGTGCGGTCGATGGCGCGCAGCCGGCGGAGTTGCTGGCGGGTGAGGCGCTTGCGGTAGGCGAGGCCCCCCAGCGAACGGTCGTCGAGCCGCGACTTGGCCTCGGCGCGGGCGTCCTTGTCGAGGCCGAGCTGCGTGACCGTTTCGGGCGAGTCGGCCAGCTTCTCCTCGAACAGCCCCTGCATCACCCGATTGAGCTGGACCGAGGGCGAGGTCTCGGACCGCGGCCACAGGGGCTGCACACGCTCACGCATCGCCGCGCAGCCGCCCAGCGCCAGCGCGGCGGCGGCGGACGCCAACACTTCACGGCGGTCGGGCACGCGCTCCACCTTCCTCCGGAACCCTGAGGCACGCTAGGGCCACGTCCCGCAGCCTCGCAAGGCCTTGCAACCACTGGCGATAGCGAATTGATTTTCGAGGGATGATCGGCGCCGACGCCGCGTCGCGTCCGGCGGCCAGCCCCTAGCGCCGGCGCCCGCCGCTCCGCGCGTCCAGGCCCCAGAACCGGGCGATCTCCAGGGTCGAGGATATGCCTGCCTCCATCACGAAGGCGCCCGCGTGGCCGAGGCCTTCCGGTCCGGAGCCGGCGATCGGCGCGCCGTGGCCGAAACCCTCGATCAGGTGCAACTCCACCGCTGGCGCCGAGGCCGGCCCCCAGGCGAGCCGCCGCCGGCCCCGTCCGGTGTCCGCCGCGTTGGGGCCTTCCTGCAGGCCATGCACCGCCACCCACTGCCGCGCGATCGCCCGGGCGTTGTCCGGATTGACCACCTTGTCGGCCCCGCCCTGCCAGATGGAGACCCGAGGCCACGGGCCGGCGTGCGGCGAGGCGCCGCGCACGAGGGCCGCCCATTCGTCGGCGCTCCGGTCGCGCACGCCGTTGCGCATGGCCTGGAAGCCCTCCGCCAAACCCTCGGCCCCGCGATAGGCGATGCCGGAAAGGATCGCGCCGCCGGCGAACGCCTCAGGATAGGCCGCCAGCATCGCCGCCGCCATGGCCCCGCCGGCCGAGAGCCCGGTCACATAGACGCGCTTCGGATCCCCGGACGCGGCCGCCAGCGCCGCCTGGACCATCTGGCGGATCGAAGCCGCCTCCCCCGCCCCGCGGCGGATGTCGTCGGCCAGGAACCAGTTGAAGCAGCGGTTCGGATTGTTGGCGACCCTCTGCTGGGGCGCGACGACGGCGAAGCCCAGCCGGTCGGCCAGCTGGGTCCAGCCGGCCGCGCCGGCGAAACCGGCGTTCTGCCCGCAGCCGTGCAGCACGACGACGAGCGGCGCGCCCGGCGCCAAGTCCGCCGGCCGGTGGACATACATCTTCAGGCCGCCGGGATTCGGTCCGAACGCCTTGATCTCCGAGAGTCCCGCAGGCGGGCGCGCGGCCGCTGCGCCCTCCGGCTTCGGCTTGCGCCTGCGGCGCAGCAGCGCCGCCACGGTCTCGCCCAGGCTCGCCATGTCCATCATCCCCAACGCCCCCGCGGACGGCGGCTCTCAAGCCTTAGGCTGAATAAGGTCCCAGCGGTTCCCGTAGAGATCCTCGAAGACCGCCACCATCCCATAGGCCTCCTGGCGCGGCGCCTCCAGGAATCGCACCCCCAGGGCGCTCATGCGCGCATGGTCGCCGGCGAAGTCGTCCGTCTGCAGGAACAGGAACACCCGGCCGCCCGTCTGGTCGCCCACCCGCGCCGCCTGGGCCGGGTCGGCAGCCCGGGCCAGCAGCAGGCGCGCGCCTTCGCCGCCCGGCGGCGCGACGACGACCCAGCGCTTGCCGCCGCCCAGGTCCGCATCCTCAACCAGCTCGAAGCCGAGGACGCCCACGTAGAAGGCGATCGCCGTGTCGTAGTCGGCGACCAGCAGCGAAAGCTGAGCGACGGACCGCCGGCTCACGCCGCCTTCTGCAGCTCCTGCTTCACCCGCTCGGCCAGGGTCTTGATGTCGATCGGCTTCGGCAGGAAGGAGACGTTGCGCTCGCCTTCGAGCAGGTTGGAGAACTCCGCCTCGGCGTAGCCGGAGATGAACATCACCGGGGCGTCGCCCAGGTACTGCCGGGCCTGCTTCAACAGGTCGGTCCCCTGCATGCCCGGCATCACCACGTCGGAGATCATCAGGTCGATCTTGCCGGCGTGCTCTTCGGCCAGCTCCAGGGCTTCCTCGCCGCTGGCCGCCTCGATCACCTCGTAGCCGCGCGCCCGCAGCAGCTTGGCGGCCATGCCGCGTACGGCGTCCTCGTCCTCGACGAAGAGGATGCGGCCGATGCCGGAGAGGTCGCGGGCGGCGGGCCGCTGCGGCTTGGCGGGCCGGGGCGCCTCAAGGGCGGCCGGCGCCGGTTCGTAGACGGGCAGGAAGATGCGGAACGCCGCCCCGTCGCCCGGCTTGGAGTCGACGCTGATCCAGCCGTCGGACTGCTTGACGATGCCATAGACGGTGGCCAGGCCCAGGCCCGTCCCCTCACCCACCGGCTTGGTGGTGAAGAACGGGTCGAAGATCTTGTCCATCACGTCGGCGGTGATGCCAGGGCCGTCGTCGGAAACTTCGATCAGCGCCTGCGAGCCGCGCGCGCCGGGATAGCCGAGGGTCGCCGCCTCCTGCTCGGTCACGCGCGCCGTGCGGATGCGCACCGTCGCCCCGCCGTGCGCGCGGATGGCGTCGCGGGCGTTCACCGCCAGGTTCATCACCGCGGTCTCGAGCTGGCTGCGGTCGGCCCGCACCAGCGGCAGGTTGCGGCCGTATTCGGTCTCCAGCTTCACGTCCTCGTGCAGCACCCGGCGCAGCAGCACCTCGAACTCGCTGATCAGCTCGCCCAGGTCGAGCGTCTCGCGCTGCACGGTCTGCTTGCGCGAGAAGGCCAGGAGCTTGCGCACCAGGTCGGCCGCCCGGGTGGACGTGGAGCGGATCTCGTTCAGGCCTTCGTAGGACGGGTCGCCCAGCGGATGGCGCGAGGCCAGGTTGTCGAGCTGCAGGAAGATCGCCGACAGCAGGTTGTTGAAGTCGTGCGCCACGCCGCCGGCGAGCTGGCCGATGGCCTGCATCTTCTGGCTCTGGGCGAGCTGCAGCTCGATCTGCTTCTGCTCGGAGACGTCCACGAGATATGCCACCCAGCGGCCGTCGCTGCGGGAGAGGTAGAGGTGGGCGATGCGGGTCGGGTCGGCCGCCAGCCGCACCTCCAGCGCGGCGGCGCCGGTGGCCAGCCGGTGCGCGGCGTCGAGGCGCGAGGTGGGCTCGATCAGGTCGCCGAACACCGACCCGGGGCTGGCCTCGCCGGCCATCGCCGCCAGGGCCGGATTGGCTTCGACGATGGTGGCCGTGAACGGGTCTTCGCCCTCCAGCAGCGCCGCGCCGAACGGCGAGGCCGCGGCGAAGGCGTCGAGCACCTTGGGCGGCGGCGGGCTGGCGGAGTTGAAGGCGTTCAGGACCTCCAGCGCGCTCTGCGGCAGGGCCAGCGGCTCGGGGGCGTCGTCGGTCAGGCGGACCAGGAACCGCCGCGCGCCGATCGGCGCGATGACCGCTTCGTGATCGAAGCCGTTGCTGCGCAGGCTCGCGCGGGCCGGCTCGCCGCGGCGGGCGGTCGAGAGCGCGGTGAACAGGCTGGTGGCCGAGCCGCCGTTCTTCGGCAGCCGCATCCCGTCGCCGAGCGCGTCGCGCCAGCCCTCGTTGGCCGCCAGGATGCGCCCGTCGGCGGCGGCGATGGCCGCCGGCTCGCCCAGGGCCTCGACCAGCCGCTCGGGACCGCCGTCGCTCTCCGCCGCCGCCTCCGTGGAGCTGCGCACGGCGACCAGCGCCAGGCAGGCGACGCCGGCCAGACCGAACAGCAGCAGCAGGCCCGCGAGCGTGGCCGGCCCCGCCTCGATCGCCGGAGCGGCGGCGCAGGCGAGCGCGATGACGAACAGCAGGATGGCCAGCGCGGTCAGCGGATCGAACCGTATCCGCGGGGAGCCGTCGCTGATCGGCGTCTGTGCCATGGCGATGGCTCGCAGCTCCCTGACGGTCTTGGCCGATGCGGCGGGCGAATCAGTCATCAGAGCATCTCACAAGGGCCGAGCCGCCGCACGGCGGCCCGCGTTGAGAATGAAGCCGATGACCTTGGCCACGGCCTCATAGTGCTTCGGGGGAATGGCTTCGTCGATATCGACGGCGGCGTAGAGCGCGCGGGCGAGCGGCGGGTCCTCGATCACCGGCACCCCCGCCGCCTCGGCGACTTCGCGGATCTTCAGGGCCAGGGTGTCGACGCCCTTGGCCACGCACAGCGGCGCGGGCGTCTCCTCGGCGTCGTACTTGAGGGCCACCGCGTAGTGGGTCGGGTTCATCACCACGACGGTGGCGTCGGGCACCGCCTGCATCATCCGCCGCCGCGCCCGCTCATGGCGGATCTGCTTCTGGCGGGCGCGCACGTGGGGATCGCCCTCGGACTGCTTGTAGTCCTCCTTCAGCTCCTCCTTGGACATGCGCATCCGCGACATGAACCGCTGGCGCTGCCAGAACCAGTCGAAGGCGGCGATGGCCAGCAGCAGGCCGGCGACGGCGAACACCAGGCGGCGCAGGATGTCGGCGCAGAGCGGCAGCATGGCCGCCGGCTGCAGCAGCGACAGGTTCTGCAGGGCGGTGAGGTGCGGCTTCAACACCCACCACGCGACCAGGGCGACGGTGGCCAGCTTGGCGATCGACTTGGCGAACTGCATCAGCCCGTCGGGACCGAACATCCGCTTCAGCCCCGCCATCGGCGAGACGCGGCTGAAGTCGGGCTTCAGCTTGTCGGGCGCGTAGAGCAGCCCATGCTGCACGAGGTTGCCGGCCGCCCCGGCCAGCGCCGCCGCGAGCAGCACCGACAGCATCAGCGGGGCGCCGGCGAGCAGCGCCTGGCGCAGGATGGCGACCCCGCCCGCCCCTTCCACGACCATGTCCTGCGGGTGGGCGAGGAAGGGCGTCAGGTCCTCGGCGATGGAGCGGGCGAAGAACCCGCCGCCGATCGCCAGCACCGCCGCGGCCGCGGCGAGCGAGGCCAGCGGCGCCAGGTCCGGCGTCTTGACGACGTCGCCCTTCTCCCGCGCCTGTTGCAGCTTGCGCGGTGTCGGCTCTTCTGTGCGGGAGGCGGCGTCTTCGCTCATCGCCTCACACGAACAGCCGGATCAGGTCGCGGTAGTGCTCCACCCAGACCATGCCGATGGTTCCCAGGCTGAGCGCGAACAGCGACAGCCCGAGCAGCACGATCAGCGGGGTGGCGACGAAGAACACCTGGAACTGGGGCATCACCCGGCCGATCAGGCCGGTGGCGATGTTGAAGATCAGCGAGAACACCACCACGGGCGCGGAAAGCTGCAGACCCAGGGCGAAGGACTGGCCCACCGTGCGGATCGCCAGCGCGCCGGCGTCGTCCACCGGCAGCGGCCGGACCACCGGGAACAGGGCGTAGGAGCGCACCAGCGCCGCCAGGAACATGTGGTGCAGGTCCGTGGTCATGATCAGCACGATCCCCAGCAGCCCCAGGAAGGTGGCGAGGCTGGTGGACGGCTGGGCCTGGCCGGGGGCGGCGGTCTGGGCGAAGGAGAGCGTCGTCTGCAGGGAGACGATCTCGCCCGCCGTGGCCAGGGACGACAGGAACATCCGCAGGATGGCGCCGACCATCAGGCCGATCAGCGCTTCCTTGATCACCCCGCCGGCGACGCCCGAAACCGTGGCCGGCAGCGCCGGCAGGGTCGTCGCCAGCACCGGATAGAGCATCAGCGTCATCAGGAAGGCGAAGGCCAGGCGGATGCGCGCCGGCACCACGGTCTCCCCGATCCCGGGAATCAGCATCAGGAGGGCGCCCAGCCGCGCGAAGATCAGCCCGGCGGCGTAGACCTGCTGTGCGGTGGCGTAGGATTCCATGGGCGCACGCGACGGCCGCTACATCGCCGAGATGCGCGCGGCGATGTTCTGCATGAAGCCGCTCATCAGCGCGCCCATCAGGGGCAGGAAGACCAGGAGCGAAATGAAGATCGCCACGATCTTCGGCGCATAGACCAGGGTCGCCTCCTGGATCTGGGTGAGCGCCTGCAGCAGGCCGATTCCCACGCCGACCACCAGGCCCACGATCAGGACCGGCGCCGACAACTGGATGGTGAGCCAGATGGCGTCGCGGCCGACGTCCAACACCTCGGCGCCGTTCATGAGGGCCTCGTTGAAAAAGCATGGCGTTTCGCGGGACGGAACGAGAACCGACAATGCCCACCGTATGGTTAACGGAAAGCTACCTTCGTTAACGTCGCCCGGGGAAAAGCGCCCCGCTCCGATCGTCCTCGCTCCCTGATTGACGGCGCATCGGGCCGCTTCCTAAGGTCGCGCCGGGGTGCGGCGCCGCGCACGCCGGGTTGCGCGCCGCGCGGTCGTGGCGCGGATGGGGTTTCAGCATGGCGATCGCCACCGCGACGGTCCACGACGAGACCGGTCAGTATTCGGGGTCGCTGGACGCGATCGCCCGCAACGCCGTGGCGGGCTTCGAGGCCTGGCTGCCGTTCCTCGCCACAACCGTCGGATCGATCCAGATCGAGGTGCAGGTGGTGGCGCCGAGGGACGACGGCGTCGTGGCCAGCGGCGCCCCGGCGAACTTCGTCTTCGCGGGCGAACAGGTCCTCGACTCCGGCGCCGCGTTCGAGTTGCTCACCGGCATCGATCCTGACCCGAACGCGCCCGACATCGTGATCAAGCTCGACGCCGATTTCGCGTCCTCGGGAGTGCAAGTCGACCCCTTGAACGGAGCCGGCGTCGCGCCGGGCGCGGTGAGCCTCGTCAAGGTGCTGGCGCACGAGATCGGCCACGGCCTCGGCTTCATCGGCGCGCGCGACCCGGAAACCTACGAGCCCGCCCCCGAGGCCGACGGGGTCGAAACGGTGTTCGACACCTACACGACGTTCGTCGACGGGGCGCCCTTCTTCGAAGGGCCGAACGCCATGGCGGCATACGGCGGCCCCGTCCCCCAGACCCGCGAACACCTCTATCACCTGGGCAACGAGAGCGGTGCGGGCGCGGACCTTCAGACCGACCTGATGTTCTACGCCGGCGGCCCGGGCACGACGTCCGTCAGCCGCCTGGACGCCGCCGTGCTGAGCGACCTCGGCATGGCGACCGTCTTCGACGACACGCTCGTCGGCAGCGATGAGTTCGACACCATGTTCGGCGGCGCCGGAGACGACCAGATCCTCGCCTTCGAAGGGGACGATTCGCTGAGCGGCGAGGACGGCGAGGACTATGTGCGCGGCGGCGACGGCGCGGACCGGCTGTCCGGCGGCGCCGCGTTCGACGACCTCAACGGCAACGTCGGCAACGACACGGTCTCCGGCGGCCTCGGCGACGACTGGTCGGTGGGCGGCAAGGACGACGACCTGCTGAACGGCGACGCGGGCGGCGATATCGTCTACGGCAACCTCGGTAACGACTGGTGCGACGGGGGTGACGGCGCGGACCTCATCCGCGGCGGCCAGGGCGACGACGTGCTGCTGGGCCAGGCCGGCGACGACTGGATGTCCGGCGACCGCGGGAACGACACCCTGACCGGCGGCGCCGGCGCCGACGTCTTCCACACGTTCAACCAGGCCGGGATCGACCGGGTGACCGACTTCAACCGCGCCGAGGGCGACCGGGTGATGGTGGATCCGGGGACGACCTACACCGTCACGCAGTCCGGCGCCGACGTCCTCATCGACATGGGCGGCGGCAATCAGATGGTCCTGGTCGGCGTGCAGATGTCGAGCCTGACCGGGGACTGGATCTTCGGGGCGTAACCGCCTTCAGAGGCCCAGCTTTTCCTCCAGCGCCCTCGCCGCCTCGGCGGGGGCGAGCTTGTCGCTGTCGCGGTCGACGCTGAGGTTGGCGGCCTGCATGGCCGGCAGCGGCACCTTGCCGATCAGCGGCTTCAACGCGCCCAGCAACCGATGGTCGTCGGCGCGGCGCG
>Ga0070668_100003762_pt1 | contig 11196 bp, 10 predicted proteins | sample KBSS43metaG_FD_64661 | JGI IMG/M metagenome (GOLD analysis project Ga0070668, IMG submission 64661) | Switchgrass rhizosphere microbial communities from Kellogg Biological Station, Michigan, USA - KBS S4-3 metaG | ecosystem: Host-associated > Plants > Roots > Rhizosphere > Soil ... | reverse complement strand
TCGCCCAGCCCGCGGAACGGGGCGCCGGCGGCTGGCGGCTGCAGACCTGGATCCGGGCCAGCGACCTGAAGAACAGCTCCGTGGCGGTCGGCGCCGGCCGCGCTGCGACCACGCCCGCCAACGACCAGTATTCGACCCCGGCGCTCGGCTACGGCCTGAACGCCGCCTGGCAGGGACGCGGCGAGGCGCTCTCCTGGGAGGTCGGCCTCGACGCCCGCGCCGCCGAGGGGACCGACTTCGAACGCTTCCGGTTCCTGAACGGCGCCTACACCCGCGGCCGCGAGGCGGGCGGCAAGACCCGGGTGGTCGGCGCCTACGCCGAGGCGGCGCTCGCGCGCGGCCCGCTGATCCTCACCGGCGGGGTGCGGGCGGACAACTGGAAAACCTACGCGGCCGTGCGTCGCGAGCGCGACCTCGCGGGCGGGGCGCTGACCCTCGACAACCGGCCGGACGGCGCGTCGGGGACGACGCCCACCGGCCGCATCGGCATGCGCTACGGCCTCTCCGAGGCGCTCTGGCTGCGCGCCGCCGCCTACGCCGGGTTCCGCCCGCCCAGCCTCAACGAGCTGCACCGCCCGTTCCGCGTCGGCAACGACGTCACCGAGGCCAATTCCGGGCTGAAACCGGAGACCTTGCAGGGGATCGAGGCCGGCGTCGGCGGCGGGACGCGCGCGGCCTGGAGCCTGACCGCCTTCTACAACCGCCTGAAGGACCCGATCACCAACGTCACCATCGGCTTCGGCCCGGCGACCTTCCCGACCGCGGGACTGATCCCCGCCGGCGGCGTCCTGCGCCAGCGCCGGAACGCCGGCGAGATCGAGGCCTACGGCCTGGAGGGCGACGCCGCCGCCGACGTGACCTCTTCGCTGGCGGTCCGCGCGGCCTTCTCGGCGAGCCGCGCCCGCGTGGACGGCGGCTCGGCCGCGCCGCAGCTCACCGGCAAGCGGCCCGCCCAGACGCCCCGGCTGACCGTCACCGCGGGCGCGGAATGGCGCGTGGCCGCGCGGCTGCGGCTCTCCGCCGATTTCCGCTACGAGAGCGGCCGCTTCGAGGACGACCTGAACCTTCGCCGCCTGGCCCCCGGCGCCGGCCTCGACCTGCGCGCCGCCTGGAGCCTGGGGGAGGGGCGGGAGATCTACCTCGCCGCCGACAACGTCGCCGGCGCGCGCATCGAGGTGGGCGAGAGCGCCGACGGGGTGGAGAGCTACGCCGCCCCGCGCACCATCCGCGCCGGCTTCAGCCTGCGCCGCTAGCTGTCAGTCCCGCATCGATTCCAGGAACCGCAGCACCGAGAGCTCGAAGGCGCGGCCCTCGGCCGGCTTCAGCGGCAGCGCCCCCTCGGCATAGGCCTCCAGCACCTGCGGATGGATGTAAGAGCTGCGGCACACCGCCGGCGTGTTGCCGAGCACCCCGGCCACCGCCTTGACGCAGGTGTTGATGTGCCGCTTCGCCTCCGCCTCGCTGGCGCAGTCGGCGTTGGTCAGCAGCGCCCGGGCGGCCGAGACCGTGCCCGCCCAGGTGCGGAAGTCCTTGGCCGAGAAGTTCTCGCCCATGGCTTCGCGCAGGTAGGCGTTGACGTCGGCGGACTCCACCGCCCGCCGCACGCCGTCCTCGTCGACGTACTGGAACAGGCGCTGGCCGGGGAGGTCCTGGCAGGCCTTAACGATCCGCGCCAGGCGACGGTCGCGCACGCCGGTTTCGTGGACCTTGCCGCTCTTGCCGCGGAACTGGAACTTCACGCCGTTGGCGGAGATCTCCGCGTGGCGGTCGCGCAGCGTCGTCAGGCCGAAGCTCTTGTTCGCCTTAGCATATTCGCTGTTGCCGATGCGGATGAGGGTGGTCTCCAGCAACCGGACCACGGCGGCCAACACTTTCTCCCGCGGCAGGCCGCGCCGGGCGAGGTCGGCCTCGACCTTCGCGCGCAGCTTCGGCAGGGCCCGGCCGAAGGCGATCAGCCGGTCGAACTTGGTCTCGTCCTGCGCCTGGCGCCAGGCGTCGTGGTAGCGGTACTGCTTGCGCCCGCGCTGGTCGCGGCCCACGGCCTGGATGTGGCCGTTCGGGTCGGGACAGATCCACACGTCGGTCCAGGCGGGCGGCAGGACCAGCCTGCGGATCCGCTCCAGCGTGGCGGCGTCCTTCACGGCCCGGCCGTCGGCGTCGCGGTAGCCGAAGCCATGCCCGGTCTTCACGCGCCGGATCCCCGGGTCCTGGTCGCTGGCGTAGGCGAGTCCCGCGACGGCGGGCATGTTCATGGGGGACGCCTCCTCGGGCCGGCGCTCAACGTGGTATGGGCGGGCGCGGTTCCGAAGCCGCCGACCGAGGAGCCGCCGTGAACTACCGCCACGCCTTCCACGCCGGGAACTTCGCCGACCTGGTCAAGCATGCGGCCCTGCTGGAGGTCCTGTCGCGGATGATGGGCAAGGCGCCGCCGCTGAGCGTCGTCGACACCCACGCCGGGGCGGGGATCTACGACCTGGCCGGCGGCGAGGCGAAGCGGTCGGGCGAGGCCGAGGCGGGGATCGGCCGGCTGCTGGCGGCGACGGACGCGCCGGCGCCCCTGGCGGCCCTGGCCACCGCCGCGCGGGAGGCCGGGCGGGACGGCCGCCTCTATCCCGGCTCCCCCTGGTTGGTCGCCCGCGCCCTGCGGCCGGCCGACCGCTACATGGCCTTCGAGCTTCGGCCGGAGGAGCACGCCGCCCTGGCCCGCACGCTGCGCGGCCGGCGCGGCGTGGAGACCCGCTGCGCCGACGGCTTCGCCGGCGCGACAGGCGCGATACCCAGGGACGGCGCCGCGCTTCTGCTCATCGACCCGCCGTTCGAGCGGCCGGACGACTACCTGCGCACGGTGCAGGCGGCCCGCGCCGCACTGGCGCGCAATCGCCGGGCGACGGCGATGATCTGGCTGCCGCTGAAGGACCTCGCCACCTTCGACGCCTTCCTGAGCGACCTGGAGGACGCGGTCCAGGCGCCGGTCATGGTCGCCGAAGCGCGGCTGCGGCCCCTGTCCGACCCGATGAAGATGAACGGCTGCGCCCTGGCCTTCGTACGACCCCCGGCCGGCCTGCAACCGCCGCTGGAGGCGATCTGCGGCTGGGTCGTCGAGCGACTGGGCGAAACCGGGGGCGCGGCGCGGATCTGGACGGCCGCCTGATCGCTTTGGGTTTGCAAGTGCGAAGTTTCTGCGGCGTGGTATGCTGCATCGCACAACGCCCTGCATCCAGGAGACATCCCCATGGCGGCATTGATCGAGGCTTCCGCTGAACACGAAAAGGCGCTCGCCAGCGCCGAGACCGCCCTGCGCGTCCCCGTCGGCGTCGCTTCGCCGCTGTGGCTGCTCTACGCCGGGGCGACAAGCGTCGGCATGGCCTACTGGCTGATGACCCGCTGGACCCGACCGGTGAACCTGGAGGCCCTGCTCGGCCGCAAGGCCGCGGTCGCCGTGGCGCCGGCGGTCGAGGCCGCGCAAACCGCCGTCGAGGTGGTCGAGGACGTCGCCATCGCCGCCGCCGAGACCGTGGAAGAGGTGGTCGCCGAGGCCGAGCCGGTGGTCGAGGCGATCGTCGAAGCCGCCGTGGAGCCGGTGGTCGAGGTCGCCGAAATCGCGCCGGAACCGATCTTGGAGGCCGCGCCGGAACCGGTCGCCGAAGTCGAGCCTGTCGCCGAGGCCGAGCCCGTCGCCGAAGCCGCCCCGGAACCGGAGGCCGCGCCCGAGGCGCTGACCCTGACCTCTCCCGCGCCGAAGGCCCGCAAGGCGCCGGTCCGGCGCAAGAGCGCACCGGCGGCGCGGCCGGCCTCGCGCACCACCTCGGGCCCCTCCCGCCGCGGCTGACCGCGGCGCTTGGCGGGCCGTCCGCCAGCCCCTAAAGCTGGCCTCCGTCAGCGGATCGGGGAGGCGGTTCAGGGGTGAAGCGGGCGTTCGACATCGCAGCCGCCCTCGCGGGGCTGATCGTCCTGTCGCCGCTCATGCTGCTGATCGGCATGGCCGTGCGGCTCGAGAGCCCGGGCCCGGCCCTCCACTGGTCGCGCCGGATCGGCCGCGGCAACCGGATCTACCGGATGCCCAAGTTCCGCACGATGCGCGTGGGCGCGCCCGACGTCGCCACCCACCTGCTCGACAGCCCGCGGGCCTGGATCACGCCCCTGGGGCGGATCCTGCGCCGCACGAGCCTGGATGAGCTGCCGCAGCTCTGGAGCGTGCTGATCGGGGACATGAGCGTGGTGGGCCCGAGGCCCGCCCTCTTCAACCAGGACGACCTGGTGGCGCTGCGCACCCAGGCCGGCGTCGACATCCTGCGCCCCGGCATCACCGGCTGGGCCCAGGTCAACGGCCGCGACGAACTGCCCATCGCCCGGAAGGCCGAGCTCGACCGCGACTACCTGCAACGAATGTCGCTCGGCTTCGACCTGCGCATCATCGCCATCACCGCCGCCCAGGTGCTCGGCCGTCGCGGTGTGGCGCACTAGCCGGGACCCTATCGGGGCCTGCGGCGTTTCCCCCTCGGGACGCCGGACTCGATTGAATTGCCGAACGAAACCGCCTTCACCCGCGCCCGGGCGCGCCTTCGCCGAGCTTCCCACGGCGCGGCGGAGCGCGCCCGCCGCGTGCTGCGCGCCTCGCCGCACGGCGGCGCCCCGGCGGCGGAGCCTGTAGCCGAGCCGGCGCCTCGCCGGCGCACATGGCGCACGGCCGCCGCCTGGGTCGGCGGCGTCCTGGGCGGCGTCGTCGCCGCGATCCTGCTGTTCCTGCTGCTTGCCGACTGGAACATGCTGCGCGGCCCGATCTCGCGCTACGCGTCCGAACGGCTGCACCGCGAGGTGGTCATCGCGGGCGACCTGGACGTCCATCCCTGGTCCTGGAGCCCGAGCGCCACCGTGAACGGCCTGCGCATCGGCAACCCGGCCTGGGCGGGCCCGGGACCGATGACGCAGATCGACCGGCTGACCGTGCAGATCCGCCTCCTGCCGCTGCTTCGCGGTCGTGTCGACCTGATGCAGGTGCGCGCCGACCGGCCCGACGTGCGGCTGAAGCGCGACGCTCAGGGCCGGGCGAGCTGGGACTTCTCCGACGGGACGAAAAAGGAGGAGCCCCTGCGCCTGCCGCCGATCCGCCGCTTCATCATCAGCGACGGCAAGCTGAGGCTCGAGGACCAGCGGCGCGGCCTCACGTTCAACGGTACGGTCTCGGCGAGCGAGACCCTGGGCGCGGCGAACCGCGGCTTCCAGCTGGCCGGCGACGGCGCCCTGAACCGCGCGCCGTTCCGCCTGCGCGTCACCGGCGGTCCGCTGCTGAACATCGACCGGGCCCGTCCCTATCCGTTCGACGCCGACATCCGCGCCGGCGCCACGCACGTGATCGCCCGTGGCGACGTGCCCCGGCCCTTCGACCTCGGCGACCTGCGGATGAACGTCACCGCCACCGGCCAGGACCTGGAGGACCTCTACGACCTGACCGGCGTCACCTTGCCCAACACACCGCCTTATCGGCTGCAGGCGCGGTTCGTCCGCGACGACCTCGTCTACCGCTTCGAAGGGCTGAAGGGCCGGGTGGGCGACAGCGACCTGGCGGGCAAGCTGCAAGTCGACGCCTCCGGCGAGCGGCCGAAGCTCGACGCCCAGCTCACCTCCCGCAGCCTCGACTTCGACGACCTGGCCGCGGTGTTCGGCGCCGCGCCCAAGGTCGGCCCCGGCGAAACCGCCTCGCCGCAGCAGGCGGCCGTGGCCCGCGAGATGATCGCCGAGCAGCGGCTGTTCCCCGACGCCACCCTGAAGGTCGACCGCCTGCGCGCCATGGACGCCGATGTCACCTATCGGGCGTCGGCTATCCGCGACGCGCCGATCCCGCTGCGCTCGGGCTCGGTGAAGCTGAACCTGGACCGCGGCCTGCTCACCGCCCACGACCTCGCCGTGGAGCTGCCGAGGGGCCGGATCGCCGGCGTCGTGCGGTTGAACGCGCGCGGCGCTGCGCCCGTCACCGACCTCGACCTGCGCCTGTCGGGTGCGCGGCTCGAACAGCTCGTGCCGGCGATGGACGGCGGAACCCCGCTCGCCGGCGCGCTCGTGGCGCGCGTCAAGCTCCGTGGGACCGGCGATTCCGTACATCGCGCCGCCTCCACCGCCAACGGCCAGGCCGTCGTCGTGGTGCCCGGCGGCGAGATTCGCCGGGCCTTCGCCGAGCTGCTCGGCGTCAACGTGGTCAAGGGCCTTGGCCTGCTGCTGTCCAAGGACCAGGAGAAGACCGAGATCCGCTGCGCGGTCGCCGACTTCCGGGCTGTCAACGGCGTGCTCACGGCGGACAACATCGTCTTCGACACCGGCCCGGTCCTGGGGACCGGGCGGGCGACCGTCGACCTCGGCCGGGAGCGGATCGACCTGCGCGTCAAGGGCAAACCCAAGAAGGCGCAGCTGATCCGGGTGATCGCGCCGGTGACGGTGAAGGGCCCGCTGAGCGCGCCGAAATTCGGCGTCGATACGGACAAGGCGCTGGCTCAGGGCGGGATCGCCGTGGCGCTGGGCGCGCTGGCGACGCCGCTGGCCGCGATCCTGCCGTTCGTCGACCCGGGCCTGGCCAAGAACGCCGCCTGCGGCGCCCTGGTCGCCGAGGCCGCCGGCAAGGGCGCGCCGGTGAAGACCGCCGCGCGGTGAGCGCTGGCGGGCCGGTCGTTGCATTGACGCCGCGTGGAAAGCTTCCGCAAATGCGCAGGAGCTTCCGCAGCGAGGCCTGAGAGGGGATTTCGAGATGCCTGCAAAAAGGCGTGTGGTCGGCGTCGTGCTGGCGCTCGGCGTCGGAGTGGCGGTGGCGGCCGGCGGGGCCATGGCGCAGAGCGCCGGCGCCAAGGCCGTGGCGACCCGGCAGGCGAACTTCAAGCAGCTCGGCGGCGCGTTCAAGGCGATCAACGACCAGCTCAAGGCCGGCGCGCCCGACATGGCGGTGATCAAGGCCTCCGCGCAGAAGATGAAGGACCTGGCGGCGCAGGAAGCGACGTGGTTCCCGGCGGGCAGCGGGCCGGAGGCGGGGGTCAAGACCGGCGCCAAGCCGGAGATCTGGTCCGACGCCGCCGGCTTCGCCGCCGCGGTCAAGCTGCTTCAGGGTGAAACGACGAAGCTCGCCGCCGCCGCCGGCTCGGGCGATCTCAACGCCGTCAAGGCGCAGGTCCAGCCGACCGGCAAGGCCTGCTCGAACTGCCACGACAAGTACCGCGTCAAGCCGACCTGACCCCATGGCCGATCCCCTGGCCGCCTCCGACAGCGCCGCGCCGGTCCGCGCCCGCCTGTGGGACGCGCCGACCCGCGTCGTCCACTGGGCGCTCGTCGTGCTGCTACTGGTCTCGTGGTTCACCGCCGGCGAGAACATGGATGTGCACCGCTGGTCCGGCTATTCGGTGATGGGCCTGGTGATCTTCCGCATCTACTGGGGCGTTTTCGGCTCGCAGACCGCGCGGTTCGCCAGCTTCGTCAAGGGCCCCAAGGCGACGCTGGCCTACGCCGGCGCGCTCGGGAAACGCGCGCCGTCCGAAGTCGCCGGCCACAATCCGCTAGGCGCGGTGAGCGTCGTGGCGATCCTCGCCCTCCTGGTCGCCCAGGTGACGCTGGGCCTCTTCGCCGTGGACATCGACGGGCTCGAATCCGGCCCGCTCTCGCACCTCGTCAGCTTCGACACAGGCCGCCTGTGCGCCGAATGGCACGAGCTCACCTTTCGCGCCCTGCAGGCGCTGGTGGTCGTCCACGTGGCGGCGGTGATCTTCTATCTGGCCTACAAGCGCCAGAACCTGATCGGCCCGATGATCACCGGCCGGCGGGCCTTCGCCGCCGACCCCGGCCTGCGTTTCGCCCCCTGGTGGAGCCTCGTCATCGGCGTCGTCATCGCCTTCGGCCTGATGTGGTTCATCTCCAAGGGCCTGAAGTTCTGACACTGAAAAATCGGCCTGCCGCTGTCGGCGCGGGTCCGGCGCGTTCGTCCTTCGGCCGCAAGCGCCCGCGACGGGCCGAAACGGAAAGGGTGATGAGATGCGCAAGGTGACGGCGGGGGCTTTCATCAGCCTCGACGGCGTGATGCAGGCGCCGGGCGGTCCGCAGGAGGATCCCAGCGGCGGGTTCAAGTTCGGCGGCTGGGTGTTCCCCTACTGGAGCGAGGAGGCCGACGCGGCCATCGGCGAGGGATTCGCCAGGCCCTTCGACCTACTGCTCGGACGCCGGACGTACGACATCTTCGCGGCGCACTGGCCGTACGTGGAGTCCGACCCGGCGGCCAGCGGCTACGACGCGGGCTCCCGCCAGATCGCAGACGTCTTCGACAACGCGACGAAATACGTCGCGACCCACCATCCGGAGACGCTCTCGTGGGCGAACAGCGAAGCGCTGGGTCCCGACGTGGCGGGCAAGGTGCGCGACCTGAAGGCCGGGGAGGGGCCGGACCTGCTGACCCAGGGCAGCACGGAGCTGCTCCACCTCCTGCTCGCCGCCGACCTGATCGACGAGTTGAGGCTGCTGATCTATCCGGTGATCCTCGGCAAGGGAAAGCGTCTGTTCGACCCGGGCTCCGCCCCCCGCGCGCTCAGGATGGCGAAGTCGGCAATCGCGCCGAACGGGGTGCTGATCGTCACCTACGAGCGGGACGGCGACATCAAGACCGGATCCTTCGCGCTGCAGCAGCCGTCCGAGGCCGAGATCGAGCGCCGGGAGAAGCTGTCCTAGCCGACCTCGGCGCGCAGGCGGGCGAGCCAGGCCTCTTCGCGCGCCTTCTCCGCCTGGCGCAGCCGTTCGTTGGCGTCTTGGATCGCGTCGTCGTGCCGGCGCCACTCGGCGATCGCCGCCTCGCGCGCCGCCCGCGCCGCGTCCAGCGTCGCGAACCGGGCCAGCACCGCCCTTGCGCTGTAGGTCGCCGTCCCGCCGTAGGTCTCCCGGTCGACGTAAGCGCCGGTGATCGTCTCCCCGGCCTCGGCGTCCACGCGGAACACGTCGGCCAAGCCGGCGTGGTGGCGCATCAGCGCCCAGGGCCGTTCGATCGCATCGGTCATGTCCTTTCCGGTACATGGCGGCGCGCCGCCGCTCCAGTCTAAGGTGACGCGTCGGGAGCCGACAGGGGAGGGAGTCATGACGCCGGCGTCGGTCGCCGATTTCCGCGAACTGGCCCGACGGCGCTTGCCGCCGCTCCTCTTCGACTACATCGACGGCGGCGCCTACGCCGAGGCGACGCTGGCCGCCAACGTCGCCGACTTCGGCCGCGTGGCCCTGCGCCAGCGGGTCATGCGCGACATGTCGAGCCTCGACCTGTCCGTCACCAGCCTCGGCCAGGACTGGGGCCTGCCGGTGGGCCTGTCGCCCGTGGGCATGGCCGGGATGTACGGCCGCCGCGGCGAGGTCCAGGCGGCGCGGGCGGCGAACGCGGCCGGCATCCCGTTCTGCCTCTCCACGGTGGGCGTCTGCTCGGTGGAGGAGGTGGCGAAGGCCGCCGCCCCGCCGTGGTTCCAGCTCTACATGATCCGCGACCGCGGCTACGTCCGCGCCCTGCTGGACCGCGTCAGGGCCGCCGGCTGCCCGGTCCTGGTCCTCACCGTAGACCTGCCGGTCCCGGGCGCGCGCTACCGCGACCTCCGCTCGGGCCTCTCCGGCCGTCCGGACCTGGCCGGGCGGCTGCGCCGCGCCTGGCAGGGGGCGACGCATCCGGCCTGGCTGTGGGACGTGTGGCTGCATGGCCGCCCGCACCTGTTCGGCAACGTCAGCGAGGCGATCCCCGAGGCGCGCGGCGTCGACGACTTCTGGGGCTGGATCGGCCAGAACTTCGACCGCACCGTCACCTGGGCCGACCTCGACTGGGTGCGCCGGACCTGGGACCGGCCGATCGTCGTCAAGGGCGTGCTGGATCCGGACGACGCCCGCGACGCCGTCCGCGCCGGGGCGGACGGGATCGTGGTGTCGAACCACGGCGGGCGCCAGCTCGACAGCGCGTTCTCCTCCATCCGCGCCCTCCCGCGCATCGTCGACGCCGTGGGCGGGGAGCTGGAGGTCTATCTCGACGGCGGGGTGCGCTCGGGCCTCGACGTGCTGAAGGCCCTGGCCCTGGGCGCGAGAGCCTGTTTCGTGGGCCGCCCCTGGGCCTACGCGCTGGGCGCGGGCGGCGGCGCGCGGCTCGACCGGCTGCTCGCCATGCTGCGCAGCGAGCTGGAGGCGGCGATGGTGCTCACCGGCTGCACATCCGTTCGCGGCGCCGACGGGCGCCTGCTCGAACAGTTGCGCGCCGATGATCATTTCGTGTGCTGAGCGCTCCCCCATCGACAAAACGGCGTCGCGCCGGGTAAATGCGGCCCGTATGCGCCTGCCACGGCCCTTCGCGGCCGCGCTTGCGCGTGCGTGATACCGAGTTGAAGCGAGGGACGGAATGGGGTTTCCCCAGCGCCAAGGACTGTACGATCCGGCGAACGAACATGATGCGTGCGGCGTGGGTTTCGTGGCCAATCTCAAGGGCCGCAAATCGCACGCCGTCGTCGCCGATGGCCTGCAGATCCTGGTCAACCTCGACCACCGCGGCGCCGTGGGCGCCGACCCGCTGGTGGGCGACGGCGCTGGGATTCTGATTCAGATTCCCGACGCGCTGATCCGCGACTGGGCGGCCGGCGCGGGCGCGAGTCTGCCGCCGGCCGGCGAATACGCCGTGGCCATGTGCTTCCTCCCGCGCGACGAGGAGACGCGCGCCGTCGCCGTCGGCCAGTTCGAACATTTCCTGAAGGTCGAGAAGCAGCCGCTGGTGGGCTGGCGCGAGGTGCCGATCGACACCACCGGCCTGGGCGCCGCCGTCCTCGCCGAGATGCCGGTGATCCGGCAGGCGATCGTCGGCCGCGGCCCCAACATCCGCGACCAGGACGCCCACGAGCGCAAGCTGCTGGCCGTCCGCAAGCAGATCCAGAACCCGCTCGGCGAACTGGCCAGGAAGCGCAACCTGCCGGGCCTGGCCGAGCTCTACATCCCGTCGTTTTCGACGCGGACCGTGGTCTACAAGGGGCTCCTGCTCGCCCCGCAGGTGGGCGCCTTCTACGAGGACCTGAAGAACCCGCTCACCCAGTCGGCGCTCGCCCTGGTGCACCAGCGGTTCTCCACCAACACCTTCCCGTCCTGGCGCCTGGCGCACCCCTACCGGTTCATCGCCCACAACGGCGAGATCAACACCGTCCGCGGCAACGTCAACTGGATGAACGCGCGCCG
>Ga0070668_100003761_pt1 | contig 11196 bp, 12 predicted proteins | sample KBSS43metaG_FD_64661 | JGI IMG/M metagenome (GOLD analysis project Ga0070668, IMG submission 64661) | Switchgrass rhizosphere microbial communities from Kellogg Biological Station, Michigan, USA - KBS S4-3 metaG | ecosystem: Host-associated > Plants > Roots > Rhizosphere > Soil ... | reverse complement strand
CAGTCGACGTTGCCCTGGTAGCTGGCGACGTCCATGCCGGCCACGGTGGCCAGCACCTGGCCGGGGATGGCCTGGCCGGGTTGCGGCTGCTGTGCCGCCCTCTGCGTCTCCGGTGTCGACTTGTCGCCTTCGACGCGCCGGATCTGCGATCCCAGTTCGTGGTTGTGCACCGCGATGTCCGCGTTGATCGCGGTCACCGGGTCGACCTCAGGGGAGAAGGTCGAAGCCGTCGCCTGGGCCGTGCTGCCGAGCAGGAGCAGCGTGGCCGGGACAGCCAGGGCGGCGAACAGCCGCCTTCTTCGGGAAGTGGACATGATGGAATCCCTTCACAGAACCCTCGCTGAGGGCGGCTAACTGCAGGTAGCCGCCCGTGCACGATTGTTGAGGACGAAGTGGCGTTTGTCACTCAGTTCCGTGAAATTGGGTATACGGGTGGGTGATTTTCCCGGCCAAAAGATCTTTACTTGGTGACTGGTTAACACCTATTACCCGAAAGTTGGGCCGGTCAGCCCAACGCGAGCGCGAGCAGCCGGTCGGCCGGGCCGTTGAACCAGTTCTGGTCGCCGGGCAGGGCGCCACGGTCGGCGAACTGCCAGATCGTGTGCACGCTCCAGCCGGCGGGCAGCTCACCGACGACGGTGTTGTAGCGGGCGACCCAGAGCGGGTTGCCGCCGAAACCGCCGTTGTTCGCGGTGCACCGCTTCCACCAGCTCGTCGACGTGTAGATCGTCGGGAACCGCCCGGTCGCCGCGCGGTAGGTGTCGGAGAAGTCGTGGATCCAGGCGACCATGCCCGCGGCGTCCTTGCCGTAGCAGGTCTCGCCGTACGGGTTGTACTCCGCGTCGAGCGCGCCCGGCAGGGTCTTGCCGTCGGCCGACCAGCCGCCGCCGTGGGCGAGGAAGTACCGGGCCTGTTCGGCGCCGCCGGAGATGTCCGGCCGGGCGAAGTGGTAGGCGCCGCGGATCAGGCCGGCGCCGTAGGAGCCGTTGTACTGCTGCGCGAACTGCGGGTTGACGAAGCCGGTGCCCTCGGTCGCCTTGACGTAGACGAACTTCGCGCCCGACCGCGCCGCGCCGGCCCAGTCGACCGGGCCCTGGTGCCCGCTGACGTCGTGCCCGAGCTGCTGGTCGTCGGTGCCGTACAAGACGCCGGGCACCTCGCCGACGCCTTCGATCTTGGCGATCTGCGAACCCGCGTAGTGGTCCTCGGCACCGGCGTAGACGTTCACGGCCTTCGCCGGCGCCTGCCCGGCCACGAGCAGGGCGACGGCCAGGACGGCGGCGAAGGGCAGCGATCGTCGTTTCACCCTCATGCTCCCCACCGGTCCCGTCAGTGCTCCAGGACAACACGATGCACCGGTGGCGCCGGATCGGCGACTCGGGTGGTCACCCGATGGAGTGAAACCCGCAGGTCAGCGCCGTTCAGTGCCGTTCAGCGGCGATCGCGAGCGCCAGCTGCTCCGCCGGCACGACGGCGGTGATCAGGTCGTGCGGGTTGATCGCGACGGGGTGCCCGCCGAGCAGGTCGACGATGTCGCGGCCGAGCACGGCGCGGGCGTGCGGCCACTCGCGCGGGACCAGCGCCTTGCGCGTGTAGGCGGGCACCATGACGCGGCCGTCGGCGTTGTGGAAGCCGATGACGGTGCGCTGCACGGGCGACATCGCGTAGACGAACAACGTCGAGTCGAGGACGATCTTCGGCAGGTCCGACGCCGGGCGGTGCTCGGTGCGGACGAGCTGCAGCAGCTGTTCGAGGTCGTTCGTCGGCTCGGGGAAGCCGAGCGCCTTGGGCGAGGGCCGGTAGCGGTCGTTGGGGTGGAAGTCGGCGACGACGTCGCCGGCGCCGTTCACCGGGTAGGCGCCGACCACCGCCCACGACGGGACCGGGCCGTTCGGGTCGAAGGCCTCGTCGATGACGTAGAGCCAGCTGTTGGGATTCGCGCGGGCGTTCGCGCGCATCTCCGCGGTGATCTCGGGCTGGCCGTGCTTGCCGGAGCGCCGGGCCTGCTGGCCGCCGCGCCGCGCGGCGCGGTTGTGCTTGCCATGCCTGCCGGGGCGATCGGCTCCGCTTCCGGTGGGCTGCTGCGAAACCATCCGATCCGCCTCGTCCCGCTGCGCCATCGTCATCCCCACGTTCTCGGGTGTGCCTGAAACTCTTGGTGCGCCACTCTACTGTTTGCCCATGGCCTCTTCGCGTTCGGTCGACCCCGGACAGTTACGTGCGGCGGTGGTGGCGATTTTCCCGTGGTTGCAGGGCGACGCGCCCGATCCGGCCCGGCCCGAACTGGCCGCGGCGGTCCGCCTCAGCCTGCGGGCTTTGGCGGCCGACGCGCCGGGCCGGACGGTCGAGGTCCGCGTGCCGCCGTTCGCCGCGGTGCAGTGCGTGGAGGGGCCGCGGCACACCCGCGGCACCCCGCCGAACGTGGTCGAGACCGACCCGCGCACGTGGCTCGAACTGGCCACCGGCCGACTGGACTGGACCACGGCGGTGGCGGACGGCCGGGTGTCCGCGTCGGGCAGCCGGGCGGACCTTTCGCATTGGCTGCCCATAGTCCGGATCTGACGGACAGCCGTGCTCACGAAGCCGCGCTCGCGACGCGGCTTCGTGAGCGCACACCGGGAACTACGGCTTGCGGCCGATCCCGCCCGCGATGGTCCGCTGGGCCACGTTGAGTTCCTTGAGCCGCGGGCCGTCCGGCCACCAGTCGGCGCAGCGGACGACGCCCGGGGGCACCATGTCGAGGTCGGGGAACAGGTCCTCGATCTCCTTCTGGGTGCGGAACGTCCCCGATCCCATCGGGCTGTGCACGAAGAAGTCCTCCATGCGACGGGCGGTCGCGGAGTCCTCGTCCTCGGGATCGAAGAAGTGGGAAATCGCCACGAACGAGCCCGACGGCAGCGCGTCGACGTACTCCTTCATGATCTCCGCCGGCCTTTCGTGCGGGCCGTTGAAGTGATGCAGCGTGCCCAGCTGGAGGAAGGCGATCGGCTGCGAGAAGTCGATGTGCTGGCGGATGACCTCGTGCTGGAGGATCCGCTGCGGCTCGAAGATGTCTTCGGCGACGAAGTGGGTGTTCTCGTTCTCCTCGAGCAGCGCGCGGCCGTGGGCGAGCACGACCGGGTCGTTGTCGACGTAGACGACCCGGATCTCCGGGTTGATCCGCTGGACGACCTGGTGGGTGTTCTCCGCCGTCGGCAGGCCGGAGCCGAGGTCCAGGAACTGGGTGATGCCGGTCTGGCTGGCGAGGAAGCGGCAGGCCCGGATGAGGAAGCCGCGGTTCTCGAAGGCCAGGTCCTGGGCCTCCGGGGCGGCCTTCTGGACCTTGTGCAGCACCTCCCGGTCGATCTCGTAGTTGTCCTTCCCGAGCAGGAAGGCGTCGTACACACGCGCGATGCTCGCTCGGGTCGGGTCGACCCCCACAGGAACTCGTTCGGTCCGGGTCGCGGCGTCGGGCATTTTGAACCTCGCAAGTTCTGTGTCGAAAGTCTCCTACTCTACGTAGAGTAGGACTCCGCACGCATGCGGTAAACCGGGTCACCTCTTTGCGCAGGACGGCCCAACGTGTACTTTCGGTAGTCGGGCTAGAACCCCCTGGTGACTGAGTGCGGAAGGTCCGGGAATGAACGCGGTGAACGCGTCCAGTGGAGAACAGAACATCGGCCCCACGGCGCGCCGGATGATCCTGGGCTCACAGCTGCGCCGGCTCCGCGAAGAGGCCGGCGTCACCCGCCAGCAGGCCGGGTACAACATCCGCGGGTCCGAGTCGAAGATCAGCCGCCTGGAGCTGGGCCGCGTCGGCTTCAAGGAACGCGACGTCACCGACCTGCTGACGATGTACGGCGTCGACGACTCGACGGAACGCCAGACGTTCCTCGACATGGTCAAGCAGTCGAACGAGCCGGGCTGGTGGCGGCGCTTCGGCGACACGATGCCGAACTGGTTCACCGACCTCGTCGGCCTCGAAGAAGCCGCCGCGCGAATCCAGATCTGGGAGCCGCTCTACGTGTCGGGACTCCTGCAGATCGAGCCGTACGCGCGGGCGATCTTCAGCCACGGCCGCCCGGAGATGGCCGACGAGCGGGTCGACCAGCTGGTCGCGCTGCGGATGCGGCGGCAGAAGATGTTCAGCAGGCCGGACGCGCCCCGTGTGTGGATGGTGCTCGACGAGTCGGTGCTGCACCGCCCGATCGGCGGAATGAAGGTCCTCAAGGAGCAGATCGAGTACCTGCTCGAGATGAGCGCGCTGCCGCACGTGTCGGTCCAGGTCCTGCCGTACACGCGCAGCGGGCTGTCCGCCGAGCACGCGTTTTCGCTGCTGCGGTTCGGGGAGCCGGAACTGCCGAACATCGCTTACGTCGAGTACCTGACGGGCGCGCATTACATCGAGAAGCGCGAAGAGATCGAAAAGTACAGCCGGGCGCTGGACATGCTGGCGGTCGACGCGGAGACGCCGGAGCGAAGCCGCAGTTTGCTCGCGAAGCGCCGCCAGGAGATCTAGAAGTCCTTGTCCGGCCCCGGTTCGACGGCGCCGGGGGTTGCTCGCCGAGCGGTGACTACGCGTAGTGGTTAACCCGTTGGAGTCACTAACTATCACCTGATAGGTGAACCGTGACATCGTGATTCTTTACCGTCCGAGAACTTTGCAAGAAATTCTGCACGTGCATTTACCGCTGCAGGCACACGTGCTAGCCTCGGATACGCGGGCAAATGCACATGCAGATGCATCGCCCGAGCTTCCGCATCGAGAGGTGGGACCATGGCTGAGCGATTCGAAAACGGCATCCCGGCCGATCGGCTGTCCGGTGTCGACTGGCGCAAGGCGAGCTACAGCGGCGCAGTGGGCAACTGCGTCGAAGTCGCGCCGCTGTCCAACGGCGAGATCGCGATGCGCAACTCGCGCTTCCCGACCGGCCCGGCGCTCGTGTACACGCGCGCGGAGATGGCGGCCTTCCTGGCCGGTGCCAAGGACGGTGAATTCGACGATGTCCTCGGCTGAGGCCGTCGTCCCCGTCGCTCCCGTCTTCGACATCGAAACCGGACTGCAGGAGCTGGTGGCTCGCGGTTACCAGTTCGTCCACCCCGCCGACGAGAGCGGCGAAGTCCTCGCTGTCGTGGGTGTGCGGGTGCACGACGACGTGGTGGACGTGGTCCGGCTCAACGCCGAGGACGACGTGATGGCGACCCGGATGCCCGGCACCGAGGAGAACATCTTCGAGCCGGAGCGGTGGCTGTGGCGCCGCCGTGGCGAAGGCGCACAGGTGCTCACGGAGATCCTTTCGTTGCCGGATGCCTGCTAGGTGTGTGTGAGGAGTGCAGGGCCCTGTCCGAAGTGGTCAGAACCACGTCGGGCGGGGACTGGTTCGTGACCGGACCGTTTACACTGAAATCGGCCTGATCACGTCTTCCTGGGAGCTCCTCGGTGGTTTCCGACCCGCAGCTCGTGTCCGACCAACCCGACCCGGAACCCCGCGAGGAGTGTGGCGTCTTCGGCGTCTGGGCTCCCGGGGAAGAAGTAGCGAAGCTCACCTACTACGGCCTCTACGCCCTGCAGCACCGTGGGCAGGAAGCCGCCGGCATCTCAGTCTCCGATGGCTCGCAGATCGTGGTCTTCAAGGACCTCGGCCTGGTCAGCCAGGTGTTCGACGAACAGATCCTGCAGTCGCTGCAGGGCCACATCGCCGTCGGGCACTGCCGGTATTCGACCACCGGCGCGACCATCTGGGAGAACGCGCAGCCGATCTTCCGCACCACTGCCACCGGCAGTGGCCTGTCCTTCGCGCACAACGGCAACCTCGTCAACACGGCCGAGCTGCGCGAGCGCACCCTCGCCGCCGGGCTCAAGCCGCACGCGGGCCTGACCGGCTCGTCCAGCGACTCCGACCTGGTCTGCGGGTTGCTGGCGGCCAACGCCGCCGACAAGGGCATCGAAGCCGCCGCGATGGAGCTGCTGCCCACCCTCAAGGGCGCCTTCTGCCTGGTCTTCGCCGACGAGAACACCCTCTACGCGGCGCGTGACCCGCACGGGGTGCACCCCTTGGTCCTCGGCAGGCTCGAGCGCGGCTGGGTCGTCTCGAGCGAGACCGCGGGCCTCGACATCGTCGGCGCGTCGTTCGTCCGCGAGGTCGAGCCGGGTGAGCTGATCGCGATCGACGCCGCGGGCCTGCGCTCCTCCCGGTTCGCGAACCCGGACCCCAAGGGCTGCGTCTTCGAGTACGTCTACCTGGCCCGTCCCGACACCACGATCGCCGGCCGCGGCGTGCACGCCACCCGCGTCGAGATCGGCCGCCGCCTGGCCACCGAGCAGCCGGTCGAGGCCGACCTGGTCATGCCGGTTCCGGAGTCGGGTACGCCCGCCGCGATCGGCTACGCGCAGGGCTCCGGCATCCCCTACGGCACCGGCCTGGTGAAGAACGCCTACGTCGGGCGCACGTTCATCCAGCCGTCCCAGACCATCCGCCAGCTCGGCATCCGGCTCAAGCTGAACCCGCTGCGCGACGTCATCCGCGGGAAGCGCCTGGTCGTGGTGGACGACTCGATCGTCCGCGGCAACACCCAGCGCGCGTTGGTGCGGATGCTGCGCGAGGCCGGGGCGCTCGAGGTGCACGTCCGGATCGCGTCACCGCCCGTGCGCTGGCCGTGCTTCTACGGCATCGACTTCGCGTCGCGGGCCGAGCTGGTCGCGAACGGCGTCGACCTCGACGGCATCCGGCGCTCGATCGGAGCCGACTCGCTGGGCTACATCTCCCTGGAGGGCCTGGTCGCGGCCACGGAGCAGCCGAAGTCGCGGCTGTGCACGGCGTGCTTCTCCGGGGAGTACCCGATCGCGCTCCCGGAGGACGCGCTGATCGGGAAGCACCTGCTCGAAAGCCTCGACGCCGTCAATGGCGCGGCGACTCCGGTCAGCCCCGCCGGGTACGGTGCCGAAGACGCCGTCCGGCGTCCCTAGTCCTGCCAGTTGGGAGTCCTTCTACCGTGAGCGAGTCCACGAGCGCCACGTACGCCGCCGCCGGCGTCAGCATCGACGCCGGCGACCGAGCCGTTGAGTTGCTCAAGCCGCACGCCGAGCGGGCCACCCGGCCCGAAGTCATGGGCGGCGTCGGCGGTTTCGCCGGGCTCTTCTCCTTGAAGCTCGACAAGTGGAAGGAGCCCGTGCTCGCGTCGTCGACCGACGGCGTCGGCACCAAGATCGCGGTCGCCCAGGCGCTGGACAAGCACGACACGGTCGGCATCGACCTGGTCGCGATGGTGGTCGACGACCTGGTCGTGACCGGCGCCGAGCCGCTGTTCCTGCAGGACTACATCGCGGTCGGCAAGGTGCACCCGGAGAAGATCGCCGCGCTGGTCGGCGGCATCGCCGAAGGCTGCGTCCAGGCCGGCTGCGCGCTGCTGGGCGGCGAGACCGCCGAGCACCCGGGGATGATGGGCGAGCACGACTACGACATGTCGGCCACCGGCGTCGGCGTCGTCGAGGCGTCCCAGCTGCTCTCGCCGGAGAAGGTCCGCCCGGGTGACGTCGTGCTCGCGCTCGGCTCGTCGGGGCTGCACTCGAACGGCTACTCCCTGGCCCGGCGCGTGCTGCTGGAGATCGCGCGGATGCCGCTCGACGGGCACGTCGAGGAGTTCGGCCGCACCCTCGGCGAAGAGATGCTCGAGCCGACGCGGATCTACGCGAAGGACTGCCTGGCACTGGCCGCCGAGACCGAGGTCCGGACGTTCGCGCACATCACCGGCGGTGGCCTGGAGGCGAACCTGGCCCGGGTCATGCCGCGCGGCCTGGTCGCGCGGCTCGAGCGCGGCACCTGGACGCCGTCGGCGGTGTTCGCGCTGATCGGCCAGCGGGGCAAGGTCGAGCGGGCCGAGCTGGAGAAGACGTTCAACATGGGCGTCGGCATGGTCGCGATCGTCGGCGCCGAGGACGTCGACCGGGCGCTGGCCATGCTCACCGCGCGGCACGTTCCGGCGTGGATCCTGGGCGACGTCCAGCCCGCCGACGACGTCAACGGCCCGCGCGCGGTGCTCTCGGGCGATCACCCGCGCTTCTGAAACGAACTTGATCGCGGCTGTCACACTGGATGACGTGGCAGCCGAAGACGTGGTGATCGGCTCCCGGTTCACGATCCCGGGAGCCGAGTTGAGCGAGCGCTTTTCGCGGTCGTCCGGCCCCGGCGGGCAGGGCGTGAACACCACGGACTCGAGGGTCGAGCTGTCCTTCGACGTGGTTTCGTCGCCGTCGATCCCGGAGCACCTGCGTGACCGGGTGCTCGCCGGGCTCGGCCCGCGGCTGGTCGACGGCGTCCTGACGATCGCGGCCAGCGAGCACCGCTCCCAGCTGCAGAATCGCGAGGCGGCCCGAGGGCGCTTGACGAACTTGCTGCTCGACGCGTCGGCGCCGCCACCGCCCAAGCGGCGCCCCACGAAGCCGTCCCGCGGTTCGAAGGAGCGCCGCCTGGCGTCGAAGAAGCGCCGGAGCGACGTGAAACGAGGCCGCTCCGGCCGCTTCGATCCCTAGCTCAGTGACAGGTGCACGCACTCGCCGGCCGGCTGGTAGCCGACGCGGGCGTAGATACGCCCGATCCCCAGGTCACCGGGGGTCAGGAACGCGGTGTGCGCGCCCTTGGCGTGCGCGTCCCGGGTGAGGAACGCCGTGAGCGCGGCCGCGAGCCCGCGCCCGCGGTGGGTGTCGAGCACGCCGATGCCGGCGATCTCCGTGGTGCCGTCGACGATTTCGAGGGCGACCCCGCCACCGACGACCTCGCCGGTGGCCAGGTGCTCGACGAGCGCGGAGAAGACCCCGGCCGCCTTGCCCTTCTTCGCCTTCTCGACGTCCTGGTCGGTGACTTCGCCGTCCGGTTCGCCGTACGCGTGGTTCTGCGCCGCGCGCATCCGCCGGTAGTCCTCGTCGGACCCCGGTTCGCGGACGGCGTACCCGTCCGGCGCGGGGCGGTCGACGAAATCGGTCGGAGTGCAGGTCATCAGCGGCACCCGGCGTTCGAGCCCGTACCCCGCCTCGACCAGCAGGTTCTCCAGGTCGGGAGCGACGTCGGTGAAGTACTCCAGCCGCGGGAGCAGGTCCCGCCGCCGGTACGCCTCGGTCAGCGCGTCGATCTCGACCGCCGTCGGCTTCGCGCCGTCGTCCGGGATCGCGTAGTTGAGCATCGGGTGTGCCATGTCCGGCGAGTAGGTGGCGAGGAACGGGCCTACCTGCTCGGTCGCCCGGCCGCGCGGCGCCGTCTTGCGGACATACGTCTGGATAGCAGACATTGCTGGGTTGGAGCCTTTCGAGAGCGTGCCAAGGAACCGCAGCCCGGTGATCGGGCATGCGGGGCGGAGCGCTGGGCGTCGGGCCTAGCGGGGGCCGACGCCGATGGCGGCGCCAGGCATAGGCGGTCATTCCTTGACTCGAAAGGGCTCTTCCGGCTCAGTTTCGCACGGCCCGCAACCGGTTTACTGGCGTTCCGGGTGCGCGATGGCCGCGTGGCGGGCGTCCCACACCGATCGCGGGACCCGCAGCGTGAGCGTCGGTGCCTCGCAGATCGTCCGGCGGGGCGCCGGGATCACCACCGGCACCGGCGGCGGCACGTCGAGCGAGCGCCAGCCGCGGCGGGTGAGGGCGGCGCCGAGCGTCGCGCCGGCCGTGTTCAGCAGGACGTCGTCGGTCGACGTCACCCGGCCGGTGTGGATCAGATATTGCGTACCTTCCACCAGCAGGGACGCGATCAGCGCGGCCAGCGCGATCCCCAGCAGAGTGCGCAGGCGGCGCATCCGCAGCGGGAGCAGCGCGCCGAGCGGGCAGAGCAGCAGGACGTTGCCGATCACCTGCCAGAGTGAACCGTCGCTGCTGAACGCCGCGGTGATGTCGGCACCCGGCACGAGGTCGAGCGTGCTCTCGGCGGAGTCGCCGACGGGCATCGTGACCAGGCATAACACCAGGAAAGCGACGAGGCAGACGGCGCTGTCGACGCCGGCCGTCGCGGTCGCGTAGCGGGCCGGCAGTCTTCGGCGGCGCCGGGCCGCGAGCAGTGGCCAGCCGAGCAGCGCGTACGGCAGCGCGATGGCCGAAACCGGAATCATCCCCCAGAAGGCGCGCAGCAGAGCTTCCATGCGCCTCCCTTCTCGAAGCCCCTCAAGATCTTTCGATGCGCGATAAAAGCGCCCTCCCAAGATCACCTTCGCATCACAAGATCAACTCGGCAGTGCGAGCGGACCGCACTATTCGGTGATCTTTCCGGTGGCGCGGCGCGGCTTTCCGTGGTTCGGTCGAGAGGCGCACTGTCCACTGTGGATGCTGTGGACAACCTGTGGATGAATTCGGGGAGTTTGTGAGGAAGCCTTACTTCACAACACAAATCCGCGAGGCCGGCCTGTGTACTACTTGGCGGCCAGATCCCGCGCCTGCGCGAGCAGAGCCTGCAGGTGCAGGCCGCGACGGACGTCGCAAGGGTGCGTCGTGGTGCCGCTCGCGATCATCGCGGCGAAGTCGTCGAGCAGGGCGGTGTAGGACTCCTGCGCCGAGCCGGGCTTGCGCCCGAGCGTGCGGTAGCCGTGCTGACCCCAGACGGCGACCTCGACGACGGTGGGCTGCACCGGAAGCCGGAGCGAGAGCGTGGCGGTGCTGATCACGCCGCCGTCGTGGGCCAGCATGAGGTGCCAGAGGTCGCCGGGGCTCTGCCGGGCGGCCACGACCTCGGTGATCGGGCCGAGGGCGGCGTCCAGCACGTCGAGCGCGTGCGGGCCGATGTCGAACAGCGCGCCGCCGTCGTCCTGACGCCACTCCGACGCCGCGTATTGGCCGCCGAGCAAGGCGCCGGACAGCCAGCGCGCGCCGCCACCAGCCCAGCCGCCCGCCTGGGCGAGGCCGGCGAGCCACTCCTGGGTCTGCGCGGAGTACCGCAGGGTCAGCACGACGAGCGCGGCCACGTCGGCGGCCGCGACCGCGTCGGCCAGCCGCTGGGCGCCGGCCAGGTCGGCGGCGATCGGCTTCTCCAGGATCAGGTGCTTCCCGGCTTCGGCCGCGCGCACGGCCAGCTCCGCCTGGGCGGCGGGCGGCACCGCGAACGCGACGGCGTCCACCTGCTCGAACAGCTCCTCGACGCTGGCCGCGGTGGCCGCGCAGTGCGTCTCCGCAAGCGCTTGCGCCGCCTCCGGCCGCCGGGCCCAGACCGCGGTGAGCGCCGTGCCGGGGTGATCCGCCAGTCC
>Ga0070668_100003760_pt1 | contig 11198 bp, 11 predicted proteins | sample KBSS43metaG_FD_64661 | JGI IMG/M metagenome (GOLD analysis project Ga0070668, IMG submission 64661) | Switchgrass rhizosphere microbial communities from Kellogg Biological Station, Michigan, USA - KBS S4-3 metaG | ecosystem: Host-associated > Plants > Roots > Rhizosphere > Soil ... | reverse complement strand
AGCGCCTCGAAGGGATCGCGCGGGTCGTCGCCCGCCAGCGTCAGGGTGCGGTCCGGTTCGCGCGCCAGGTAGGCCCAGCGCGCGTCCTCGCCCGCCCCCACCAGGCCCACGGCCCAGGGCTCGTCGGCGAAGGCCGACAAGGCCGCCGCCGGCGCGCGCCAGGGGACTTCGTGGAGGGCGGCGACGTGCATCGGTCCGCCATAGCGCGCCTCGGCGGCGCCTAGTACCCCTTCAGGTCCGGATCGAGCGTCTGGCCTTCGTCCAGCTGCACCCCGAAGCTGTTCAGGATCATCGAGACCTGGGTGTACTGGGCGGCGGTGAAGACCACGTCCATCCGCTGCTTGTCGTTGAAATGCGCCGTGAGCGCCGCCCAGGTGGCGTCGGTGATGAACTGGTCGTGGTGCAACTCGTCGCTGGCCCTCAGCAGCGCCTGTTCCGCCGGGCTCCAGCCGGGGGCGTCGGGTCCCGCCTTGATCCGTTCGACCTCGGCCTCTGACAGGCCGGCCCGCAGGCCGATCGCCTTGTGCTGGGTCCATTCGTAGCCCGAGCGGCAGAGGAAGCCGATCCGCAGGATGACCAACTCCCGTTCCCGCGCCGACAGCCCGTTGCGTTTCGACAGCACATATCCGCCCCAGGCCAGGAACCCCTTCAGCGCCTTTGGCTCGTGAGCCATGGTGCGGAAGACGTTCTTCACGTCCCGGCGGGCGGCCATCTCGGCCAGCGCCTCCTTCTGTTCGGCGTTCATCTCGGCGTCGGACAGGGGTGGGTAGCGGTGCGCTTTCAGTCTCATGGGGCCTCCCGGATCTTGGCGTTTGCGGCAGATAAGGCGACGTCGCGGGCCGGGGCCAGCACTCTTTGCGAACCGGCCCCGGGGCTGCTAGCCCTGGCGCGTCAACTTTCAGGAGCGGCCATGAGCGAGACGCTCGATCCCGATTTCCGCGACAATCCCGCCGCCAGCCGCTTCGAGCTGACCGTCGACGGCCACACGGCGGTGATCATGTACGAGCCCATGCCCGGCGGGTTGGTCTTCGCGCACACCGTCGTGCCCAAGGCGCTGGAGGGCAAAGGCGTCGGCGGCCGTCTGGTCAAGGCCGCGCTCGGGGCCATGCGCGCCCGCGGGCAAAAGGTCCGGCCCGACTGCCCGTTCGTGCGCGGCTGGCTGGACAAGCACCCGGGGTACGAGGACCTGGTGGCCTGACCGTCGCCGCGCTAAGCCGCCGCGCCCCACAGCTTGTCGGCCACCGCCAGGGCCGCGGCGTCGCCGCCCCCGACCTCGGGCTGCAGCGAGCGCAGCCGGAAGGTCCAGTAGTGCAGCTTGTACTCGGTGGTCAGGCCGATCGCGCCGTTGAACTGGTGAAGGTCGAAGACCAGCTTCTGGATGTGCATCTGGGCATAGGTCGCCGCCAGGTCCGCCTGCACGGGCGCCCCGGTCCAGGCCGCGTGCAGGGCGCTGTAGCGTAAGCCGCGCATGATCTGGTGGCACTGGGCCAGCCGGTGCTGCACCGCCTGGAACGAGCCGATCGGCTGCCCGAACGCCTTGCGCTCGCGGACATAGTCGAGGGTGAACTCCACCGCGCTCTGGGCCGCGCCGGCGCATTCGGCGGCGAGCGCCACCCGCGACCATTGCCGCAGCTTTTCCACCGCGGCGGCCCCCAGGCGGCGGCCCTTGGACAGGTCCGGCGGCTGACGGAACCGGCCGTAGGGGGCCGCCAGCATGGTCTCCACGGGCTCCACCGCTTCCGGATCGATCGGCAGCACGACCACGTCGTCGCCCACGTCGACCAAGGCGGTCTTCGCCACCGACAGCATCCGCTGGGCCTTTGCGAGGTCGCCGGAGAGCAGCGCGATCGGACCCTCCGGAGGGGTCTCCATCAGGTTGGGGGCCACCAGGGCCGAGGCGCCGGCCTCCACGGCCACCGGCAGACGGGCCGCTTCCATCACCAACAGCGCCGCCTCCAGGTTCCCCGCCTGGCGCGCGGTTTCGAAGAACCCGCCCTGCACGAGCTTGCGCTGCAGGTCGGCGGCGAAATAGCTCGTCGCGCCTTTCCCCTCCGCGGGAATCTCGCCGTAGGGCTGGAACAGGGACTGCAGGCTGGAGACCAGCAGCTGCTGCTCGTCGCTCAGGTCGAAGTCCATGTCACGCGCTCCGGGGAAGGTTGAGCGCCCCCTGGGCGATCAGGTTGAGCTGGATCTCATAGGCCCCCGCCGCGATGGTCGAGGACAGGTTCGCCCGGAAGAACTCGTGCAGCACATAGTCGCCGCCGGTGAGCGCGTCGGGCGTGTAGTCCATGATGAAGGCCTGCAGCTCCTGGCTGGCCGCCGAGACGCTGACCCGGGCGATGTTGCCGTTGACGTCGTCGGAGCCCTGCTTCGCCCGCTGGTCGATGACGTAGTAGGACAACAGGCGCCCGGCTTCGAGCAGGGCGACGATGCGTCCGGCCCGCACCCGTACGGCGCTGTCGTTGAACCGGCCCTCCCGCTGCAGCTGCGCCACCGCCCGATCCAGCACTTTCCGGCCGATATGGAAGCGCGCCACGCTGACCCGCTCGAAGCGCAAGGCGTAGGTGATGATCTCCCAGGCCTGGCCTTCCTCGCCCATGCGCATGGAGTCCGGCACGACCATGTCGGTGAAGAACACCTGGTTCAGGTGACCCTTGCCCACCAGGCCGGGATAGGTCTGGATCTGGATCCCCGGAAGGCTCATCGGGATCAGGAAGATGGAGATCGCCTTCCTCTGCTCGCCCGTGCGCGCCAGCAGGAAGCAGTAGTCCGCGCTCGGCGAATAGGACGTCCAGATCTTCGAGCCGTTGACCAGGTAGCTCCCGTCCGCCTGCCGCTCGGCCTTGGTCTTCATGCCGGCCAGGTCCGAGCCGCCGCCGGGTTCGGAGAAGCCCTGGCACCAGATCACCTGGCCGCCGGCGATGCGGGAGAGGTGCTCGGCCTTCTGCTCGGGCGAGCCGTGGCGCATGATCGCCGGGCCGATCCAGTTGACGTTCATGTACTGCGGCCCCCGCGGCTCGCCGACCCACATCATCTCCTCGGCCAGGATCCACTGCTGCCAGGCGTCGCCGTCGCCGCCGCCGTACTCGGCCGGCCATTGCTGGACCAGCAGGCCGCGCTTGGCCATCTCGGCGCAGAAGCTCTTGGAGAAGGCGATCTGCTCCTTGGAGCCGTAGCTGTGCGGGGCGATTTCGGTGGACCAATTGTCCGGGAGCAGTTCCGCGACGGTGTCCTTCAGCGTCTGCCGATAGGCGTCCTGTTCCGGCGACCAGGCGAATTCCATGGGGCGGCTCCCTTCGATTTTTGCGACATCCTCGGCGCTCCGGAGACCCGCGCGCAAGGCCGAAAGCGGCTTCACATCGCCGGCGCCGAGGGCGATGCTTGGCCGATTGATGCGAGGAACCCCATGACCGCCGCCACGCTCGTCCCGCCGCCGCGTCCGGCGCAGATCGTCGCCCGGCCCGTGCTGCTGGAGACCGCCTTCGACGACCCGGACGCGGTGTTTGACCTGATCGACGCCAGGAGCCCCTACACGCCGATCTATTCCGCCGAGGGCTACGAGAAGGCGGGCGGGACCGAGCCGTGGTTCCGCGACCACTGGTACAGGGCCGGCCACGCGCTCGTCCACGAAGCCAGGCCGTTCCTCGAGAACCCCCGGTTCGCCGAGGCCACCCGGCAGGCCTTCGACGCGGAAGTCGTCCGGCCCAGGGCCATTTACCTGAACATTTCGGCGCCCATGCAGGCGGGCCGGCCGCACCTGGACATCTGCCGCTACCGGGGGATCGACGACGCCTATCCCCTGTGGCTGCAGGTGGCGCTGCACCATTCGATGCTGTTCATGCCCTGGACGGTGCTGCAGTCCACGGCGCTCACCTGGTTCTATCGCGGCCAGGGCGGTGGGTATCAGTACTGGCCGGACGGGCCCGACAAGCCCTCGCAGACGGTCTCCTCGCCCCTGTGGAACACCGCGCTGGTCACCGACAACGACTTCATGTTCCACCGCGCCGAGGGCGTCGGCCCGCGCGAGGCCTGGATCGCGCCCGGCGAACTGAAGGGCGACGTGACCATAAACCGACAGTCGGACGGGGACTGGCGGATCGACGACCGCTCGGGCCCGCGCTTCACCTTCGCGCCGGAGGATTTGCGCTTCTTCGTGATCTGGAAGGCGCTGGTGTTCCGCACCCCGGCCGACGCCGCCGCCTACGACAACCACACCGACGACCTGACCCCCGAACAGGTCTGGGCGACCTTCGCCAGGGACTTCCGCGAGCGGGGCGAGCGGCTGGACATCCCTGCCGATCCCCTGCGCGACGCCGGCTTCCGCGAGCAGATCCTGGCCGCCTATCCGCCCCCAGGCCAGCGCTGGTTCCCCGAGGCGCGCCGCGTCGCAGACCGGTACTCGCCCCGGACATGACCTTCGAGGACTTCGAAACCTTCTGCCTCGGCCTGCCGGCCGCGACCCTGGTCGTCCAGTGGGGCGGCACGCATGTCTACAAGGTCGGTGACAAGGTGTTCGCCATGGCCGGCCTGGGCTCCGACGCCATCGACGGCAGCTACGTCTTCAAGACCTCCGAGCTCAGCTTCGAGATCCTGGTGGAAACCGGCGTCGCGGTCCGCGCCCCCTACCTGCCGCGCGGCGGCTGGCTGTCGCTGACCTCGCGCGACGCGCTGCCGGATCCGGACCTGCAGGCCTATCTCACTCAGTCGCATCAGCTGGTGGCGTCGGGCCTGCCGAAGGCGTTGCGCAGGTCGCTGGGTCTGCTGGCCTAAGCCGCGCTTGACCGCTAAGCCCCCGGCGTGCGCGGAATCACGCGACACTGCGGCTGGCCATGACGGTTTCGTTCGAAGGATTCCCCCGCACCCTGGAACGCTCGGCCCTGCGGCCGGGCCGCTGGTTCGTGGCGGCCGAGGGGCTGCGGGCGCTCCTGTGCCTGGTCACCGACATCGACGAGGGCGGCGATCTGGTGGCGCTCACCTTCAGTTCGACCGGGGTCGAGCTGGTGGAGTTCGCGGTCACGAAACTGAGCGCGCTCACCGGCCCATTCTGCACCGTCGAGGATGAGGTGGTGTTCGCGCCCGGCCTCGGCGAAGGCCGGCCAATGCTGACGGCGCCGGTGCGCCGCGCCTTCCGGGCCGGTTCGCTCCTGCGGCTGCGCAGCGGCGACCTGGGCGTGGGCTTCGCCATCGAACCGGGCGGGCGGCTGGCGATCGTCTCGCTGCAGTCCGGCCAGCGGGCCGAGGCCTTCGACCTGGTGTTCGAGCGCTGGTCGCTCTCCATCCGCCGCGCCGGCGTCGAGGCCCTGGTCGGCTATTTCAAACCGCTGTCCTCCGTCGCCGAGCGGCGGCGGATCTGACGCGTCAAAGCCGGCGCGGGATCACCACCGGCAGGGTTTCGTAGCCCTTCACGAAGGTCGAGAAGGTCCGCTTCGGCTCGCCGGTCACCTCGATCGCCGGGAAGCGCTTGAGGATCTCCTCCCAGGCGATCTGCAGCTGCAGCTCGGCCAGGCGGTTGCCCAGGCAGCGGTGGATGCCGAAGCCGAACGACAGGTGCGTGCGCGGCCGCTCGCGGTCGATGATGTAGCTGTCGGGGTTTTCGATCACCGCCTCGTCGCGATTGCCCGAGACGTACCACATGACCACCTTGTCGCCCTCGCGGATGCGCTGGCCCTGGAAGATGGTGTCGCAGAGCGCCGTGCGGCGCATGTGGGCGAGCGGGGTCTGCCAGCGGATGGTCTCCGAGACCATGCCGGGAAGCAGCCCATGGTCGGCGTCGAGCTTGGCCCGCTGGTCCGGGTTCTGGTGCATGGCCAGAACGCTGCCGGTGAGGGTGTTGCGGGTGGTGTCGTTGCCGCCGACGATCAGCAGGATGATGTTGCCGTGGTATTCCCGCGGATCCATGTGCCGGGTCGCCTCGGCGTGGGCCAGCATGGAGACCAGGTCGCCCCGGGGCGGGGCGTTCACACGCTGGTTCCAGAGGTCGGCGAAATAGGCGAAGCACTCGCCCATCTCCTGGGTCTTCTGCTCGATCGTGTCGACGACGCCGTTGCCGGGGATCGCCACCGAGACGTCCGACCAGCGCCTGAGCTTGCGCCGCTCCTCGAACGGAAAGTCGAACAGCGTCGCCAGCATCTGGGTGGTGAGCTCCACCGACACCCGGTCCACCCAGTCGAACTCCTCGCCGATCGGCAGCTCGTCCAGGCACTTGGCCGCCCGCTTGCGGATCACCGTGGCCATGTCCGCCAGGGCCTGCGGCGCGAACATCGGCGCGACCGCCTTGCGCTGCTCGTCGTGCTTGGGCGGGTCCATGGAGATGAACATCCGCAGCGGCTCGGGCATGCCGGCGGCCCCCGCCAGCGTGATGCCGCCCAGCGAGGATTCCGACGAGAACACCGGGTGGTTGGTGTCCACCGCCATGATGTCGTTGTAGCGGGTGACCGACCAATAGGGCCCGAACTCGTGTTCGGCGCAGTAGTGCACGGGGGCGTCGCGGCGCAGGCGCGCGAAATAGGGCCAGTGGGTGTCGCTGGCGAACAGGGCGGGCTGGGCGACGTTGATCGCCTCGAGCGGCAGGCTGTCGGCGTGTTCGCGGGCCGCCGCCAGCACGGGGTTTCCGTCGGCCATCTGCAGTCTCCCTCAAAGCAAAGGCGTAACCTCAAGGTGACGCACGCGTCAACTTCTGTGGCGAAACCGCGCCCAGATGCCACGGAGGCGGGAGCCCGAGCGGCCGCGCGGCGTTGACCCCGAACGTTCAAGATTCGAGCAAGGAGGCGCGCTTGGCGTCACGGTGGCCTGAACGGCTGTGGATTGTGCGGCACGGGGAGAGCGCCGGCAATGTGGCGCGCGACGCGGCGCACCTGGCCGACCTGGGGCGGATCGAAATCGGCGAGCGGGACGTGGATGTGCCCTTGAGCGCCCTGGGCCGCCGGCAGGCCTGCGCGCTCGGTCGCTGGTTTGCGGACATGCCGCCCCCCGAGCGGCCGGAAGCGGTGCTCACCTCGCCGTACCTGCGCGCCCGCGCCACCGCTGACCTGATCCGCGAGGGCGGCGGCTTCTCGCCCCTGGCGGAGCGGCCGACCCCCGACGAGCGGTTGCGCGAGAAGGAGTTCGGGGTGCTCGACCGGCTGACCACCCGCGGGGTGCGCGAGCTGTTTCCCGACCAGGCCGAGTTCCGCCGGATCCTCGGCAAGTTCTACCACCGGCCGCCCGGCGGCGAGAGCTGGTGCGACGTGATCCTGCGGCTGCGCAGCGCGCTCGACACCCTCAGCCTGCATTACGCCGGCCGCAACGTGCTGATCGTCAGCCACCAGGTGGTGGTGCTCTGCCTGCGCTACCTGCTGGAGCGCTTGACCGAGGACGAGATCCTGGCGATCGATCGGGCCGGCGACGTGGCCAACTGCTCGGTCACCGAATACCGTTTCGACGTCGGCCTCGGTCCGTCCGGCGGCCTGGCCCTGGCCCGCTACAACTTCACCGCGCCGCTGGAGCGGGAAGGGGCCCCGGTGACCCGCGCGCCCGACCCGCCGGTCGCCGCCCGATGAGCGCAATCCCCGACATCATCCCGGCGCTGCTGCAGAAATGGCCGCTGCCGCGCCCGGCCGGCGACAGCGACAAGAACAGCCGCGGCCGGGTGCTGGCCGTGGCCGGCGGCGCAGGCTCCCCGGGCGCCGCGATCCTCACCGGCGTCGCCGCGCTGCGGGCCGGAGCCGGCAAGCTGCAGATCGCCGCGCCGGCCAGTGTCGCCGCGCCCCTGGCGATCGCCATGCCCGAGGCGCGGGTGCTGGCGATGGCCGAGACGGCGGCGGGGGATATCGCCGCCACGGCGGCCGATGAGATCGCCGAACTCGCGATCCGCTGCGACGCCGTGGTGGCCGGCCCGGGCCAGATGGACGAAGCCGCAGCCGGCGCCATCGCCCTGCGCCTGCTGGAGGTCGAGGGGCCCGCCATCCTCCTCGACGCCGCCGCCATGACCGGCCTTGCCGGCGACGCAGCCCGGGTGAGGCGCGCGCCCAACCGGCTGGTGGTCACCCCGCATGCGGGCGAGATGGCGGCCCTGCTGGGCGTCGGGATCGACGCGGTCCAGGCCGATCGGCTCGCGGCCGGACGGCGCGCCGCCGCCGCTCTGCAGGCGGTGGTGGTGATGAAGGGCGCGCAGACATTCGTGGTCTCGCCGGACGGCGCGGCTTGGCGCCACGAGTTTGGCGTCCCTGGCCTGGGCGTCTGCGGGTCCGGCGACGTGCTGGCCGGCCTGATCGCCGGCTTGCTGGCCCGCGGCGCGGCGCCCGTGCAGGCGGCGGCCTGGGCGGTCTGGGCCCACGCCCAGGCGGGTCTGCGCCTAAGCCGCCGCATCGCGCCGCTCGGGTTCCTGGCCCGCGAGATCCTCGACGAAGTGGCCGCGGTGCTGGGCGGGCTGGAGGCGCAATCCGCCCCTGGCTCCCGCGCGGCCGCGGTGTAAGAAAGCGACAAAGGTGAGGCGCGCCTCACGATGCTTCCCCGCGGACAATGAGATGAACTGGAAGATCCTGACGTTTACGGCCTTCGCGGCGGCGCTGCTTTGCGCCTGCGCGGGCGCCGCGCCCACGCCGCTGGCCGCAGCGCCGCCGCCCGCCGCCGCCGCCCCGGCGCCCAAGCCGCAATACGGGGCCTTCGGGTTCGACACCGGCGGCATGGACAAGTCCGTCCGCCCCGGCGACGACTTCTTCGCCTACGCCAACGGCGGCTGGGTCAAGGCGACCGAGATCCCCGCCGACCGCTCGAGCTACAACACCTTCGCCGTCCTGCGCGAAGCCGCCTCCCGGCGGACCGCCGACCTCATCGCCGACATCGCCAAGGGCGATGCGCCGGATGGTTCGGAGCCACGCAAGATCGGCGACTACTATGCGACCTTCATGGACGAGGCGGCCATCGAGGCGAAGGGCGCCGAGCCCCTGAAGCCGGACCTCGACCGCATCGCCGCGATCCGCACTCGCGCCGACCTCGCCCGCGTGTTGGGCGCCACGATGCGCGCCGACGTCGACGCCCTGAACGCCACCGACCTGACCACCGAGCGTCCGCTGGGCCTGTGGGTGGTGGAGGCGCTCGACGACACCAGCCGCTACCGGCCCTACCTGATGCAGGGCGGCCTGTGGCTGCCCGACCGGGAGTACTACACGTCCGACGCCGAGCGCTTCGGCACGATCCGCGACCAGTACAAGGCCCACATCGCCAGGATGTTCGCCTTGGCGGGAATCGGCGACGGCGCGGCGCGGGCCGAACGGGTGCTGGCGCTGGAGACCGCCATCGCCAAGGTCCACTGGAGCGGGGTCGATTCCACCGATGTCGCCAAGACCAACGTCGTCTGGTCCCGGGCCGAATTTCCCAGGAAGGCGCCCGGCCTCGACTGGGCGGCCTATTTCGAGGCCGCCGGCCTCGCCGACCAGCCGGAGTTCGGCGCCTGGCAGTCCACGGCGATCAGCGGGTTCGCCAGGCTGGCCGGCGCGCAGCCGCTGGCCAGCTGGCGCGACTACCTGGCCTTCCACGCCATCGCCCGCGGCGCCCCGTTCCTGTCCAAGGCGTTCGTGGACGAGGCCTTCGCCTTCAACGGCCAGGCGCTCTCGGGCACGCCGCAGCAGACGGACCGCTGGAAGCGCGGCGTGGACCGCACCAACGACGCGCTCGGCGAGGCGGTCGGCAAGCTCTACGTGGAGCGTTACTTCCCGCCCGAGGCCAAGGCCCAGGTGCAGGAGATGGTCAAGAACATCCTGGCCGCCTTCGACCGGCGCATCGACCGCCTGGAGTGGATGAGCCCCGCCACCAGGGCCAGGGCGCACGAGAAGCTGGCCAACTTCCAGGTGGGCGTCGGCTACCCGGACAGGTGGCGCGACTATTCGGGCCTGCAGGTCGTGCGCGGCGACGCCTACGGCAACCAGGACCGGGCGGAGCTGTTCGAGTACCGCCGCAACTTGGCCAAGCTCGGCAAGCCGGTGGACCGCTCTGAGTGGTTCATGGTCCCGCAGACCGTGAACGCCCTGAACGCGCCCCTGCAGAACGCCATCATCTTCCCCGCCGCGATCCTGGCGCCGCCCTTCTTCGACCCCGCCGCCGACCCGGCGGTGAACTACGGCGCCATCGGCGGCATCATCGGCCACGAGATCAGCCACGGGTTCGACGACACCGGCGCCCTGTTCGACGCCCACGGCAATCTCAAGGACTGGTGGACGCCGCAGGACATGGCGCATTTCAAGGCCTCGGGAGAGGCGCTTTCGGCCCAGTACTCCGCCTACAGGCCGTTTCCCGACCTGGCGGTGAACGGTGAGCTGACCCTGGGCGAGAACATCGCCGACCTGGCCGGCCTGGCCGTCGCCTACGACGCCTACCGCCTGTCCCTGGGCGGCAAGGCTCCGCCGGTGATCGACGGCTTCACCGCCGACCAGCGGGTGTTCCTGGGCTGGGCGCAGAACTACCGGTCCAAGGCCCGGGAGGCCTCGATGCGCCGCAGCGTGCTCACCGACGTCCATTCCCCTGGCGAGTATCGCGCCGACACCGTGCGCAACCTCGACGCCTGGTATGAGGCCTTCGGCGTGAAGCCCGGCGAGAAGCTCTACCTGGCGCCGGAGACGCGGGTGCGCATCTGGTGACCGACGTCGCCGGCCGGGTCGTCGCCGTCGAGGATCCGGACGATGCGCGGATCGCCGCCTATCGCCACGTGCGCGAACGCGACCTGGCCGGCCGCGAGGGCCTGTTCGTGGCCGAGGGCGTGGTGGTGCTGGAGAAGCTGCTGCGCAGCCAGCGGTTCCGACCGCAGTCGGTGCTGATCGCCGCAAAACGCGTCCAGGCCCTGGCGCCGCTGCTGGCGCAGGTTCCGGCCGAGGCGGCGATCTATGCAGCCGACCAGGCGGTGATGGACGCCGTCACCGGCTTCCACATCCACCGCGGCGTGCTGGCGATCGGCCGCCGCGGCGCGCCGCTCGATCCCGCCGCCCTGCTGCGCGCCCTGCCGGAGCGAGCGGCCGTGGCGGTGCTGCTCGGCCTCTCCAACCACGACAACGTGGGCGGCGTGTTCCGCAACGCCGCGGCCTTCGGGGCGGGCGCGGTGCTGCTGGACGCCGCCTGCTGCGACCCGCTCTATCGCAAGGCCATCCGTGTCTCGGTCGGCGCCGCCCTGACCGTCCCCTTCGCCCGCCTGGCGCCCGGGGCCGATGTGCTGGGTCTGCTCGCCGCCA
>Ga0070668_100003756_pt1 | contig 11203 bp, 7 predicted proteins | sample KBSS43metaG_FD_64661 | JGI IMG/M metagenome (GOLD analysis project Ga0070668, IMG submission 64661) | Switchgrass rhizosphere microbial communities from Kellogg Biological Station, Michigan, USA - KBS S4-3 metaG | ecosystem: Host-associated > Plants > Roots > Rhizosphere > Soil ... | reverse complement strand
TGGACCAGCCGCTGGCGATCTACGATGCCCGGTCCGACTTCGCTTCCGCCGAGCAGCAGTTGCTGGCATCACTGCGCTCGACCGTCGGTGCGTCGTCACAGAACGAACTCCGCTTCGCCTGGTCGTTCTCCCGCCGCACCCTGACGCCTGTCAGCCCGCTGCCGCGCGGTTTCGTGCGCATCCGGTCCGACCTGCCCGACGGCACAGTAGGTGACGTGCGGGTGCAGTTCGGCGGCAACCGTCTCGCGCCCGACGCCAGCAAGGAGTGGCAGTACCAGCTGGCCGACCAGTTCTTCGTCCAGAAGGGCCGGACACTCTTCACCATGGGCATGGACAACACGTACACGCTGCTGCGCACGTACATCGCCGAGGCACAAAGCGGCCTGTTCGAGTTCGATTCGCTCGGCGCGCTCGACGCCCTGCAGGCCTCGCGCTACACCAGGAGCACACCGCTCACCAGCGATTCGACGCTCACCCGCCAGACGGTGCTGGAACTCGGCGCATACGCACAGGCCGAGTGGCGGCCTTCGACCAGCCTCACGGTGACGGGCGGTCTGCGCTGGGATGCCTCCGCCTTCATGACCGGGGCAGAGTACAACGTGCTCGTCGACACGGCACTTGGTTTCAACACGACGACAAAGCCCCAGGACTGGTTCACGCTCCAGCCCAGGGCGCAGGTCGTCTGGCTGCCCGGAAATCGAGGCAAGGACATCGTTCGCGCGGGCGGTGGCCTGTTCACGTCGCAGTTGCCGTACTACGAGCAGCACAACCAGCTGCTCAACGACGGCCTCATGCTCACTGCCGTGGACCTGCGCGGTGCTTCCGTGCCGATCCCCGACTACCCGGGGTATGCCGCCGACCCGGGCACGGTACCGGGCGTCCCCGCGGGCGCGCCCATACCGCCGGCATACGTCAACGTGATCGGTACCGACTTCAAGGTTCCGCTTACGTGGAAAGCGAGCGTCGCATACCAGCACCAGCTCGGCAACTGGCTCACGCTCACCGGGACGCTGCTCGGCGCGTGGACCAGCAGCAACTACTTCTACGTCGACGAGAACCTGGTGGCCGAACCGGCCTTCACCCTGTCGAACGAAGCGAACCGGCCTGTGTTCGTGCCGGCCTCGACAATTACCGCGCTGGGACAGACGAACAACCGGAACGCTCGCCAGGTCGCGTCGATCGGCCGTGTGCTGGGCCTCACGAATTCCGGGTCGGGCCACGACCTCTCCGCCACGATCGAGGCGGGCATCAGGCCCACCAGCAAGAGCCTGCTTTGGATGTCCTACACCCGGAACAACTCGGAGGACAACACCACCTTTGGCTGCTGTCTCGCCCGCACCGCAACGAGCTTTACCGCCATCACCGGTGACCCGCGCGACATCAGCACCTCCTGGGGGCCTTCCGACCTCGCGTTCACCAACAAGATCGTGATCGCCGGGTCCCTGCCGCCGGTGGTCGGCTTTGTACTGAGCCTGCGCTATGTCGGCATCTCCGGGCGGCCGCTCTCGGCGGTGATCAATGGCGATATCAATGGAGACGAAGTGAATGGCAACGACCTGGCATTCATCTTCGACCCCGATGACCCGACCACCCCGGCCGACGTCGCGGCCGGCATGCGCAAGGTGCTGAACAATCCCGACAACGTGGCACGGGAGTACCTGCAGGAGAACCTGGGCCGCATCGCGACCCGGAATGGGGCGAGCGCGCCGTGGAATTCGCGGGTGGATCTCCGGCTCGCCAGGGCGTTCCACATCTACAAGGCGCAGTCCATCGAGCTAACCGTCGATGTATTCAACTTCCTCAACCTGCTGAATTCCGACTGGGGCGGTCAGTACCTCCTCCCCACCGGAATCTCGACCCAGAACCCGGTGCTCCAGCGGATTCCACTGCTCAATGTGGTCGGCTTTGACCAGGTGACGCAGCGCTACCGGTACACCGTGAACCAGAACTTCGGGGTGCTGCAGAAGCAGGGTGATCCGTTCACCATCCAGCTCGGCGGTCGTTACATCTTCTGATACGCGTTTCGGGCCCGGCTTGACTTTTGAGCCGTAGTGTTGAAATATCAGCACATGACAAAGCGCGCCGAACGCACCCCCGCCGATGACCTGAGCCGCCGCGAGCGCCAGGTCATGGACATCCTCCACCGTCGGGGTGAGTCGACGGTCGCGGAGATCATGCTGGCCATGCCCGATCCGCCGACCTACTCGGCCGTCCGGTCGATCCTGCGCATCCTTGGCGAGAAGAAGCTGATTGCCCACAAGGAAGATGGGCCACGTTACGTGTACTTCCCCGCCCGGCCCACCGAAAAGGCCCGTGAGGATGTGCTGGAACACGTGGTCACGACGTACTTCGCCGGGTCCACCGAGCAGGCAATGACTGCCCTGCTGCGGCTGTCTGACACGGATCTCACGGATGCCGATATCGATCGGCTTCGCGACACCATCCGCCGTGCCCGGCGGAGCGAGAAGTAGAGGCCACAATGGCAACCAACCTGTCGATCATCCTGGTCCTGCTCAAGGCGACTTGCCTGCTCCTTATCGCGCTCTGCGCCACGCTGGCAATGCAGCGAGCCTCGGCCCGCTCGCGCCACGTGGTCTGGCTGGTGGCCCTGGGCGCCCTGCTGGTCCTGCCGGTGCTTGGTGCATGGGCGCCGCTGCAACTGCGGATCCTGCCCTCCACGGCGGCAGTCGAGCAGACGTTGGCACAGTCGGCAGGGCGCCAGGTGACCGGAAGCAAGGATGCAGGAACGCCGTCGAACCGGTCGTCCAGCATCGACAACGTCACGGCTCCGGTAACCGCGCCGGGCGCGAGCATGTCCTTCCCGTTTGGCTGGACCATCCTTAAGACTCTCCTCGCCACCTGGGGAATCGTCGCCGTCGCGCTGCTCGCATGGCTGGCATGGGGCGCTTTCCAGGTGCGCCGCATCGTGCGCCGGGCCGACGCGCTCAACGACCCGGCCTGGCAAACCTCGCTCTACGAGATCGCCGACCGCCTCGGCCTCGATGCCGCTCCCCGACTGCTCCGTAGCAACGACGTGAAGATGCCGTTTGCCGCGGGCCTCATGACGCCGACGATCGTGTTGCCGGCCTCGAGTGATGAGTGGAACGCCGAGCGTCGCACTGCCGTGCTCATTCACGAGCTGGGCCACGTGCGCCGCCACGACCTCGTCGGCCACACGCTGGGTCGCATCGCCTGTGCGCTCTACTGGTTTCACCCGCTGGTGTGGACCGCAGCGCGTCACCTGCGCGCCGAAAGCGAGCGGGCCTGCGACGATCTGGCACTGACTTTTGGAACCCGCCCGAGCGAATACGCCGAGCACCTGCTCGACATCGTCACCTGCGTGCGCGACCATGCCACGCCATCGGTGGCGCTCGCACTGGCCCACCGCAAGGAGTTTGAGGGTCGGATGCTGGCCATCCTCAACCCCGAGTTGCGTCGCCGTGGCATGGGCCGGATGGGAACGGCCCTGCTGGTGACGTCACTGCTCCTGCTCGCCGTGGTCGTGGGTGGCGCCATGCCGGTGGAGCGCACGCCTGCAGCCGTGACGCGTGCGTCCGCGCTTGTCCCTCCGGGCCAGCAGCCGGGTGCCGACGTGCCACAGGCCATGCCGGAGCCACCGGTGTTCGGTGGAGCATCCGGGAAGGTGCGGACGAGGGAAAAGCAGCAGACGAGCACGGCGATCAACACAGCCCTGACCGTGATGCAGACACAGGCACAGGTGCAGACGACCTCCAAGGCGCCAGCGGGCGCGGCCGTGGCAAGCGACAGCACGGACGATGAGCGCGCCGAGGTGCTGGCGCGGGCCCTCCGCACCGATAGCGATGCCGCGGTGCGGCGCACGGCGGCCTGGGGACTGGCCCAGTACGCCGAGACGGCGGTTGCGGTCGACGCACTGGTCGCCGCCCTGAATGGCGATAAGGATGAAGCGGTGCGCGAGATGGCAGCGTGGGCACTCGAGAATGCCAACCGGAGCCCGGCCGTGATCCAGGCGCTGTCGAAGGCGGCGGCGCAGGACAGCAACCTGAAGCTCAAGTCGACGGCGATCTGGGCGCTCGGCTCGATGGGCAGCGAGTCATCGGTCGACGTGCTCGTCGCGGCGATGAGCAGCTCCGATCCCAAGGTCCGTTCGATGGCGGCGTGGGGCATCGGCAATGCCGATCCGGACAAGGCGCCGGCCGCGCTAGTGAAGGCGCTGTCGGACGGCGATGCCAACGTGCGCCGGTCGGTGGCCTGGGCCCTGTACAACATCGAGGATCCCGGCACGCTCCCGGCCCTGGAGGTCGCGTTCGCGAAGGAGACTGACCCGGCGCTCCAGGCCGACCTCATCCGTGCCATCGGTGCGACCGGCGAGTCATCGGTCGATGCCCTGTCGCGGCTCGTCAGTTCGCCCGACGCGCGGATCAGGAACGCCGCTGTAACCGCACTCGCGGGTGGCGGCGCCGGCGGACCGTGGCCCATGCCGCGACCGCAGCCGCGGCCGTTCCCGAACTAGCGGGCGCTCGAGCGCTACGGGCGCCGCGCGACAAAGCACCGTCCCGCGACGCCCTTTTTCAGCCAATGAAGTGCTGATTTTTCACCATACGCGAACCGAATGCCTATGCCAGGAGCCGATATGCTGCGCAGCGTTGCCCTCACCATGGCCGCCGTCCTCATCGCCCGGGTGCACGAACCCCGAGCGACCGTCAGCACTGCGGCGGAGCAGGACATTCGCCAGCTCATGACCTCGGCGCGCAACGCGCCGGCACCCATCTGCGCCCTCGCCGTGGCGGCCGTCGGCAACTATGGCTGGGGCCGGTGGAACGATGCCCCCGTGACACCACTCGCCCCGGTGCGGCAGCCGCGCGAGCGACGGGGCCGGAAGGGCCGCGACAGCGTGTCCACCGCCGACGTGACGTTCCTGTTCGAGAACCTCCAGGTCGACGACGGCTGCGTCCGGGAGCTCGCGGTACGCCTGCTGGCAAATGCGGAAGAAAGCCAGGTCGCGGCAGGGTTCACCCAGCGCCTTGCCTCCGCGGATTCATCGATCCGTGAGCTCGCGGCATTCGGGCTCGGCCTGGTGGAACCGAAGAGCGCTGTGGACCCGCTCATGTCGAAGCTCAAGGATCCCTCTGCAGGGGTACGTGCCAACTCCGCCTGGGCGCTCGGCCGGATCGGCGATGGGCGCGCGGTGCCACCGGTGACGCGTGCGCTGACCGACAACTACGCGGTGGTGCGGCAGGCGGCGGCAGGCGCCCTGGGCCAGATGGACTCCTCGAGTGCTGTCCCGGCGCTGCTCAAGATCCTGCGGGAGGATGCCGATCCTTCCGTTCGCCTCACCGTCGCATGGGCCCTCGGCCAACTTGGTTCGGAGCAGGCGGTGAGTGCGCTGTCCCAGACCGTGCAGGGCGACAAGGATGACCAGGTGCGCGAGATGAGCGCCTGGGCCCTGGGCGAGATCGGCGACAAGAGCGCGGCGACGGCATTGGCAGCCGCGGTCTCGAGCGACGCGAATGAGAAGGTGCGCGAAACCGCCGCCTGGGCGCTGGGCGAACTCGGTGCCCAATCGGCGGCGCCGGTGCTCGGCCAGGCGGTGGCGAGCGACAAAAGCATGCGCGTGCGTGCGACGGCGGCCTGGGCACTGGGTCAGTTCGACCTGGCCTCGGCGCCGAAGGGGCTCATCGACGGGTTGAGCTCGCCCGACGACGACGTGCGCGTCGCGTGCGCGTGGGCGCTTTCGCAGATCGGCGATGCCTCTGCCCTGCCGGCTCTTCGCACGGCGCTCGCGAAGGAGCCGGATCCGGAGGCTCAGAGGGCGGAGTTACGCGCGCTGATCCACTCGGGCGAGAAAACCGAGCAGCTCACCAAGCTGCTCCAGTCGAAGGACCCCGCCATCCGGAAGGCCGCGATACAGGGCATCGCGGGTAACAACGGTATCGATGTATGGCCCTGGCCCCAGCCGCGTCCACGGCCCTATCCCTGATTCGTTATTCTCCCCGTACCTGCTCGCTCTGGAGATGCATGACGTTTCCGGTACGCACAACCTGGCTTGCCCTCTCAACGGGCCTGCTCCTCGCGGGTCCGCTCGCGTCCCAGGATGCGGCGGCACGCCTTCGTATGCTCGACCGTGACCTCCCTGCCATCATGGACTCCGCCGGCGTCCCCGGCCTGATGCTGGTCGTGTTCGAGAATGGGCGGGTTGCGGCCACGAGGAGCTATGGTGTCCGCAGCACAGCGACGAGGGCACCCATCGATAGCGAGACGGTGTTCGAGGCGATGTCGCTCACCAAGCAGGTTGTGGCCTACATCGCAATGCGCCTGGTGGACCAGGGCAAGCTCGACCTGGACCAGCCGCTGGCCCGGTACGTTCCCCACCCCGACCTGGACGATGCGCGGAGTCAGCAGGTCACCGGTCGCATGGTATTGAGCCACACCTCGGGACTGCCCAACTGGCGGCCGGACGGCGGCAAGCTCGTGTTCAACAGCGATCCAAGGAACCGATTCGGCTATTCCGGCGAGGGCTACGTCTGGCTGGGCATGGTCATCGAGAAACTCATCGGCCTTCCGCTTGCGGAGGTGGCCCGGCGCGAGGTTTTTCTTCCGCTCGGCATGACACGCAGCAGCCTGGTCTGGGAGGATCGCTTCGCTGACGACGTGGCTGTTCCGCACGCTGACGGGCCCGCACCAGTGCAGCTACGGACGACGGGCAATGCGAATGCGGCGGCGAGCTTGCGTACTACCGGGCCCGACTATGGCCGCTTCATCGCGGCGCTGCTGGTCCCGAAGGGGCTGTCGCGCGCGAGCGCTGGCATCATGCTCACACCAGTGATCGACGTGGCGCCTGGCGTGCAATGGGGCACCGGCATCGGCATCGAGCGCGGCGACAGCGGGCGCGCCTTCTTCCAGTGGGGTGACAACTTCGGCTACAAGGGATTTTTGCTGGTAGATCCCGACCGCGGCGAGGGGATCGCCTACATCGCCAACAGTGAGAGCGGCATGTCGGTGCGCTCCGCGATCCTCGCGAGGATGATGCCCGGAACGCATCCGGCCGTCACCTGGAACAACTATGAGCAGTACGACACACCGACCCGGAAGGTCCTCGTCTCGCTTATCCAGGCACTGGGGGATGGAGGGGTGGCGGTGATGACGACGCGGTACAGTGCTCTTCGTGCGAGCGAGCCCGCGACAGCGTTCAACGAGGCGCAGCTCAACACCGTCGGCTACCAGCTGCTCCGGTCCGGTCGGACAAAGGACGCGATCGCCGTCTTCGAACTCAACGTGGGCGAGTACCCTGCGGCCAGCAACCCCTACGACAGCCTGGGCGAGGCCTACGCCGCGGACGGGCAGGTGCAGCTCGCCATCACCAACTACGAGAAGTCGCTCGCACTCGATGGCAACAACTCAAATGCCGTTCAGCAACTGACGAAGCTCCGGCAACAGGCGGCAAGCGGCAAGTGAATGTCTTCGACTTCACGGCCCGCGATCTCGCGGGTAATGAGCAGTCCCTGGCTGCATGGCGGGAGCACGTCCTGCTCATCGTGAATGTGGCCAGCAAGTGCGGTTTCACTCCGCAGTACACCGGGCTCGAGAAGCTCTACCGCCGCCACAAGGACAGCGGGTTCGTGGTGCTGGGCTTTCCCTGTGACCAGTTCGGGCACCAGGAGCCAGGCGACGAGGCCGCGATCGCCACGTTCTGCAGCACCACGTACGACGTCACCTTCCCGATGTTCGCGAAGGTCGAGGTGAACGGGCCGGGGACACACCCGCTGTATCACCATCTCAAGGATGCACGCAGGGGAGTGGTGGGAACCCGGGCGATCAAGTGGAACTTCACCAAATTCCTGGTGGGACGGGATGGCGAGGTGATAGACCGGTATGCCTCTGCGGTGACCCCGGCTCACATCGAGCGGGCAGTCCTGCCGCTGATCAGGGAGCCTCGTGGAGCCTCAATTCACGACGAATAGGGTCGCCCCCAGCGCAACGTGGAGCACTCCGTCGATGTACAGTGGCCGGCCGTTTCTGGAACCGATATCGACTGGTGAGATGCCCGCGGCGGCCCGGTAGCGACGCCCTTCGAAGACATCAAATACTACTTCGCCCGTCGTGGACAACGCCTTCAGGAAGGAAGTGTTGAGGAAGGGGTTAGTGACGCCGAAGAATGAAAGCTGCGTCTCCGTCCCACCTGGAGACCGGATCCAGACCTGTCCTACACCCGTTATATCGGGCTCAACGAACGCGATCCATCCGTTGCTTATACGGTAATCCTGGTGTGGTTCGGGCGCGCAGCATGGTACTGCGCTGCCGCTGTTCAGCGCCACCGTCGCAAGGACGACAGGCGATCCGGGCGCGAACAGCGTGATTTCGAAGGGTCCGGTTGAGGCCAGGGCCCGCACGAACACGACCTGCGTGCCATCCGTAACTGGCCCCCGGTTTAAGCCCTCGGTCGTGAGCTGGGTCGTTGTTCCCGCGCTGTAGGTGCGAATGTTTTCGTCTGTTCCTACGTAGGCAACATTGCCGTTCACCGCCACGGAGCCACGGCCCGCGGCGGTGACAGTCTGGTTCGTGCCATTGGCCAGATTTCGTCGTACCAAGGCGGAGCCCTGAATCCAGATCGCGAAATCACCCTCTACCTCAAGACCCCCCACCGGACCGGTGCCCGCCGGCCGAACCATGGCACCATCCCGCCATTCGTACAGAGCACCACGCGACAGCAGGATGGCGCCGTGGGATGTGAGACGAGCAGTCTCCAGTTCTACTTGCAGGTCCTGACTCGTGTCGGCCAGGATCGTGGTGCTCGCCCCGCCAACTCGAGCCACGATGCGCACCGAGCGGACAGTCACCTCGAAATCTGCATTGACATCAGCAACGAGGAACCGCGTTGCGTCTGCATCCAGAATGATGCCCTGCCCAGCAGAGGCGACTGGCACCAGCCGTGGGCTCAGCTCGACGTACGTGACTACACCGACACGTGCGCCCTGTCCCGCGTCATCCCTGCCGGCGACAAGCATCTGAAGGCGTTGTCCGTCATAGGCCGCAAGGGAGACGGTCTGATTGATTGATGACGTTCCCGAAGCAATGGTGTTGCCGGCTACGGTGTAGCGAAGCGAGACGCAACCCGTAGGCCCGTCGTCCTGACAGGTCGCCTGTAACACGAGATCGGGGCGCGCTACGGCGCCATTCTGGGGGAGGGTAAGCGTCACGACCGGCGGCTTGTCGTAGCGCACCGGATAGGCGAGTGTCGCGCTGTCCCCTTGAACATCCCGGGCGATCAAGTCGAGTTGCTGCAGCGACGGGTGCGGCAGTCCCGCGAGCGATATCGTTGCCTCCCACCGCCCATTGGCCGGCACGAAGCTCAAGGGAGTCGTCCTCGTGCCGACGCGCGCGACCAGTGACTCGAGTGAAAACTGGGAGGTCGCCGTGACGGCCAGCGAGAAGACTGAATCGACGGTGAGGACGGGCGGGCACTCGGGAGCAGTGCACCCGGGTTGCACGACGATCAGCGTGATTGAGTTCACGGGAGTGATCGATACCGGCTGGGATGGTGCGCTTTCGCCATGTGCGCCTGTCGCGGTGACGTAGTACTGACGCGCTACTCCGCCGCTCAGACCGTTCTGCTGATATGGGCTTGTCACGCCCGGTATCTTCATCCCGTTCGTGTAGATGGTATAGGAAGTCGCGCCCTCAACCGGATTCCAGGTCAGCACAACACTGCCGGGAACAGGGCCCAGCACTGCTGTGAGCCCAGTGGGAGCAAGCGGCACGGCAGTGCTGGAGGTCAAGGTGATGTGGACGGTTGTGACCAGATCAGCGATGACGTCTACAGTGTCCGAGAACGGGACGTAGCCTGAAAGAGTTGCTGATATCTGCTGGCGGCCCACGGGCACATCGGCAACGGTATATCCATCGGGCCCGACCTGCGCGGTGCGACCTCCAACAGTGATCGTCGCCGACTCCAGTGCCTGACCGGAGCGTGCGTCCGTCACCGTACCGTTCACTTCACCGGTCGGGATGTTCGGGGTCGAGGCATCACTGCACGCGCCGAGGCCCGCGCTGAGGGCGATTGCCCAGTACGCGGCCCTCCAGACTCCTGCAGTTTGTTTGGTCACGGTAATTCAAGGTACCGTCATGTACCGGCATCTGCCGCCCGGGCGCTTGCCCATGGGACGATCGACCCATGCAGATTACAGGTATCAGGATTTGTTAGCCTGATCCTTCACCTGAACCCAGGCTGACCCGGCATGACACCCTTCATGCGGTTCCTGCAGCGCCTTGCCATCCTTGCCCTTGGCGCCCTCACGATCTGGTTCGTGGTGTTCGTGGTGTTCGAAGAGGCCGACCAGCGCATGCCGCTGGTGCTGGCCGTGGCAGCCACTTATGGCATCGCGGCGTACATCATCTTTCCCAGGATCGTGCGCTTCGGGTACAAGCTGCTCAAGCGCCAGCATGTGCCCCGCTACACCGTCACCGGCGATGGGCTTCCCGGTGATCCCGTGAACCTGGTCCTCGTCGGGACGCACGAGCAGTTGCGACAGGCCTTCGCGGCTGCCGGCTGGTTCGGCGCCGACCCGCTCAGCCTCGCGAGCTCCTGGCGGATGACCTGGACCTTCATCCGGAACATCCCCTACCCCACTGCGCCGTTCAGCACGCTCTTCCTCTTCGGACGGGGCCAGGACGTCGGCTTCCAGAAGGCGATCGACAACAGCCCGCGGAAGCGGCATCACATCCGCTTCTGGGCACTGAGCACGGATTTCGACCGGTCGGACGTGAAGACGGCCAGCTTCTGGCTCAACGCAGACCGGCCGCCTGACGGAGAGCGCGTGCTCTGGGTCGGCGCCGGAACGAGGGACACCGGCCTGGGCCTGACCAGGCTCACGTACAAGATCACCCATGCGACGGACTCCGATACCAACGCCGAGCGGGACTTCGTGCTGAGCCAGTTGGAGAAGCCCGGGGCCATTGGCGAAGTGAGGATGTACCAGGCCGGGGACGCGGTCGACGTGGGCAAGGTGAACCACTACATCACGGATGGGGAACTGCCCGTGGCATTGCTCACCTGATGAAGGGACGCCACGACTCGCAAGCCACGCTCATACGAGCCGAAAGCCTCGAGGGGGAAGGCCGGCAGCACCGTTCGTGGTCGCTGCCGCCCGACCTCCTGGCCGACGCGACCCGCCGACTCCGCGCCTCGGTCCTGATCTATGCGCTGGCGTTCTTCCTGGCGGGATTG
>Ga0070668_100003755_pt1 | contig 11204 bp, 11 predicted proteins | sample KBSS43metaG_FD_64661 | JGI IMG/M metagenome (GOLD analysis project Ga0070668, IMG submission 64661) | Switchgrass rhizosphere microbial communities from Kellogg Biological Station, Michigan, USA - KBS S4-3 metaG | ecosystem: Host-associated > Plants > Roots > Rhizosphere > Soil ... | reverse complement strand
AGCCACTCGGTCAGCCGCGACGCCTGCGCATGGGACCCCTTGAGGTCGTCGAACGGGATGGTCGGCGTGGCAGGCTTCTTGGTGGGCGTCGTCACGGTGGGCTGGGCTGGACCCGCGGTGCCTGCGGCGGCTTCGGAGCCGTCGCCCCAGGTGACCGACGAGTTCGGCTGGACGCTGACCGGACCGCTCGGGTCGACGCTGGTGACGGTCAGCAGTTCCGAGGTCCAGGTGATGCCGACCGACGACGCGAGCGCGGTGGTGGCCGCCGACGTCGACGTGCCCGGCCCGAGGTCGCGCGGCAGCAACGACACCGTGTCGCCGACCGTCATCACCTTGCCGAGCAGGGCCTGGCGCAGCGTGGCCGGGGATATCGACTGGCTGGCGAGCCGCGATCCGCTGACGGTGACCGACCGCGCGCCGTACACCGTAACCGGCGCGACGATCACGGTCGAGTTCTCCGGCAGTCCGGCGTTGGACAGCGTGACGTCGTCGAGCAGTGCCATGCCGGCCGGGGTGCCCGACGGGGCCACGCCGACGACAGAGGCGGTAGTACGGGCGCCCGTCAGCGACACCGCGTCCCATTCCCGAATGCCAAGGGCTGCAATCACTTCGGGGTTTAGCCGAACCACGCCCCTGCGCGCGTCCATGGCCGAGGTGTTGAGTCGCGCCGTCAACCGCAAGTGCGACAGCCGGGCGTCCTCGTCCTCCCGCAGCGCGTCGCTGGATTCACTCATTGCGCGAGCCCGGCCTGCGGAGCCCGAGTCGCGCCGCGGACCGGCGATTGGGCGCGGCCCGCCGCGCGGCGCGGCGCACGGCACGGCGTTGTTCCGGTTTGGCGTCCCACGCCTCGGGGCGCGCGGCCACCCAGCGCTGGCTGCGGATGGTGAACGGAATGATGCACAGGTACCCGGCGATGATCAGCAGCACCAGGATGTACGGGAACAGCAGAAGTCCAGCGGCCCCGGCCGCGACGAGGATCAGCAGAATGGGCGCGGCGTTGGGCGGCACCGAGATGGCCTTCAATGCCAGGGTGGGCACCCGGCTGACCAGCAGTGCGGCGTTGGCCGCCAGCCACGCGCAGACGAACCACTCCGACGTCCACCAGCCCTGACCGAACTGCATCATGGCGACCAGCGGGCCGATCGCCCCGATGGCGCCGCAGGGCGCGGGCATGCCGGTGAAGAACTCACGGGTGTAAGCCGGTCGGGTGTCGTCGTCGAGAAGCGCGTTGAAGCGGGCCAGCCGCAGCACGACGCACACCGCGTACAGCAGCACGAAGATCCAGCCGATCTGCGAGTGCTCCAGCATCGTCACGTAGATCACCAGAGCGGGCGCCACGCCGAAGTTCACCGCGTCGGCGAGTGAGTCGATCTCGGCGCCCATCCGGGATTGGGCGTTCAGCGCGCGGGCGATGCCGCCATCGATGCCGTCGAGTACGGCGGCCGCGCCGATGAGCGCCAGCGAGATCCACGGCTTCTCGTCGAGCGCGAACTTGATGGAGGTCAGCCCCGCGCAGATGGCCAGCACCGTGGTGGCGCTGGGCAGGATGCGCATGCTGAGCTGCGGAGCCTTGATGCGGGGTCTCATCGCGTCAGCTCTGCGAGCACGGTTTCGCCGGCGACCGCGCGTTGTCCGATTTCGACGAGTACGTGCGCGTCTTCCGGAAAGTAGGTATCGAGCCGCGAGCCGAACCGGATCAGGCCGTACGTCTCACCGAGCTCGAGCTTGTCGCCGACCTTCGCCGAGCAGACGATGCGTCGGGCGATCAGCCCCGCGATCTGGACGGCGACGACGTCGACGCCGTCGGGCGTGCGGATCCAGACGCTGTTGCGTTCGTTGTGGGTGCTGGCCTCGTCGCGCTCGGCGGACCCGAACTTGCCGGGCTGGTACTTGATGGTGACGACCTCGCCCGCCACCGGTGCGCGCTGCACGTGGGCGTCGAATACCGACAGGAAGATGCTGATGCGCGTCATCGGTTCGGTGGAGAGGTTGAGCTCGGCGGGCGGCACGACCTTCTCGATCAGGGTGACCCGGCCGTCGGCGGGCGCGACGATCACCCCTGGCCTCGTCGGGGGTACGCGCGGCGGGTGGCGGAAGAACAAGGCACTGGCGCTCGCGGCGGCGAGACCGGCCGTGCGAACCCAGCGGTGCCGCCGGCCCGCCGCGGCGAGCCCGAGCCCGCCCGCGATGAACGGCAGGCCGGCCGGGTGGACCGGCGGGACGGTGGAGCGGACGAGGTCAACCAGTTGGGCGAGCTCGGATTGTTCGGCTGCGTCTGATGGGCGCGCGGGTCTGGCCATGGGGTCTCGATTCTACGGTTGGAGGGCTCGGCCGGGGACGGCTAGCCCAAGTCCCACACGCGTACCGGTGCTCCGGCGTCGAGCTCGGTGACGTCCTCGCCGAGCTCGAGCAGGCAGTTCGCCGAGGCCAGCCAGCGCAGGTGGTGCGATGCGGGCGGACCGTAACTGGAGACGGTGCGTCCGTCTGGCCCGAGCACCCCGCGCCGGAACTGCCGCTTGCCCTTCGGGGAGGTCAGCGACTCGGTGAGGGTCGCGTCGAGGCGCGGGCGGTCGGGGGTGGGAATCCCCATGGCGGCGCGTAGGGGTGCGCGGATGAACACCTCGAACGACACCAGCGCGCTGACGGGGTTGCCGGGCAGCGTGATGATGGGCGTTTCGCCAACACGGCCCGCACCCTGCGGCATGCCCGGCTGCATCGCCACCTTGACGAATTCGACCTCGTCACCCCGGCCGGATGTCGCCGGCAGCCCGGCTCCGAGCGCGTCCTTCACCACCTCGTAGGCGCCCGCGCTGACCCCGCCGGTGGTGATGATCAGGTCGGCGTTCGCGGCGTGCTCTTCCAGCGTGGCCCGGAAGGTCGCGACGTCGTCGGACGTCATCGCGACGGTGGTCACCTCGGCGCCGGCGTCGCGGACGGCCGCGGCCAGCATGACGGCGTTGGACTCGTAGATCTGGCCAGGTTGCAGGGGAGTTCCCGGCGCCACCAGCTCCGAGCCCGTCGACATGACCAGAACCCGTTGTCGGGCAATGGCATTCACCTCACCGAACCCAAGCGCCGCGACCAGTCCGAGCGCGGCGGGGGTGAGCACCTGACCGGCGTGCAGCACGGTGGTGCCTGCGGTGACGTCCTCACCGGCGCGGCGGAGGTGCTGGCCGGGTCTGGCACTGGCTCGGATCGTCACCGTCTCGGTGCCGCCGTCGGTGGCCTCGACGGGTACCACCGCGGTGGCGCCAGCGGGCAGCGGTGCGCCCGTCATGATCCGGTGCGCGGTGCCGGGCGCCAGGGTGAGCGGATCGGTGCGTCCCGCCGGGATGTCCTCGGCGACTGGAAGATTCACTGGATGTTCATCTGATGCGTCGACGACGTCGGCGGCGAACACGGCGTAGCCGTCCATCGCCGAGTTGTCGAACCCCGGCAGCGACAGCGGGGCGACGACGTCGTCCGCCAGCACCAGCCCGAGTGCATCGGCCAACGGCACCGGGCCTGGCTTGGACGGCGTGATGAGCCCGGCGACGATCCGCTGGTGCTCTTCGACTGATCTCACGCGCTAGACCGGGTAGGTGACGCCGGTGAGCTCCTCGGAGACGGTCCAGAGTCGCTCCTGGATGCTCTCGTCGTGCGATTGCTTGCTGGACGCAACGACTTTGGGGTGGCCACTGGCTTGGCCGAGCCCGTCGGGACCGTAGTACTGCCCGCCGACGACGGTCGGATCGGTCGCGGCGCGCAGCGTCGGCAGTGCGCCCATAGCGGGGGGTTGCGACAGCAGCGAGACCACCGGAACGAGGATCGAAGGCATGTGACGCGCCAGCTCGGTGTCGGACAGGCCCGGATGCGCGGCGACCGCAATCGTGTCCGCGCCCTTCACGGCGAGCCTGCGTTGCAGGTCGTAGGTGAACATCAAGTTCGCGAGCTTGGACTGTCCGTACGCGGCCACGCGGTTGTAGCTGCGTTCCCACTGCAGGTCGTCGAAGTGGATCTTGGCCATGAGGCGGTGCCCGACGCTGCTGACCGTGACCACGCGTGAACCCGGCACGCTCAGCAGATTCTCGAGCAGCAGTCCCGTCAACGCGAAGTGACCGAGGTGGTTGGTGCCGAACTGAAGCTCGAAACCGTCCTTGGTCGTCTGCCTCGGCGACGGGTACATGACCCCAGCGTTGTTGATCAGCAGGTCGATCCGCGGGTAGGCCGCCTTCAGCTCGGCCCCGGACGTGCGGACCGAGTCCAACGAACCCAGGTCCAGCGGGTGGACCGTCACGTCCGCGCTGGGGGTGGCCTCCTTGATGCGAGCGGCCGCCGCCGCGCCCTTCTCGGTGTCGCGCACTGCCATCACGACCTTGGCCCCATGCTCGGCGAGCACGCGGGCGGTGTCGTACCCCAGGCCGGTGTTGGAGCCGGTCACGATCGCCACGCGACCGGTCTGGTCGGGCACGTCGGTGTCGGTCCACTTTGTGTTGGCGCTCATGTGCAAGACCATACTCAGGTGATGGTCGCGCTTGTAGATCCCGCGAATCCACCCAGCCGGAAGGCTCCGCTGGTGTGGGCCGTCGGGGCCGCCATCCCGTGGACCGTGCTCGCGGCGGCCCAAGTGGTGTGGCTGTCGCTCGACGCGCGACTGCCCGTCCTGCACGTCGCCGCGGCCATCGCGACGGCGTTCGGTGTTGTGCTGTTCGTGTTCGTGGTTCCGTTCTGGCGGTATCGGGTTCACCGTTGGGAGATCGGTGCGCAGGCCGTGTACACGCGAACCGGTTGGCTGACGCAGGAGCGACGTATCGCGCCGATCTCGCGGGTGCAGACCGTCGACACCCAGCGCGGGCCGTTGGACCGGCTGTTTGGCCTCGCGAACGTCACGGTGACGACGGCGTCGTCGGCAGGCGCGGTGCGGATCATCGCGTTGGACGCCGACGTCGCCGACCGGATCGCCGCGCAGCTGACCGACATCGCGTCGATCGGAGAGCTGGACGCCACGTGAGCGTCGACGAGGTTGCCGTTCCGGTGGGGCAGTGGCGCAGGCTGAGCCCGCGCATGCTGCTCGTCCACCCCGTCCACGAGGTGCTGCGCCAGCTGCCGCTGCTGATCGGCTCCGTGGTGCTGGGTTATTCGACGGGCAACCCGATGTGGTCGGTGGGGGCGCTGGTACTCATGGTGGGCTACGGCGTGGCGCGGTGGTTCACCACGACCTACCGCCTCGACGCCGACCAACTCCAACGCCGCGAAGGCGTGTTGCAGCGCAACGTTCTGTCGTTGCCGCGCAACAGGATTCGCTCGCTGTCGACGGATGCGCGGCTGTTGCACCGCTTGCTCGGCCTCACCGTCGTGAGGGTCGGCACCGGTCACGAGGCCGAGGGGGACACGGAATTCGAGCTCGACGCCATCCGGTCCGACGAGCTCGCCGCCCTGCGGGCGGTGCTGCTGGCCGACGCTCCGTCGACCGCCTCGGACGAGGTACCGGTGGCCGACCGGGTGCTGGCCCGGTGGCAGCCGACATGGCTGCGCTACAGTCCGCTGAGCTTCACCGGGTTGGCCATGATCGCCGCCGCCGTCGGCATCGTGTACCAAACCGGAGCCGTTGCGGCGTTTGAGGATTCGCAACTCGCGCGAACTGGACTGGACGCCGCCGAGCGATTCGGGGTGTTGGCCAGCGTGGCGCTGGGTGCGGTCGTGGTGGTGGTCATGTCGGTCGTGCTGTCGGTCGCGCGCTCGCTCGTCACGTTCGGCAATCTGGTGCTGACGCGACGCGATGACGGGACGGGCGCCGGGGTGTTGCACCTCGAGCACGGCCTGCTGCGGGTGCGCGAGCACACCTTCGACGTTCGTCGACTTCGCGGCGGAACGCTGCGCGAGCCGCTGCTGGTGCGAAAGTTCGGTGGTGCCCGCCTGGATGCGGTGATGACCGGGGTGGGCGGGGCGGGCGAGGCGTCGCTGTTACTTCCGCCGTGCCCGCGCGCGACGGCCGAGGCGGTGCTGACGTCGCTGACGGGACCGGACGTCGTCACCGGCGAGTTGCGGCGGCACGGAGCCACGGCGGCGCGCAGGCGGTGGACTCGGGCGCTGGTGTTTCCTGCGGCACTCGCACTCGGGTTGGCGGGGTTGTCGTTCGTCGTCGCCGTCCCGACGTGGGCGTGGGTGTCGTGCGGCGCGATCGTCGTGGTGGCGGCGCTGCTCGCCGCCGACCGGACCCGCGCGCTCGGGCACCGGGTGGACGGCGGCTGGCTGGTGGCGAGAGCCGGGAGCCTGGACCGGCGACGGGACTGCATCGCCGCCGCGGGCATCATCGGCTGGACGGTGCGTCAGACGCTGTTCCAGCGCAGGGCCGGGGTTGCGACGCTGGTCGCGGCGACCGCCGCGGGGGTGAAGGGTTACCGAGTGCTCGACGTGCCCGCGGAGCTGGCGTGGTCGGTGGCCGCCGCGGCGTCTCCTTGGGTGGCGGACAACGAATGGGCGCGGGTGCCGTAATCCGACTGTGTCGCTGGGTACATCCGGGGAGTCCCGAGTTGCGCGGATTCAGTCGCCGTTTACCTTGGCACCATGGCTATCGGTGGTGTGCTGTTCGACATCGATGGCGTCCTGGTGACTTCGTGGGAGCCGATCGCTGGCGCCAGCGACGCTTTGCGCACCCTGGCTGACCACCAGATCGCTAGGACCTACCTGACAAACACCACCACTCGCACCCGCGGACAGATCGCCGGACTGCTCACCGAGGCGGGCATGGACGTATCCTCCGACGAGGTCATCACGGCCGCGGTGCTGACGGCCGACTACGTCAGGGACCGCTATCCGGGTGCCCGTTGCTTCCTGGTCAACAGCGGACTGGTCGGCGAGGACATGCCGGGCATCGACCTGGTGTACTCGGGTGACGTCGTCGACAGCGAGCCCGAGACGCCCGACGTCATCCTGCTCGGCGGGGCCGGGCCCGAGTACGACCACGTCACGCTCAGTCGCGTCTACGACTGGATGTTCCAAGGTGTGCCCGTCGTCGCCATGCACCGCAGCACGTCGTGGAACACCACCGAGGGGTTGCGCATCGACACCGGCATGTACCTGATCGGCATGGAGGAGACCTCCGGCCGCAAGGCCACCGCCGTCGGCAAGCCCGCCCCGGAGGGGTTCCTGGCGTCCGCGGCTCGGCTGGGAGTCGAGCCCGAGGAGATGTACATGGTCGGCGACGACCTCAACAACGACGTGCTCGCCGCCCAGGTGGTGGGCATGACGGGCGTGCTGGTTCGCACCGGAAAGTTTCGTCAGGACACGTTGGACCGTTGGGCCGCAGACGAATTCGCGATGCAACCCAACCACGTCATCGACTCGATCGCAGACCTACCGGAGCTACTCGGGCTCTAGCTGCGCCACCATCCTGATCCGCATCTCCGGGGCGACTCCATTGCGTGAAACCTCTTCGAATCCTAGTCGTCGGTACAACGCGTACGCCCGTTGATTGACGTCGAGCACGCTGAGGGCTACCCGCTTGCCGTCGGCGCGGGCCTGGGCGAGCAGGTCGCGGATGACCCGGCCTCCGATGCCGCGGCTCTGGTAGTCGGGTTGCAGTTCGATCAGGCCGAGGAAGAGCTCGTCGTCGCGTTCTTCGACGTCGAGCCTGCCGACGTCGACACCGTCCACCACGATGACGCGCACCTGTTCCACCACCAGATTCCTTGTCAGATAGGCACGTTGGTCGCCGTCGTCCCAACCCCAGACTTCGTCCACGTACGGGCCAAATGACGCCTTGTGCAAGGCGAAGAAGAACTCGACGTCGTCCATGGTCGCGGGACGCAGCGCGACGTCGTTCACGGCTACAGTTTCCGGGTGTCGAGGCGGGTCTCAACGACGCCGTCGTCTGTTGCCGCGACGAAGTATGCTGCGGCTCCGTCGGTTTCCGCTACGGCCTCGACGAATTCGGTGCCGCGATACACGACCCCGGCGCCGTCGTCCGTGGCGTACCCGGCGGGCAGCGTTCCGTCGCCGACCAGGCGCTGGAGGAGTGGCCGGCGTTGTGACTCCGCGTCGTAGTGCACGCCATTGGAGAAGGGCACGAAGCCGAGTCCATCGGTCACGGGCCGAAGTTCGGGCCCGAACGAGTCCGTCGGGCCGCCGACGTGCCAGCAGATCGACCCGGCCGAGACTCCAGTCATCACCACTCCCGCCTGCCAAGCGTCATGCAGCGCGGCGTCGACCCCGTGCAGCCGCCACATGGCAAGCAGGCCCGCCACGCTGCCGCCCATCACCCACACCACGTCCTGGGCAAGCAGATGTTCGGCGATGTCGTCGACGTTGGGCATCGGGAACAGTGACAGGTGTGACACCGCGAAACCCCGCTCTTGCGCGGCCTCCGAGAGTTGGTGCAGCACTGCCGGATTGTCGCCCAGGGCGGTAGCGAGCAGACACACTCGCGGCGACCGGCCCGTGACCCCGGACAGTTCCACGGCATAGTCCGTCAGCGCACTGAAGGAGAGCCGGGTTCGTCGGCCCTCCTTGATGCCCCCGCTCGTGGCCAGGATGGTGGGCGCGTCAGCGGGCATGCCGCGAACGTATGCCGTCGCACCGCGGCGAGCAACCGATTTCGGGGTCAGCGATGACTTCCGGCGATCCACGCGGTCGATACGTACATGACCGCAGCCGTACTCACCGTGCACACCATCGTCGGCGCACCCGCCGACACCGTATTCGCCGTACTCGCCGACCCGGCGACGCACGCGGCGATCGACGGCACCGGCTGGGTGCGCGAATCGCTCGACGGCAAGCCGATCGAGGAATCCGGCCAGGTGTTTCGCATGCAGATGTATTTCCTCAACCCGAACGAGCCCGAAAACTTCTACGAGGTCGCCAACAAGGTGGTCGTCTTCGACCCGCCGCGTGCCATTGCATGGGAGCCCGGCCAGGACGGACCCAACGGTTGGCTCGCGATTGGCGGCTGGATCTGGCGCTACGACCTCGCGCCCGTCGGCGAGGCCCACACCGAGGTGACGCTGACCTACGACTGGTCGGCCACGCCGCAGGAAGTGCGCGACGAGATTCAGTTCCCGCCGTTCCCGGTCACCCACCTGGAGAACTCGCTCGACCACCTCGCCGAACTCGCCGAGGGGCGCTAAGCGCGCAGTGAGCGGACCGCCTCGATGCGCGCGGCGATCTGCTCGGAGTTCGCGGCCGCCAGCACCGGGCCGCCGCACAGCCTGCGCAGCTCGTTGTGGATCCACCCGTGCGGCTTGCCCGTTCGGTGGTGGGCCAGCGTCACCAACGCGTTGAGTTCGCGGCGTAGCTCGCGCAGCTGACCATGGGTCGTCGAGACGACCGGCAAGGTCCCGCCGGCGGCGGTGCGCTTGTCGAGTTGCTCTTCCTGCCTGCGCCGCAACAGATCTCGCATCTGGCCGGCATCGAGCAGGCCAGGGATGCCCAGGAAGTCGGCCTCCTCGTCGCTGCCCGCCGGGGTCGCCGTGCCGAACGACGAGCCGTCGAAGATCACCTGATCCAGCTCTGCGTCGGCCCCGAGCATCTCGAACTTGTTGTCCAACTCGCTTGGCTCGGTCTGGCGCTTCTCGACGTACTCCTCGAACTCGTCGCCTTGCGACTCGCGATGAGGTTTGCCGATCACGTGGTTGCGCTGCGCCTCCATCTCGCTGGCCAGTTGAAGCAGCGTCGGCACCGACGGAAGGAAGACGCTGGCCGTCTCGCCGGGCCGCCGCGACCGGACGAACCGCCCGATCACCTGCGCGAAGAACAGCGGCGTCGACGCGCTGGTGGCGTACACGCCGACCGCGAGCCGCGGCACGTCGACACCCTCGGAGACCATGCGCACCGCCACCAGCCACCGGCTGGTGCCCTGCGAGAACGCCGTGATGCGGTCCGAGGACCCCTTGTCGTCGGACAGCACCAGCGTCGGCGGCTCGCCCGTCAGTTCGGTCAGCAGCTTGGCGTATGCGCGGGCCGCCGTCTGGTCGGAGGCGATGATCATGCCGCCGGCGTCGGGTACGTGCTGACGCTTCTGCTCCAGCCTGGTGTCGGCGGCGGCGATCACTGCGGGCATCCACTCGCCCGCGGGATCCAGCGCGGTCCGCCAGGCGCGGGCAGTGTGCTCGGCGGTCAGCGGCTCGCCAAGCCGCGCCGCGTGCTCCTCGCCTGCACTGTCGCGCCACCTGGCCTCGCCCGAGTACGCCAGGAACACCACCGGCCGCACGACGCCGTCGGCCAGGGCGTCGGAGTAGCCGTAGGTGTGATCGGCCTGCGAGCGCTCGAGACCGTCGGGGCCACGTTCGTAGGTGACGAACGGGATCTGGCTGTCGTCGCTGCGGAACGGCGTCCCGGTCAGCGCCAGCCGCCGGGTGGCGTCGCCGAACGCCTCGCGGATCGCCTCGCCCCAGCTCTTCGCGTCGCCGCCGTGGTGGATCTCGTCGAACACGACGAGCGTCTTGCGGTTCTCGGTGCGCACCCGATGGCGCCCAGGGTGCTTGGCCACCTGCGCGTAGGTGACGACGACACCGTGATATTCGTCGGAGTTCTGCGCCGACGAGTTGGTGAACTTGGGGTCAAGCGACATGCCGACGCCCGCGGCGGCCTGCGCCCACTGAATCTTGAGGTGCTCGGTGGGCACCACGACCGTGATGCGCTCGACCACGCCCTCGGCGAGCAGCTCCCCGGCGATCCGCAGCGCGAATGCCGTCTTGCCTGCTCCTGGTGTCGCCACCGCGAGAAAATCGCGAGGAGCGGCCGTCAAGTAGCGCACCAAAGCTCGACGTTGCCAGCCCCGCAAAGCCTGGGTGCTGGGCGCTGCGTAAGCCCGCACCCGAAGACTCCTATCTGGTCGAAGGGCAGTCTAGGGCAAGGGGATTCACGCGTGCATCATGGCGCCGCGTGTCGCGCATGTCGCGCGTGTCGGCCGCGGCCCCGTCCAGGGGTTTGCCACCGGCTTGACAAGGTGACGCCAGGCTCGGCCCCTAACCTGCGCCCATGCCCAACAGGAGGATCTTCCTGGCGGCGCTGGCCGGGACCGCTGCCGCGTTGGGCAGCGGAGTCCGGATCCCTGGCGCCGCCGCCGCGCCGACGGCCACCGACCCGGGTGACGTCGCAGCGCGCTACGCCAATCGGCAGCCCACCCAGTGGGGCACGTCGCTGCCAGGGATCGCGACGACGTTCGCCACGTCGAGCCGCCAACTGGCGCTGACCTTCGACGCGTGCGACCGGGCGTGCGACGACGC
>Ga0070668_100003754_pt1 | contig 11207 bp, 9 predicted proteins | sample KBSS43metaG_FD_64661 | JGI IMG/M metagenome (GOLD analysis project Ga0070668, IMG submission 64661) | Switchgrass rhizosphere microbial communities from Kellogg Biological Station, Michigan, USA - KBS S4-3 metaG | ecosystem: Host-associated > Plants > Roots > Rhizosphere > Soil ... | reverse complement strand
CATCCCGCTTTTCCCGATCGGGAGAACTTTGGCCGCAGCGCCATGCAGCTGCCGCCGGAAACGGTCTACGCCCAGATGATCTACCAGATTGGTGCGCTGAAAAGTCTGGCGGAAAGCGAAGGTGCGCGGCTGCTTCATGTTAAACCGCACGGCATGCTCTACAACCAGGCTGCGGCCGATCCGGTGCTGGCGGACGCCATTGCCCGTGCCATCAGGGCGGTCGACAGCCAGCTGATTGTGGTGGGACTGGCTAACAGCGAATCGATTCGTGCGGCGGCGCACTACGGCTTACGCACGCGGGAAGAGGTGTTCGCCGACCGTGGCTATCTCAGCAGCGGTGCGCTGGTGCCGCGCAGCGAGCCGGGCGCGCTGATTGAAGATGAACAGCAGGCTATCAGTCAGACGCTGACGATGGTGCAGCAGGGCAAAGTAAAAAGTATCACCGGAGAATGGGTTGCGGTGAATGCACAGACCGTCTGCTTACATGGCGACGGCGCGCACGCCCTGCAATTTGCACAGCGGTTGCGTGATGCGTTTGCCGATCAGCAGATTCGTGTCACCAGCAACTGAACAACCACACTTAGCCCGGCGTATGCCGGGTTTTTCAACTCTGAGGGAAATCCATGGATAGTGCAGTAAATCTCTGGCCATTACTGGGCATCGCCGCCATCGTCGTCGGCTTCCTGTTACGGTTCAATCCGGTGCTGGTGGTGATTGTCGCCGGGTTTGTGACCGGTCTGGCCGCGATGATGCCGCTGGCGGACATTCTGGAAAAGCTCGGGGCAGGTTTTCTCAACACCCGCAACCTGCCACTGATCCTGCTGCTGCCGCTGGCAGTCATTGGCCTGCTGGAGCGTCACGGACTGAAAGAGCGGGCGCAGGCGTGGATTGCACAGATCAAAACGGCAACCGCCGGACGGCTGCTGATCGTCTACCTGTTTGTGCGCGAAATCACCGCCGCGCTGGGGTTAACCAGTCTCGGCGGACATCCGCAGATGGTGCGTCCGTTGCTGGCACCGATGGCGGAAGGAGCAACTGAAAGCCGCTATGGCGAGATCTCACCTGAGCTGCGCCATCGGCTGCGCGCGATGTCAGCGGCGACCGATAATGTCGGTCTCTTCTTTGGTGAGGATATCTTCGTGGCGTTTGGCGCGATTATCTTTATGCACAACTTTATGCAGGAGTCAGCCGGGATTCAGACCGAACCGCTGCACATCGCCTTATGGGGCATTCCGACTGCCGTCGCCGCGTTCCTGATCCACTCGGCACGTCTGGTGCGGCTGGATCGGCAACTGGCGCGAGAGCTGCAGCAGCTGAACCGTCAGGCGCTGAAAGCCAAAGGAGGTGAGTAATGTTCCAGCAACAATATCTGATGTGGCTGGCGGGCATTATCCTGCTGGTAGTGGCGGTGCTTTCCTGGCGTGACAGCGCGAATCCACGTCGCTTTACCACCGGACTGTTCTGGGCCTTGTATGGCCTGGTTTTTCTGGTCGGTGACTGGACGACGCAACTGATGAGTGCCTGGATGGGGTCAGATGCGGCGGGCACCCGTATGCTGCACATCGGCATCGGTGTCATTGTGGTGGTGATGGCGCTGATTGCCGGGTTTGGCGGTGTCAGGCTGGGTCGCTATCATCAGCGCAGCGATGAAGAGAAACAGGCCAGTGCGCTGCGTCTGCGCAATAAACTGTTTCTGCCTGCACTGTCGATTCCGGTCGTGACCGTGGTCGGTGTGCTGGCGTTTAACCATATTCCCGGTTTGCAGGATGCGGTGTTCGGCCCCGGTAACCACGCTACGCTGGTGACGCTGTTTTCAATGATGGTCGGCTGTGTGATTGGCTGGCTGGTGGCGTTAAAACTGACCCACGAGAAACCGGTGCAGTCGATGCAGGAGACCCGTCGCCTGCTGGATTCGATTGGCTGGGCTTTTATCCTGCCGCAGATCCTTGCCACTCTGGGGCTGCTGTTTACCAGCGCGGGGGTGGGCAGCGCCATTTCGCATCTGACAGAAACCTGGCTGGCGGTAGATAATCGCTTTGTCGCGGTCACCGTCTATGCCGTCGGGATGGCGCTGTTAACCATGATCATGGGTAATGCTTTTGCGGCGTTTCCGATTATCACCGCAGGCGTCGGCATCCCGATTCTGGTGTTGCAGCACGGCGGAAATCCGGCAGTGATGGCGGCAATTGGCATGTTCTCCGGCTACTGCGGCACGCTGATGACGCCGATGGCGGCCAACTTCAATATCGTCCCGGCGGCGCTGCTGGAACTGCCCGATCGTAACGCGGTGATCAAGGCTCAGATTCCGACCGGTGTGCTACTGTTAATCGTTAATATTTTCCTGCTCTATTTCCTGATGTTCCTGTGAGGTTGCATGAAAACTGTCCTGATGACCGCCTTTGAACCTTTTGGCGGTGAAACGATTAACCCTTCATGGGAAGCGGTGCGCGCGCTGGAAGGTAAACAGATTAGCGGGGCGACGATAGTGATCCGCCAGTTGCCGGTGGTATTCAGCGACGTACTCAGGGTGCTGAATCAGGCGCTGGAAGAGGTGAAACCGGATGCGATTCTGTCGGTGGGGCAGGCGGGCGGCCGTAGCGACATTACCGTTGAACGTATTGGTATTAATGTCGATGACGCCCGTATTCCGGACAACGCTGGTCATCAGCCGGTTGATGAGCCCGTCGTAGCAGGTGGCCCGGCAGCCTATTTTTCCCGTCTGCCCATCAAAGCGATTGTGGCGGCGGTGCGGGAAGCGGGGATCCCCGCGTCAGTGTCGCAAACGGCGGGCACCTTTACCTGCAACCGCGTAATGTACGGCCTGCTGCACTGGCTTGAGCAGCATGACAGTCCGGTGCGGGGAGGCTTTATCCATATTCCTTATCTGCCTGAACAGGCGGCGCAGCATCCGGGCGCACCGAGCATGGCGCTGGCGTCCATTATTCAGGCGCTGGAAATTGCGGTAAAGGTCACGCTGGAGACCGGCGAGGATATCAGACAGGCTGGCGGCGCCACCCATTAAGAGGATGAACGATGCCTGAAGGACCGGAAATTCGCCGCGTGGCGGATAAACTTGAAGACGCCATTGTGGGTCAGCCGTTAACGGAAGCGTGGTTCGCGTTTCCTCAGCTCAAAACCTATGAACCGGCATTGATTGGTGAGCAGGTTAATGCGATTGAGACGCGGGGTAAAGCGCTGCTGACTCATTTCAGCAATGGCCTGACGCTCTACAGCCATAACCAGCTTTATGGTGTCTGGCGCATTGTAAAACCCGACACCGAACTGAATTCCACCCGTCAGTTGCGGGTGCGACTGGCGACGGCGGGCAAAGCGATTCTGCTCTACAGCGCCTCTGATATTGAGCTGCTTAATGCGGATACGCTGGCGGCACATCCGTTTCTTAATCGTATCGGGCCGGATGTGCTGAACAGCGCGCTGACAGTGGAAGAGGTGAAAGAGCGGCTGCTGTCACCCCGTTTCCGGCGGCGGCAGTTCAGTGGTCTGCTGCTGGATCAGGCTTTTCTGGCCGGGCTGGGAAACTACCTGCGTGCCGAGATTCTGTGGCTGGCGCAGTTGCTGCCAAATCATCGGGCGCAGGATCTCAGTAACGATCAGCTGACTGCTTTCAGCGAAGCGCTGCTGTCGGTGCCGCGCCATGCCTATCGGATGCGTGGAACCATGAAGAAATATCATGAGGAAGCGGCGTTTCAGTTTGAGGTTTTTCATCGGCAGGGCAAAAAATGCCGACGCTGCGGCACGGTGATTGAGAAGGGCACGCTCTCATCACGGCCTTTTTACTGGTGTCCGGGTTGTCAGAGATAGACAGTAAAGTCAAAAGGGTAAAATGCTCTTACGGCTGACAGAGTCAAACCCGTGTGAATCTTACAGCAATAAAATAGCTTAACGCGCAGAGAACATGGTCAGAAGAGGAAAGCGTCCCGCGCCATGGACAAAAACGCCGGGAGCGTTTTTGAACAACGCAACGCGTTGGCCCGGCAACGGGCGCACCTCAGGGATGAGGTGCGTAATCGCGCGGGCCGAGCGTGTCATGGATGACGGCTTTTGCGTCTTTCCGATCTGACCATGTTCTCTGCGCAGGCGCGGTATCACAGCCAACCGCCCCCGGCTTTAAAGCAACATCAGGCGGAGATCCCTCTCCGCTATTAACTGAGCCTTACTTTTTCAGCTGTGAGCTGAATTCGCGCTCGGTATAACCGGTGTAGAGCTGACGCGGACGGGCAATCTTCATGCCTTCGTCGTGCATCTCTTTCCAGTGTGCAATCCAGCCAACGGTACGGGCCATCGCGAAGATCACCGTAAACATAGAGGATGGAATACCCATCGCTTTCAGAATGATACCGGAGTAGAAGTCCACGTTTGGATAGAGTTTACGCTCGATGAAGTACGGGTCGTTCAGCGCAATGTGTTCCAGCTCCATCGCCACTTCCAGCAGGTCATCCTTCATACCCAGCTCATTCAGGACTTCATGGCAGGTATCGCGCATCACGGTCGCGCGTGGATCGTAGTTTTTGTAAACGCGGTGACCAAAGCCCATCAGACGGAAGGAGTCATTTTTGTCTTTGGCGCGTTTAACAAATTCCGGAATGTGCTCAACGGTGCTGATCTCTTCCAGCATACGCAGGGTCGCTTCGTTGGCACCGCCGTGCGCCGGTCCCCACAGGGAGGCGATCCCGGCGGCGATACAGGCAAACGGATTCGCGCCGCTTGAACCAGCGGTACGAACGGTAGAGGTTGAGGCGTTCTGCTCATGGTCAGCATGCAGGATCAGGATGCGGTCCATGGCGCGTTCCAGCACCGGATTCACTTTGTACTCTTCGCACGGCGTGGCAAACATCATGTGCAGGAAGTTACCCGCATAGGAGAGATCGTTGCGCGGATAGACAAACGGCTGGCCGATAGAATATTTGTAACACATCGCTGCCATGGTCGGCATTTTAGAAAGCAGACGGAATGCTGCGATTTCGCGGTGGCGCTCAATGTTTACATCCAGCGAATCGTGGTAAAACGCAGCCAGTGCACCAGTGACACCGCACATTACCGCCATCGGATGCGAATCGCGACGGAAGCCGTGGAACAGGCGGGTAATCTGCTCATGAATCATGGTGTGGCGGGTAACCGTGGTACGGAACTCATCAAACTGTTTCTGGTTTGGTGCTTCGCCGTTCAGCAGGATGTAGCAGACTTCCAGATAGTTAGAGTGGGTCGCCAGCTCAGAAATAGGGAAACCACGGTGCAGCAGGATACCTTCATCCCCATCGATAAAGGTGATTGCAGATTCGCAGGACGCGGTAGACGTAAAACCGGGATCGAAGGTGAACAGGCCACTTGAACCCAGAGTGCGGACATCAACGACATCCTGGCCCAGCGTACCTTTCAGCACGTCCAGTTCAATAGATGTTCCATCTTGCAGGGTTAGCGTTACTTTTTTATCTGTCATTTTCGTCTCCATAGCGCCTTATGTGGGTAAGGATCTTTAGACACCTGAAACGCGTTCATGTTGCGGTTGGCAAAACTACACAGTATCACTCTGCGGGGATAAAACGGGTGCAGGGTACAGAGTGAGCGGCGCGTTCCCAGCGGGAACCGGTGAGCCATGGACATGCTGCATATCGCGGTTGTTAAAGATCCGGTCAGGACATAACTTCTTGGTAACCAATAACCTGATGCTTTTTAATGCTCATTATCGCAATGTTACATAACTTGCGCTTAGGGGAAAGTGTATCCCCATAACTTTTGCGCATCATAGGAATTTACAGGCTTAGTTTGTAACTGAATTGTTGAACTATTGTCAAATCAGATAATTAAAATTGTATCAATTGTGAAAATCGTGAGTAGGATCACTGTTCCACCTAAAATATACCAAAGAGTTTGTAGGGGAATTGTAATCAGAATGTGATCCTCCTATACTCCAGGCAGGTCTCCGGAACACCCTGACACCAGGAGCCACCCAGCGTTTACTACCGCGTCAATTAACACTGGATGTTGCTTTTTTGGTGACGGTTAAAGTCTGCCACGCGTTGTGATTAGACTCCGCCTCAGGTCCGGAGGAAGCAAAATAAAAAAGAGCTGTGTGGGCAAAACCGTGAAAAAACAAAGACCTGTCAACTTGGATCTCTCGACGATCCGGTTTCCCGTTACTGCAATATCGTCCATTCTTCACCGCGTCTCCGGCGTAATCACATTGGTTGCCATTGGCATCCTGCTGTGGCTGCTCGGTCTCTCTCTCTCCTCTCCTGAAGGTTTCCAGCACGCTGCGTCCATCATGGATGGCTTCTTCGCGAAGTTCATTATGTGGGGCATCTTAACGGCGCTGGCCTATCACGCGGTGAGCGGGATTCGTCATATGTTGATGGATTTTGGTTATCTGGCCGAAACGCTGCAGGTTGGTAAGCGTTCCGCTCATATGACTTTTGTGATCACTGTCGTGCTGGCAATTCTGGCGGGAGTCCTCGTATGGTAAGCAATGCATCCGCATTGGGTCGCAACGGCATTCAGGACTGGCTGCTGCTGCGGGCAACTGCAATTCTCATAACGCTCTACATCGTCTATATCCTCGGTTTCGTGGTGATGACAGACACGCTGACTTATGACCTGTGGCGTGGCTTCTTCGCTTCCGCATTCACCAAAGTGTTCACGCTGCTGACGCTGTTCTCCATTCTGATCCACGGCTGGATTGGCATGTGGCAGGTGTTAACAGACTACGTTAAATCACTGCCAACCCGCTTGTTGTTGCAGTTTGTGATTGTCGTGGCGCTGTTGTGGTATGCGATTTATGGATTTGTTGTGGTGTGGGGTGTGTAAATGAGTTTGCCAATCAGAGAGTTCGATGCCGTGGTAATCGGCGCAGGTGGCGCAGGAATGCGAGCCGCACTGCAAATCTCCCAGGGCGGCCAGAGCTGTGCCCTGTTATCTAAAGTTTTCCCGACCCGTTCCCACACCGTATCTGCGCAGGGCGGTATTACCGTTGCGCTGGGTAATACCCATGAAGATAACTGGGAATGGCACATGTACGACACCGTCAAAGGTTCCGACTACATCGGTGACCAGGACGCGATTGAATATATGTGTAAAACCGGCCCGGAAGCGATTCTGGAACTGGAACACATGGGTCTGCCTTTCTCGCGTCTGGAAGATGGTCGAGTCTATCAGCGTCCGTTTGGTGGCCAGTCAAAGAATTTCGGTGGCGAGCAGGCGGCACGTACGGCGGCTGCGGCTGACCGTACCGGTCACGCATTGCTGCACACCCTTTATCAGCAGAACCTGAAAAACAAAACCACTATCTTCTCTGAGTGGTATGCACTGGATCTGGTGAAAAACGCCGATGGCGCAGTCGTGGGTTGTACCGCTATCTGCATCGAAACCGGCGAAACCGTTTATTTCAAAGCGAAAGCGACCATTCTGGCCACCGGCGGCGCGGGCCGTATCTATCAGTCCACCACCAATGCACACATCAACACCGGTGACGGCGTAGGTATGGCACTGCGTGCGGGCGTACCGGTGCAGGATATGGAGATGTGGCAGTTCCACCCAACCGGTATCGCCGGTGCGGGCGTGCTGGTCACCGAGGGCTGCCGTGGTGAAGGCGGCTATCTGCTGAACAAACATGGCGAACGCTTCATGGAGCGTTATGCGCCGAACGCCAAAGATCTGGCGGGCCGCGACGTGGTTGCGCGCTCAATGATGATTGAAATCCGTGAAGGTCGCGGCTGTGATGGCCCGTGGGGTCCACATCTCAAACTGAAACTGGATCATCTGGGTAAAGAGGTGCTTGAGTCACGTCTGCCTGGCATCCTTGAGCTGTCACGCACCTTTGCGCACGCCGATCCGATTAAAGAGCCGATTCCGGTCATTCCGACCTGCCACTACATGATGGGCGGTATTCCGACCAAAGTGACCGGCCAGGCCCTGCGCGTCAATGAGCAGGGCGAAGATGTAGTGATTCCAGGCCTGTTCGCCGTCGGTGAAATCGCCTGCGTATCGGTGCATGGTGCCAACCGTCTGGGCGGTAACTCACTGCTCGACCTGGTGGTCTTTGGCCGTGCAGCGGGTCTGCATCTGCTGGCGAGTATTCAGGAGCAGGGCGACCTGCGTGATGCCACAGAAGATGAGATCGCCGGGGCGATGGCGCGTTTCAACCGCTGGGAAAATAACACCACGGGTGAAGATCCGGTTGAGATTCGTAAAGCGCTGCAACGCTGCATGCAGAATAACTTCTCGGTATTCCGTGAAGGCGAAGCGATGGCACAGGGTCTGGAAGAGCTGAAAGAGATTCGCCAGCGCCTGAAGTCAGCGCGTCTGGATGACCGCTCACCGGATTTCAACACCCAGCGTATTGAGTGCCTGGAGCTGGATAACCTGATGGAGACGGCCTTTGCCACGGCGGTAGCGGCTAACTATCGCACCGAAAGCCGCGGTGCGCACAGTCGCTTCGACTTCCCGGATCGTGATGATGAAAACTGGCTGTGCCACAGTCTTTATGTCCCGGAAACCGAAAGCATGACGCGCCGTGAGGTGAACATGCAGCCGAAACTGCGCGCGGCCTTCCCGCCGAAAGTGCGTACCTACTAATTTCGGAGACGATCATGAGACTCGAGTTTTCAATTTATCGCTACAATCCGGACGTCGATGACAAACCGCGCATGCAGGATTACACCCTGGAAGCGGAAGATGGTCGCGACATGATGCTGCTGGACGCACTGATTCGCCTGAAAGAGAAAGATCCGACCCTGGCGTTTCGTCGCTCCTGTCGTGAAGGCGTCTGCGGTTCCGATGGCCTGAACATGAACGGTAAAAACGGACTGGCCTGCATTACGCCCGTCTCGGCGCTGGGCAACGGCAAACAGAAAATTGTTATCCGTCCGCTGCCAGGTTTACCGGTGGTGCGTGACCTGGTTGTAGACATGAGCCAGTTTTATGCACAGTATGAGAAAATTAAGCCTTTCCTGTTGAATAATGGGGAAAATCCGCCAGCTCGTGAACATCTGCAGTCGCCGGATGAGCGTGAACACCTGGATGGCCTGTACGAATGTATACTCTGTGCCTGCTGCTCAACCTCATGCCCATCATTCTGGTGGAATCCTGAGAAGTTCATCGGTCCTGCTGGCCTGCTGGCCGCGTACCGCTTCCTGATTGACAGCCGCGACACCGAAACCGAGGCGCGTCTCGACAATCTGAATGATGCTTTCAGCGTATTCCGCTGCCATAGCATCATGAACTGTGTGAGCGTATGTCCGAAAGGGCTGAACCCGACGCGCGCCATCGGCCATATCAAGTCGATGCTGCTGCAGCGCGGCGCATAAGCAGTTTCTGCCGGGAACCTCAGGTTCCCGGTGTTTTACGGAAGCCTCTGTAAGCGCGGTGATTACCACGTTTACAAAGGTTCCCTTACGGGCCACGCGCGCTGCGCAAAGTGCTCGTATCGCTGAACTCACTACGGCAAACCGCGAAAGCGGCAACAAATGAAACCTCAAAAAAGCATAGCAATGCTTAAGGGATCACAATGCAGAACAGCGCGATGAAGCCCTGGCTGGACTCTTCCTGGCTGGCCGGCGCGAATCAGTCTTACATAGAGCAGCTCTATGAGGATTTCCTGACCGATCCTGACTCTGTCGATGCAGTGTGGCGCTCGATGTTCCAGCAGTTACCGGGCACCGGAATGAAACCTGAGCAGTTTCACTCCACCACACGTGAGTACTTCCGTCGCCTGGCGAAAGACGCATCTCGTTACACCTCATCTGTCTCCGATCCTGAAACCAACTCCAAGCAAGTAAAAGTGCTGCAGCTGATTAACGCGTTTCGTTTCCGCGGTCATCAGCACGCCAATCTTGACCCGCTTGGTCTGTGGAAACAGGACCGGGTAGCCGATCTCGATCCCGCTTTTCACGATCTGACCGAGGCCGATTTTCAGGAAAGCTTTAACGTCGGCTCTTTTGCCATTGGCAAAGAGACCATGAAGCTGGCCGAACTGTTCGAGGCGCTGACTCAGACTTACTGCGGCTCGATCGGTGCAGAATATATGCACATCAACAACACTGATGAGAAACGCTGGATTCAGCAGCGTCTTGAGTCAGTCGCGGGCCGTGCAGCCTTCAGCAATGAAGAGAAAAAAGGTTTCCTGAAAGAGCTGACCGCGGCCGAAGGGCTGGAAAAATATCTCGGAGCGAAATTCCCGGGTGCCAAACGCTTCTCGCTGGAAGGCGGCGATGCACTGGTTCCGATGCTGCGCGAAATGATCCGTCATGCCGGTAAGAGCGGAACCCGTGAAGTCGTACTGGGTATGGCGCACCGTGGCCGTCTCAACGTGCTGATCAACGTGCTGGGTAAAAAGCCACAGGATCTGTTCGACGAGTTCGCCGGTAAGCACAAAGAGCATCTGGGCACCGGTGACGTGAAGTACCACATGGGCTTCTCGTCTGACGTGGAAACCGAAGGCGGCCTGGTTCACCTGGCGCTGGCGTTTAACCCGTCGCATCTGGAGATCGTCAGCCCGGTGGTCATGGGTTCAGTGCGTGCCCGTCTGGATCGTCTGGATGAGCCAGCCAGCAATAAAGTCTTACCGATCACCATTCATGGTGATGCGGCCGTGATTGGCCAGGGCGTGGTTCAGGAAACTCTGAATATGTCACAGGCGCGCGGTTATGAAGTGGGCGGTACCGTTCGCATCGTCATCAACAACCAGGTTGGCTTCACCACCTCCAACCCGAAAGATGCGCGTTCGACCCCTTACTGCACCGATATCGGCAAAATGGTGCTGGCACCGATTTTCCACGTCAATGCTGACGATCCGGAAGCGGTCGCGTTTGTGACCCGCCTGGCGCTCGACTATCGCAACACCTTTAAGCGTGATGTGTTTATCGATCTGGTCTGCTATCGCCGTCATGGTCACAACGAGGCGGATGAGCCAAGTGCGACCCAGCCGCTGATGTACCAGAAAATCAAAAAACACCCGACGCCGCGTAAAATCTATGCCGACCGTCTGGAAGGTGAAGCCATTGCCACGCAGGAAGATGCGACCGAAATGGTCAATCTCTACCGTGACGCGCTGGATGCGGGTGAGTGCGTGGTGCCGGAATGGCGTCCAATGAGCCTGCACTCCTTTACCTGGTCACCTTACCTGAATCATGAGTGGGATGAACCTTACCCGGCTCAGGTCGACATGAAACGTCTGAAGGAGCTGGCGCTGCGTA
>Ga0070668_100003750_pt1 | contig 11211 bp, 10 predicted proteins | sample KBSS43metaG_FD_64661 | JGI IMG/M metagenome (GOLD analysis project Ga0070668, IMG submission 64661) | Switchgrass rhizosphere microbial communities from Kellogg Biological Station, Michigan, USA - KBS S4-3 metaG | ecosystem: Host-associated > Plants > Roots > Rhizosphere > Soil ... | reverse complement strand
TCCATCCTCGATGACCGGAACTGCCGCATGGACAGCGTCGTGCGCACCATCCAGCCGACGCTCGACTCGATCAAGACCGCCTCGCGCGTCCAGATCGACCGGCTCCTGACGCCGGACCAGCACGCACGCGTCGAGGTTCGCCGCAAGGATGAAGCGGCCCGCCACGCCGCCGACCGGCAGCGCCTGACCTCTCTCTGCCAGAAGTAAATGTCTTCCCTCCTCTCCCGCGGCGCCCTGGCGTCGCTACTCGTTCCTGCCCTCCTCGGGGCCCAGTCCGTAGACTCCCTCGGCGCGCGCGCCATCTCGCTCAAGGATGCCGTCTCGCGCGCCCAGACGAACGCCCTCGGCGCCGTCCAGGCACGCGGGCAGGTTCGCACCGCGGAATCCAGCGTCCGCGCCGCACGCTCCGCGCTCTTCCCGTCGCTCAGCCTGACGATGGGTCAGGTCAACCAGTCGGGTGACCGCTTCGACTCGCAGGGTCGCCTCGTCCCGTACCTCGCGCCGCAGCCGTGGAGCTACTCCACCGGCATCAGCTCGACGGTGAACCTGTTCGACGGCGGTCGCCGCCTGAACGAGGTGCGCCGCTCGCGCGCTGACGTGGGCGCTGCCGAGGCGAACGAGGTCACGCAGCAGTTCAACGTCGCGCTCCAGGTCAAGACGCAGTACTACGGCATCCTCGCTGCACGCGAATCCGAGGCGGCGGCACGCGCCCAGTTCGACCAGGCGCAGGAGCAGCTCAAGGCCTCCATCGCGCGTACGCGCGCCGGCGTCGCCACGCTCTCCGATTCGCTCCGCTCCGTCGTCGCCGTCGGCAACGCGCAGCTCGCGCTCCTCACCGCGCGCAACAACCTGCGCGTCGCGAGTGCCGCGCTCACGCGGCTCGTCGGATCCGAGACGCCGGTGACGGCGCTCCCCTCCGATACGCTCGATCTGGCCCTCGCGCCGATCGACAGCGCCTCGCTCGCGGGGATGATCGAGCAGGGCCCCACGGTTCGTCAGGCGGAGGCGCAGCTCGCCTCGGCCCAGACCTCGGTGCGCAGCGCGAGAACGCCCTACCTGCCGACGGTCGATCTCACCTACAGCCGCTCGGGCAACGGCTTCGACAAGTATTACGGCATCGGCAGCCAGTCGCTCGCGTACACGAACAACTTCGCGGTCCGTCTCGCGTATCCGCTGTTCAACAACTACCAGCGCGAAGACGCTCTCAATCGCGCGCGCGTGAATGCCGACGTCGCCGATGCGTCGCTTCGCGATTCGCGACTGGCGGCACAGCAGGCCTTCGTGCAGCAGCTCGGCGCGCTGCGCACCGCGCAGCAGCGTATCGCACTCCAGCAGGTGTCGGTCGCTGCCGCGCAGGAAGACGTCCGCGTGCAGCAGCAGCGGTACACGCTCGGCGCATCCACCCTTCTCGACCTCCTCACGTCACAGAGCACGCTCGACGCCGCGCGCTCCGCGCTCATCCAGGCACGGCAGGACTTCCGTGTCGCCCGCGCACAGCTCGAAGCACTCGTCGGCCGCGAGCTCCAGTGATCTCCTCTTCTTTCCGGCATCCCGTGCGCAAGCTCCCCACCACTCTCGCCGCCCTGCTCCTCGTCGCTGCTGCCTGCTCGGGCAAGAAGGACAAGGAGCTGGCCATCTCGACGCAGCCTGTTCAGCGACGCGACATCGTCATCGATGCCCAGGCCACCGGCGTGGTCGAGCCGATCAACATCGTCGAGGTGAAGTCCAAAGCCTCCGGAATGATCACGAAGATGCCCGTCGAGACGGGCACCCTCGTGAAGCCCGGCGATCTGCTCGTCCAGATCGAGACGCGTGACGTGCAGAACCAGTACGACCAGGCCGCCGCGGCGCTCGCTGCGTCGAGGTCGCGCCTCGAGGTCGCCGACGCCGCAAAGCGCCGTGCCGACGAGCTGTTCAAGGGACGCATCATCACCGCGGCCGAGCACGAGACCGCGCAGCTCGACTACGCCAACGCGCAGTCGGCGCTCGTCGCCGCGCGCACCAACCTCGATCTGAACAAGCAGCGCCTCGAGGACGCGACCGTCACCGCGCCGGTCGCCGGCACCATCATCGACAAGACGGTGTCGCTCGGCACGGTGATCACGTCGGCCACCGGCGCTTTCGGCGGCGGCACGACCCTGCTCAAGATGGCCGACCTCGGCCAGGTGCGGATCCGCGCCCTGTTCAACGAGACGGACATCGGCCAGGTGAAGCCCGGCCAGACCGCGACCGTCACGGTGGATGCGTATCCCGATCGTCGCTTCACCGGCGTGGTGGAGAAGATCGAGCCGCAGGCCGTCGTCCAGCAGAACGTCACGATGTTCCCCGTGCTCGTCACCCTTCAGAACCTCGAGGGGCTGCTCAAGCCGGGTATGAACGGTGAGACCAGCGTGCTGGTCGACCAGCGCAGCAACGTGCTCGCCGTGCCGAACGACGCGGTGCGCAACACGCGCGAGGCGGCTGCCACGGCGCCGATGCTCGGCCTCGATGCCGACTCGGTCCGCTCCGCGATCCAGACGCAGATGGCGTCGCTCGGCGGTGGACGCGGCGGCCGCGGTCAGGGCGGCGAGCCCGCAGGCGCTCCGCTCACGCAGGCCTCGCGCGGCGACGTCGCGCTCGGTCCGCAGCAGGCCGGCGCTCCCGCCGCTCAGGGTCGCGCGCAGGCAGCGGGTCCCGGCGGCCAGGGCTTCGGTGGCGGTCAGGGCGTCGGTGGCCAGGGCGGATTCCAGCTCCCCGACGTCACCGACAAGGAGTGCGACGCCGTCACGGCGGCGATGAAGAAGAAGCCGGCCGAGCAGGCGAAGCTCGATTCGCTCCGCCAGAAGATGATGAGCGGTGAGATCGACCGCGACGCGATGCGCGCCGAGACGCAGAAGATCTACGCCGCGATGGGCGTCGATTCTCGCGTTGCCATGGCGTGCCGGCGCCGTGCCTTCCAGGGCGGCGGCGGAAACGGCGGAATGGGCGGTGGCTTCCAGACGGCTGGCGCGGGGCGCCGCCGGCCGGCCCTCGTCTTCGTGAAGAACGGCACGAAGTTCGAGCCGCGCGTCGTGCTCACGGGCGCCAGCAACTTCGACTACACCGAGATCATCAGCGGCGTGAAGGAAGGAGAGCAGGTCGCCATGCTCGCCGCGGCGGCGCTCCAGGCCCAGCGTCAGCAGTTCAATGATCGCATCCGTCAGAACACCGGCGTGCCTGGCATGCAGCAGGGCGGTGGCGCCGGCGGACAGGGCGGCGGTCGTCCAGGTGGCGGCGGTGGCGGCGGCGGTGCCCGCGCCGGCGGCGGCGGTCGCTGATCCCGATCCGAGCCCTTTTCCGAGACCTCCATGCTCATCGGTGAGATCATTCGCGTCGCGCTCGGCGCGCTGCGCGCCAACAAGCTCCGGTCGCTGCTCACGATGCTCGGCATCGTCATCGGCGTCGCGGCGGTCATCGCCGTCGTGGCGCTCGGCACCGGCGCGCAGACCGCGGTGAAGGACCGCATCAGCTCACTCGGCACCACGCTGCTCACCGTCATGCCCGGTCAGCAGCGCGGCATGGGCATCACCTTCGATCAGTCCATGAAGCTCACGATGGACGACGCGAAGGCGCTCGATGACCAGAGCCGTGCGCCGTCGCTCACCGCCGTGCAGCCCGAGATGAACTCGCGGCTCCAGGTGCAGTATCAGTCGCTCAACACCAACACCTCCATCGTCGGCACGACGGCGAACTATCTCGAGGTGCGGAAGTACGAGCTCGCCGCGGGACGCATGTTCTCGCGCGCCGAAGATGAGGGACGCCAGCGCGTCGCCGTGCTCGGGCCGACCGTGATCGAGGCGCTCGGCATCAACTCACCCGAGGCGATCATCGGAGAGCCGGTCCGCATCCGCGGGATCCAGTTCACCGTCGTCGGCGTGCTCAAGTCCAAGGGTCAGGCGACGCCGTTCGGGAATCCCGATGATCAGGTGCTCGTGCCGATCACGACGGGCCGCTTCCGCCTGTTCGGCAGCGACCGGCTCCGCTCGGTCAGCGTGCTCGCCGCGTCGGAGGACAAGATCCCCGACGCCATGGCCGATATCCAGCGCGTGCTGCGCCGCGAGCACCGCCTGACGCAGAGCAAGCCGGACGACTTCATGATCCGCAGTCAGGCCGACTTCCTCAACACCCTCGGCGAGACGACGCAGGTCTTCACCTACCTGCTCAGCGGCATCGCCGCCGTGTCGCTGCTCGTCGGCGGCATCGGCATCATGAACATCATGCTCGTGTCGGTGACGGAGCGGACCCGCGAGATCGGCATTCGCAAGGCGCTCGGCGCGACGAAGGCGAACATCCTGTTGCAGTTCCTCATCGAAGCGGTCGTGCTCTGCCTGCTCGGTGGCCTCATCGGCGCCCTCGTCGGCAGCGGAGGCGCGACCGCGATGAGCGCCTTCTTCCAGTGGAACACGATCATCTCCCCGCTCGCGATCGTCGCCGCGTTCGTGTTCTCGGCAGTGGTCGGCGTCCTCTTCGGCGTCTGGCCCGCGCGGCGAGCCGCCAGCCTCGACCCCATCGTCGCCCTCCGCTACGAGTAACCCCCAACGGGGTCAGAGTCAGTGGGGTCAGAGTCAGTGGGGTCAGAGTCAACCGACTCTGACCCCATTCTCGTTCCGGTGCAGGTCCCTAGTTCAAGGGGTCAGACTCCTTGCTGCCCGAACTCACAGCCTCATCGCGCTAATCCGAGCACCGGGTAAGGCGAGCACCCGGACTCCCGCCCCGCGGGCCACATCCATCGCCGCTACGACGTCGCCGTAGCGTACGTGGCCGTCGCCCTTCACGAACAGGACCTTCTCCGGACGCCTGTCGTAGATCTCGTGAATGCGCGTCGCGAGCGCGTCGTGCGCGACGGCTGACTGGTTGATGGAGTAGGCGCCGTTCACCGCGATCTCGAGGACGATCGATCCCTCTCCACCCGTCGGGGTCGTTGCGCGCGGATCGGGGACCTGGACGTCGATCGACTTTCGCGTGCTCGGGATCGCGGCCATGAAGATGATCAGCAGCACGAGCAGGACGTCGATCATCGGTGTGACGTTGATCTCGTTCGTGAGCGCGGGCGCGGAGCGCGCGGCGCGATCGGTCGAGGTGATCGCGCCCATCAGCGCACCAGTGTGAAATCGAACGGCAGCGCCACCATCGTCCGTACCTTGTGACCCCCCGCTTCGCCGGCCGTGAAGCGGAATCGCGGCAGGACGGCGCGCACCGCGTCGGCCAGCTGTGCATCGGTCGCGTCCACGACCGTGAGCTCGTTCATCTCTGCTCGACCGAGCGTGTCGACGACGAACTGGACGACGATGCGGCCGTTCTGGCCGCGTGCGCGGAGCGCCTCCGGAAAGCGAGGGTTCTCGGAGCGCAGGACACGCGGCGGCTTGTCGACGAGCCGCACGTCCATTGCGTCAGTCGGTGACCCGACGGGCCCCGTCGGCCCAACCGCGGGCCCGGGCGGAAGCGCAGGACCGGTCCTGATGTTGTCCGTCACGATCGGAGTGACGTTGGGATCGACTGGTTCGATCTTGTTCGGCACGACGTCGATCCTGGGGATCGGTGGGCTCTGATCGGGAAGAGTTGGTGCCGGATCGTGTGTGGCTGGCCGCTCGCGGGGCTGGGGTTCGACTGGCGTTGCGACCTCGAAGGGCCTGATGCGCTCCTCGGGAACCTCGTGAATGATGGGGTGAGGCGGCTGGATGGTGAGGAGGACTGCGCCGGTGATGATTGCGCCGTGTACCAGCGCGCTCGTGAGCGTGCCACCGACACGACGTGTGTGCTGCGCCTTCGATTCCAGCAGGACGTTGAGCATGGTGCCTCTCCCGTGTTGGTCGTGAAGACGACTTCGCGGGCGACGATACCACTCGACTCTTAGCCCTTCGTGACGAGCGCATTAGCGTTGGTGAACCACGGCATGAAGAGTCGCTCAACGGCGTGTGAAGGAATCCTGAGCGGCGCATGACGAAACGATGAACGGGGCGGGCGCCGCCTGGCGCCCGCCCCGTTTGCACGTTGAGCTGTCGGAATGATCAGGTGTCGGGATCGAGGTCCTCTTGGGCCTCGCCAATCTTCCGCTGAGCCTTCCCCTCTAGCTCGCGAGCCTTCCCCCTGAGCTGCTCGCTCCGGTCGTCGGTCGCGTCGCCGACAGCGTTGCGAAGCTTGCCACCGGCCTCCTTGGCCGCACCCTTGACCTGGTTCTCGAGGCCTTTCCGTTCGAGGTCGTCTGCCATGGTCTGGTTTCCTCGTTGAAGTGGGGGAGGGCGTTTCTGGGAATATGGGTAAGGGCAAGCGATATGCCGGATTTTACGGATGGCTCATCGTAGCGGACTGATGGCTCACCCCACGCGCCCCTTTCCAAAGATACATCTTAGATATATCTTCGCCCTACACGATATATCGCTGCTCCGCAGCGGAGGATTCCATGTTCGGCTTTTGCCACGACCGACCCTGGCCCGGACACGTCCCGCCAGGCGCACGCGCCAAATGGGGATGGGACGCCAACTTCATGAGCGGCGTCTTCGGCGCCGAGGGACGCGGCCGCGGGCGATGGCGCTCCGGACGCATGTTCGAGCAGGGCGACCTGCGCTACGTCGTCCTCCGCCTCCTCGAGGAGAAGCCCCGCCACGGCTACGAGATCATCAAGGCGCTCGAGGAGCGCTTCGGCGGGGCATACGCCCCCAGCCCAGGCGCGGTCTATCCAACCCTCCAGCTCCTCGAGGACCTCGGTTACGCCCGCGTCGTCCCCGGCGATGAGGGGAAGAAGGTCTACGAGATCACCGACGCCGGTCGCGCCCACCTCGTCGAGAACCAGGAGACCGTCGACTCGATCTTCGACCGAATCAGCAAGCTGGTCGGCCACTTCCTCGATGAGCCGATGAGCGAGATCCATGTCGCATTCCGCGACGTCGGTCGCGCGACCTATCGGCTCGCGAGCGAGGCGGTCGGAAAGCCCGAGGTCCTGAAGCAGGTCAGCGAGATCCTCAAGCGCGCTGCCAAGGAGATCCAGGACATTCCCCGCTAGGCACGCCGGGACGGCGCCTGAACGACGTCATCCCGAGCGACCCCAGCAGGCCTGTGCGACCGCGCGCTGACGCGACGGGTGACACACGGTATGTTTGAGGAGGGCCGGAAAGATCTCTTTCCGGCCCTTCCGTACGTCCACCCACCGCATGTCGGCTCATTCGTTAACCGTAACCGAGCTCGATCACGAGGCGCAGCACCCCGCCCCGACGGGCCGACGCCTCGGCGTACTGACCCTCACCGCGCTCGGCGTCGTCTACGGCGACATCGGAACGAGCCCGCTGTACGCACTGCGTGAATGCTTCAGGGAGGAGTACGGCATCGCGCCGAGCCCCGCGAACGTCGTGGGCGTCCTCTCGCTGATCACGTGGTCGCTCATCCTCGTCGTCAGCGTCAAGTACATCGTCTTCATCCTGCGCGCCGACAATCGGGGCGAGGGGGGCATTCTGGCCCTCCTCGCCCTGCTGCTTCAGCACCGCCAGCGCGTCGAGGACCGCAAGCGGCGGCTGATGCTCATCTCGCTCGGCCTCTTCGGCGCCGCCCTGCTCTACGGCGACGGCGTCATCACGCCGGCCATCTCCGTGCTCAGCGCCGTGGAAGGGTTGCAGGTGAGCACGCCGGCGCTCAGCCACTTCGTCGTGCCGATCACGGTGGTCATCCTCTTCGCGCTGTTCTCTCTCCAGCGCTTTGGGACGACGCGCGTGGGCACGGCCTTCGGCCCGCTCATGCTCGCGTGGTTCGTCACGATCGCCTGGCTCGGCGTGCGGGAAGTCGCGCAGAATCCGGAGGTGCTCGCGGCCCTCAATCCATGGCACGGCGTGACGTTCTTCCAGGCGCATGGCATCGCCGGCTTTCTCACCCTCGGCGCCGTGGTTCTGTGCGTCACCGGCGGTGAGGCGCTTTACGCCGACATGGGACACTTCGGCAAGCGGCCCATCCGCATCGCGTGGTTCGCTGTCGTGCTGCCTGCGCTCCTCCTGAACTACTTCGGCCAGGGCGCGCTACTGCTCGGCAACGCGGCGGCAGCGAGCAATCCGTTCTATCTGCTGGCTCCGCCGGCGTTCCAGCTGCCACTCCTCGTCATCGCCACCGCCGCCGCCGTCGTCGCGTCGCAGGCACTCATCTCGGGGGCGTTCTCCCTCACGCAGCAGAGCGTCCAGCTCGGGTACTCGCCGCGCATGCAGATCGTCCACACCTCCAAGCACGAGGCGGGGCAGATCTTCATTCCGGAAGTCAACAAGGCGCTGATGGTCGGCTGCCTGGTGCTCGTCGTCGCCTTCCGGAACTCGAGCGCCTTGAGTGCCGCGTACGGCATCGCCGTCACCGGCACCATGGCCATCACCTCGCTCCTCTTCGCCGTCGTCGCGCGCTCGCGCTGGGGCTGGTCGCGCTTGCACGTCTATGGCATCGTCGGCGGCTTCCTCATCATCGACCTGTCCTTCCTTCTCGCGAACGTCATCAAGATCGAGCACGGCGGCTGGGTGCCGATCCTGATGGCGATCGGGGTCTACGTGCTCATGAGCACGTGGAAGCGCGGCCGCATGCAGCTCGGAGCGATCCAGGATGCCGGTGCACTGCCACTCGACCTCTTCCTCGGGGGCATCGAGCGCAACCCGCCCGTACGCGTCAAGGGAACGGCCGTGTTCATGACGTCCAGCAAGGAGGGCGTGCCGGTCGTGCTCCTCCACCATCTCAAGCACAACAAGGTACTCCATGAGACGGTGATCCTTCTCAGCGTCACGACGCGCGGCATCCCGGAGGTCCCGCCGGAACGCAGTGTCACGATCGAGAAACTTGGCCACGGATTCGTGCGGATCGTGGCGACGTTCGGCTTCATGCAGTCGCCGAACATCCCCGAAGTGCTCGCCCGCGCCGCCGCGCAGGGGATTCGCGTCCCGCCGATGGAGACGTCGTATTACCTCGGCCGAGAACGACTCGTCCTCACGGGACACGCCAGGATGCACCGGTGGCGGAAGAAGTTGTTCGCGCTCATGTCGCGCAACGCGCGTTCTGCCACCGAGTTCTTCCAGATCCCGTCCAATCGCGTCGTGGAGCTCGGCGCGCAGATCGAGTTCTGAACGCAGGCTCAGCGAGCTTCGCCATGCCCATCACCCGATGGTTCCTGCCGTGCGCGCTTCTCCCGCTCGCGTTGCTCGCGTGCGGGGGTGACGACGGCCTTCCCGCGGCGCGCGGCCCCGGGCTCACGAACGCAGAGCTCGACGTTCCGCAGCAGGCCGCGATCAACGCGGCGGCCCTCAACGCGTCGTTCAACCCGGACCCGAACCTCTCGCTCCTCATCGATCCGGTGTATCTGCCGCGGGCGGCCGGACGGCAGGGCGGCGCGTCGGTCGCTCCGGCGCTCATTGCCCGCATGAAGCAGCAGGGGGTCGTCCGCGGCACCTGCCAGACGCCCCGCGATGCGGCGAAGTCGGTGCCGCTGTGCCCCGCGCCGATCTCGGGTTACGTCGTTCGCTTCTCCGAGATCCTCGGGTTGGGCACGGGCGCCGACTCCGTTCAGGTCTACCTCGCGGCGACCCGCTATCGGCACACGCCGAAGGAGCCGGCGGAGCTGCTCTCGTTCGAGCGCGCCTATCGCATCGCGAAGGTTCGCGGAGAGTGGCGCGTGATGAGCGAGGCGCGGATCCCGAAGCGCGACTAGCTGCATCGCTCGGTGGGTGGGCACGCACCGCTAGATTGCGGCCATGCCCTTGATCGCCTCCGCCATCCTGTTCGACCTCGACGGCGTTCTCGCCGACTCGACCCCCAGCGTCAACCGAGCCTGGAGCGCGTGGGCTCGACGCGTCGGCCTCGAGCCCGACTGGCTCCTCCCGCGCGTCCACGGCCGGCGCGCCATCGATACCATCCGCTCCGTCCGCCCCGAGCTGGACGCCGAGTCCGAGCTCGCGACGCTGGTGGCCGACGAGACGACCGATAACGCGGACGTCGTCGAGATTCCCGGCGCGCGGGAGCTGGTGAGCGCGCTTCCCGCCGACCGCTGGGCGATCGTCACCTCGGGGCTGCTCGCGGTAGCGACGGCGCGTTTGGTCGCCGCCGGCGTTCCACTCCCGCGCATCATGATCACGGCCGAATCGATCAGCCGCGGGAAGCCGGACCCGGAGTCCTACCTTAAAGGAGCAGCGGAGCTGGGCTTCCCCCCCGCCGACTGCCTCGTCGTGGAAGACGCGCCCGCCGGCGCTGCGGCGGCACGTGCCGCGGGCATGCGGCTGCTCGGCCTCACGACGACCCACCAGCCAGAGGACCTCGCGCCCGCGGATCTCGTCGTCCCCGACCTCACCCACGTCACGGTCCGGACACTCGGCGACAAGCTGGAGGTCTCGCCTCGGTAACCGAGCCCGAGAAATCCTTGACATGGCCCCCCTCAGGTCATACTCTGAGTGAGCGAGCCACCTCGCAGATTCGTCCGCGAGCGATCCGCCACGACCGACCAAAAATGCGCTCTTCCCTAGTATCGATTATCGCCGCCATCCCGACGACCTTGCCGAATCGCAAGGCCGCCATTTCGCGCGAGGAATCGAGGGGTTAGGAGCTAGCGGGTACCGAATGGTGCAACGGCCCCTCCTGACCAGCGGTTAGGAGGGGCTTCTTCGTAAGTGAGCCGCGCACACGTGGGGAGCGCCTGGACATGGACGACGGACTGACGGAGCAGCAGGGCCTGTACGATGCGAAGCGGGACGAGCGCGACGCGTGCGGCGTTGGTTTCGTCGCCCACGTCCGCGGCACGCCGTCGCACCAGATCGTACGCCAGGGTCTCCAGCTGCTCGAGAATCTCGCCCACCGCGGCGCGGTTGGCTGCGATCCGTGCTCCGGAGACGGCGCCGGCATCGTCGTCCAGCTGCCGCACGAGTTCTTCCGCCGCGAGTGCGCCCAGCTGGGCATGGAGCTGCCCCGCCCTGGCGGATACGCGGTCGGCATGCTCTTCCTCCCGACCGACGCCGGCGAGCGTCGTGCCTGCGAGCTCCTGCTCGAGAGCATCGTGGAGGAGGAAGGCCAGCACGTCATCGGCTGGCGCGACGTCCCTGCCGACCTTGCCGCGATCGGGCCCGTGGCGCGCGCCGCCGCTCCCGTCTTCCGGCAGGTGTTCATCGCCCGCGGCAAGAACACCGAGAAGAAGGCCTTCGAGCGGAAGCTGTACGTCATCCGTCGCCAGGCAGAGAACGCGATCGGCACGCGCGG
>Ga0070668_100003748_pt1 | contig 11216 bp, 11 predicted proteins | sample KBSS43metaG_FD_64661 | JGI IMG/M metagenome (GOLD analysis project Ga0070668, IMG submission 64661) | Switchgrass rhizosphere microbial communities from Kellogg Biological Station, Michigan, USA - KBS S4-3 metaG | ecosystem: Host-associated > Plants > Roots > Rhizosphere > Soil ... | reverse complement strand
CTCGAGCGGAGTGGTTGGCAGGGCACCGCCCACCTGGAGCATCATGCGTTCTCCTTTTTGAACCAGTCGATCAACTGGGGCAGGCCATTCTCGAAGGTGAACTCCGGTTTCCAGCCGAGCAGGGCACCCGCCTTCCGTACATCGAGCGCGCTCCGCAGCAACTCGCCGGGGCGCGTCGGGGCGAACTCCAGCACCGGCTTCACGCCCATGACGCGACCCACGGTGTCGGCCAGCTCGAGTACGGTGGTTTCCCGCGATGTGGCGATGTTGAAGGCCCGGGATTCATGCACACCGGCGGGCGGGAGCGGACCCGTGCCGGCCAGGAGGTTGGCCCGCGCCACGTCCCGCACGAACACGTAGTCGCGGGTCTGCGTGCCGTCGCCGAAAATCGTGAGCGGCCGCTCCTCCAGCAGCCGGGACACGAAGATCGACACCACTCCGGCCTCTGACTTGGGATCCTGCCGCGGGCCGAACACGTTGGAATAGCGCATCGAGACGGCATCGAATCCGTTGAGCGCTCCGAGCATGCGGGCGTAATGCTCGCCTGCCAGCTTGCTGGCGCCGTACGGTGAGATGGGGCAATTCGGTGCGGTTTCCGGTGTCGGGATCTCGAGTGGGTCGCCGTAGACGGTGCCACCGCTGGAGGCGAACACCACGCGCTCGACACCACCCGCACCGGCGCCCTCGAGCAGGTTGACGAAGCCGACGACGTTGATCGACGCATCGAACGCCGGCTGCTCCACCGACACGCGCACGTCGATCTGGGCCGCGTGATGGATCAGCACCGTGAAGCGCCCGTCCACGAGCAGCTTGCGGGCTTCGGGCGACCGGATGTCGGCCTGTACCAGCTTCACGCCCGCAGGAACGTTCTTCGCGTGCCCTCGGGAGAGGTCGTCCAGCACCACCACTTCCCACCCCGCGCCGAGGTACGCCTCGGCGATGTGGGACCCGATAAAGCCCGCCCCGCCGGTGACCAGCACCCGTCCGCTCATCTGGGAACGTTCTCCGCGTTGAAGTGCTCCCGTTCCGCATCCCGGACAGGGCGTAAAGCGTGATCGCCCCGCAATATAGACGGGGGAACCGTGAGCGGGAGCGCGCTTGGGTGACTGGAGTCACAACACACGAGCGGCGCCCCCGAAGGGACGCCGCTCAGGTCGCGCCAGGGCTGCCGCCGGGAGGCGTTACTGCGGCAGCTTGGCCACCTGCACCACCGGGGTGCCCACCGTGAATGTGGCGTACTTGACGTTGGTGACGAGCGCCGTCGCACTGTGCTCGCGCACGTTCACGATCTGGACCGTGGCCATGTTCTCGCTGGTCAGCACCGTGCCGGCGGTCGAGATACCACCCGACGCGCGGCGCACTTCCCAGATGTCGCCCAGCGCCACACCATCCGCCGTGCCCTTGTCGATGTAGAAGTAGCTCTGCGGGAGCTTCATGTACGGCCGTCGCGGCCATCCGAGGATCTTGCCGGTGATACCATCGGTGATCGGCACGGCACGGGCCTTGGAGCCGGCCGGGAACTTCTCGAGCGGCAGCAGCCACTGGCCCGGGTAGATGCTCCAGTAGATCTGCGTGACGGTGAGGATCGGCCGGCCTTCGTCAATGCGCTTGATGACGCCGACGCCCGACGGCCACACCATGAAGCCGTAGTCGTTTACCGGCCAGCCCTTTTCCACGATCATCAGCGTGTCGCCGATCTGGTAGGATGCGCCCTTCGGCGCCGACACGGCGAGGTCGGTGTACAGCTTGGCCACGCCGAAGTTCGAGAGCGAGGCGATCATCGGTGATGCCGTGCGGCCGACGATGCGGCCGAAGGGCAGGTCCTGGCCCTCCGTGAGGAAGCCGCCCGAGTAGAACTCATCACGCCGGATCGCACGGTAGTTCTTTTCCGAGTACGCCCTCACCGTGGCCTTCGCCGCCTGGGACATCTCGCCCATCTGCGGGAAGAGCGGTGCGTCCGGATCGTAGTCCTCGGACGTTTCCTCGATGGTTTCCTTGAAGTTCGGGTCCTCGACTGCGTCGACCTTGGCACCAGGTGCGGCGGGCTCGGCCTGGGCCACGGCGGCGGGCGGCGGCGTGTCCTCGGCCGGAACCGACTTCACCCCTTCGCCTGCCGCCAGGCGCAGCACCTCGCCGGGGTAGATCCAGTGCGGATCTTCCACGACGTCGGTGTTCAGGCGATAGATCTCGGGCCACAGGAGCGGGTCACCGAGATACGACTGTGCGAGCGACCAGAGCGTATCGCCGGGTCGCACGGAATGCGTCTGCGGCGTGTCCGGAGCCTGCGCGAGCGCGGCACCGGGCAACGCGAACAGCATCCCGAGGGCGACGTGCCAGCGGTAGCGGGATACGCGGTCAGTCCGCGACGCAACAGGATCGAGGTGCGGCATCGGATCTCTCCCAACGGCGTTCGAGAACGGAAATGATCGTGTTATCGGGGCTCGGAGGCGCAATTGGCCTCAAGTCTCCGCCAACGGAAAAGCAAGATCAGCGCCACGGATTGCAGCCGGCAACGCCCGCCACAACACGTTGATAATCAATAACTTGTCCCCTTGCACCAGCGCCGGCAGCACCCTGATGGGTACGGCCGGCGCAGAGTCATGCATGGTGTCTGGGCGTCCTGCCTCAGAATGGGAGGTCGTCGTCGGCGCTGTCGAGCGCATCCGGGAAGTCGTCGAACGACTCTTCCTTCCCCTTGGCACCGCCGGCCGAGGCACCCGCCGCCGCCTTGGCAGGCGTGAAGCTCTCTGCACCCTGGCCGCCGCGCCCGCCAAGGAGGATCAGTTCGTTGCCCCGGATTTCGGTGGTGTACCGCGTCTGGCCTTCCTTGTCCTGCCAGGAGCGATACTCGATGCTGCCCTCGACGTAGATCTTCTCGCCCTTGCGGCAGTACTTCTCGGCGATGTCGGCCAGCTTGGAATAGTTCGAGTTCCAGAAGATGACCCGATGCCACTCCGTCTTCTCCTGCATCTGGCCGTCCTGGCCCTTCCACTGGCGACTGGTCGCAACCGACAGCGTGGCGACGCGGCCGCCGTTCTGGGTGCTGCGAACCTCGGGGTCTGCCCCGAGGTTGCCGATCAGGGTGACCTTGTTGAGACTGCGGCTCACGGGTGCCTCCACGGTACAAGAGTTCGAGCAACACGGTGGACGTCACCCATGGTATCGACTGGGTCCGTCCTCGAATTCATCAATTGGCCGCCGGGGCCACCGAACCTACGCCAGCCCGGTAAATCCCAGCCGCAACACCAGCGCGTCCTCGCGCGGGTTCCGGTAGTAGTCGGATCGCACGCCCACCGGCCGGAACCCCGACGCGCGATACAGCTCGATCGCCGGGGAGTTGGAGGCACGCACCTCGAGAAAAACCTCCTCGGCCCCCCGCTCACCCAGCGTCTTCAGTCCCTCGCGCAACAGCGTAGTCGCGATCCCGCTGCGTCGCTGCCCCGGGTCGACCGCGAGGTTCAGGACCTCGCCCGACCCCGCCACATCCCTGCCGATAAGATAGCCCACGATTCTCCCGCCGTCGTCGGCCACCAGCCCGAAGGTCCACGGCGTCTCCAGTGCCTCGCGAAAAGAGCTCTCGGCCCAGGGGTCGCCGAAGCAGGCGCGCTCGAGCGCCACCAGCGCCGGTGCGTCAGCCGACACCGCCCGGCGGATGCGGTAGGGCGCGCCCGTGACGGGCTTCCCAGAGTGCTTGGGCTTCTGCGGGACGGCCATAGTCCGGTTCCCATGCAAGCGGATCATCGATGAGACGCGCGCCGCCCGGACGGCCGACGAGGTCGAGCATCAGCCGCGCATCGACATGATGCGCGAGGTCAAGATACGGTGCCCACTCCGCCAACTGCGCCGCGGTCGAATCGGGCAGCTCGCCCACGACGGCATCGGGACGCGGCAGCGCGGCCCTGAGGCCCGCCGGCGTGCGCGCCTCGGGTGGAAGAATCGTCTCAATACCACCGGGCAGCCAGAGCCAGGCGCCGGCGTAGCATTGTCCCCGCAACGCATCGGACACGCCGACGGTGATGCGGCCGGGTCCGGCTTCCGACATGGCGCGCGTGAGCAGGGATGGCACGGTCCAGAATTCCGCGCCGTTCGCCACGACGAGGGCCTTCCCGACCGCCGCACCGACCCGCAGTCCCGTAAAGCTCCCGGGGCCATCTGCAACGACGACGGACAGGATGGCCTCACGCCGCATCCCGGCCTGCGCAAGCAACCGGTCGATCGCCGGCAGCAGTGCCGCTGCGTGCTGGCGCGCGCCGTCCACTTCCTCCCGGATCGCGCTCGTGGAAGAGGCCCCCAGCGCCACCGACAGCCGGCTGGTCGCTGTATCGATCGCAAGGCGCATCAGCCGACCTCGACGCCACGCACGCCGGGATCATCCAGGTGCGACAGCCGCACGCGCAGTGTGGCCGCCGGTGCCCATCCTGCGGCTCGTTCCGGCCACTCAATGAGCAGTGCGTCCCCGTCGGCAGCAAGGCCTTCCCAGTCCAGGTCGGCGGACTCCTCGGGTCGCTGCAGCCGGAAGCAATCGAGATGGAATACGGGGCCCCGCCGCCCGGCATAGCGATGCACCAGCGCGTAAGTCGGGCTCGACGCCGCTTCCTCGACGCCGAGCCCGCGCGCGATGGCCCGGACCATCGTGGTCTTGCCCGCCCCGAGATCGCCCTGCAGGTGCACGACCGAACCTGGCGCGAGGGCCCGGCCGATCCGTTCCCCTTCCGCGGCGAGCTCCGCCTCGGTGAACACGCGCATCAGCGCCGTCCGCGCCGCTGCCGGACCGCCGTCCCGCCTCCGCCGCGGCGCACGTTCGGGGCACCCATGGCGCGGAGCTCGTTGAGCTGGTCACGCAGGAGCGCCGCCTCCTCGAACTCGAGATTCGCCGACGCCTCCCGCATGCGGCGCTCGAGCTGCTCCATGAACCGCTCGCGCTGCTTCGGGTCGTGCGGGTCGATGTAGGTCTCGGTACGACCCGGTTCGGGCTTGACCCGCTCGGTGCGCGCGTCCGCGACATGGGTGGACAGGCGTACTTCCTCGAGCGACTTCACGATCGACTGAGGCGTGATGTTGTGCTCGATGTTGTAGGCGCGCTGGATCGCGCGGCGCCGGTCCATCTCGGCAAGTGCGCGCTGCATCGACCCGGTGATGCGGTCGGCATACAGGATGCCAAGCCCATGCACATTGCGCGCGGCCCGCCCGATCGTCTGCACCAGCGAACGGTCGGAACGCAGGAACCCCTCCTGGTCAGCGTCGAGGATGGCCACCAGCGAGACTTCCGGCAGGTCGAGGCCCTCCCGCAGCAGGTTGATCCCGACGAGCACGTCGAAATCGCCCAGGCGGAGGCCGCGCAGGATCTCCATGCGCTCGATGGCGTCGATATCCGAGTGGAGGTATCGCACCCGCACGCCGGCCTGCTGCAGGTAGTCCGTGAGGTCCTCCGACATGCGCTTGGTGAGCGTCGTGACCAGCACACGCTCCTGCGCCCGCACGCGCGCGCGGATTTCATGGAGGAGGTCGTCCACCTGGCCCTTCACCGGGCGGATCTCCACCTCGGGGTCGATGAGGCCGGTCGGCCGGATGATCTGCTCCACGATGACGCCACCCGAGAGCTTCAGTTCCGGCTCGCCCGGGGTGGCCGATACGTTGATCATCTGCGGCACCAGCCCCATGAACTCCTCGAACTGCAGGGGGCGGTTATCGAGCGCGGACGGCAGGCGGAACCCGTACTCGACGAGGGTCGTCTTCCGCGCGCGATCGCCATTGAACATCCCGCCGATCTGCGGCAGCGACACGTGCGACTCGTCCACCACCACGAGGTAGTCCGCGGGGAAGTAGTCGATCAGGCACGCCGGGCGCTCGCCCGGGAGCCGGCCGGTGAGGTGCCGCGAGTAGTTCTCGATGCCGGCACAGGTGCCCACCTCGAGCAGCATTTCGATGTCGAAGCCCGTGCGTGACTCCAGTCGTTGCGCCTCGAGCAGCTTGCCGGCGCTCTTCAGCTCATGCAGGCGTTCGGCGAGTTCGATCCGGATCGCCTTCACGGCACGCTCGACCGTGGCACGCTGGGTGACGAAGTGCTTCGCCGGGTAGATGGCGCACTGGTCGAGCACGGCAATGGTGTTGCCGGTGAGCGGCTCGATGCGGCTGATGCGCTCCACCGTGTCGCCCCACAACTCGATGCGGTATGCCTGCTCCATGTAGGCCGGGTGAATCTCGATGGAATCCCCGCGCACCCGGAAGGTGCCCTGCTCGAACGCGGCGTCGTTGCGACCATACTGGATCCGCACCAGCTCGGCGAGGATGGCATCGCGGCCGCGGTTCTCGCCCGTCTTCACGGTGACCATGAGCCGGCGGTACTCCACCGGGTCGCCAAGACCATAGATGGCGCTCACCGTCGCGACGATGACCACGTCCTCCCGCTCCATGAGGCTCGACGTGGCCCGGAGCCGCAGCGATTCGATGTCCTGGTTGATCGACGCGTCCTTCTCGATGTACACGTCGGTAGCCGGGACGTAGGCCTCGGGCTGGTAGTAGTCGTAGTAGGAAACGAAGTACTCGACCGCATTCGCCGGCAGGAACTGCCGCAGCTCGCCGTACAGCTGGGCCGCCAGCGTCTTGTTGTGGGACAGCACCAGCGTCGGCTTGCCGTAGTTGGCCAGCATGTGCGCGAGCGTCAGCGTCTTGCCCGAACCTGTAACGCCAAGGAGGGTCTGGTACTTGTCCCCGCGCACGAGCCCCGCCGTGAGTTCGGCGATGGCCTTCGGCTGGTCTCCTGCGGGCACGAATGGGGCAACGACTTGAAAGGGCGTGCGAGGCATGGGCGGGAAGATAATCAGATTCGGCCTTTGTTCGGTAGTCGTCAGGCTCCCATCTTGAGGAGGCGAGACCAGAGGGGCGGCGGGACCGGCACCACCGAGAGGCGGCCCTGACGCACCAGGGCCAGGTCGGCAAACGCCGGATCCGCCTTGATCGCCTTCAGGGGGACCGGTGTCTTCAGGGGGTTCCCTGCCTCGAGGTCCACCACCACCAGCTTCGAGTCGTCCTGCTTCGGGTCCGGGTAGGCCGCCTTCACGACCCTTGCATGACCCACCACCGCCTTCTCGTCCCCGGTATGGTAGATCAGGACCTCGTCGCCCACCGCCATCTCGCGCAGGTGCCTGAGGGCGACCGGATTCGCAACGCCGTCCCAGACAGCGCGTCCCGTCTTCTGCAGGTCGGCGAATGAGTAGGTGGATGGCTCGGTCTTGAGGATCCAGTGGGCCATGCGCTAGCCCGTCGACTTCGAGGCGCTTGACTGGCCCTCTTCGTGACGATCGACCTGCTGGACGCCCTTCACCCGCCGCATCGCCTTCATGACTTTCTCGAGGTGCGGCAGGTTGTCCACCTCGATGAAGACGTTCCCGAACACCGCACCGTCCCGGGTATTGATGTCGGCGGCCTTGATGTTCGTTCCGGACGCGCTGACCGCCTGCATCAGGTCGGCGTACAGGCCGCGGCGATCGTTGCCGTTGACGTCGAGGCGCACCACGAACGATTCGCCCGTGGTCTCGTGCCAGTCGATCTCCACCCGCCGGTCGTCGGCCGAGAGCGTCAGGAGGTTGGGACAGTCGGAGCGGTGAATCGAGATGCCCCGCCCCTGGGTGACGTACCCGACCACCTTGTCGCCCGGCACCGGCTGGCAGCACTGGGCGTAACGCACCATGAGCCCATCGACGCCCTGGATCTTGATGCCGCGCCCGAGGCGGATGCGGTCGATGACCCGCCCGAACACCGTGGGCTTCGGTTCCTGCAGTTCCTCGAGTGGCGCGTCGGGAAAGAGGGCTCGCACGACCTGCCCGATGGCGACGTCGCCCCGGCCGATCGCGATGGTAAGCCCCCGCGCGTCGGCGAGAGACAGGGACGCGGCGGCGCGCTCCATGCGCGCGGCGTCCGCTCCCGACAACCGCCGCTTCTTCAGTTCCCGGTCGAGGATCTCCTGCCCCAGCTGCAGGCTGACCGTCTCCTCCTCATGCTTGATCCACTGCTTGATCTTGTGCCGCGCACGCGCCGTACGCACGTGGTTGAGCCAGTCACGGCTCGGCTTGGCTGAGGGTCCGGTGAGGATCTCGACCGTGTCGCCGTTCTTGAGCTCACGGTGCAGTGGCGCGATCCGGCCGTTGATCTTCGCGCCCTGGCACTTCTCGCCCACCTTGGTGTGCACGTGATAGGCGAAGTCGATTGGCGTGGCGCCCTTCGGCAGCTGCTTCACGTCGCCCTGCGGCGTGAACACGAAGATCTCGTCCTGGTACAGGTCGACCTTGAGGAATTCGAGGAACTCCTCCGGACTGTGGGTGTCCTGCTGCAGCTCGAGCAGCTGGCGGAACCAGCCGAGGTGCTCGGCGACCTCATCGGTGCTGCCGTCGGTCTTGTAGATCCAGTGCGCCGCGATGCCGTACTCGGCGGTGCGGTGCATTTCCTGGGTGCGGATCTGCACCTCGAACAGCTGCCCGCCAGGGCCGAAGATGGTGGTGTGGAGCGACTGGTAGCCGTTCGACTTGGGGCTCGCGATGTAGTCCTTGATGCGCTCCTGCAGCGGCGTCCAGTTGTGGTGGATGATGCCGAGCGCGTGGTAGCACTCCGGCACCGTCTTCACGATGACGCGCAGCGCCATGAGGTCGTAGATCTCGTCGAAGCCCTTGTTGCGGCGCTTCATCTTCTGGAAGATCGACCACAGGTGCTTCGGGCGTCCGGTGATATCGAAGCTGTCGATGGCGGCCCGGCGCAGCTCATACTCGAGCGGTGTGCGGAGCTTGATGATCATCTGCTCGCGCGCCGCCTTCTTCGACGACACCTGCACCACCAGTGACCGGAAGTCCTCGGGCTCCAGGAACTTGAACGCCAGGTCCTCCAGCTCCGCCTTGATGCGCGCCATGCCGAATCGGTGCGCGAGCGGGGCGTAGATCTCGCGGGTCTCGGTCGCGATGCGCTGCCGCTTCTCCGCGTTGAGCGGCTCCAGCGTGCGCATGTTGTGCAGCCGGTCGCACAGCTTGATGATGATGACCCGCGCATCCTTTGCGATCGACAGCAGCAGCTTCCGGTAGTTCTCGACCTGTTCCTCGGCCGACGAGCGAAAGGTGAGGTGCGAGATCTTAGTGAGGCCGTCGACGATACTGGCGATCTCGGCACCGAACTCGCGGGCGATGTCCTCCACCCGCACGTCGGAATCCTCCACCACGTCGTGCAGCAGCGCCGCGGCGATGGAGGTGGTGTCGAGGAGCTGCTCGGCAAGGATCTGCGCCACGGCGATGCTGTGGGAAATGAAGTCCTCGCCCGACATCCGCTTCTGGCCCCGGTGCGCGGCCGCGCTGAAGCGGAGCGCCCGGTCGAGCAGCTCGAGGTCGAGCCGTTCGCGGTGCGGCTCCAGCAATCGCCTGAGCTCAGGCGATGCTTCGGCGAGGTCGGGTCGGGTTACAGTCATCGCTACGGGGCTCCGGGGTGCACGATCCCAGCATGTAGGATGCTGCAAGGGGGTGGCCGGGGCAAGCGTCGGCCTAGAGGAGTCCTCCCTGTGAGAAGGACACCCAGCGGTCGCCGGCCAGGATCACATGATCATAGACCGGCAGGTCCAGCAGCTGACCCGCCGCCACCAGCTGTCGCGTTACCGCGCGATCCTCGGCGGAGGGGGTCGGGTCACCGCTCGGGTGGTTGTGGACCACGATGATCCCGGCCGCCGCTTCGGCGATGGCGGGCCGGAAAACCTCGCGGGGATGCACCAGGGAACTGTTGAGGATGCCGCGCGTCACCAGCACTTCGCGGATCACCTGCGACTGCGTGTCGAGGGCCAGGAGATGGAACTCCTCCACGCTCAGGTCCCTGAGGCGTGGGGCGAAGATGCGCACCACATCCTCCGGCTCACGAATGCGCAGGACGGGCGGCCGTTCTTCCTGCGTGAGCCGGAGTCCAAGCTCGAAGGCCGCGAGCAGCCGGGCGGCCTTGGTGGGACCGATGCCACCGTGCCGCTGCCACTCGGACGCGGGACGGGCAGCCAGACGGCGCAGCGACCCTGCGGTGCTGGCAAGCAAGTGGTGCGAGGTGGTGAGCACGTCGCCCAGGCGCGTCCCGGTGCCCAGGACGATGGCGAGCAGCTCGGGCGTGGCGAGCGCGGACGCGCCGAGTGCCCACAGGCGCTCACGGGGACGATCGGTGATGCGGAGGGATTCGAGCACGGCCGGCATGGGACACGTTAGCCTGCTGACCTGGCATCGCCGTACCCGGATGGTGCCGACCGGCGCAAACGACCCGCTGGTGTACCTTAGGGACGATTGCGACGCCCACCGTTCGCACCCAACCGACTGGAATCTCCATGTCGAAGCGAAACATCATCATTGGCCTGATCGTGCTCTGGTTGGCCACCGCGTATTTCGCGCTGCCCCTCGTCTGGAGGCGAAAGGAGAGAGTATCGGCCGCCGCGGCCCCGACCACCGGCGAGAAACTGCCGCGGCACTCGGAAACGGCGAACGGCATTCCCGGCGACCCGATCAACCTCGTCTTCGTCGGGACCAGGGAGCAAGTGGTGGGGGCAATGCTCGCGGCCGGATGGCACCCAGCAGATCCCATCACGCTCAAGAGCAGCCTGGAGATCGCCGCCGGGACGGTCTTTCACCGCTCCTATGATGACGCGCCGGTCAGTCCGCTCATGCTGTGGGGCAAGAAGCAGGATCTCACCTTCGAGTTTCCATTCGGTGAGGACCCGAGCGAGCGGCATCACATCCGCTTCTGGCTCGCACCGGAAACCGACAGCGAGGGGCGTCCGCTGTGGGCGGCCGGTGCGACGTTCGATCGCTCGGTCGGCTTGAGCCACACCACGGGACAGATCACGCACCACATCGCCCCAGGTGTTGATGCAGAGCGTGACAACGTCCTGGAGGACCTGCGAAAGGCGGGAGCCACGTCGGATATTTCATGGATCGACGGCTTCCAGCACGAACGGACCGGGAAGAATGGCGGCGGGGATCCCTACTTCACGGACGGAAGGCTGGTCATTGTCGTGGTAGGGGCACCGGCAACGGCGAGCGCCGCAGCCAGCACACAATAGTCTCCGGAGTTAACCGACCTTACCATCGGGGCCGCCCGCGCGCCGGTCGTCGCGGTCAGCCAGGTCCCGCTCACGCAAAAACTGATGGGTGCTGCCGTTCGATGATTTAGACGGCGCTTGTATCCCGGCCGGGGGGGCACCCCCGGCGTCGTTC
>Ga0070668_100003747_pt1 | contig 11216 bp, 9 predicted proteins | sample KBSS43metaG_FD_64661 | JGI IMG/M metagenome (GOLD analysis project Ga0070668, IMG submission 64661) | Switchgrass rhizosphere microbial communities from Kellogg Biological Station, Michigan, USA - KBS S4-3 metaG | ecosystem: Host-associated > Plants > Roots > Rhizosphere > Soil ... | reverse complement strand
ACGATGCTCGTGCCGTCGCAGATCGTCGCGATCCTCGATGCGCCATCCTTCGATCCGTCCCGGCTCACGTCGCTGCAGATGATCCTTTCGCTCGGCGCACCGCTCCACAACGAGCAAAAGGACCGGCTCAATCGATTGCTGCCCGACCGCTTCCACGAGCTGTACGGGCTGACCGAAGGCTTCGTCACGATCCTCGATCGCGACGACGCACGTCGCAAGGCGGGAAGCGTAGGCGTGCCGCCGCCGTTCTACGAGATGCGCATTGTCGGAGAGGACGGCCGCGAGCTTCCTGCGCGCGAGGTCGGCGAGATCGTGGGTCGCGGCCCGATCACCATGCCCGGCTACTACCACCGCGACGACTTGACCGCGCAGACCCTGGCAGGCGGATGGCTGCACACCGGCGACCTCGGATACGTCGACGAGGAAGGCTACCTCTACCTCGTCGACCGCAAGAAGGACATGATCGACAGCGGCGGCGTCAAGGTCTATCCGAGGGACATAGAGGAGATCGCCGCGCATCATCCCGCCGTGCGCGAGGTTGCGGTGTTCGGCATCCCGCACGACAAGTGGGGCGAGACACCGGTGTGCGCGGTCCTGTTGCGGGAAGCGATCGATGCCGATGCGCTGCGCGACTGGATCAACGCGCGCGTTGCCGCGAAGTACCAGCGCGTCGAGCGCGTCATCGTCATGCAGGTTTTTCCGCGCAACGCGGCGGGCAAGACGCTCAAGCGTGAGATGCGCGATCCGTTCTGGAAGGGGCGCGACCGGACGATCTGATCGCGTCACGCCGGCGCGCACATGCTGGCGAGATCGGGACCATTGCCTTCCACAAGCCAGCCGGCATTGACCATGTTGTCCCGCACGTCGGAGTCGATCGTGTAGCATGGTTGGAGTCGGCGCGTTGCGACCACAGGCGATACAACGGCACCATCCCTGCAGCGCAGCGTCCTGCCGCATCCGGGACGGCGATGAAGAACGCCTCGGCAGTCTCGGGGACGAGGTGGGGGAACTTCGCGCGCGTCTCCGCGCATTCGGCTAGGGACGCCGAGAAGAAATGCGAATCGCCGAATCCGGGCGGGATGTAGAACCGGCAGACCGCAGACGTTCCCGGCACCTGTGCGGGATACGCGCGGAAGAACTCGCCTGTTCGTTGCCATCCCGGCATGGCGCCCGAGTCGAGCGCATCTATCTCCGCCTGCTGTGTCGTCATGAAGAAATGATTCGACGCGGCGTGGTGGAATTCGATCACGTTGACCTGGCCTGCCGGCGGCGGTGGAGGCGGCTTCAGTGGGACGAGCAGCAACGCGCGGCAATGGATCTTGTTCTTGCATCCGTTCGCAAGCATCAGCCCTGAGTCGTTGATCGCCACTGCGTAAAACGACCAGAACGCGTAAGGGTTGACGAGCGCATCAAATGGCGCGAGGCGCCCATTCCTGTACTCGTGCGAAGGGCCGACGGCATCTCCGTTGGCGTTGATCGACGAAAGGTAGCTCGCGCTGGCGGGATCGGGGTCTAGGTCGCGCATCACGCCATTCTCATAGAAGAAAGCGTGTCGTGAGACGTTGCCGGTTGTCAGGCTGTCGCCGACGACCTGGCCTCGCTCATTGATCGCGTGGGCAGCTGCGAGACGGCCGCCCAGATTCCCCAGGTCGGCGATCATGCCGTTGGACCACATCGCGGGACGCAGCTGCGCATCGCCTGGCGTGGTGGCCGCGCCGACGATCTGGCCGAGATCATTGATTCCGTAGGCTATGCTGACCACGCCGCCAAGCGTGGGCAATGCGGCGAATGCCCCGCTCTTCAGGACGAATCCCTTCTCTCCACCGCCGACTCGGAAACCGACCTGGCCTACGACGGTCTCATCCTGGTTGATTGCGTAGGGGACCAACGAGCTCACGTCAAAGTCGCGGACATCGAGTCCTTGCCAGACACCGTTGCGCCAGAACGAAAGATGTTGCAATCGACCGTCTTCGCTATAGACCATGCCCACGACGGTGCCCATATCGTTGATCGCGTAGGCCTCTCCACGCGCCCCTTCGGGCATGCCGAGCAGTCGCATGCCCTGCGCCCCGAAGACGAACGGGTACAACCGCTTGTCCTCGCTCAAGATGGTTCCGACCACCTCGCCGCGATTGTTCATGCCCGCGCCGCTGCTTCTCACTCCGCCGACCCCCCCGAGGTCCACGATAGAGTAGGTGACCGCGTCGAGATCTGCCGTCAACATCCCGGCCACGACCAAGGCAAGTCCGCGTACGAATCCGTTCACGCGCCACCGATCGCATTGATCTCCAGCGCCGCGCGCAATCCCGACTCGATCGCGCCCTGGATCCACGCGTGACAGAGCGACGCGTGTTCCCCCGCGAAATGGAGACGCCCCTCCGGCGCGATGATGTGCTGGTACAGGAGCGATTGCTGGCTCGGCTCGAACAGCGCGAAGGCGCCGCCGGCGAACGGGTCGTCGTGCCACATCTTCGACGCTCCGACCTCGAACTCCTCCTTGATCTGCGGATGGATCATCGCGACGTTCTCGAGCGCCTGCGCGATGCGCTCGTCGGGCGACAGCGATCCCCAGCGCTGCGCGTCTTCCGACCACGTGTAACTCGCGAGCAGCACGCCGCGCCCCGTCTCGCGCCCCGCTTCCGGATAGTAGATGTTGCGGATCGCGAGGTCGGTCACGCTGCCGCCGCCGAAGATGCCTTCGTCCTCTTCCCAGAAGCGGCGGCGACACTGGAACAGGATCTTCGCCGACGCGTCGTAATGCAGCTGGCGGATCGCGCGGCGCTTGGGCAGCGATAACGGCTTCAACATTTCGACGTGGCGCAGCACGGTAAACGGGACAGTGACGATCGCGTAGTCCGCATGAACGCGCATGCGGCCGGCCGCGGTCGTGTAATGAACGCAGACGTCATGCGGCGACTGGTCGACCGCGACCATGCGCGCGCCGAAACGAATCCGGCTGCCAAGCTGAGGCAGGAATCCGCGCGGCAGGTAATCCATGCCGCCGTCGATGTGGACCATGTTCGTGTAGAAACGGCCCGTCTCCTCGCGCAGGAGCTCGAGGAACGACGTGTTCATGAGCGATTCCTGGTTCATCACGAGCCCGAACAGCTCGATCGCGGCCTCCGACCAGCCAAGCTCTTCGAGGAACTCGCGAATCGAATAGCCGTCGTACTTGCGCACGATCGCGGTCCAGGCGCCTTCGCCTCCCGCAAGCTCCTTGACGAACGGATCGAGCGCGCGTTCCCACATCGCGGCGCACGTGACGCCACGCTCGCGCTCTTCGAGGTGCGCGCCGATGAGGTGCGGCTTTGCATCCACCTCGCGGAAGCGGTGCTTGCGGCCGAAGAGATGGCACCAGCCTTCGGGATTGCTCATCGTGAAGTCGTGCGTGGCGAGCGCGAACTTCTCCACGAAGGCGAGCGTGAGCTTGTGCGAGCGGGGAATGCGCATCGCGCCCGCTTCCGCATACAAGCCGTGCGTGAAAGGATCGCGCATCGTATAGATGCGCCCGCCGACGCGCTGCTTAGCTTCGAGGACGATCGGATCGTGGCCGGCGCGCAAGAGCTCCGACGCGGCCGTGAGCCCCGCCATGCCCGCGCCGACCACGATCACGCGCTTGCGCGGGCCTGGAACGAGCGGCAATCCCTCGTCGATGATGCGCAGGTAGTCCTGTTCGATCACGAGGTCGCGTCGGTCATTCCAAGGTATGCCCGCCGGATGTGCGGCTGCTGACGAAGCGCTTCGGGCGTGTCGCACGCCACGATCGTTCCTTCCTCGAGCACATAGGCCCTCGACGCGAGCCCGAGCGCCAGCGCGACATTCTGCTCCACCAAAAGCACGGCGACACCGTCGCCATGAATGCGCTCGATCATGGCGAACATCGACTGCACGATGAGCGGCGACAGCCCGAGCGACGGCTCGTCGAGGAGCAGGAGCTGGGGCTGCGCCATCAGCGCGCGCGCGAGCGCCACCATTTGCTGCTGGCCGCCGGAAAGCGCGCCGGCGGGCGCATCGAGCTTCTCCGTCAGCGCAGGAAAAAGCGCACACACGCGATCGAGCGACGCGCCGCGTGCTGCCCGCGCCTTCGGGATGTAGCTCCCCAGCATCAGGTTCTCGCGAACGCTCATGCCGGTGAAGAGGCGCCGGCCCTCGGGCACGATGGCGATGCCTTCGGCGCAGAACCGATGCGGCGCAAGGCGCGTGAGGTCGCGGCCGGCAAGCGACATCGTTCCCGACGCGACCGGATGCAGCCCTGCGATCGCGTTGATGAGCGTCGATTTGCCCGCGCCGTTCGGGCCGACGACGCACACGAGTTCGCCGGCGGCAACGTCGATGGACACACCTCGCAGCGCGGTCGCGGCGCCGTATTTCACCTCGACGTTGCGTACCTCAAGCATGCGCGGTCCCCAGGAACGCGGTCACGACGTCGGGGTTCGAGAGCACCGTCGTTGCGGCCCCTTCGGCGAGCACGACGCCGTGGTCGAGAACGACGAGGCGGTCGGACAACGCGAGCACGGCACGCATCACGTGCTCGACGAAGACGATGGTGGCGCCCTGCTCTCGGATCGCGCGGATGAGCTCGACGGCGCCGTTGATCTCGCCCGGCGTGAGGCCCGAGAGCACTTCGTCGAGGAGCAGGAGGCGTGGGCGCGAGGCGAGCGCGCGCGCGAGCTCGAGGAATTTGCGCTGGTGCAGATTGAGATCGGTAGGGAGCGCGTGGGCGTATGGGGCGAGGCCCGTGAACTCGAGCCAGCGATGCGCGTCGCGGCGCGCCTCGCGGGCGTCGAGCGCTGCCGCGCCGAACATCGCGGGCAACGCAACATTGGCGAGCACGGACAGGTGCGCGAAAGGCCGCGGAATCTGATACGTCCGCGCGATGCCGGCGCGCGCGATGCGATGCGCGTCCCAATCCGCGATGTCCTGGCCGGCGAAGCGGATCGATCCGCCGTTGGCACGGTAATGGCCGCTGACGACGTTGATGAACGTGGATTTGCCCGAGCCGTTCGGTCCGAGAAGCGCGAGGATTTCGCCTTCGCGCACCGTCAGGCTCACGCCGTCGAGTGCCTGCACACCCCGGAACGACTTCCGCACATCCCTCGCAACCAGCATGTCGTGTCCGATGTCGCGTGTCGCGCGCGTCGCGCGAGGCGGCTCGACCGCGCCGAGCATCGGTTCGACTCGCCCGCGTGTGCGCGCGACGAGAAAGCCGAGCACGCCTTCCGGCATGAACAGGATCACGACGATCAGCACGCCGCCGAACACCGCCTTGCCGACCAACGCGTGATCGCCGGTCGTGAAGGCGTAAAGCAATGCCGTGATGACCGTGGCGCCGACGGCAGGGCCAGCCCAATGACGCGTGCCGCCGAGGACGCTCATCAGCACGACGGAGAGCGGAACGGTGATGGAGAACGTCTCGCCAACCGTGACGTACGACACGAACAACGCGTGGATGCCGCCGGCCGCGCCCGCGAGCGCGCACGAGATCGCGAAGGCGCCGAGCTTGTAGCGAAACGTCGGGACGCCCATCACTTCCGCCGCGTCCTCGTCGTCGTGAATGGCGAAGAGACCGGTGCCGAGCTTCGCGCGCGCGATGAGGTAAGCCAGGAGCACGGTCGCCACCGCAAGCGACAACGCAATCAGGTAGAACGTGCCCGGCACCGACGGCCCGAGCTTCGGCACCGCTACGCTTGCAAGCGACATCCCGGGTCCACCGTCGATCGGCGTGTTGAGGACGATGGTCCCGACGACGAACGTGAACGCGAGCGTTGCAAGCGCGAAGAGCTCGCCGCGCACGCGCTTCACGCGAAAGATGACCGCGCCAAGCACGACGCCCATCGCTGCGGCGATCAAGGCGGCAACCGGCAGCGTCGCAAGGAATGGCCAGTCGAGGCGCGTACCCAGCGCGGCGGTCGTGTACATGCCCGCGCCGAAGAAAGCGCCGTGCCCGAAGGAGAAATAGCCCGAATAGCCGGAGAGGATGTTCCACGACGTGGCGAGCACGATCCAGTGGAACACGAGGTAGAGGAAAGACTCGTAGAAGAGCGGCAGCCGCAGCCATGGAAGCAGCGCGAGCGCGCCGCCGGCGAGAAGAATCGCCGCGACCGTTCGCTTCATGCTACCTCGATGAACCCGGCTTCAGCAGCAACACCAGGATCAGCAGTGAGAACGATACGAGCGGCGCCCATGCGGGCGAAATTACCGCCATCGTGACGGACTCGCTCACGCCGATGACGAAGCCGGCGACGAGCGGCCCGATCGCACCGCCCAGCCCTCCCAGCATGACCGTCGCGAACACGACGCCGATCCACGCGTAGATCTGCGACGGTGCGAGCGTGTACGAAAGCGCGATGCATACGCCGGCGATGCCTGCGAACGCGGCGCAGAGACCCGCGAGCCCGAGCGCGAGCGCCTTCTGGTTCATGCCGAACGCGGCGGCGATCGGTCCATCCTCGGCGGTCGCGCGCAACGCGCGCCCGAGGTCGGTGTGGCGAAGGACGGCATGAACCCCGAACGCGAGCGCAAGCGCAGCGACCAGCGTCATGAGCTCCGGCACGGGCACATACAAGGCGCCGATCTTGAACTTCGCGGCACCGTACGACGACTCGAGCTTGCGGAAGTCCGCGGTCCAGATGCCCTGGATGATCGCCTCGACGATCACGGTGAGGCCGAACGTCACCAGGAGCGAATTGAAGGGGCTGACGCGAAAGCGCGCGAAAACCCACTGGATCGCGACGCCGATCAACGCAAACAGCGGCACGATGATCACGAGAGTCGCAAGCGGGTCCATCACATGCGACAGCTGGTAGCACAAATACGCCGCGAGGAACGCGAGCGCGAAATGCGCGAGGCTGATCTGGCGCAGGAGGCCCCAGGAAAGGCTCAACCCGAGGCCCAGCAACCCGTACAGCGCGCCGATGAACAGTCCCGAGAGAATGGACTGCGCAAGCAGCGTGGAACTTGGCATCAGCGCGTCACGGCCCTTGCAGCGTCGCGCCCGGCGCGGCCACGGACTTCGGCCACACCACCACCCACTTGCCGTTCTGCACCTGCTTGACGCGCATGAGGTCGTCGCCGTAGTTGGAAGGACCGTCGAAGCGAAGCTTGCCCTGGATGGTGTCGACGCGGTTCTTCTTGAGCCAGTCGATCAGAACCTTGTCGTCGAGGCTCTTGGTCGCCGTCACCGCGGCCTCGAGCATCTGCCAGGCGGTCCACGACGCCGCGGCCTGCGTCTCGACGCTCGTGTACGGGAGCCCGGCCTTGGCCGCGCGCTCGTTGAACGCCTTCACGAACCCGGCGGCGCCGGGGTTGTTGATGAACGGCGCGTGCTCCTCGAACATCGTGGCGGCGAGCGCGTTCTTGGTGTCCGGCGAGGTCGCCATCGGTCCCGGGGCCGGATACATGTAGAAGTGGTACTTCGGCGTGTAATCGATCTTCTTCAGCGCGTCGAGCAGCTGGTTGCCCTCGAGTCCGATTGCGCCGACGTAGATGAAGTCGGGGTTTGCATCCTTGATGCGCGCGGCAATCGGGCCGTAGTCGCGGTTGCCGAACTCCCATTCCAGGAACAGCACCTCGGTCATGCCGCGTTTCTTCGCGACTTCACGCTCGCCGAGGGCCATGAAGTGGATCGAGGGGAACTTGCTCGTCACGACCGCGATCGTCTTCGGCGGATTCGGCTGCGCGGCCAGCGCGTCGTGCAGGGTGTTGTTGAAGGTGTTCGCCGGATCGGCGCCGAGCGACCACGCCGGGAAATGGCCCTCGTATTTGGCGAGGTTGGGGATGCCGAACGTATGATGGATCAACAACTTGTTGTAGCGCTGCGCCACGCCCATCGCGGACAGGATCGCGCCGGTCGCGTACGGCCCCATCAGAAGATCGACCTTGTCGACGGTGATGAGCTGCTCGTAGAGAGTGCGCGCGAGATCGGGCTTCGATTGGTCGTCTTTCACGATCCATTCGACGGGACGTCCGAGCAAGCCGCCGCGCTTGTTCAAGTCGGCCACGTAGATCTCGCCGACGAGCTGGTGGACGATGCCCGTCGAGGCGAGCGGTCCCGTCAAAGCCAGCGTGCTGCCGACCTTGATGGGTGTTCCCGACGGCTGCTGCGCGAACGCGGCGCCGGCAAAGCTTGCAACCACGATCGCGCCGATCATGGCGCGGCGAACGATGTTCATGCTTCCCCCTTGGCTTTCTGCAACGGTCACGCGCTACTGCGCACCGCAGTCTCGTGATTCTGGATGAAGTAGTCCGGGACCGGCGGTCCCCATACGTAAAACGAATCCTCGGGCGGATGATCGGCAGCAGGCCAATCGACGTCCGCGGGTATGTAATCGATGTCGGCGGAGTACTCGGCGAAGCTGCCCCACGGGTCGCGGATGTAGCGGAAGTAGTTCGATCCGATGACGTGCCGGCCAACGCCCCACCCTTCGTTGTAGCCCGCCGTGCCCATCTGCTCCATCCCGACGCCGACGGCGTCGATGGTCGGAACGTCCCAGGAAGAATGATGCAATCCGGGTCCGTCCGACTTCGCGAACGCGAGCATGTGGTGGTCGCTGCCGTGCGCGCCGTGCATGAACGCGATGATCTCACCCGAGTGATCCGAAAGGCGCAGGCCAAGCACGTCGCGGTAGAACGCCACCGAGCGCATGACATCCGACGTGAACATGAGGATGTGCGACAGGTGACGCGGGTGGGTGGGCGGGGCCTTCGAGCGCGCGGGCGCCGCCGCTTTGCCGTTCACGCGCTCGCCCGCAGGATCGCGCCTGCCATCGGGCGAGACCTTGTCGGCGCGCACGATCTCGACCGCGATGCCTTCGGGATCGGTGATCCACACGCCTTCGTCGTCGGCGAGCCGATGAGGCGCAGTCGAAGGCACGCGGAGCGAGCCCAGGCGCTTGACCAGCGCGTCGTAGTCTTCCGCGTATGCGCCGAGCGCGATGTACTCCAGCCGCTTGCCGCCCGCGCGCTGGTAAATCGATGCCCAGCGATGCGGATGCCCGAACGCGTAAAGGTCCAGGCGGCCGTCGACCTCGCGCACGTCGAGGCCGAACGCGCGGTAGAACTTCCCGGCGTCCGCGAGATCGGGAACGCTGAACACGAAACGCTGCAGCGAGTGGACGGCGAGCGCGTCCTTGCGACGCGGCGAGGGTGAAGCCATCGCATTTCCTCCTTCGAACTGCCAATGGTAGGGCGGAGCGCGCTCCGCCGCTAGTCCTCCAGCGTGAACCCGATCTTGATCGTCACCTGCCAGTGGGCGACCTTGCCGTCCTTGATATGCCCGCGCGTGTCGCAGACCTGGAACCACTGCATGTTGCGGACCGTCTTGCTCGCCTTCGCAATGGCGCCGGCGATCGCATCTTCGATGGACGTGGGCGACGAGCCCGTGAGCTCGAGCGCCTTGTAGACGTGGCTGGACATGGATATCTCCTGGTGAAGACGAAGCCGGGAGCCACGCTAGCACGGGTGCACTGCTGCTACAATCGCAGCCTCCGGGACCTTCGCAGATTCCCGGTCAGACGGCGCCTCGTCCAAATCTGCCTGCCGCCCGCCGGGCGAGGACGCGCCAATGGACCATCCCAACGTCAGTCGCCTGATCGCCGCGCGCGCGCTGCGCGCGTTCGGCGACGGCTTCGTCAGCCTTCTCCTTCCGCTGTACCTGATCGATCTCGGCTACGACACCGTCACGGTAGGGCTGATCGCTTCGGCGACGCTGCTGGGCTCCGGTGCGATGACGCTCACGGTCGGGCTCACCGCGCACCGTTACCACTATCGCACCCTGCTTCTCGCTGCGGCCACGGCGATGGCCGCGACGGGCCTCGGGTTCGCGGCCTTTACCGACTTGTGGCCGCTCCTCGTGATCGCCGTAGTGGGCACGCTCAATCCGTCGAGCGGCGACGTCAGCGTGTTCCTGCCGATGGAGCATGCCGTCCTCGCGCGCGTCGTCGACGATCGAAATCGCACCGCCGTGTTCGCGCGCTACGCGCTCGCGGGCACACTCGTCGCCGCCATCGGCTCGTTGGCCGCGGGTACACCGTCGGTCATCGGCGCCTGGACCGGATGGCCGCAGCGCGCTTGCCTGCAGTCGATGTTCATCGTTTACGCAATGCTCGGCGTGGCCATCGCGCTCGTCTACTACGGGCTCCCGCGCAGCTTCACGTCGACCGCCAAGCCTGTCGCGCCGCTCGGGCCATCGCGCCGCGCGGTATTCACGCTCGCGGCGCTGTTCAGCCTCGACAGTTTCGGCGGCGGCTTCGTCGTGCAATCGCTGGTCGCGTTGTGGCTGTACCAGCGCTACGGCCTGTCGCCTGCAATGGCCGGAACGCTGTTCTTCGCGACCGGCGTGATGAGCGCGCTGTCGTACCTTGTCGCGGTACGCATCGCCAAGCGCATCGGGCTCGTCAATACGATGGTGTTCACGCACCTGCCGGCGAACCTGTGCCTGATCGCGATTCCGTTCGCCAACGACCTGTTCATCGCGATTGCGCTCCTGTGCGTGCGCAGCCTGCTCTCGCAGATGGACGTGCCCACGCGCAGCTCGTACGTCATGGCAATCGTCACGCCCGAGGAGCGCCCGGCGGCGGCGAGCATCACCGCTGTCCCGCGCAGCCTTGCGTCGGCGGCGAGCCCATTCCTCGCGGGGTACCTCCTGTCGCTGTCGACCTTCGGCTGGCCGCTGGTCGCCGCCGGCGGGATCAAGATCGCCTACGATCTCCTGCTGCTCGCGATGTTCCGGCGCGTGCGCCCGCCGGAGGAAGGCGCTCCGTGATGCGTACCCGCCGCAACCCTTTCGGCCTCCTTCGCGCCGCCGCATGACAAATGTCAACGCGGCGGCCAGGCAGACTCGGACAATGGGACGGGGAAGACAACAAGATCGAGACCGCCCAAATTGGAAGGCGCCGCAGCGTATCCGGAACCCCGCCCCCCTCCGCCGCGATCGCGCCGGAGCGGGAGGAAGCGCTCGCGGTCACGGCCCTCGACGAGCTTCGTGCGCACTGCCCCAACTGCCCGGTGCGCTCGTTGTGCCTCCCCGTCGACCTGGACGAGGTCGCGCTGCGCAGGCTCGACGAGATCATCCATGTCCGGATGCGCATCCGCCGCAAGGGCAATCTCTATCGTCCCGGCGAACGCTTCAACGCGCTGTACGCGATACGGCTCGGGACGTTCAAGACCACGGTGCTGGCCGAGGATGGTTGCCAGCAGATGACCGGCTACCACATGGC
>Ga0070668_100003746_pt1 | contig 11219 bp, 1 predicted proteins | sample KBSS43metaG_FD_64661 | JGI IMG/M metagenome (GOLD analysis project Ga0070668, IMG submission 64661) | Switchgrass rhizosphere microbial communities from Kellogg Biological Station, Michigan, USA - KBS S4-3 metaG | ecosystem: Host-associated > Plants > Roots > Rhizosphere > Soil ... | reverse complement strand
TCACCTCCAGTCAGCTGGTCATTGCCGCCAAGACCCAGGATAACGTCATTACCAGGCGTCCCGGTCAGCGTGTCGCCCGCTGCCGTAGCACCAAGCACCGTTGCCGCGGTATCGGCAACGTCCTGCACCGCGATCGTAAGGGTCGTGCTCTTCGACAACCCGTCCTGATCGGTCGCCGTGATCGTCAGGACGATTGTCTGCTCGCCCTCGAAGTTCAAGCTCACACCGGGCTTCAGCTTCAGCGCCCCGCCGACGACCTCGAACCGGCTGTCGGAGACCGTGATCGAATGCACGTCACCAAGGTCCTGGTCGTACACCGTCAGGAGGCCCACCGTTGCGCCTAAAGCGTTCTCGGCCACCGTAGCGTTGCTGAGCGCAAGCGCGTCCGGGGCTTCGTTGACGTTATTAACGACCAATGTGATCGGGAAGTCGACCGAATTCCCGTCGTTATCGGTCACGTTGATCGTCAACGGCAGTAGACCGACATCGCTATCGTCCAGTCGAGCGCCCGGGGCGAGCTGCAAGGTACCGCCGACGATCACGAACCGTGGATCGGAAACAATGAAGGTGTGCGTATCGCCCGGATCGTCATTGACGGTGACAGTGGCGATCGTAGCGCCAGAAGCAATATTTTCGGCCACCATGAAGGTGTCGAGCGTGAGACCGATGGGCGGACCTGCCAGGTTTACGACAGGCGCGGTAGGTTGACCGAAGAACGTCTCCGCGGTGCCATGGTCATCTACATAAGACGCCACGACGCGCAGCATCTGGTTGCCCTGGGCGTTGCCCGGAACAAAGGTTGTCTCCACCGCTCCGGGAATGTCGGTCCAGTTGAGGCCGTCGACCGATTGCTGCCACTGATAAGTGAAGACTGCCGTCGTCAAGCCGTCCGCATCCGTGATCAAGTTCGTGACCGACAGCGTATCGCCTTCCGTCGGCGTCGAATCGCTGACCAGTAGCGCGCCTGCTGGCGGATCGTTGACGTTTTCGACCGGCGCCGTCGGGGCCGAGAACACCTCCTCCATGACGCCATTGGCATCCTGGTACACGGCCCTGACACGCAGCGCCTGACCGACAAGCGAAGCGAACGCGATACCACCCGGGAACGGTTCGGCCGGCGTTATCGTGAGCCCCTCGATGCGCGAGAACTCGCCCGCCGCAAAGACCGTAATATCCTCAAAGAAGCCGGGTCTGGTTTCGGCCTGCCAGAAATAGGATACCGGGCCAGTGATGTGGCCGAACGGATTGGTCGGACTTATGTTGTCCGCGTCGGTCACCCCGGCGATCGACACGGTGAGAGGCTCATCTTCCGCCGGTGTCGGATCCGAGATCGTAAGCGAGCCCTGTGGTCCGTTGTCCAGCCCGCCAACAACGATCGACTGATCGGAGAATTGCAGCCGTTCGACGTGCATCACACGATCGATGCCGTCACCGATACCGCTCGCGCCGACGTTGTCAGTCACCGTAATGACCGAGTTCAAGCCGATGCTCGCAAGATCAGCGGCCGCCACCGCAACACCGTTCACGACGAAGCTGTAGTTTGCAACCGCGCCGGTGAAAAGCGGCCCGGTGAAGACAGCCGTGTCGAAATCCGGTCCGTCAGCGTACTTGATTTCCCGGACCGCCTTGAGCTGTCCAACATGGTAGGTGCCGTTGAGCATCAACGGAACCATGTCCTGCATTCGATCGAAGGTCGCGATCTCGGGACCCGATCCGTCGGCATTCTGCCTAACGCTGATGCGCACGTTCAGCCATGCATCGCCGTCGATGACGTCGTCACCGCCGCGGCCCATCATGAAGTCGTTGCCGTCGCCGCCCAGGATGATGTTGCCAGTAGTGAAGGACGTGACATGCGTGCCGGGGTCTACGCCGAAGGCCGTATCAAGGAATTCCTGAAGGCCGTTAATCAGCGCAATGTTGGTAAGAGCGCTGCCGTTGACTCCGGCGCCAACCTCTCCGCCGACCAGATCGACGATGCTGTCGCCGAACAGGTAGTCGTTATGCGACGATCCCGACAAACCTTCCATGATATCGAACCGGGCAAGAGCGGAAGCTCCGGATCCCGGGACCGGAGGCTGATCGAAGAAGCGGTTGTCGAGGTCGATCGTCACCCCGATCTTGTCATCTTTATAGTCGGCCCAGTCGAATCCCGACCCGCCGAACATGCGGTCCGTCAGGCCCGTGGTCCCGACCATGATGTCGTCACCACCTTCGCCGATGAACTTGTCGTTCTCGCCGTCGCCAATGAAGATGTCGTTTCCGATAATCGGGTCGTTGCCGAGCGGGTCGAAATTGTCGCCAGGCGCGCCGTCCGACGTACCCTTTTCGAGCCAGTCGTCACCTTCGTTGCCGATATCCTGTTCGTTCGACTTGTTGCCCAGGATGAAGTCGTCACCGGTGCCGCCAAAGGCTTCATCATTGTCTTCACCGGTGATGATGAAGTCGTTGCCGAAGCCGCCGAAGATGAGATCCGTACCGTTGCCCGCCTGAATGACGTCGTTACCGTCGCCACCCTGGATCTCGTCAGAGCCGCCGGAGTCGGTGATGATATCGTCGCCGGCGCCGCCGCGCACGAAATCGTCGCCATAGCCGCCGTCGAGTCTATCGTTGCCGCCGTCGCCCCAGATCGTATCGTCGTCGGAGTCACCACCGATGATGATATCGTCACCTTCGGTGCCGCCGAGAACCACGGTCGCGGCGTTGATGTGGTCACCGGCGTAATGCAGGTAGTTCGTATCAGGCCCAATGGTGTCGGGGTTGTCGCGGATCACCAGGGGAGAAACCTCGACGCCGTTGATGATGACGCCGCCCGTCGGGTCAGCGCGACCATCAGCTCCAAGTCCGGTAAACTGCATCGATTGATCGACTTCGAGCGTAAAGCCCGCGGCCTCGAAGACGTTTCCGGGCAGATGCGCGGCCTCGGTATTCGCCATGATCAGCTTGGCGAACGAGTTGAACTCGAGCTCGTTGCCGAAGGCCATTCCGGCGGTGCGTTCCAAATAGTAGAAACGGTCACCGTCCTGGAGCTTCTGTAGCTGGTTTTCGAACACGAAATTGAAGGTCGAGCCCAGCAAGCCGCCGAAAGCCGTTTGCTGCTCGGCTAGGCCGCCGATCCAGAGGTCAATGTTGCCAAGGCCGGTCGTGGTAACGCCGTCCAGATCCTTGGCGGTGTGGGTCGCACTATTGTTGGCCCACGACCCTGTGCTGTTCAGGAAGTCGAGGCGATCCGTATAGATGTGCCCGTTGATCGTGACACCATCGGCGTCAGTACCGTCGCCGAGCACCAGCAACAGCGCGGCCGCCCGCTTGTCTGCCAGGGTCGTGGCTGACGTGATGGCCTCATGCGTGCCGTAGGCCGCGATGAAGTTGACTAGGGATTCGGGGTGTTTGATGTGCTGAACCAGGTCCGCCCAGCTCGTATATGGCTTGACCCAGGTATCGCCTGTTTGCGTATAGAAATCGAGCCGCGCAGCATTGAGCGTCGGAATGCCGGTATCTCGGCCGCGGGCAATATTGAGCACGGCGAGATCGAGCGGCGTCCCGAGCAGGTTGTTGCGCAGGGCTTCCGTGACAAATTCGTCGATCTCGTTGCCGACCGTACGCGTGACGCCACGCACAATGGCGCTGGTTGCTTCTTCCGGCGTGTCGCCGCTGGCTACGAACGCCAGCGGGTTGAGGAAGGCCGCAATGAGGCCCATCTGCTGATTGCCGGCTTCCGTTGGATTCGAATCGCCGACTACATTGAAGTTGGCGTCGAAGCGATCGACGGTCTCGGTCAGCATCGAGTGACCGAAGCGGTAGACGGTATGCGCGAACTCAGCGACGATTGCCGGGTTCAGGTCGACGTCATAGACTTGCGTCGGCGCGAAGAACGGATTGATCATCGGCTGGATGGTGCGCGCAAACTCCTCGAACACGAGGTGCTGGTACTGCATCTCGGTGCCGAACTTGGCGACCTGGAACAGGCGCTCGCCGTTCCATTCAAGGGTGGAGAGGTCGGCCGGCAGACTGACGACGGGCGTCAGAAGCCATTCGTTGAGGAAGGCGATATCGCCCGCCTGCGCCGCGGCGATCACCGTATCCTTGGTCTGATCGACCAGACGATTATGCTCGGAGTGGAAGATCGAATGCACGGTGGTGAGGCCGATGTTCTCGTTCACGCGACCGTCGCCGGCGATGTAATGCGCGTCGAGCAGTTCGTTGTCGTATTCGAGGTTTTGTCCGGTAGCGTGATTGAACGCAACCGGGTTGCCCGCGACGTTATCGCTGTCGGGAACGAGATTTCCGAGAGAATCCACGACAGGAACAGCATTGTGCGCGACGTCGATCAGGAACTGGTGCCCGGTGCGAACGGCGTGGGTGAGATCGATGGGTGCGGCACGGTTGCCCTCGACCAGCGACGTGCCGTCGTCGGCGTTGCCGAATATGCCGTCGCTGCCGGCCGTCTGCATCACGACCTGCGGCAGACTGTGGGCTCCCTTGATGAAATTGCCGTACTGGTCGGTGGCCAGCAGCGGAACGTTGTCGAAATCCTTGTCGGTCAGATTGATGCCGAGGAGGTCGCGCGCCTGGGCCTTCACCACCTTCCAGGTCGCCATGCCGCCGATTTCAGTGTCGGCATTTACGCCTGTGCCGCCGAAGTGCCCGTCGGCGCCCAGATCCTTGTTTGTGATCAGCTTGCCTGTGGCATGCGGTGCATTGTCGCCACCCAAAGTGTAGGCGCGCAGAAATACCTGATGTGACGGGTGGGACGTATAGGTCTGGTTCTGGTCCACGAACGGAGTCGTGGTGTTTTCCTGCTCGTGGATGTCATCGGCAGTGCCGAGGATGCCATCAGGCCCGGGCCGCATCGTGGCCCGCGTCTCGACCATGAATCGCAATGCCGGAGGCAGATCGTCGGCATTCCCGAAGATGCCATCGGTTCCGGCGACCAGCGGATCATCCGCCTTCAACGGTACAAATATCGTGCCGTTGCCGCCCTTTGTGACGAGATCCAACCCGTGATCGAAGAACTGCCCAAAAAATGTGAACCACGCGTTGAACGGAGCCGTGAGGCCGAAATCCGGCTTCACGTTCGGAAAATAAAATACATCAGCGTCGTCGGCGTTACCGAAGATCCCATCCAGGCCGGGGCTCTTGACGATCTCGACACCGTCTTTCAGCACATCGTCGTTGGCCGGCCCCGAAATCCCAAAATCAAGATGACCGTTGACGCCCGGGTCGTATGCACTCGCATATGCGGCCGGATTGTGCGCTGTCTGGTCGACGAGCAGGTTCGAGATGGTGCGCGGCTGCGAATCGATAACCGTGCCGCTGGTCTGCGTATATGAAGTGCCGGCTTCGGCGTTGCGGAACTGCGGATCGAGCAGCCGCGGGAACGTCGTGTCCGCCGCTCCAAACTGGTTCTGATCAATGCCATTGAGTTCGAGCAGGTTGTTTTCGCTGCCGTCGACACTCCGCAGGCCGTAGGCCAGGCGGATGTTCGGAATCAGATCCTGCAGCGGGGTGCCTGTGGTGGAATGCACCTCCGCGATCTTGATCTGCTTGAGGATGAAATCGAGGTCGGAGCGGATCAGGTGTACGCCCGCACCGCCATCGGCAATGTCAGGAACAGCAACAGCCGGCGTAACCGGAGGCGCTACGGGGACCGCGATCACAGGTGCGGTTGGCGCGGAGAATACCTGTTCCGTGACGCCGTGCGCATCTTCGTAGATCGCTTTGACACGGAGCGACAGGCCGTCGACGAGCGGGAGCGCGCGGAAGTTCACGCCGCTCGCGCTTTCAAACGCGAGATCGCCGCCCGGCAACAGAATGATGTCGTCAAACACGCCGGAATTAGGCGCGAATTCAGCCTGCCATGTGTAGCGGACCGGGCCGGTAATCGTCCCGGTCGGATTGGTCGCACTCACGTTATCGGGATCGGTGACATCCACGATCGACGCCCTGAGGAAATCGCCTGTCAGGATATCTCCCCCGTTGAGGTCAGTGATGGTCAACGTGCCTTGCGACAAGGCGTCCTGGCCCGTCGTGAGTTCCGTCGACAGGTCAGCGAATTGCAACCGTTCGATGTGCGTTAGGCGATCCGTTCCATCGCGGCCCAATACACTGTCGGTCACAGTCACAACGTCGTCCGAGAAGTCGTCCGGCGTGCCGCCATCGTTGATAGCGATCGTATAGTCGCTGCTGTTCCCCTGGAACACAGCCGTATCAAAGCCGCCACTCCCCGGCAGAATCTCGCGTACGGCAACAAGTTGACCGGGATTGTAGACGCCAGCCTCCATCAAGGGGATCAGCGGCGCGAGGCTGTCATAGCTGGCGATCTCGGGGCCGGTGCCGTCAGGTTTCTCGCGCACGCTGACACGGACGTTCAGCCACGCATCGCCGTCAATTACGTCGTCACCGCCGCGACCGAGGATGATGTCGCTGCCGTCGCCGGCCAGGATGATATTGCCGGTACCGAACAGCGTGACGTGTCCAGAGTCACCGGGCTTCAATCCGAACGCGTGATCAAGTACCGCCTGCAGGCCGTTAATACGAGTAATGCCCTCTGCCGTGAGCGCGCTGGTTTTCGCGTTGGTGGTCGCGATGACGTTGGCGTCGGCTTCGCTGCCGCGCAGATAGTCAGAGTATTTGGACCCCGAAAGGCCTTCGACCTCGGCGAAGCGGTCCAGGATCGACGCTGGTGAGGCCGCCACCGGCGGCTCGTTGAGAGCGGCGAGTTCCATGTCGACGGTGACGCCGATGCGATCCTTCGAATAGGTTACCCAGTCAAAGCCGGACATGCCATCCATCTTGTCCTGGGCGTCGCTGCCGACGAAAATGTCGTCACCACCCTCGCCGATCATTTCGTCGAAGCCGCCGCCGCCCACGAAGATATCGTTGCCGGCCACGTCGTCGCCGAGGAAAGGATTGAAGTTGTCGCCCGGCGAACCGTCTTGCGTTCCGAGTTCGATCCAGTCGTCGCCTTCGTTGCCGACTTCCGGCAGATTTGGTTTTGAACCGTAGATAAAGTCATCTCCGCCGCCGGCGAAGATGGTGGAGATGTCGTCCCAGGTCGCGATGAAATCCTTGCCGTCGCCGCCCAGGATGATGTTAGGAACTTCGAGAGGCAGCAGCGAGTGGCTGTCGATAATGACGTCGTTGCCGGCTCCGCCGTGAATGACGTCGGTACCGCCCATGTCGGTGATGATGTCGTCGCCGTCGCCGCCGAACAGGTTGTCGTTGCCGAATCCGCCTTCAATCCTGTCGTTGCCGGCGTCCCCGTAGACGGTGTCGTCATCGGACGATCCCGCGATGAGGATGTCGTTGCCTGCCGTGCCGCCGAGAACGACGGTCTCGCCTCCGGTATAATGGAGGTAATTGCCGTCCGGACCGACCGTGTCCGGATTGTCGCGGATCACCAACGGCGTGACTTCCACCCCATTGATGGTGATGCCGCCGGTCGGGTCGGCGCGATTGTCGACGCCCAGGCCGGTGAATTGATGTGTCGGATCGACTTCCAGAATGAACTTGGGAGTCTGAAAAACGTCGGCCGGAAGGTGCGTCGCGTCACTGTTGGCCATCACCAGCGAGGCGAAGGTGTTGTTCTCGAGTTCGGTGCCGAAATTCAGGCCGGCCGTCCGCGACAGGTAATAGAACCGGTCGCCGTTCTGCAGGGCTTCGAGCTGATTCTCGAACACGAAATTGAAACTTGATCCCAGCAGGCCGCCGTTGGTTTGTTGCTCTTCGGCCAGGCCGCCGACCCAGAAGTCGATATCGTCAACGCCTGTTATGGTTACACCGATTTTGTCGTCGGCCGTCCCCAATATGCCATCCGGGCCGGCAAGATTGACGTTGGCGTAGATGCCCGTGCTGTGCAGGAAATCGAGCCGGTCGGCTTCGTTCGCGGTGAAGATCCGCTCCTGGGCTGTCCCAGCGTTGATGGTCGCGGAGCCGCCCAGAACCAGCGCTGCCGCTACCGCGCGCATCTCTGCCAGCGTGTCGACGTCCGCAGCGGTCAAGGCCGCATGCGTCCCGTAGGCTGCGATGAAGTTAATCAGCGATTCCGGGTGCTTCAGATGCTGCACGAAGTCGACCCAGCTCGTGTACGGCTTGACGTTCTCGTCGCCGACATCATTGTTATTCGTCATATTGTAGAATTCGCGCCGCGCCTCGTTCAACGACGGAATCCCGGTGTCGCGTCCGCGCGCCAGATTGAGAACTGCGAGATCGAGCGGCGTACCCAGTAGGTTGTTGCGCAGCGCCTCGGTGATGAATTCATCGATTTCGTTTCCGACCGTCCGCGTTACGCCACGCACGATGGCGCCCACAGCCTCCGCCGGCGTCGGTCCGCTGGCGACAAACTCGAGCGGATTGAGGAAGGCCGCAATCAGGCCGAGCTGGTGGTCGGGACTGTTTGGATCGTTGACAAGGTTGAAATCCGGATCAAAGCGGTCAACTGTTTCGGTCAGCATCGAGTGACCAAACCGGTAGACGGTGTGAGCGAACTCGGCAACGATCGCGGGATTGATGGTCGTGTCGTACCCGAACGGCGCCAGGAATTCGTCGACATTCGGCTGCACGGTGCGGGCAAACTCTTCGAACACCAGATGCTGGTACTGCATCTCGGTTCCGAAGCGGGCCGCCTGGAATAGCCGCTCGCCGTTCCAAATGAGATTCTCAGGATGGTCAGGATTCACCGCGCCAAGCGTCGTCGGCGCCAGCAACCACTGATTCAAGAATGTAACGTCGCCGGTCTTAAGCGCGTCGAGAACCAACACCTGCTCGGTATGCTCAACCAACCGATTGTGCTCGGAGTGGAAGATGGAATGCACGGCCGTGAGGCCGATATTCTCGTTGGCGCGGCCATCGCCGGCGATGTAGTGCGCGTCGAGCAGCTCATCGTCATAGGTGAGGTTATTTCCGAACCCGTCTGTCGGTTGTGCGTTGCCGGTAATGTTGTCGGCGTCCGGAGCGAGAGATCCATCCGGACCGAAGACCGGGACCGCATTGTGAGCGACGTCGATCAGGAACTGATGGCCTGTGCGCATGGCATGGGTCAGGTCGATCGGCGCCGCCAAATTCCCTTCCATGAGGAAGGTGCCACCTAGGCCGTCGTCCATCACAACCTGCGGCAGGCCGTGTGCACCGGGGATGAAATTGCCGTAGGCGTCTGTCGCCAGCAACGGGACGTTGTCGAAATCGCGGTCCGTGAGGTTGATGCCAAGAACCTTCTGTGCCTGCGCCTTGACAACGGCCCAGGTCGCCATGCCGCCGACGAAGACGTCGTCATTTCCCGAAAACAGAACGCCATCAGTACCCGCCGCGCGGTTCTCGATCAGCTTACCGGTGGCAAATGCACCGGTGATTGAGTTGTTGGTGGCGGGGTTGCCATCCGGGTCGACGGTCAGGAGTTGATAGGCACGCAGGAATACCTGGTGAGATGGGTGTGACGTATAGGTTTGGTTCTGGTCGATGAACGGCGTCGTCGTGTTTATATGGTCGTGGATGTCGTCGGCCGTGCCGAGTACGCCGTCAGGACCGGGATGAATGGCCGCGTTGGTCGCTCGCGTCTCAACCATGAAGTTGGTAGGGCTACCCGGGATATAAAGCGGATCGTCAGGCTGCAATGGGATGAAAATGATGTCCTGCCCGCCCTTGGTCACGAGATCCAGACCGTGGTCGAAGAACTGACCGAAGAACGTGAACCACGCGTTGAACGGCACCGTCAGCCCAAAGTCCGGCGTGACGTTCGGGATGAAGAAGACCTGTTCGTCGTCGACGGTGCCGAAGATACCATCGAGGCCGGGGCTGGTGACGAGGCTACCCGGGCTCCCATCAAGGGCGGTCGAAACGCCGTTGCTTGCTGCCGCCGCCACGACCGCTGGATTGTTTGCCGTCTGGTCCACGATCAGGTTCGAAATGATGCGTGGCTGCGCGTCCACGACCGTCCCGCTGGTTTGGGCGTAAGAGGTGCCGAAGTCCGCCGCGCGGAACGTTGGCGTCAGCATGCGCGGGAACACCGTATCCGCTGCGCCGAAATGGGTCTGATCGATGCCCAGGCTATCGATGAAAACCAAATTATTGAGAGAGCCATCGACCGTTCGAAGACCCCACGGAACCTGGACATTCGGCAGGATGTCCAAGAGGGGTTCGCCTGCGGCATTTCTTTCGGCAATCAGAATCTGCGCGAGGATGAAGTCGAGGTCGGAGCGAATAAATTGAACAGCCATGGCAAGCCCCTATGAAAAAACTAAACCAGCCGTATAGTAAACATAATACACTCATCGGTCACTGTACAGCAAATTCAATACCGTTGTTGCGCATTTGGTATACGGCGAGTAGGATGATGACCGGCCGGCAGACGCGACGAGTTGTGAAACATGCACGCAAGTTCGCAACCCGCATGCTAGCCGTACCATCGGGCGAGTTGCTGCAAATGTATACTCGGGCCACGCGCAAGCGTCGCAACGAAGCGGGAGCCTGGCTACGCGGGCTACGGGAGCAGCGCGGCTTAACGCAGCGTGAACTCGCCGCGAAGGTGGACGACTACTACACGTTTATTTCTCAACTGGAGACCGGTCGTACTCGTGTGCCGCCCGATCGATATCTCGAATGGGCGCGAGCACTGAAGATCGAGCCTCAGGAGTTCGTCCGCAGGCTGATGTCCTACTATGACCCTGTTACATATGGGATTTTGTTTGGGACCGCGTCGGACCGAAGGTTCCTCCCGCGCAGCGGCGATTGAGCCCAAGCAAGGCTTTTCGCTGGCTATCCGACGGTTCGCACTTCGAGGTCCGCTCCGGATTTGCCGCGGTCGGCGTTCAGCCTCAGCAGTTCCTGTTTTGGAATGCGGTCACCACATTCATTCAGATATCGCATCTAGCCAGAAGACCGATTGAGTTCGGATGCCCGATTGGCGGAGGCTGCCGCGCATAAGTCGTTGTCGCTTGTCAGCTAGGGAAACATTATTGACCAATCATAAACCGCGCCGACCGCGCTGGAGGCGGATGCCTTTGAAGGCTTTTCCTCAGCAACGGACTTCGCTGCATAGAGTGTCCAGAGCCGACCCGCTAGACTAGGCAACCGCCCTGCCCCCTGAAGGCGCGATGGTGTCGTCTCGGCTACAATCGTTGTGTTGGTTACGAGCCCCCCATCGACTGGCTGGGCCTGATGGCGGAGAAGATCAGCGGCTAGCGAATTGTTTCTCAAGCAAGAACATGTTCGAGCCGTTGGGCAGG
>Ga0070668_100003743_pt1 | contig 11222 bp, 9 predicted proteins | sample KBSS43metaG_FD_64661 | JGI IMG/M metagenome (GOLD analysis project Ga0070668, IMG submission 64661) | Switchgrass rhizosphere microbial communities from Kellogg Biological Station, Michigan, USA - KBS S4-3 metaG | ecosystem: Host-associated > Plants > Roots > Rhizosphere > Soil ... | reverse complement strand
CGCTCCTACGTGCGCAAGCCGCTGTTCTCCCGCGAGGGCGCCAACGTCGAACTCGTCGACGACGGCCGCCGCGCGCCGGTCCTGGACCTGGGCTATGGCGAGGAGGGCTGGATCCGCCAGGCGCTGCACCCGCTCAAGCGGTTCGGGGCCAATTATCCGGTGTTCGGCGCCTGGATGGTCGGCGACGAGCCAGCAGGCCTGGGCGTGCGGGAGGACCGCAGCCGGGTCACCAAGAACCTTTCGCGGTTCGTGCCGCACGCGATCGTGGATTAGGGATCAGGCCCCCGCCGCCTCCCCGCCATATTGGAAGCGGCCGGCAAGGCGGCCGGCGAGGTCGTAGATCTGCACCTCGGCGGCGTGGCCGCGGCCGCTGATGCGTTGGGCGAGTTCGCGGGCCTTCTGCTCGGCCTTGCCGCCGGCCAGGAACATGAGCGGGGTGCGGGCCGGAGCATGGTCCACGACCCAGCCGCCTGGGACAGCGCTGACGGTGATGACGTTCATGACTTGCTCCCGTCTCAACTCAACCCCTCAGTGTGCATTATTGCCCTAGTCTGCGACACTTGTGTGCGCACAAAGAGGTGAATCAGGGCCGGTTCGCGTCGGCCTGAATTCTCCCGTCGGCGCGCGGAAATGTGAACGCCGGTTTTCTATCGACCGCGCTGCGACCCTGGGGTCTGCGACGCGCTAGTCGGGCCAGAACGGCCGGGCGCCCTCGAAAGCTTCAAAGGCGGCGACGGAGGCCTTCAGCAGTTCCGGCTCCTCCCGCTCGCGGCGGCCGACGATCAGGCCGGCGGTGAAGGCGAGGTCGCCGCTGCGCTGCCCGACGAAGCGGGGACCGAGGGTGCGGGCCACGGCGATGTCGTTGAGCTGGCCCAGGCCTTCCTGCAGCGCCTTGAGCGCCGCCAGGAAGCTGCGGCGCCGGCGCTCGGCCTTGTGGCCGAAGGCGCCGCCGAAGAATTCCGCCGCGTAGCGCAGCTTCTTGGCCTTGATGCGCAGCTTGTGCCGGGCGGGCGGATCGAGTTCGGCCAGGCGCCGGCCGGCCTTGCACACCTTCTGGTGGAGTTGCGAGAGGGCCGTAGCGCCGAAAGCCGCGACCGGCTGATCTCGGCGCGCGCCCTCCCCTTGCGTCCATGGCCCCACCTCCACCCAGGCGGCCACGTCCAGCAGCAGGGCGGCGAAGCGGGGGGACTCGATGGCCGCCACCGCGCGCTCATAGGCGTCGGCCTGGGCGTGGCGCAGGCGCACGCCGAGGGCGGCGAGCGCGGCGTCTTCCTCGGCGGCGTCCTGCGCCGGGTCGAAGGTTTCGTGCAGGAAGACGTCGAGGTCGCGGGCCTCGTCCAGTTCGCCGGCCAGCCACTTGGTCTCGGCGCGCACGTGGGCGAAGACGTCGTCCTCGACGATGGACTTGAAGGCCACCAGGGCCGCGCGCAGCCGGCGCAGGCCGACCCGGGTCTGGTGCAGGGCGTCGGGCATCCGCGCCCGCCGCAGGAGCTGGGCGTTGCCGGCGATCTGGGCCAGGGTGCTGCGCACCACGCGCCGGAAGGCTTCGCCGGCGGTCATCTTCGACGAAAGCGCCGTCCGCTCGGCCTTGATGGCGGCCACGCCGTCGTGTCCCGCGAGGCGATAGCCGCGCTCGCCCTTGGAGTCGAAGGACAGCCGCATGGGCGCCCGAAGCGCCAGGTCACGGGCGAGCGAGAACAGGGCCGAGGCCTGGCCTTCCTTCAGTTCCAGCTCGAGCTCGCGGATCGGCTCGTGCTGCCCGCCGGCGGTGATCTCGCCCTCGTCGAGGCTGAGCTCCACGAGCGCATCGCCCTGCCGCCAGAGGCAGACGCGGCGGTCGACGACGGTGGCGAAGATCGGCGCCAGCTTGTGGGCGTCCCCGTTCAGCACGCCGGCGGCGGGGGTCTTGCCGAACGCTTCGGGGTCGGGCCGCACGCCCGCCACCGCGCTCTCCCATTCGTCTCGGTCAAACAGGCCCGCGCCCTGGCGGCGCTTCACGGTCTGGATGTAGCCGTCGTCGCTCTCGCGCACCCGCAGGGTGACGCCGCTGTTCTTCAGGTCGTGGTGCGGGGTGTCGAAATAGCCCGAGCGGAGCCGCTTCGGATCGGCGGGCTCGGCGAGCGCCGGGTGCTCGCGCAACTTCGCAACCATGTCGGAATCGAGCTCGAACTTGAGTTCGGTCTCCAGGCCGGCGGTCGGCGGGGGCATAGGGGGGCTCAATGTGGCTTCACGCGCGCCAAGGCGGCGCCGGTTTGCAGCCGCCGCTCAGACACGCGCGGAGCCTGGACTCAAGTTCGCGCACTTGTCTATCGCAGCCGCGAAAATCGTTGGGGCCGGACGCCCGCGCGCCTATTTCAGCGCGTCGAGATTTCCCCGCAGCATCTGAAGAACCGCCGAGAAGTCCTTGGCCGCAAAGCCCTGCGCGGCGAACAGGGCGTAGAGCGCCTCGGCGCCGGCGCCCATGGGCGTGGCGGCGCCCGACCTGGCCGCCGCCTCCTGCGCGAGCTTCAGGTCCTTCAGCATCATCGCCGTGGAGAAGCCGCCGGCGTAGCCGTTGTCGGCCGGGGTTTGCGGGCCCACGCCCGGGACCGGACAGTAGCTGGTGACCGACCAGCACTGGCCGGAGGACTTGGACGCGATCTCGAAGAAGCGGTCGGCGGCCAGGCCCAGCTTCTCGGCCAGGGCGAAGGCTTCGCAGGTCCCCAACATGGAGACGCCGAGCAGCATGTTGTTGCAGATCTTGGCCGCCTGGCCGGACCCGGCCTCGCCGGCGTGGATCGCCACCCGCGCCATGGGCGCGAGCACGGCCTCGACCGCCGGAAAGTCCGCGGCGGCGCAGCCGACCATGAAGGCCAGGGTCCCAGCCTCGGCGGCCATCACCCCGCCGGAGACCGGGGCGTCGGCGAAGCGGAAGCCCGCCTCCGTCGCCTGGGCGGCCACCGCGCGGGCGCTCTCCACGTCGATGGTGGAGCTGTCGACCAGCAGGGCGCCCTTGGCGGCGTTCGGCAGCACCTGGCCCGCGTAGAGCGCGCGCACATCCGGCCCGGCCGGCAGCATGGTGATCACCGCCTCGGCGTCGGCGACCGCCTCGGCCGCAGAGCCCGCCACGCGGCACCCGCGGCCCCGGGCGCGCTCCAGCGCCGCCGCCGAAAGATCGAAGGCCGCCACCGCATGGCCGGCCTTGGCGAGGTTGGCGGCCATGCCGCCGCCCATGTTGCCGAGGCCGATGAAGGCGATGCGGCTCATGGCTGCGCGCCCTCCAGCGGCGTCCATTCCTCGCCGGGCGGCAACGGCGCGAAGATCGCGTCCACGTCCGCCTCGGTCACCTCCTCCAGCCGGGCGGGGTTCCAGCGCGGCGCATTGTCCTTCTCGACGATCACGGCGCGGACGCCCTCGGCGAAGTCGTGGGTGGCGACCATGCGGCAGGCGATACGGTACTCCATGGCCATCACCTCGGCGAAGCTCTTCGCCCGGGCGCCCAGCCGCATCTGGCGGAACGACACCTTCACCGACAGCGGCGACTTGGTGCGCAGGATCGCCAACTGAGCCAGGGCCCAGTCCGAGCCGTCGGCTTGGAGATCGGTGAGGATCCGCTCGACGCCGTCGCCGCCGAACAGGCGTTCGACGCGGTCGTGCGCGGCGCCCAGGGGCGTGCGGCCGGCGTCGACCTCCATCTCGGTCAGCAAGGTCTCGATGGCGGCGGGGTCCGCGATCAGCCGGTCCTTGAACGCCGGCAACGATGCGCTCGCCAGGTCGTCGGTGGCGATCCCGGTAAGCTCGCAGTCTGCGGCCTTGATCCGCGCGCCGGTGAGCGCCAGCCACAGCCCCGTGTGGCCCGGCATCCGTGGCAGGCGCCAGCCGCCGCCGACGTCAGGGAACAGGCCGATGCCGGTCTCGGGCATGGCGAAGACGGTGCGCTCGGTGGCGACGCGGTATTGCGCCGGCCCGGAGATTCCGACGCCGCCCCCCATCGTGATCCCGTCCATGATCGCCACCACCGGCTTGGGATAGACAAACAGCAGGTGATTGAGCCGGTATTCGGTGTGGAAGAACTCGCGCGCCGCCGAGCCATCGCCGGCGCCGCTCTCGGCCAGCATGCGGATGTCGCCGCCGGCGCAGAAGCCGCGCTCGCCGGCGTGGTCGATCAGCACCAGCTCGACGGCGGGATCTTGCTTCCAGCCCAGCAGGGCCTCGGTCATCGCCCGGCACATGCCGGTGGTCAGCGCATGCAGCGCCTGCGGCCGGTTTAGGGTGATGCGGCCGACGCGGCCTTCCACGCGGATAAGGGTCTCGGGGGCGTCCACTGGGCTCAGCTCATGGTCGGGATGACGAAGGAGGAGGTCGCCGCATCGCCCTCGGGCCAGCGGGCGGTGACGGTCTTGACCTTGGTGTAGAACCGCACGCCCTCCATGCCGTGCTGGTTGGCGTCGCCGAAGGCCGAGCGTTTCCAGCCCCCGAAGGAGTGGTAGGCCACCGGCACCGGGATCGGCACGTTGATTCCCACCATGCCCACCTGCACCCGGCTGGCGAATTCGCGGGCGGCGCGGCCGTTGCGAGTGAAGATGGCGACGCCGTTGCCGTACTGGTGCCGGCTGGGCAGTTCGACCGCTTCCTCGAACGTCTCGGCGCGGACGATCTGCAGGACGGGTCCGAAGATCTCCTCCTGGTAGGTCCGCATGTGGGGCTTCACCTGGTCGAACAGGCTGGGGCCGATGAAGAACCCCTGCTCGAAGCCCTGCATGGCAAAGTCGCGGCCGTCGACCACCAGTTCGGCCCCCTCCTCCACGCCCAGGCCGATATAATCGACGATCCGTTTGCGGTGCGCGGCGGTGACCACCGGGCCGTATTGCGCCGCGGCGTCAGAGGAGACGCCCACCTTCAGGGTCTCGATCTCGGCCAGCATACGCTCGCGGAAGGCCTCGGCGGTCCCCTTCCCCACCGGGACCACCACCGGCAGCGCCATGCAGCGCTCGCCGGCTGAGCCGAAGGCGGCGCCGGTGATGTCCTTCACCGCCTGGTCGAGGTCGGCGTCGGGCAGCACGATCCCATGGTTCTTAGCTCCGCCCATGGCCTGCACGCGCTTTCCCGCCGCCGTGCCGCGCGAATAGACGTAGTGAGCGATATCGGACGAGCCCACGAAGCTCACGGCCTTGATGTCCGGATGGTCGAGCAACGCGTCCACCGCCGCCTTGTCGCCGTGGACGACGTTCAGCACGCCCGCCGGCGCGCCCGCCTCCATCATCAGTTCGGCCAGCCGGACCGGGACCGAAGGATCCTTCTCCGAGGGCTTGAGGATGAAGGTGTTGCCCACCGCGATCGCCACCCCGAACATCCACATCGGGATCATCGCCGGGAAGTTGAACGGGCTGATCCCCGCCGCGACGCCCAGGGGCTGGCGCATGGAATAGACGTCGATGCCGGGGCCGGCGCCCTCGGTGTATTCGCCCTTGAGGGCGTGCGGAATCCCGCAGGCGAATTCGATCACCTCCAGGCCGCGCTGGATGTCGCCGCGGCTGTCGGCGATCACCTTGCCGTGCTCGGACGACAACAATTCGGCCAACGCACCCATGTCGCGCTCGACCAGCCGCTTGAACTCGAACATCACCCGGGCGCGGCGTTGCGGATTGGTGGCCGCCCAGGCCGGGAACGCGGCGACGGCGGCCTGCACGGCGCGATTCGCCTCGGCCGCGTCGGCCAGCTGGACGCGGGCCTGCACCGCGCCGGTGTTGGGGTCGAACACGTCGCCGAAGCGGCCGGAGGTCCCGGCCGCGGCGGCGCCGTTCACGAAGTGGGGGATTTCACGCAACGGCCTCAGGCTCCAACGGGGACGATGGGATAGAACGGCCCGCGGGGCCGGACGTCAAATGACGCCTTCGGCGCGCAGGGCCCGATCTCCTCGCGGCCATAGCCCGCGCGCTAGCCTGAACGACGCCGATGGGCGAAAGGATGTGCGCATGAGCGGAACGATCGATATTGAAAACCCCAGTCCGCACGTGCGCGTGCTCACCCTCGAGGTGTTGCGCGCCAGCACGGATCGTCGCGAGGCCGTGGCCGCCTTCAAGGAACGCCGCGAGCCCGTCTTCTCCCGCAGTTGAGCGCCATGTCCGAGAGCCTTTACGACCTGCTGGCGTCCCGCTTTCCCGCCGACCCGGCCACCCCCTGCTTCCTGCTGGAAGGCGGCGAGATCAGCTACGGCGAAGTGGTTGATCGCGTGGGCCGCCTGGCCGCGCTGCTGGTCTCCAAGGGCGTCGCGCCCGGCGATCGGGTGGCCGTGCAGACCGAGAAGAGCCCGCAGGCGGTGATGCTCTACCTGGCCACGCTGAAGGCCGGCGCGGTCTTCCTGCCGCTCAACACCGCCTACACCGCCGCCGAGGTGGATTATTTCCTCAAGGACGCCGAGCCGCGCCTGTTCGTGCAGGACGCCGTCGCCCTGGCCGAGGAAGCCGCGGCGCACACGCCGCTCGCCCGGACTGTCCCGCGCGCCGCGGCCGACCTGGCCTCGATCATCTACACCAGCGGCACCACCGGCCGGTCCAAGGGGGCCATGCTCAGCCACGGAAATCTCGCCGCCAACGCCCTGGCGCTGCACGAGATCTGGGGCTTCTCCGAACGCGACGTGCTCTTGCACGCGTTGCCGATCTTCCACGTCCACGGCCTGTTCGTGGCGCTGCACTGCGCCTTCCTGTCCGGCGGGCCGATGGTCTGGCTGCCGAAGTTCTCCGACGCCGAGGTGATCGCGGGCCTGGCGCGCGCGACGGTGATGATGGGCGTGCCCACCTTCTACACCCGCCTGCTGGCCCACCCCGAGTTCACGGCCGAGCGGGCGGCGCACATGCGGCTGTTCATCTGCGGCTCGGCGCCGCTGCTGGAATCCACCTTCGCCGAGTTCGAGGCCCGCACTGGCAAGCGGATCCTGGAGCGCTACGGGATGAGCGAGGCGGCGATCATCACCTCCAACCCGCTGGACGGCGCGCGTGTCGCCGGCAGCGTCGGCTATCCCCTCCCCGGCGTGCAACTTCGCATCGAAGGCGGCGGGACCGGCGTCATCCAGATCAAGGGGCCGAGCGTCTTTTCCGCCTACTGGCGGATGCCGGAGAAGACGGCGGAGGAATTCACCCCCGACGGCTTCTTCATCACCGGCGACGTGGGCCGCACGGACCCGGACGGGCGCCTGTGGATCTCCGGCCGGGCCAAGGACCTGATCATTTCCGGGGGCTTCAACGTCTATCCGAAGGAGATCGAGCTGGTGCTCGACGACCTGCCCGGCGTGACCGAGAGCGCGGTGATCGGCGTGCCGCACCCCGACTTCGGCGAGGCGGTGGTGGCGGTGGTGATGGGCCAGGCCTCCGAAGCCGAACTGATCGCCCAGGCCCGCGCCCGGCTGGCGGCCTTCAAGGCCCCCAAGCGGGTGATCTTCGTGGACGAACTGCCCCGCAACGCCATGGGCAAGGTGCAGAAAGCCCTGCTGCGGCAAGAGCATGCGGGGTTGTTCGGGGGTTAGCGGGTTGGTTGGTTCAATCCCTGTCCCCGCACCCAAACCATCCCGCAGTCTACAGCACGCGCCCGAGCGCCGTTAGTTGCTCCCGCATCCAGGTGGTGGAGGGGTCGGAGAGGCGGTCGCGGCGGTAGACGAGCTGCACCTCCACCGCGGGGGACTCGTAGGGCAGATCGACCACGCGCAGACGTCCGCTCTCGGCGGCCAGCACCGCCAGCCGGCGCGGGATCAGGGCGGCCATGTCCGAGCGCGCCACCACCGCGGTCGCCGAGGCGGTGTCGGCCACCGTCACCCCGACCCTCCGGCGCAGACCACGGACCGCCATGGCCGCCTCCAGGGCGTTGGAGTCGGTGGCGGCCGAGCGGCGGATGATCGGGTCCTGAGCCCGCCCGCCGCCAGCGCCGAAGCGGTCTGCCACGGTCACGTGCGGGATCGCCGCCAGGTCCTCCAGCGTGCGCAGCCGGTCGGCCAGGGGATGGTCGGCGCGCACCACCCAGACCATGGTCTCGGACAGCAGCGGGTCGCGGGCGAACCGCTGGGACACGCTCTCGAAGGCGCCGATGGCGAAGTCGAGGCCGCCCGAGTCCAGGCGCTCGGCCAGGTCCGCCGGCGTCTCGACGATCTGCAGGCCGACGTTGGGCGCCTCCCGGGACACCTGCACCACCAGGGGCGGAACGAACACCATGCATGCGTAGGGCGCGGCGGCCACCGTGAACCGCCGCTCGCTCACCGCCGGATCGAAGTCCGCGGTCGCCAGCGCCGACATCAGCTGCTCCAGCGCCAGGTGGACCTGGGGCCCGATGGCCAGGGCGCGCGGCGTCGGCTGCATGCCCCCCGGACCCCGCACGAACAGCTCGTCGCCGAGGATGTAGCGCAGGCGGTTGAGGGCGTGGCTGACCGCCGACTGGGTCAGGCCGAGCCGCGCACCGGCCCGCGTCACGCCACCTTCCTCGAAGACGGCGTCGAAGGCGCGCAGGAGGTTCAGGTCGAGGTTGGCAATATGAAGGGGGTGCATCTAGGGGGTGACCAGATATCATTTCCCGCATTGCGCTCCTATCCTTACCTGAATAATTGAGGCAGCTGCGCCGCGCGCCTGCGCCTTGCGCCTTGCGCCTCCACAAGCTGCAGAACTGAGTCGGATAGGAGCGCCCGTGCGAGACGGCGAAGAAGGGTTTTCGGACGCAGGGGTGATCACACGGGCGCCCCACCGGCCGGAAAGCTGGCTTCGCCGCTGGCGCTGGCCGCTGATGGTGGGCGGTCCCCTGGCGATCCTGGGGGTGGTGGCCTTCCTGATCCTCACCGGCGGCCGCACCCAGGCCACCGACAACGCCTATGTCCAGGCCGACAAGGTGCCGGTCAGCGCCAGCATCGGCGGCCGGGTCGTGCAGGTGAACGTGCGCGAGAACCAGCGCGTGAAGAAGGGCGACGTGCTGTTCCGGCTGGACAGCCGCGACCTGGAGACCAGCCTCGCCCAGGCGGAGGCCGAACTCGCCACCGCCCGCACCGACGTGATGTCCCTGCGCGCGGCCTACCAGCAGCAGCTCGCTGCGGTCGCCGCCGCCCAGGAGACCGCGGCGCATGCGGCCCGCGAGGCCGCCCGCCAGCGCGACCTGGTGACCGCCGGCGTGGCCTCCCGCCAGCAGTACGCCGACGCCCAGCACGCCGCCGACCAGGCCCGCCAGATGCTGTCCGTGGCCCAGGCCCAGGCGGCGGTGGCCGTCGCCAACCTGGGCGGCGACGCCAGCATGCCGGTGGAGCGCCAGGCCAAGGTCCGCGAGGCGGCGGCCAAGGCCGAGCTCGCCCGGCTCAACACCACCTACGCCGTGGTGATCGCCGCCAAGGACGGGGTCGTCACCCGGGTCCAGCAGCTGCAGGTGGGCGGCTATGTGAACCCGTCCCAGACGGTGTTCTGGCTGATCTCGGGCGTGCCGTGGGTGGAGGCCAACTTCAAGGAAGACCAGCTCGGCAAGATGCGCGTCGGCCAGCCGGCCTCGGTGAAGATCGACGCCTATCCCGACCAGCTGCTGAAGGGCCATGTGGCCAGCTTCAGCCCCGGCACCGGCTCGGCCTTCTCCGCTCTGCCCGCCCAGAACGCCACCGGCAACTGGGTGAAGGTCGTGCAGCGGCTGCCGGTGCAGATCGCCTTCGACCAGCCGCCGCCGGACATGGCCGGCCGCATCGGGCTGAGCGCGGTCGTCAAGGTGGACGTGCGCGCACCGGACAAGCGCTGAGCCCATGGCTGCGCCGGCCGCCAATCGCGCGCTGATCACCGCGTCGCTGCTGATGGCGACGCTGATGAACTCCCTGGACATGACGATCGCCAACGTCGCCCTGCCGCATATCCAGGGCAGCGTGTCGGCCTCGCAGGAACAGATCGCCTGGGTCCTGACGTCCTACATCATCGCCTCGGCGATCATGACCCCGATGGCCAGCTGGCTGGCCGGGCGGTTCGGCCGCAAGAACCTGCTGCTGGTCTCGATCGCCGGCTTCACCGTCGCCTCGATGCTGTGCGGCATCTCCAACAGCGTGCCCGAGATTGTCGGCTTCCGGCTGTTGCAGGGCGTGTTCGGCGCCTCGCTGATCCCGCTTTCCCAGTCCATCCTGCTCGACATCAATCCGCCGGAGCGGCACGGCCAGGCCATGGCGCTATGGGGCGCCGGGACGCTCCTGGGGCCCGTGATGGGCCCGGTGCTGGGCGGCTGGCTCACCGACCAGTTCTCCTGGCGCTGGGTGTTCTTCATCAACCTGCCGATCGGGGCGCTCGCGCTGCTGGGCGTCTGGCTGTTCATGACCAATGCGGTGATCGATATCCGCAAACGGTTCGACTTCCTCGGCTTCGCGGCCCTGATCGGGTTCATCGGCGCTCTGCAATTGATGCTCGATCGTGGCCCGAGCCTGGATTGGTTCAGCGCGACGGAGATCCGAGTCTACCTGATCGTGGCCGCGATCTGCCTGTGGGTGTTCGTCATCCATACGCTCACGGTGGAAAATCCGTTCTTCGACCGCCGCCTGGCCAAGGATAGCAACTTCGTCGCCGCCACCTTCTTCGCCATGGCGACCGCGCTCCTGATGTTCAGCTCGATCGCGCTGCTGCCCAGCATGATGCAGGGCATCCTCAACTACCCGGTGCTGACCTCCGGGTTCCTGACCATGCCCCGGGGAATCGGCTCGCTAATCGCGATGCTGGTGATCGGTCAGCTGGTCGGCCGCGCGGACACACGCATCATCCTGGGAGTCGGCATGTCGCTGACCGCCCTGGCTTTCTGGCAGATGATCCACTTCGACCTTTCGATGAACGAATGGCCGATGGTCGTCTCGAGCTTCATCCAGGGCTTCGGCATCGGGCTGACGTTTGTCCCCTTGACCACCCTGGCCTTCTCGACGCTTCCGGCGGAGCTGCGGCCAGAGGCCTCCACGGTCTACACCCTGGTGCGCAACATCGGCGCCAGCGTCGGGATTTCGATCATGCAGGCCCTGTTGGTGAACAGCACCCAGAGCGCCCATGCCGGGCTGGCGGCGCGGATCAACCCCGCCGACCCGGTGGTGCGCGCCGACATGCCGGCGATGTTCGACCCTGGCGCCGTTCCGGGGCTCCTGGCCCTCAACAGCGAGATCACCCGCCAGGCGACGATGATCGCCTACCTCAACGACTTCCGCCTGATGCTGGTCGTCACCATCATCACCGTGCCGCTGGTGTTCCTGCTGCGGCCGGCCAAGGCGCCGCCGA
>Ga0070668_100003742_pt1 | contig 11223 bp, 10 predicted proteins | sample KBSS43metaG_FD_64661 | JGI IMG/M metagenome (GOLD analysis project Ga0070668, IMG submission 64661) | Switchgrass rhizosphere microbial communities from Kellogg Biological Station, Michigan, USA - KBS S4-3 metaG | ecosystem: Host-associated > Plants > Roots > Rhizosphere > Soil ... | reverse complement strand
GGAAGAAACAGAGAAAGTGTTCCAGCTGCCGGCCAGGACGAAGCGTGCCAGCGTCGCGTATCAACCACTCGGTTATTAAGATTGATGGGCGAGTAACCGAGGATCTTATCCGGCGAGTAAGCAGGCACGGCCCATCTTTAGCGAATGAAATACGCTAGAACGACGCCCTCCGCCCTCAAGGTCTCCGGCCTCGTGAAAGAGTACCTGGGAGGCCGTGGTGTTCATGACATCAGCCTGAGCGTTGCGCCGGGCAGCGTCGTCGGCTTCATCGGCGCGAACGGCGCCGGCAAGAGCACGACCCTCAAGTGCATCGTGGGCCTCCTCGAACCCGACCAGGGCGCTGTCGAGCTGTTCGGCGAGCGAGTCAGCTTCCAGCGCCGCCAGCGGCTCGGCTATCTCCCGGAAGAGCGGGGCATTGCGCCGAAGGAACGGGCGCGCGACGCCATCGCCTTCCATGCGCGCCTCAAGGGCTTCGATTCCAAGTCGGCCTATCGAGCAGCCGACCGGCTCCTGGAACGCATCGGTCTTGAGGGTCGTACACGGGCGCGCATCTGCGAGCTTTCGAAGGGCAACGCCCAGCGGGTGCAGATCCTCTGCGCCATCGCCCACAGCCCTGACCTTCTGATCCTCGACGAGCCGTTCTCCGGCCTCGACCCGATCGCCCAGGCCGAGGTCCAGTCGCTGTTTTCCGAGTATCGCTCGGAGGGCGGCGCCATCCTCTTCTCGACGCATGCGATGGCCTCAGCCGAGCGCCTTTGCGACGAGGTGGTAATCGTCGCGGACGGCCGCACCGCCTTCCAGGGCCCCATCGAGGCTGCCGCGATGCACGCCGAGCACGGTGTCTACGTCACCTGCGGCGACGAGGCCGGCCTGCTGCTGGTGGTCCGCAACCTCGGCGGTGAGGCCCACGCCTTCCCTGGCAAGATGGGCGAGGCGCTGCGCTGGCGCGTCATCCTGCCGACCAGCGTGCCCTATCCGGCACTGATGCGCGCTATGGCCGGGGCAGGTCTGTCGGTGCAGGGCTTCGAGCCCATGCGCGCTGACCTGGAGGGCGCCTTCTGGTCGCTCTCGACGGCGCGGCGGGAGGCCGCCTGATGCATCGGATGCTGCTGATCGCCAGGCGCGAGATCCTGGCTTACGCCGCCGTGCCCAGCTTTTGGGTGGCGCTCGCCATGGGCCCGATCCTGATGGTGCTGGGCGGCCTTGCGGCCGGCTCGGTCGCCCATCGGCCGCCGCCCGCGGTCGCGCCGCGGTTGGTCGTCGTCGACGCTCCGGACCCCGGCCTGAAGAGTATTGCCGTAAAGGCGCTGAGCGACGCCGCCGCCCTGGAGGGCCGCGGCCTGGCGGTGCTGCAACCGCACGAGACGATCCCCATTGATGCGACGCGCGTGACGCTGAGCGTCGCGGCGCGCGGGCAGGTGAAGGTGCGCACCGACGGCGCAGCGCTGCCGGCGGCCGCCGAAGCGCTGATGCGGCGCGACCTGGAACGCGCGGCGGCGCGCGACCTCGCCGGCGCGGCCGGCGCGCCCGAGCAGGCCCTGTCCGCGGGTGATCTGGCCCACGTCCAGCTGGAGGCGGCGCCGGTGGGGCCGGCCGCCGCGCCGGCCGGCGATGCACGCTTCGGCCGCTTCGCCGTCGTGGTGCTCTTGTGGATCAACTTGGTGGGCGCGCTCGGCATGCTGCTGCAAGCGGTGGTGCGCGAGCGGACGAACCGCGCGCTGGAGAGCCTGTTGGCCTCTGCGCGCGCCTGCGAGATCATCTTCGGCAAGCTGATCGGCATCGGCGGCCTGTCTCTGTTCGTGCTGGCGGTTTGGCTGGGGGCCGGCGCGCTGGTCGCCGCCAGCCCGCTGGTCGCCCCGGGGAGCGGGATGATCGGGCAGATCCTTGGCGCCTTCGCCGACGCGCCCAGCCTCGGCTTCGCCGCGGTGATGTTCGTCGTCGCTTTCGCCATGTACGGAACCGCCCTGATCGGTCTGGGCGCGCTGGCGCGTGACGTTCCGGCGGCGCAGAATCTGTCCCGCCCGGTGTTCGGCGTGCTGTTGCTGGTGTTCTTCGTCAGCCTCGCCCAACTCACGGGTGGCGGGGCAGGGATGAACTGGCTCGCCTGGGTGCCGCTGTTCACGCCGTTCGTGGCCCTGATGGGCGAGCCCGGCTCGATCGGGCCGGCCGCCATGGCCGCGGGACTGCTGGAGATGGCGGTCGCGACCGCGCTGTGCGCACGCCTCGCGAGCCTGGTGCTACGCGACCAGCCGCTCAGCCGCCTCCTCGTCTGGCCGGGCAGGCGGCTGCGGTCCCCCGCGCATGGGGCTGTTGCGTAACGTTGGATCTGATCGGGACCAGCTGTTCTGAAGCGTAGATCGTGGTGAGGGATGGCCTTGGAGGCTGCCTCGTCTGGGCTTTTGGTCGTTTGAGCGCTTTGCGGACAGAGTCCTGGCGTGGTCAGGCCGGGGCGAGCCTGGCCCAGCGGCGCAGATTGAAAGCCATGGCGGCCAGCAGCACCTGGCCCGCGGCCTTGGCGAGGCCCCGGTATCGGATACGGGTGAGCCGCATGCGGTTCTTCAGGGTGGCGAAGGTGGTCTCCACCGCCGCGCGCCTGCGGGCGATCAGCCGATTGTAGAGCGCCAGCCTGGGCGGCAGCTCGGGATGGTGCTTGTTGGGCCGGCGCATCAGCCGGGCCTTGACGCCGCGGGCCTTGAGCGCCGCCTCACGCCGGTGGGTATGATAAGCCCCGTCGCCCCAAACCACCTGCTCGTCGCCGCGCACCAGGGCGTCGGCCGGGACGGTGTCGTTGACGTTGGCCGGCGTGGTGATCACCGAGCGGATCAGGCCAGAGCCTTCGTCGACGCCGACGTGAGCCTTGTAGCCGAAAGTGAAGCCGGGCTTCCCCGAGCGACGGGTGAAGGCGGCGTCCGGATCGGCCGAGGGCTGCTCCGGCCAGCCCGGTCGCGCCGCCGCTTGGATCAAGGTGGCGTCGAGCATGGTCCCGCGCTTGAGCACAACGCCCGCCTTCTCCAGCTGCCGGTCGAGCTCGGCGAACAGCTTCTCCAGCAGCCCCTCGGCCAATAACCGGTTGCGGAACCGGTTGAGCACCGTGTGGTCCGGCACCGGCTTCGCCAGCGGCAGGCCGGCAAACCGGCGGAACGAAAACCGGTCGTCCAGCGCCTCCTCCAATTCCCGATCCGAGAGGCCGTAAAGCGATTGGCCTTGAACAGCGCCAACGCCGGATACCCGGGCCGGCCCGGGGAGGCCTCGTCACGAAGATGGCCGATCAGCTTCTCGAACCGATACCACCTCACCAGCTCAGAAAGCCGGTCAAGCTGGCCCGAACCAACCTTGGTCGCCAGCAGCGCCTCTGCAAACCCAAGCTGCTCCGTCCGCTTCACCGCCATCCACGCCACTCCCTGCTCACGACAGAGAATCACGCCGACCGAATTACGCAACAGCCCCGCGCATGGGTGACGACAGGGCAGCGCTTAACCCTACATTGCGTATTTGCGGTCATACTCCTGAGGTCGTGACCATGACCGCATCCATCACGAGCGCACAGACCACACGCGTCCGCAGCCGGCGGGGCAAACTGCTGTCCATTGTCATTCCGATGCACGATGAGTCCGACGTTCTTGCGCCGCTGTTCGCGCGCCTGGGCGAGATCCTCCCCACTCTGGGCGTGCCGTTCGAGATCCTGTGCATCGACGACGGCAGCCGTGATGACACCCTGCAAGAGCTGCGCGTCCGCGCGGCGGCCGATCGGCGCATCAAGGTGGTCGCCCTGACGCGCAATTTCGGCAAGGAGGCCGCGCTGACGGCCGGTATGGACGCCGCATCGGGCGATCTGCTGGTTCCGCTCGACGCCGACCTGCAGGACCCGCCCGAGCTGATCGCGGAGTTCCTGTCGTTGTGGGAGCAGGGCTATGACGTCGTCTATGGCGTGCGCGTGGATCGCACCTCCGACACTCATGCTAAGCGCGTCACGGCGGACATATTTTACCGTGTTTTCAATGCGATCGCCGATCGACCGATCCCCGAGAGCACCGGCGACTTTCGCCTGATGGATCGCGCCGTCGTGGACGCGTTGAAGCAGTTGCCGGAACGCAATCGCTTCATGAAGGGGCTCTTCTCCTGGGTTGGTTTCCGCCAGGTCGGTGTACCCTACATTCGGCCTCGGCGGGCGGGCGGCCAGACCTCGCTTCGCTACGTAAGTCTGTTCCGTCTGGCGCTGGACGGCATCACCGCCTTCACCACGCTGCCGCTCAGGATTTGGACTCTCTTTGGCGCGTCGACGGCCGTCGTCGCGGTCCTCTACGCGATGCTCATCGTCGTCCGGGTGCTGCTGCTGGGGATCGATGTGCCCGGTTACGCCTCCCTGATGGTGGTGCTGCTGTTCGGCTTCGCCTTGCAGATGGTCGCACTCGGCGTGATGGGCGAATACATCGGGCGGCTCTATCAAGAGGCGAAGGGGCGGCCGATCTACCTCATTCACGAGAAGCTCGGCTTTGGAGACGCCGTTGGACCGTGACGTCTACCAGCGTATCCGCGAGCTCGAGCAGGCGCACTGGTGGTTCACCGCGCGCCGCGCGATCCTCGCCGATCAGATCGCGGGGCTCGGCCTGGCGACCGACGCGCGAGTGCTCGAGGTCGGCTGCGGCACCGGCGGCAACCTCGCCATGCTGGGCCGCTTCGGCGCGGTCAGCGCCGTAGAGCCCGACGCAGAGGCCCGCACCTACGCCAGCGAACGGACCGGCGTCGAGGTCCGCGAGGGCCTGCTGCCCGACGGCCTGCCGCAGTTCGACACGCCGTTCGACCTGATCGCCAGCTTCGACGTGATCGAGCACGTCGATGACGACGTGGGCGCGCTCGCCGCGATTGCGCGGTGGCTCAAGCCGGGCGCGCCACTGATCGCGACCGTACCGGCCAACGCCTGGATGTGGAGCGACCACGACGTGCGTCATCACCACAAGCGCCGCTATGACCTGGCGGGCTTCAAGGCGGTCGCTCGCCAAGCCGGGCTCGAGGTCGGGAAGGCCACCTATTTTAACACCCTGTTGTTCCCGCTGATCGGTTCGATCCGCGTTGCGAAGAGCGCGTTGCAGATGCACGGTGGCGACGACGAGGTCATGCCGGGGGCGTTCCTCAATAAGGCGCTTCACGAGATCTTTGCAGCGGAGCGGGCGCTGCTGCGGCGCGCGGACCTGCCATTCGGCGTCTCCATTCTGCTGGTCGCGCGGCGGCCGGGTTCTCACTGAGCAAGATCGAGGCTGTTCCGTAGCAGGGGCGCATGACGCACACGCCAAGTGATATCCGCGCCCATTCGCTGCGCGCCGCTCCTGCGCTGGCCGTGGCGGCGCTCCTCGCCGCCGTGCTGTTCTTCGTTCCCAGCATCTTCAACGACCCCGACAGCTACTGGCACGTGACGACCGGCGAATGGGTGCTGGCGCACGGGGCGGTCCCGACCACCGATCCGTTCTCCTGGAGCTTCGCCGGGCGGCCGTGGACTGCGCATGAATGGCTATCGGACGTGCTTCTAGCGCTGGCCTACCGCGGCGCGGGCTGGAGCGGCGTGGCGATGCTGACGGGCTTGGCGGCAGGCTCGGTTGCCGCCTTGCTCGGCCTCTACGCGCGGCGGGCGCTGTCGCTTCCGGTCACGCTGCTGTTCCTCGTCTTCGTGATATTCGGCATGGCGCCCAGCCTGCTCGCAAGACCCCACATCTTGGCGCTGCCGGCCCTGGCGCTGTGGATGATCGGCCTGCTCGACGCGCGCGCGGGGGGCAGGGCGCCAAGCCTTTGGCTGCTGCCCGTGATGCTGTTCTGGACGAACGCCCACGGCAGCTTCGCGCTCGGTCTCGCGTTGATTGGTCCCTTCGCGCTCGAAGCCCTCGTCGAGACGCCACAGAACCGAATCAAGGTGGTCCGCGACTGGATCGTCTTCGGCCTCGCCGCGGTGGCCACGACCCTGCTCAACCCGCAAGCGCTGCACGGCCTGCTGTTTCCGTTCGAGATGGTGCGGATGGGGGCATTGTCTTCGATCCTCGAATGGCAAAGCACCAAGTTCGACACCTTCACCCCGTTTCAGGCCGTGCTCTTTGAAGGCCTGTTCTTCGCGCTCTGGCTCGGGGTTCGGGTTCCGGTCCTGAGGCTGCTGCTGCTTCTGGGCATGCTGTATCTGGCGCTCGCCCACGTCCGCCAGCAGATCATCCTGATGGTGATCGCCACGCTGCTGCTGCGCGACCCGTTCGCCCAAGCCTTGAGCGCGCGCGGCGCGGACGCCTTCGAGCTCTCGCCGCGCGCAAACCGGACAATCGCCGCGCTGGCCGGTGCGGCCTTCGCCGCCGCTGTTGTCTTTCGCCTTGCGCTACCGCTGGAGCGCGCCGAGGACGTCAACGCGCCGCGATCCGCCTTCGCCGCGGTGCCGGCGGAGATCCGGGCTGGCCGCGTGCTCAACGGCTACAATCTCGGCGCCTACCTGATTTTTCGCGGGACGCCGACCTTCGTTGACGGCCGCACCGACATGTACGGCGACGTGTTCCTCGCCAAGGACGCGGCGCTGCGGCGCGCATCGCCGCAGGAGGTCGCCAGCGACCTCGACGCCAAGTCGATCGCCTGGACCTTCTTGGAGCCGTCGGATCCGTTGGCTCGCACCCTTGATCACGTCCAAGGTTGGCGCCGGATTTACTCGGATCGGTTTGCTGTCGTCCACGCACGAAGCGCGCTAATGCGGCGCGCTGAAGCAATCGGCGGCTCGTAGTTTCGCCTCTAGGGCGCTATTTCGTGCGGTCTGGTGGGGATTGCTAACCGCAAGTTGCGGCGCTTCGTTGCACATCTGGGATTAACCGTAATTTTTGGTTTACAAATTGTTAAACTTTCAATTCAGTTGATCCAGGGTTGCGCGGGTCACCGCAAGACCCGTCTGGCTGTCGTTGGGGCAGCTTACTTTGGGGGTTGGATCTATGTCGCAGCTTGTCAAATTTCTACGTGATGACTCGGGCGCTTCGGCTGCCGAATACGCGCTGATCCTGGCTATCGTCGGCCTGGGCATCGTGGTTGCCGTCGGCAGTCTCAAGAGCGCCATCTCGAACGCCATCAACAAGACGGCTTCGACGATCAGCTCTTACGCCACCTGATCGTCGAAGGAAGCCTATCGGCTGCAGCGCCCTCGGCTATCGCCGGGGGCGCTTTGCTTTGAACAGCACGCATTGGCTGGTCCGAGGGTTGGCTAGCAACTATTAAATGCAGCACAGCCGTGGCCGATTCGATGTCTCGGTCGCAGCTAGGTGCGTCATCATCTTGAAGGCGAAATATTCGCCCCTTGCGCGACACACGGCCGATGGATGCTTCTCGGCGTGAAGCTTACGAGATTAACTAAAGAATTTAGTTTACAACTCCTTAATTTCTCACTTTAGTTGATCCAGAGTTGCGCGGGGTCGCCGCAAAGCTCGACGCTGCCTGTGGGGCGGCTACCTTTTTTGGGGGTTGGATTAATGTCGCAACTGGTCAAATTTCTGAAGGACGACGCGGGCGCCTCGGCCGCGGAATATGCTCTGATCCTGGCCATCGTCGGCCTGGGCATCGTCGTCGCGGTGGGCAGCCTGAAGGACGCCATCTCGAACGCCATCAACAAGACGGCCACGACGATCAGCTCCTACTCCACCTGAGGCTCCGGCGCTTCTGTCCCGGCTGGCTTGGGTCAAGTCGGCCGGGATGAGGCGGCGCCTTCGGTTGGAGCAAGGGAGCGCTTGCCCTTCGCGATGACCTGTCGTCAGCGACTGGGCAATTACGGCGATTTCGCGCAGACGCCCTCGGCCACGTCGCGGGCGTTTCGCGCTCAGGCCCTGGCGAGCCGCCGCGAGGCGCCGCCGCGCGCCAGGTCGCCGACGACGAGCGCGGTGCAGTAGAGCCCGATCGGCCAGAGCGGCGCGATCATCAGGCCCCAGTAGGCGTTGTCCGGCCGGCCGACGATGAGGAAGGCGGCGACATAGCCTCCGACCACCAACAGCAGACGCTCGGCTAGCGGTCCCCTGGTGCACGCCAGGCTGGCCAGAGCCAGCGGCGCGAGCACGGCGGCGGCCCAGTCGGGGGTGGTCATCAGCAACAGGTTCCATTTCATCTGCAGCAGCACGAAGCGCCAGCCGTGCAGCCCGAGCCATCCGGGCGAGCCGTGGTCTGCGGGGCTGACATAGGGTGCGAGGGCCGCGGCGTGCGCAACGAGCGCCAGCGCGAACGCGCCAAGTCCGCCCAGCCAGGCCGCCGCTTCGCCCCTGCGGCCGTCGCGCCAGGCCAGCGCGCTCATCGCCAGCAGGAACGGGGCGGCCAGTTCGCGGATCGCCAGCGCGGCCAAAGCGATCAGCAGGCTCAGCCACCATCGTGAGGGTCTGTAGAGCGCCAGCGAGAGCGAGATGAGCAGGCCCGCCCAAAGCTCGTGGATGCTGTAGCCGAAGGAGATGAGCGCCGGCGCGTGCGCCGCCCCGAGCACCAGCGTCGCCAGCGCGAAGCCGACGGGCGCCTTCGCCAGCGGACGCAGCCGCCACAGCCAGGCGGCGAAGCTGGCGGCGGCGAGCGCCCGGACGCATAGCGCGCGGATCGAAGGGGCGGGGAGGGCGGCCATCGCCCAGGCGAGGGTCGGCAGCCGCACCGTGACCACCGGCCGGAGCGGATAGGCGAGCAGGCGATGCTCGCGCGTGATCGCCGGATAGTAGCCCTCGCCGGCGCGCAGATGCTCCACCACGCGCACGAACAGGCCGCTGTCGTTGCCGGGCGGGCCGCCCCGGGCGCCTTCGAGCTGAGCGCCCTGTACGCACCCCAGCGCGATCAGTCCGACGAGCGCGGCCAGGACGATCCAGGCCGTCAGCGGCCGAAGGCGCGCCACCGAAAGATCCCCATCCGCGGCGTCGGCCAGGTGCGTGCGACAGCTCATCCCACCCTCTCTATTTGTGCTGGAAGCCAGGTTCGCCCAACGACAGTATCGCGTCCGTTGGATTCGGGCGCAGGCCTGTGGCGCATCTGTTGCAGGTGCTGCACTGGGCGCGGCTTCCGTTTCAAATCGATGCAGCGCTCATCGTGTTGGGACGATTGCCCGCAAGGGTGTGAAATGGGGTTGTGCAATGTCGAAGCTCGTCAATTTCTTCCAAGATGAATCCGGCGCCTCGGCCGCGGAATATGCTCTGATCCTGGCCATCGTCGGCCTGGGCATCGTCGTCGCGGTCGGCAGCCTGAAGGACGCCATCTCGAACGCCATCAACAAGACGGCGACCACCATCTCCTCGTACGCCACCTGATCTGTGGGCGAGCCTCTTAAAGTGGGAGGCTCGCACGCCAGGCTTTCTTGGGCGTAAAGACGGCGAAGCCTTGCGGCCTTCGCCGCGTGGCGCGGACTGCTCGCGTAATATTTCCATAATCACGCGCCGTGGTGCAGCTCGCGATGCGAGCACTATCACTGGTCGTGCGCCCCTCATGCCAGGGTGATTAACCATGATGGTTCGCGTTCAACTTGTGAAAAGCCTTTTATTCAGTATGATGTGAGGTAGGGTTGTTATGTTGGGGGAGCGACTGTACGGCGTCCATGTGGCGCCCGGCGTTGCTCCGGTGTTCTGGAGCGCGGCCTTATGTCGATCCGCACTATCGCTACGATTGCAGTTTCCGTTCTTCTCGGATTGCTTGCCGTCTTCTTGCTGCAAAACTACATCGGCAAGCAGCGCGCTGCGGACCAGTCCAGCGCCGTGATGGCCGGCACCACGCCGGTCGTGGTGGCTGCGCAGCCGATCGCGCGCGGCCTGGCGATACAGCCGCAACTTGTGAAGGTGGTGCGCTTCCCCTCGAACGCGGTGCCACCCGGCGCGATGAGCGACGTGGCGCAGCTCACCCAGGGCGGCCAGCGGCTGGCGTTGCGGCCGATAACGCCCAACGAGCCGATCCTGGCGGACCGCGTGACGACGCCGGGTGGCAAGCTCAACCTTTCGGCGATGATGACGCCGGGCATGCGGGCGGTCACCTTCCGGTCGGACGACGTGGCCGGCGTCGCCGGCTTCGTCCTGCCGGGGGACAAGGTCGACGTGCTGCTCACCCGCACCGTGGGCGACGGCACCATCACCCAGGTGCTGGGCCAGAACATCAAGATCCTCGCCGTTGACCAACTGGCCGACGAGGCGGCGAACCAGCCGGTGGTCGCCCATGCGCTGACCATCGAGGTCACGCCGGACTTCGCCCAGACTATTCGCCTGGCCCAGTCAATGGGCAGCGTCTCGCTGGCGCTGCGGCAGATCAGCGACGAGGCGCCGGTGGTGAAGACCGTCGCGACGGCGCGCGACCTCGGCTTCGTGGGCGGCGGCGGCGCGACGCCTAAGCTCACCAAGGTCGCCTATCCGGCGGCGCGTTCGCGTCCGCGCGGCGGTGTAGAAGACGAGATCCGCATCACCCGCGGCACCACGACGACGATGTATAAGGTCATTCGATAGGAAGCTCTTTACCGAGTCGAGTTCAAGTTTGCGCAAGGGGGTTGGCGCGCATGTCGAGGCGAACAGTCAATTGGGCCGCCGCGGCCAGGCTTCTGGCAGGCGGCGCCGTGGCGCTCGCGCTGCTGGGGACGCCCGCGGCGGGATGGGCGCAGAGCGCCGACGGTCGGCAGGAGGTGATCGTCGCGGCCGGCAAGTCGCAGGTCATTGAGCTGCCGGAGCGGTTCACCGACGTGATGATCGCCGATCCGGCGATCGTCGACGTGCTGCCGCTGACCACGCGGTCGGTCTACGTCGTGGGCAAGAAGGCCGGCACAACCGTGGTCACCATCTACGGGCCCGGCAAGCGGATGCTGGCCGGGGTCAACGTCATGGTCTCCTCCGACGTCGGGGGTCTGAAGGCGCGCATCCACGAACTCGCGCCCGACGAAACCGGCGTGAAGGTCTCGGCCGCCAACGACGCCATCATCCTCTCCGGCGAAGTGTCGAGCGGCCCCAAGGCCAAGCAGATCATGGAGCTCGCGAGCACCTATTCCCCGAAGGTCGTGAACATGATGAGCGTGCAGGGCACGCAGCAGGTCATGCTCTCGGTGCGCTTCGTGGAAATGGGCCGCAACCAGGCCAAGGCGCTGCGGGTCAACACCGCCACGCCCAGCGCCGGGCTGCCAATCGGCGGCTTCAGCATCATTCCCGACAAGTCCTACATCCAGACCGGCAACTCGAGCGCGGGTCAGGACCGGTTCGGCATCTTCCAGGGCCTGATCCGCAACGGCGACCTGCG
>Ga0070668_100003736_pt1 | contig 11231 bp, 5 predicted proteins | sample KBSS43metaG_FD_64661 | JGI IMG/M metagenome (GOLD analysis project Ga0070668, IMG submission 64661) | Switchgrass rhizosphere microbial communities from Kellogg Biological Station, Michigan, USA - KBS S4-3 metaG | ecosystem: Host-associated > Plants > Roots > Rhizosphere > Soil ... | reverse complement strand
TCCTCGGCTGATCTCCCTCTATCGGCGCCAATATCCGGAGGTGGAGCTGGTCCTCGAGGAAGCCACCAGCGTTGAAATTCTCGAGAGGCTGGCCTTGCGGCAAATGGACGTCGGCCTCGTCCGCCTGCCCTTGCTGCAGCCGGCCCTTGTCGACACCTCGGTGGTCGAGATCGATGAACTGGTCGCGGCCCTGCCCGAGACGAGCGCGCTCGCGCAACGCGATCGCGTATCGCTGCGGCTGTTGGGATCCCAGCCCTTCATCACCTTCCCGCGGACGAGCGTGCTCTATGCCACCACGGTGATGGCCTGCCACCAAGCGGGGTTCACCCCGCAGGTGGCGCAACACGCAGATCAGGTCCACACCATCATGAGCTTGGTGCAGAGCGGGCTTGGCGTGGCGCTCGTGCCGTTCAAGGCGACGCGCTATGTTCCGGAAGGCGTAAAGCTGCTCCGGCTGGCCGAACCCGCGCGCATCGAGATGGGATTGGTCATCCTGCGGGAAGAGGCCAGCGCCTTGGCCCGCAACTTCCGCGCTGTCGCCTTAGCGAACAGTGATACCGAGAGCATATCGATTAGCTAATAAACAATATTGGATACGAACTCCAAGTTGGAACAAAACCCACGTCTCCGGCGCGCCGGACACCCCCAGGAACCGAGGCAGGTCGCGTGTTCGAAACCCTAACCCTTTCCCAATTGCCCAAGGAGGACGAGGCGCTGCGCGAGCCCGTGCGCGCCCTGATCGCCGGGGCGCTGCAGGGCGTTCCCACCTCGCGCCGTGCGCGGTCCTGGCAAGGCTTTGACGCGAAGTTCAGCCAGGCCCTGGGACGGGCGGGCTACCTCGGCCTCAACCTGCCGAAGGCCTACGGCGGCGCCGAGCGCGGCCCCTTCGCCCGGTTCGTCGTCGTCGAGGAACTGCTTTCGGCCGGCGCCCCCGTCGCCGCCCACTGGATCGCCGACCGGCAGAGCGCCCCGCTGATCCTCAACTACGGCACCCAGGCGCAACGCGACTTCTATCTGCCGCGGGTTTGCCGCGGCGAGGCCTTCTTCTGCATCGGCATGAGCGAACCGGGTTCGGGTTCGGATCTGGCGAGCGTCCGAACCAGCGCCGAGCGGACATCCACGGGCTGGCGGCTCAATGGCCAGAAGATCTGGACGACCAACGCCCTGCACAGCCACTATATGATCGCGCTCGTCCGGACCTCTGGATCGGCGTCCGACCGGCAGGCCGGTCTCTCCCAACTGATCGTCGACCTGAAGGCGCCGGGGGTGATGATACGGCCGATCGTCGATCTGACCGGCGATGCGCATTTCGCCGAGGTGTTCTTCGACAATGTCGAACTGGCCGAGGACGCTCTGATCGGCAAGGAAGGCGACGGCTGGCATCAGGTGACGGCCGAACTCGCCTTCGAACGCAGCGGGCCTGAGCGAATCTATTCGAGCGTCGTCCTGCTGGACGCCTGGATCCGCCATGTCGCGCAGGCGCGGGGCGACAAGGCCGAGGCCACCCGTCTGGCCGGGCGCCTGACCGCGCAGCTGGCCACGCTCCGCGCCATGTCGATCGCCACAACGGCGCGGCTGGCGGCGGGTGAGAGCCCGGTGATCGAAGCCTCCCTGGTCAAGGATCTGGGCACCAGCTTCGAGCAGTCCGTTCCCGCGCTGATCGCCGATGATCTTGGCGCCCATCCGGATGAGCCGATCGACGCCGAACTCTACCGCACCCTGCTCTACGTCAGCCACGTTGCGCCGAGCTTCTCCTTGCGCGGTGGCACGCGCGAAATTCTGCGCGGGATCATCGCCCGCGGATTGGGACTGCGCTGATGGATTCGCACGAACTCCTTGATCCCTTCGACAAGCTGCTCGCCGACGTGGCCGCGCCGGCGCGAACCCGCGAGATCGAGGCTGGAAAGCCGGTCAACGAACTCTGGGAGACCCTGCAGGAGTCCGGCTTCCTCGACGCGCTCGCGCCCGAAGACGCCGGCGGCGTTGGCCTGTCCCTGCACGACGCCGCGCCCCTGCTTCAGGCGCTCGGCCGGCACGCGGTGGCCGCCCCTGTGGCCGAAACCATGGTCGCCCGGGCCCTTCTGGGCCGCGAAGGGATTGAATGCCCGGACGGACCGATCGTGCTCGCGCCCTTGCACAGCTTTCGGTCCGCGGTCACCCCGCTCGCCCGCGTCGCCACCCACGCTCTCGTGCAAGTCGATGCAACGCTTGTCCTGACGCCGCTCGCGGCCGCGACCCTCGTCGAAACCGGCGTCCACCACAGCTTGGCCGGCGTTCTCAGCTGGGAATCCGCGCCGGCAGGCCCGTCGATCCCGGCGCCCGCTGTCGGATTACGCGCGATCGCGGCGGTCCTGCGCGCCTGCGCAATCGCCGGCGCGGCCGACCGTCTGTTGGAGATGACCACCGCCTACGCGCGGGATCGCGTCCAGTTCGGCAAGCCGATCGGCAAGCTGCAGGCCATCCAGCAACAGCTCTCGGTCATGGCCGAACAGGTGGTCGCCGCGCGTCTCGCCTCCCAGCTCGGCTGCGCCGGCGGCCTGCCGCCAAGCCTCGAAGCCGCCGCCGTCGCCAAACAGGTGACGAGCATCGCCGCCATCCCCGTGGCGGAAATCGCCCACGCCGTGCACGGCGCGATCGGCATCAGCGAGGAATACGACCTGCAGCTCTATACCCGCCGGCTGCACGAATGGCGGCTGGCCGATGGTTCGGAGTCCTATTGGGCGGGCGTGCTGGGTGCGGCGAGGCTTGAAGCCGCGGAGCAAACCAGCGTCGACTTCATCCGGGCCAAGGCGGGCTAGGACGACGCTAAAGGCGACTATCAAGGTCAATCGGAAGCCCAAAAAGAAATGACCGCGCGAGAGCATCGCGCGGTCAAAACTTTGGTCTCTAGTTTGTTACTTCGCCCTGGACCAGGCGTTCGGAGGGCAAAACAAACCGGGCGACGCAAGCGGCCGCCCGGTTTGAATTTGCTGGCGGCGACTCAGCCGCCGCCGAACCCGTAGCGAAGGGAAACGCCAATTTCACGCGCCGGGACATAACTGATCGAACGATAGCCCGTATCGAGACCCTCCATGCGGATTTCGGTCGCTCCCTGGGCAGTGACCGTATCGTCGTCGAGCACATTCTTCGCCCAGAGCCCAACTTCCCAATTGGTCTCCGTGCTGCGCAGGCCGGCGTAGAGGTTGAGGACGCCGAAAGAGTCGCGTTGGAAGTTTGCTCCGCTGCCAAAGTTGCGGTTCTCGGGCGCATAAACGTAGAGCCCGCGAACATAACCTTCCTTGCCGAACACCGGGAACACATATTCCGATTGAAGCGTGAGCCCCCAATTTGCCGTGGCGGCTGTCGGATCGCCCGATACACAAAGGTTTACTCCGCCGGTGCCGGCAAAGGACGCAGGCGTCGCGACGCCGTTGTCAGGGACACCATTTTGGTCGGAATCGTTGCACGGGATCGCCACGTTGTCGTAGCGACCATCGGCCGTGAACCAGTTCACCTGCAAGCTCCAATCGTCGCTCACATTCCAGGCGAACTCTACTTCAGCGCCATCGACCACGGCGTCGGCGCCATAGCTGAAGCCGCCATTCCCAACGCCGGTCGTGGCGCTATCGCTTAGGTAGTCGATCCCGTTGAATCGGCCGACGAAGTTTTCAAAGTCCTGATGGAATACCGCGGCATTCAAACGAACGCTGCGATCAAACCATTGGCTTTTCACACCAAGCTCGAAGGAATCCGACTCCTCAGGCGGCGCGAATATGAATTCATCGTCGACCAGGCTGCTCGTGATCGCGACGCTAACGCCACCCGGACGCCAGGAATGTCCGTAGCTTACGTATCCCATGACGTCGTCGGTGAAGTCATGTGACAACGAAGCGTTATACACGAACGCATTTTCAGAGACGGGACGGTCGCGGCGGAACACGCTCGGTCCGGGAGTTTCCAGGAAATCACTACGATTCCCCGATAGTTCGAGGTACCGCGCCCCGACGCTCAAATCGGTTGCGTCGGAGAGGTGGAACACGAGATTTCCGAAAACGGCCTGGTTCGTCAGATCTGTCTGCACTTCGAAATTTACGCCGCCGAGCCCAGCGAAGACCGCACTGGCCGGCTGGTCGCCGGGCGTGCTGGTTTTCGTCGCCTGGCGCCAATACCCCACTGTGTAATCCATGAAGCGCTCACCTTCAGATTGTAGGCGCAACTCGTGGGTGCTCGTGCGGTAGAAGGAATTTACAGTCTGATAGCCACCGCCTTCGACCGCGTTGCCGGAATCCAGGTCGCTAACTTGGAGAAAATGATTGTCCTGATAGGCGCCCGTATAAATGAGGCGGTTGCTGCCAAGATCCCACGCGACGTTCAGGATGGTCAGGTTGGAATTCTGATTCAGCGTTGACGGTTGATCTTGAACGGCAAATCCGCGCTCGGTGATCGGTGCGTCATTTGCGTTAATAGCGGCTGGGAAAATTCCGAAAAACGGTGCGAACTGCCCGGGGGCGCCCGCTGGCCCATCGTCGCCCGTCACCTGGGTGAGAAGCACGCGATTTGCATGCAGTCGCTGATGCGTCAGGCCGACTTCGATATCGTCGCTGAGCGCCCAACGAAGTGAAGCGCGCCATGATTCAGTCTCGTTGCCCGTCTCACCGGCGCCGTTGATGCTCCGCACCTGCTCGCCGTCATTCTTGTCCCAAAGCCCCGCCACCCGGAGCGCCAGACGATCTTTGATGAGCGGCACATTTACCGCGGCCCAGGTATTGAACGAGTCCTGGTCACTCGCCGAAAGCGAAACGGAGCCCCCATACTCACTCAGGTCGGGTCGGCGCGTCGTCAGGGTCACGGCCCCAGCAGGCGACGGACGGCCCCGAAGCGTGCCCTGCGGGCCCCGCAGAATTTCGATCTGGCCAATGTCGTACATGGCTTGAAACGCATAATTCGCGTCGAGCGGCGTTTCGTTGAAATAGATATCCACGGCAGGATCGGTGGAGGCTTGCGAGTTGAAACCCACGCCGCGCAGAGAGGCGCTGGCGTTGAACCCGCCGCCAGAGTCCAGCTGAAGGCCGGGCGCGAGCTGATCCACATCTTCGAAGTTGAAGATGTTCAGGTCTTGCACTTGCTCGCTGGTGACCGCCGTGATCGACGACGGGACGTCCTGGATATTCTGCGCGCGTCGCTGAGCCATGACGACGATTTCGCCGACCTCGGATTCCGCGCCCGGTTCAACGTCTTGCGCGTACGCGGCCGTAGCCAACGCCGCCAAGGAGACGCCGGCGCTAAGGCCGATCAATAGCCCACGATAATTTCGGTTTGACATTTAGATCCCCTAGTCAAAGCAGCAACTCGCTGCGTCACACGTCCGCCGGCGCTCGACACACCGGGTATTTTCAGAACTATTTTTTACAAGGTGGCCCGGCGGGTTGGGAGCGCCAGGCGGCCAGGCGCTAGCTACCGCTTTCACGCGCGTAGCGCACTGCAAAATCGCGCAGGAAGAGCGCTATCACGGATAAGTCACCGAATTTTGCCGGGCTGTTGCAATAGGGCCAAGGATCCGGAACCGATCGTAACGCGACGCAATAATATTCCCGGCCGCACGTACCGCCAAAGACGGGCCGATTGAGCGGTCTATCCTTGGCTTATCATCGCTGGGCCCATGCCGACTCCGCGGGCTGCGGTCATGTGAGGCGTGCGGATCGCCCAAGCTCGAGCGTCCAAAAGAAATGACCGCGCGAGAGCATCGCGCGGTCATCACTATCGTCTGTTAAGCGCTGACGACCCAGAATAGGCATCCTTGGTCGTCAGCACATTGAGCTTGGACGGCGAGCGCCGCGCTCAGCCTCCGCCGAAGGAATAGCGAAGGGAAACGCCGGCTTCTCGCGCCGGGACATAGGATATGCTGCGATAGCCGGTGTCGATACCGGAAGACTGGATGTTGTTGGCGGCCTGGCTGTAGACAGTGTCATCGTCCAACAGATTTTTCGCCCACAAGCCGATTTCCCAGTTTTGATCAACTCCCCGTACGCCGGTGTAAAGGTTGAGGATACCGTATGACTCCCGAGTGAACCCCTCGTCGGCCCGGAAATTGTGGTTCTCAGGCGCATAGGTGTAAAGGCCGCGGAGATAGCCCTCCAACCCGAAGACCGGGAATGTGAATTCCGACTGAAGTGTAGCGCCCCAGTTTGGCGTCGAGCTGATCGCCCCGTTTGACACGCACGTACTTATGCCGCCGGGGTCGAAGGAACCCGGCGCCGGAATTCCCGTATCCGGCAGGCCGTCATTATTGGAATCATTGCACAACACTTGTGCATTGTCGAAATGGCCGTCAGCCGTGAACATATTTAGCTGCACGTTCCACCGCTCGGTGACGTCCCACGCAAGTTCAACCTCCGCCCCACTGACCACTGCGTCGGCGCCAAAGCTGAAGCCGCCAGTGCCAAAGCCGCCAGGAGACGAGGGGTTATCGTAGTTGATCCCTTCGAAACGGCTAACAAAGTTCGTGAAATCCTGGCGATATACGGCCGCGTTGACGCGGACACTCTTGTCGAACCATTCGCTTTTCACGCCGAGTTCATAGGAATCCGATTCTTCCGGCGGCGCGAAAATGAACTGCGAGCCGACCGTGGGGCTGGTGTTCGCGACGGTCACGCCGCCCGGACGCCAAGAATGGCCATAGGTCGCATATCCCATAACGTCGTCGGTGAAATGATGCGAAAGCGAGGCGGTATAGACCCCCTCTCTCGAGACCACGTTTGCCGGGCGAGACGCGGTGAGAAAGAATGCGGGAATTTCCAGCACGTCGCCGCGCACCGACACGTTCTCTAAATAGCGCGCCCCTACGCTCAACTCCGTACGATCCGATAAGTGGAATACAAGATTGCCGAAAAGAGCTTGGTCAGTGCTGTTCGTATCGACAGTGAAGAAAACGCTGCCCAACGCCGGGGCGAAGCTGCTCACGAGTTGGTTGCCGGGCGTGTGGGTGGCTGAGTGTAAGCGCCAATAGCCCACCACATAATCCATGAAGCGGTCGCCGGTGGATTCGAACCGCAATTCATGCGTCGACTGTTCGTAAAACGAATCTACGGTCTGGACTCCTGGAACATACGTAAATCCTAAAGCTGCACCAATGGCCGCAATATTCCCCGGATCCTGTTGGTTTTTGGTTTGGAAGTGCATGTCTTGATAGCCGCCCGTATAGACTATCCGATTGCTCCCCAAATCCCAGGTCGCGCTGAGCGTGGTGATCTTAGCCTCTTGCAGGCCCGTGTTCGGTGTAACCTGCGCCGAACGGCCCCGCTGGGTAATGGCCGGCCCGTTAAGGCCAAAAAGGCCTGGACCCTGAACCTCGCTGAGGGACACCCGGTCCGTCTGCAAGTCCTGATACGAAAGATTAATATCGATGTTGTCGGTGGGCACAAAACGCAATGAAGCGCGCCAGCTATCAGTCTTGTTGCTCGACTTGTCGCCTGCAAAGTTGCGAACCCTGTCGCCGTCGTTTTCATCGCGAATCACCGCGACGCGCATCGCCAGCCGGTCCTTAATAAGCGGCACGTTGATCGCGGCCCAAGCATTGACCGCGTTCTGATCGCTCAGCGACAGCGAGGCGGTTCCGCCCAGCTCGCTCAGATTTGGGCGGCGTGACGCGATCGTCACCGCGCCGGCGGGGGCCGGACGTCCGCGCAGCGTGCCCTGCGGGCCGCGCAGCACTTCAATCTGGCCAACGTCATATATGCTCTGGAAAGCGTAATTCGCGTCAAGCGGCGTTTCATTGAAGTAGATATCGACGGCGGGACTTGTGGAAGCTTGCGAGTTGAAGCCGACGCCGCGAAGCGAAGCGCTAGCGCCGAAGCCACTGCTCGACGTCAGTTCGAGGCCGGGCACCAACACGTCCACGTCATCGAAGGTGAAGATGTTCAAATCTTGCAATTCTTTGCCACTCACGGCCGTGACCGTCAGTGGGACGTCTTGGATATTCTCCGCCCGCCGCGTTGCGGTGACGATGACTTCACCGACTTCGGTCCCCGTCTCCGCGTCCTGCGCGTGCGACGCCGTCGCCAGCGCCATCCATGAGGCGCTCGCCCCAAGCGCAATGATCAGCGCACGACAATTTCGGTTCAACATTTGTAACCCCCTAGTAATGAGCAGCATGTTGCTGCTTCGCTTTGTTTTTGGCGCAGACACGCCGTTGCGTTGGGTCACGGACACTCGCCGCACGACACACCCAAACACACTGCGCCGGACAATTCCACGCAACCGTCCAATGATCAAGCGCGCCGGACGTTTCGGGCGTTGGCCCTGCGAGGCTCCCTGGCGAAGGACCTTCGCGGTCTGGAGCGCTTGGAAAATTGATGGGCGTGGGTAGAGCGCGTTGAGATGAAGGCGCTGCCATCGAAAATATATCTTACATTACCGTGTCTTACTTGTATATCGGCCATCGGCCGCTCTTAGTATGCGGGATGATTGCCCGTCTGGAACAGGGTCCTGGCGACGGGTCTGCAAACCGATGACGTCAAGGCGGTTGACGCGAGGCGCATTCGGAATTTCAGACATGCGACTATAAGATCACACTTCTAACGATGCGGCGCAGAGCAACGCGACTCGCTTCCGTCAGGGACTTCTGGCGTGAAACATCGCATTCGCGACAAAGGCGGATCGGCCTTGCGCCACCGCTCAGGTCGAACAAATATCTCAAAAGCGCCCATTTTATGCGTGTCCGAAAACAATATTCCCCGTCCACGTGAGAGCCTGGGGCGCATGTTGCGCGCAAGCTGCCAGGAAGACGCCGGCGATCTGACCGGCGTCGCGCACTAAAAGAGGGAAGGACGCCGAACCATGATGTCGATGCAGGAAATGTCGGATCGCCTGGAGATCCAGGACCTTCTGACCCGCTATTCCTACGCCGTGGACGAGCACGACTGGGACGCCTTCGACGAGATCTTCACGCCCGACGCGATCATCGACTATGCCGAGACCGGCGGCGCCCGTGGGACGGTGCCCGAGATCAAGGCCTATCTGGCCGACGTCATGCCCAAGTTCAGCGGCGCCCAGCACATGATCGCCACCACCAAGCTGAAGATCGAGGGCGATACGGCGAGCGCTAAGACCATCCTCTTCAACCCCCTGATCATGCCGGTGGACGGCAAGGATCACGTCTTCTTCGTGGGCCTGTGGTACCGCGACAAGCTGGTCCGCACGCCGAAGGGGTGGCGTATCCAGGACCGCTACGAGGAACGCTCATACTTCTTCAATCAGCCCGACAGCGAGACCCCGCCCGAATAGAGGCGCGAGCCTGAGACAGCCCGACTTGCCATCAACATTGCAAGGCCCATGGCATGAGCGCTGCGGCGGCCTAAGCTATGGGCAGAAGTCGCATTCTGGGTGTCCTCTTGAACGATGCCGACTTTATCCGGGGGCGTTGATAAGCAACCTGACCGGTCCCAGCAGGCCGGAGGGTGGCAAGGGTGTGGCGGCGGTATAGGGGGTGCCGCCGTACGAAATCCCGCCGGGACCGAGCGAGTCGAAAACAGACCGTTTCTGCGGCAGGCCGAGACTGGCCGCGTCATCCTGGGTGAAGGTTATCCGCTGGGTTACGCCCGGCTGGCGGTCTCCAACCAGGCGGTTGACCCAAAGGTTGGCGGTTCTCACTTCGATCTTGTTCGCCCCGGGCTTGATGAAGTCGGTCACGTCCAAACGATAGGGCGCCGTCCAGACGATACCCGCCGAGCGACCGTTGATCAGCACCTCAGCCAAAACCTCCACTTGGCCAAGATCAAGCTCTAAGCGGCCGCCCGACTTCAGCGTGGCGCGCGAAACCTTCAGGGTCCGGGTGTAGCTGGCGGTCCCGGAGAAATATTTGATCCCGGGGTCCGCGTGCGTGCTCAGATCCTGCAACCGCGCGAGCTTGGCCGTCGCCGGCGCGCGGCGTCCCGGTTGGAACGCCACCGACCAGTTGTCGGAAAGGTCGGCGGCCTGTCGTGAGGCGATTGCCGGAAGGCTCCGCATCTGCGGCCCCATCTCCCGGAAGACGACGAAGATCGAACCGAAGGGGTCGAGCGGGACATCGACCACGGTGCGGCCGCCCTCGACGCGATAGCTCGCCGGGCGCGATGTGCCGCTGACCGGATCCCATAGCTCGGCGGCCTTGCCGGTTACCCGGAACGCGGCCTGCGTTGTCGTTGCGCGATCCTTGCGGTTCGAAAGGAAATAGAGGTCGGCGTCGGGCAGCCGGCGATGCAGGAAGCGCACCTCCGAATCGGTCGCCGCCCCGAGGAGCTCGAAGTCCGGCGCCAGCTTTTCGCTGGCCAAAGCCCCGTCCAGCGACGCCTGCGAATAGACTCGTCCGGCGCCAACCTGATGAACGCTCCCGGCCGCGGGCCAAAGCTCGGCGATCACCGCGGCAACCTTGGCGGGATCGTCGGCAAGGCTGGGCGAGCCGAGGGGTCGTTCCCCAACCAGCACCGCCCCATCAAGCACCAGTTGGCGCAGCCGCTCCAGCGTCGTCAGGGTCAGCCATTGGGTTTGACCGCTCATGTAGAGCACGCGCCAGGACATGCCGTTGGGCGTCACCAACCCGCCATCCTTGACGCTCAAGCGGGTCTTCAGAGCGTCGGCATTGACGTAGTCGTACTGGAAGCCGTTCGGGACCGCCGGCGGCTTGGCGCCGAACAGGCCGGTGATGGAGGTTCCTTCGCCGTAGAACACTGCCACGTCGTTCACGGCCTGCCCCTGCTGTAGCAGGTGAGACGCGCGGGCCAGATAGGAAATCCATGGACCGGCCTGTTCGGCCCAGGTGTCGTTGCGGTTGAACCAGTGGCCGAACGGCCCCAGCACCAGGCCCGGCGCCTTGCCGATCAACGGTTGGTGCACCGAGCTGTGGAGGATGAACTGGTTGACGCCCGCCACCATCATCAGGTCGGCGTAGGGTTTCAGATCGCGCGGCGCCAAGGACCAGGGCGACCCCTGGGCGGTCAACGATTCCGCGGCGACGAGGTTCTGGCCCCAGATGTGGGCGACCGAGGCCGACTCGCGGATGTCGGCGAAGGGACCCGGCTGAAACGCCCCCGGTTCGCCCTTGACCCACATGGCGGCCATCGGCACGTCGGCCGAGGCCTTCATCTCCATGCCGTCGCCCATCGCCGCCGGCGGGCCTTCGTGCGACTCGCCGTAGCGGATCATGCCGACCTTGTGCAGTTCGGCCGTCAGGGTGTCGTAGTGCTCGGTTTTCAGGAGATCCTGCAGGGTGCGGCGGA
>Ga0070668_100003731_pt1 | contig 11233 bp, 10 predicted proteins | sample KBSS43metaG_FD_64661 | JGI IMG/M metagenome (GOLD analysis project Ga0070668, IMG submission 64661) | Switchgrass rhizosphere microbial communities from Kellogg Biological Station, Michigan, USA - KBS S4-3 metaG | ecosystem: Host-associated > Plants > Roots > Rhizosphere > Soil ... | reverse complement strand
CCGGAGCAGAAGCCGATGATGCCGGCGGTGTAGCCGCGCCCGTCGCCGATGTCCTCGATGTAGGAGAACTGCGCCCGCCAGTTCAGCGACGAGTTCTCGGCGGCCGAGACGATCTGCATGGCAACGTCCTTCTTTGCCGGATCGTCCAGATTTTTCCTGGCGGCGATCATGGCCCGAGTCTGGGCGCCCGGGTTCAGGCAGGTCCAGGCCTTGGCGTCCACGCATTGGGATGATCGGGCGCGGTTCGACAGGGTCCATTCGGTGTTGCAGTCGTAGAGCTGGATGTCGGCTCCGTTCGCGGTCGGGGCGGCGGCGCAGCCGCCGGCCGGAGCGGCCGTCGCGGTGCCGGCCAGGCCGAAGATCAGCAGGCCGGCGAGGGGATAGGCGACTGTCCTGAGACGACTCATGGCGCTCCCGAAGAGAGAGGGTTTGCTCGATGGCGCGCGCTGGCCAGAGACGCTAGAACAGTTAAAGAGGTTTATCAATAGGTGTCGATATTGAGGTCTAGGGTGTTCCGCGTGGCCCTTGACACATCTCGAAGCCGTGCTTACGGTCCGGCTAATTGTTATTCAGTTTGCCAATCCCGCCGAGGGGAGCTCCGGTGACGCGTCTGGCCGGCTCGTCCAAGCTGCTCCGCGCCATGAACGAGAGCGCGGCGCTGGCGCACCTCCTGGACCCGGGCATGCTCACCCGGTCTGACCTGCGTAAACTCACCGCGCTCTCGACCCCGACGATCTCCGAGGTGCTGCGCCGGCTCACCGAGGCCGGCCTGGTCAACGTGGTCGGGCACAACAGCGGCCGGCCGGGGCCGAACGCCGAGATCTACGCGGCCAACCCGGATGCCGCCTACGCCGCCGCCATCTCCGTGCGAGACATCGGCCCGAGCGGCGCCCCCTCGGTGGCCGCCGCGCTCTGCGACCTCACCGGGGCGGTCCGCGGCCGGTTCGAGTCCCGGATCGACTTCCTGCACACCGACCCGGCGACCGCACTGGTCGACGTCGTCGCCCACCTGCACGACGAGGCCGGCGTCCCGGCCGAGCGGATCCGGCACGTGCAACTGGGCGTCGCCGGCTCGTACGACCCGCGCACCGAGACCATCCGGCACGTCGACGTGCCCGGCTTCGGCCGCACCGGCCTGGTGCCGGAGATCGCCGCCGCGCTCGGCACGGCCGTCGGCGTCGACAACGACGTCAACCTGGCCGCGGTCGCCGAGCGCAAGCGCGGCGTGGCCCGGGACGCGGACGGCTTCGCGCTGCTCTGGCTCGGCCAGGAGGGCCTCGGTCTGGCCATCGACATCGCCGGCACCCTGCTCCGCGGCGCCCGCGGCGGAGCCGGCGAGATCGGCTACATGCCGCTGTACGCCCCCGATTCCACCCATCGCAAACTCGACCTGCAAGACCTGTTCGGCGGCACCGCCATCCTGGAACTGGCCCGGGACAACGGCGTTCCCGGGGTGACGCCCGCCGACGTGGTGCGGGCCGCGGCGCACGACCCGGCCGCGGCCGGCGACTTCCTCACCGGGCTGGCCGACCGCATCGCGGTGGGCCTGGCCGCCGTCATCGCCGTACTCGACCCCTACCTGGTGGTGCTGGCCGGCCCGATCGCGCAGGCCGGCGGCGAGACGCTGCTCGCCGCGGTGACCGCCGCGGTGCGCCGCGCGGCGCCGCTGGAGAGCTCGATCGCGGTCACCACCATCGACGACGACGCGGTGCTGCTCGGCGCGCTGGATGCCGGGCTCATCGCGGTGCACGAAAGCCTCATCGCCTCCATCGGCACCAGCTGATCCCCATCTGATCTTGAGAGGCCATTGTGAACAAACGGATGCCCCATGCCCTTTTTGCCCTGGTAACTGCTGGTTTGCTGGTCACGGCCTGCACGCCGGCAACCAAGGAAAACAAGATCGCCGACCCCGGCACCGCGGTCTCCGGGACCGTCGAGCTGTGGCACTTCTTCACCGAGCGGGAGGCCGACGCGATCGACTCGGTGGTGAAGGACTTCCAGGCCGGCCACCCGAACATCAAGGTCACCGTGAAGTCCGGGCAGGACGACTCCAAGGTCACCCAGGCGATCGGCGCCGGCAACGGGCCGGACATCGGCCTGTCCTACTCCACCGACATCGTCGGCAAGTTCTGCGCGTCCGGCGCGTGGGTCGACCTCACCCAGTACATCAATCGCGACAAAGTAGACCTCAATCAGCTGAACGCGACCACCCGGTCGTACACCGAATATGACGGCAAGCGATGCGCCATGCCGTTCCTCGCCGACGCGTACGGCATGTTCTACAACAAGGACCTGTTCGCGAAGGCCGGCATCGACGGGCCGCCGAAGACTCTGGACGAGTTGGCCGAGGACGCCAAGAAGCTCACCGTACGCAATCCCGACGGCTCCCTGAAGACGGTCGGTTTCCTTCCCCTGTACGACTTCTACGAGAACTCCGCGTCGCACCTGGCCCCCACCGTCGGCGCCAAGTGGCTGACCGACGACGGCAAGTCCGCGGTCGGCACCGACCCGGCCTGGAAGACGCTGATCACCTGGCAGAAGAGCCTGGTCGACTGGTACGGCTACGACAAGCTGACGAAGTTCCGGGCCGGCCTGGGCGACGAGTTCAGCGCGGACAACGCCTTCCAGAAGGGCCAGGTCGCGATCAACATCGACGCCGAGTTCCGCCTCGCCTTCCTCAAGGACCAGGCCACCAATCTCAAGTACGGCGTGGCGCCGATCCCCACCGCCGACCCGGCCCGGTACGGGGGCGGCTACGTCACCGGCAACATCGTCGGCATCTCCAAGAACGCCAAGAACCCCGAGGCGGCCTGGGAACTGATCAAATACCTCACCACCGACGACGCGGCCGTCATCAAGCTGTCCGGGCTGCTCAAGAACATCCCGACCACGACCAAGGCGATCGCCGACCCGACCCTGAACTCGGACGCCGACTTCAAGACCTTCATCGACATCTTCACCAACCCGAACTCGTCGACCTCCCCGCCGTCCTCCTCCGGCCCGGCATACCAGGACACCTTCGCGAAGTTCCTGACGGACTTCCAGGCCGGCAAGGTCAAGGACATCGACGCCGGGCTGGCCCAGGCCGACAAGCAGATCAACAGCGTCATGACGCTCGGCGGCTGAGCGTGACCGCCAAGCCCTTGGGCGTACGCGTCCGGCAGAACGCCACGACGCTGTCCTTCCTCGCGCCCGCCCTGATCGGCATCGCGGTGTTCTTCCTCTACCCCCTGGTTTCGGCGGTCTACTTCTCGTTCACGAAGTTCGATCTGCTCTCCGTGCCCAAATGGGTGGGGCTGGACAACTACAAGCGGATGGCGGACGACCCGTTCCTGCTGCAGTCAGTGCGCAACACGCTGTGGATGGTCGTCGTCTTCGTCCCCGTCCGGATCGTCGCCGCGATCGGCCTGTCGATGCTGCTCACCCAGCTCAAGCGGGGTGCCGGCTTCTTCCGGACGATCTTCTACCTGCCGGCGCTGGTCCCGCCGGTGGCCGCCACCATCGCGTTCGTCTATCTGCTCAAGCCCGGCACCGGCCCGGTGAACCACTTCCTGGAGAAGATCGGGATCGACGGCCCGCTCTGGTTCAATTCGCCGGCCTGGGCGAAGCCGTCGCTGGTCCTGCTCGGCCTGTGGGCGATCGGCGACCTGATGATCATTTTCCTGGCGGGCGTGCTGGGCGTGCCGGAAAGCCTCTACGAAGCGGCGGAACTGGACGGCGCGAACGCCTGGCACCGGTTCTGGTCGATCACGGTGCCGACCATCCGGCCGGTGATCCTGTTCGCGGCGGTCACCGGCGTGATCTACACCCTGCAGTACTTCGACCAGGCGGCGGTGGCCGGCTCGATCGCCAGCGGGCAGGCCACCGTCGGCGGGGGCATCGCGTCGAACTTCGGCTATCCGGAAGGCTCCACCTTCACCTATCCGCTCTGGCTCTACACCGTCGGGTTCGGTTATCACGCGCTCGGCTACGCGAACGCGCTCGCCATGGCCCTGTTCGTGGTCGCGCTGGGGATCACCGTGATCCTGCTGCGGCGGGCCAAGGCCTTCTCCGGGGAGGAATCATGACGGCGGTCCTCGATCGGCGGGCCAAGCCGCTCGCCAGGCCGGCCCCCGACCGGCGGGTCCGGCGGCAGAACCGGCTCGCCTGGATCGCCCGGCACAGCATCGCCATCGCGCTGACCGTCATGTTCGTGACGCCCGTGGCGTACCTCGTGCTGCTCTCGCTGATGACCAGTGATCAGGCGCTGACCAGCGACTACTGGCCGAACAGCTGGCATCCGGAGAACTATTGGCGGGTCTTCGAGGTGACGCCGCTTCCGCATTACCTGCTGAACACGGTGTTCTACGCGGTGTCGTCCACGACGCTCGTGCTGCTGTCGAGCGTGCCGGCCGCGTACGCGCTCGCCAAGCTGAAGTTCCGCGGCCGCAACGCACTCTTCCTCACGGTGATCTGCGTGATGATGCTGCCGCCGCAGGTGGTGACGGTGCCGCTGTATCTGATGTGGGCACGGTACGGGCTGACCGGCTCGCTGGCTCCGCTGATCATCCCGGCCCTCTTCGGCGACGCGTTCTGCATCTTCCTGCTGCGGCAGTTCCTGCTCACCATCCCGTCGGAATATCTGGACGCGGCCCGGGTGGACGGCTGCGGCGAGTGGCGCACGCTGCTGCGGGTGGTGCTGCCGATGGCCCGGCCGGGAATCGCGGCGGCCGGGCTGTTCCAGTTCTTCTACTGCTGGAACGATTACTACGGCCCGCTGCTCTACACCAGCGAGAACGAGGGGGCCTGGACGCTGACGCTCGGCCTCGCGTCGTTCCACAGTGTCCATCACGTCGACTGGAACCTGGTCACGGCCGCAACGGTGCTGGCGATGGCCCCGCTGATCATTATCTTCTTCTTCGCCCAACGCGCGTTCGTGCAGGGCATCACGTTGACGGGATTCAAAGGGTGAAAATCGCAGTCATCGGTGGCGGATCGACCTATACGCCGGAACTGGTGGACGGGTTCGCCCGGCTCGGCCCCGGTCTCCACCTGGACGAGCTGGTCCTGATCGACCCGGCCGCGGACCGGCTGGAGATCGTCGGCGCCTTTGCGGCCCGCATCTTCGGACATTACGGCCACCCCGGCAAGGTGACATGGACGACCGATCTCGACGCCGGAGTCACCGACGCCGACGTCGCGGTGATCCAGTTGCGGGTGGGCGGGCAGCAGGCCCGGATCAGCGACGAGACGTTCCCGCTGGAATGCGGCTGCGTCGGGCAGGAGACGACCGGAGCCGGCGGGCTGGGCAAGGCGCTGCGCACGGTGCCGGTGGTGCTGGAGGTCGCGGAGCGGATCCGGAAACGCGCGAAGCCGGGCGCGTGGATCGTCGACTTCACCAACCCGGTCGGCATCGTCACCCGGGCGCTGCTCGACGAGGGACACCGGGCGGTCGGCCTGTGCAACGTGGCGATCGGCTTCCAACGGCGGTTCGCGGCCCTGCTCGGCGTGCCGCCGTCCGCGGTCGTGCTCGACCACGTCGGCCTCAACCACCTGACCTGGGAGCGGGCGGCCTATGTGGACGGCGTCGACCGGCTGCCTTCGCTGCTCGAGACCCACCTGACGGAAATGGCGGCAGAGGTCGACCTGCCGCCGAGCGTGCTCACCAACCTCGGCGTCGTGCCGTCCTACTACCTCTCCTACTTTTACAACCACGACAAGCACGTACGGGAATCGCTCGGCGCCCCGACGCGCGGCCAGCGGGTTGCCGAGATCGAGGCCACGCTGCTGGAGATGTATCGCGACGTCACCCTGGTGGAAAAGCCGGCGTTGCTCGGCGAAAGGGGTGGCGCGTACTACTCGGAGGCCGCGGTGGGCCTGATCGCCTCGCTGCACGGCCTCGACGCCGACGCGGTCCACTCGGTGAACGTGCGCAACAACGGCACCCTGCCGTTCCTCCCCGACGAGGCAGTCATCGAGGTCTCGGCCCGGGTGGGCCCCGCCGGCCCGGCGCCGTTGCCGGTCACCCCCCTGCCGCCCGACCTGGCCGGACTGATCACGCATGTCTGGGCGTACGAGGAACTGGCGCTGGACGCCGCGCGGCGGGGCGGCCGGGATCGGATCTACCGTGCGCTGCTCGCCCACCCGCTGATCGGGCAGCACGAATACGCCTCGGCACTGGCCGACAAACTGGCCTCCACCTCGGCACCGGCCCCCTCCTCGGCACCGGCCTCCAACTCGGCGCTGGCCGACAAGCCGGTCTCGTGAGAGCGCTCTATCTGGCGGTCGACGGCGGCAACTCCAAGACGGACATGGTGCTCGGCGACGACCGCGGGCGGGTGCTCGGCTTCGTCCGTGGCGATACGTCGTCGCCGCACGTGATCGGCCTGCCCGGCACGGTCGCCGTGCTCGGCGGGCTGGTCCGGGCCGCGCACGAGCACGCCGGCGTGCCGATCGGCACGCCGATCGCGGCCATGGCGGTCTACCTGGCCGGTGCCGACCTGCCGATCGAAGTGGCCAGGCTGCACGACGCGATCGCGGCCCAAGGCTGGGCCCGGCGGACGATCGTCGACAACGACTGTTTCGCGATGCTGCGGGCGGGCACGGCGATCCCGGACGCGGTCACCGTGGTGTGCGGCGCCGGTACAAATTGCGTCGGCCGGGCAGCCGACGGCCGCACCGCCCGCTTCGTCGCCCTCGGCCCGATCTCCGGCGACTGGGGCGGCGGCCACGACCTGGCCGACCACACGCTGCGCCTCGCCGCCCGCGGCGAAGACGGCCGGGGCCGCCCGACCGCGCTGAGCCGCGCCGTGGCGGCGCACTTCGGCCGGCCCACGGTCGAGGCGGTCAGCATCGCCCTGCACTTCGGCGAGCTGCCCACCGACCGCATCCGGGAGCTGGCACCGGTCCTGTTCGCGGTGGCCGCGACCGGCGACGAGGTGGCGTCCGAACTGGTCACCCGGCAGGCCGACGAAATCCTGGTCCAGCACCGGGTGGCGGCCGGCCGACTCGGCCTGCTCGACCGCTCCCACGCCCTGGTACTCGGCGGCGGCGTGCTGCAGGCCCGCCACCCGCAGCTGCACGACCAGGTGGTGACCGGCGCCCGGGCCCAGGCCCCCCTTGTGGACATCACCGTGCTGGCCACCCCGCCGGTCGCCGGCGCGGCGCTGCTGGCCCTGGACGCGCTGGGCACCGCACCGACCGCCGAGCCCACCCTGCGCGACGCCATAGCCGGCCGCCGGCCGGTGCCGGCGGCATCGAACGGCGACGGCTCCTCCCGTCTCGCCCTCGGCGGTGGACAGGAGGAACCCGCCCGGCAGTGACCTGCGGTGCCCGGCTGCCCCGGTCTGGGACAACGTCGCCCGACAGGCCAAAACCGCACCACCCGACCAAGATCCCGAACGCTCCGGCACGACGCAAACGACATGCGGCGCCCCGAAGTCCGCAAGCCGCGCCGAGCCCCTCCCCGTCTTTCCGCAACCGTCGCACCGGAAACCCCCACACTCCGGCATCAGCCTCCGGGGGTACGGGCCCGTCTGGCACGCAGGACGACGTTTCGCCAACCGTCGGCCGACCGGCCCCAACCGAACTCCCCACACCTCCGGCATCAACCCCGGGAATGCGGGCCCGCCCGGCACCCAGCACGACGTTTCGCCAACCGTCGGCCGACCGGCCCCAACCCGAACTCCCCACACCTCCGGCATCAACCTCGGCGTGCGGGCCCGCCCGGCGCGCTGGACGACGTTTCGTCCCACACGGTTTCGGCGTGGGGATGTGCGGCGCGCGGGTGGGCGATGCCCCCCACCCGGACGCGGGCCCGTGCGGCACGCGGCACGACGTTTCGTCAACCGTCGGGCGACCGACCGCACCCCGAACTCCCACACCTCCGGCATCAACCTCGGGGTGCGGGCCCGTCCGGCGCGCTGGACGACGTTTCGTCCCACACGGTTTTCAGCGTGGGGAATTGCGGCGCGCCGGTGGGCGATGTGCCACACACCGGGGGTAGCCCGCGTCGGGGTGGGTAGAACGGCCGGTGAGTCGGGCACGAAGCCGGTGGCTGCGTGCTCAGCGGCGGGTGACGATCAGCATCTCCGCGGCGGCCGCGAGCAGCATCCCGGCCACCAGCGGTATCACGCTCCCCAGCAGCGCATAGACCAGCAGGAACAGTGGCGCGGCGAAAGCCAGATAGGTGGCCACGGCCAGGGCGCGGTCGCGGGCGCGTAGCCGGGAGACCGCAGCTGTCAGCGGCTCCGACAGCCGCCGGGTGAGGACGATCTTGATGCCAACGAAGATCAACACCCCGATCAGGCCGGCCCACATCCGGGAGATGCCGCCGCTGGCCAGGGTCATCAGGCCGGCCACCGCGCCGGCGATCAGGGTGCCGTTGGCGCCCACCAGGACGCCGTAGCGGATCGCGCCGGCGGACTCGCTCGATGGCTCGAGGACCGGGCCGGACGGGCGGCTGACCTCGGGCTCCCCGGCCCAGCCCGACGGCGGCGGGCTCTCGTCGGGACCGTTCCCCGCCGGATCGGGCGGCACGTCGTCCACCGGGATCGGCAGCGTGGCCTCGTCGGCGAGTTCCTCGAGGGCGCGGGCCCAACGGCGCCGCTCGAACCGGACGATGCCCAGGTCGCGCTGGGCATCGCCGATCGCCGGATCCAGTTCCAGCGCCTCCGCGTAGGCCCGCTGGGCCAGGTCGAACAGCCGCAGCCGGGCCGCGACCACGGCCAGGACCAGGTGCGCCTCCGCCTCGGCGGGGGCGACCCGGACTCCGTTCCAGGCGGCGTTCAGCGCGTCCTGGCCGTTGCGCGACTCGCTCAGCAGGGCAGCGCCGGTTCGCTGCGCGTACGCGTCGGCCGGCCAGTGGCGGAGGATCTCGCCGGCCACCTGGGCGGCTTCGGAGTATCGGCGGGTGTCGGTGAGCGCCATGGCCCGGACCACGAGGGTGGTGATCGTCGTGGGGTCGGCCGTGGCCGCCCGCTCGGCCGCGACCAGCGCCTCGGTGGGCTGCTCGGCGACCAGATGGATCCGGGCGAGCGTGGCGAGCAGGCTCGGCTCGTCCGGCGCGGCGGCCAGGCCGGCCGCGATCTCGCCGGCCGCCTCGTCGTAGCGGCCGAGGTCGGCGAGCAGCAGGGCGCGTTGCCGGTATTCCTCCGGCGTCGTCTCGGGATCCAGGGGCGCGGCCACGGGTCGAGCGTAGGCGCTACCTCGAAATCGCGCGGCTCGGGGTGAGCCCGCCTGTCCCGACGCGGAGGCGGGCGCATACAGCGCAGGTCAGCGCTTGCGAGCACGACGGCCCGCAACGTCGCGGAGCCCGGCTCGGGCAGGCACAACCCACCGCCCGCCGAGCAACACCACCGCCAGACGGGCGAGACCAGCACAGGCAGGCAACCCAGCGCTCGCCGAGCAAATGCCACCCCCAGGCCGCCGAGGCAGCAAAGGCAGGCACAACCCAGCGCCCGCCGAGCAACGCCCACCGCCAGGCCCTGAGCTCGGCGCGGGCAAGCGCACGGTCAGGACCTGTTGAGCAGGGCGATCGCCATCGCCGCCAGGCCCTCGCCGCGGCCGGTCAGGCCGAGGCCGTCGGTGGTCGTGCCGGACACGGTGACCGGGGCGCCGACCGCCGCGGACAACACCCGCTGGGCCTCCGCCCGGCGCTTGCCGATCTTGGGATGGTTGCCGATCACCTGGATCGAGACGTTGACCACCTGGAACTCCGCCGCCCGCACCAGCCGCGCCGCCTCGGACAACAGGGCCACCCCGGAGGCGCCGGCCCACTCCGGGCGGGAAGTGCCGAAATTGCTGCCCAGATCGCCGAGGCCGGCCGCCCCGAACAAGGCGTCGCAGGCGGCGTGCGCGGCGACGTCGGCGTCGGAATGTCCGGCCAGGCCGACCTCGTCGGGCCAGAGCAGGCCGGCCACCCAGCACGGCCGGCCAGGCGCGAAGGCGTGCACGTCGGTCCCGATCCCGACCCGCTGATCAATCACGGGCTCAGGGTACGTGCAGCAGCGCCTCGGCCAGGATCAGGTCCAGCGGGCGGGTGATCTTCATGGCGAGTTCCGAACCGGGGACACAAGTCACCGGCAGGCCCGCCTTTTCCACCAGCCCGGCGTCGTCGGTGAGCGGGTCGGCGGCCGCGGCGTGCGCGGCGACGAGCACCTCCCGCCGGAAACCCTGCGGGGTTTGCACGCTGCGCAGCACCGACCGGTCGACCGTGCCCAGCACGACCTCGCCGGGCCCGACCTCTTTGATCGTGTCGACCACCGGCAACACCGGGATGACCGCGGGCCGGCCCTCGCGTACCGCGGCCGCGACCGACTCGACGAGCCGCGGCGGCGTCAGCGCCCGGGCCGCGTCGTGCACCAGCACGATGTCGACCTCCGCCGGCACGGCGGCGAGCGCCAGCGCGACCGACTCCTGCCGTTCCGCGCCGCCGGCGACGACGGTGACCGGCGCTACCGGAGCGAGCAGCGCGCGGACCGCCTCGACGTCGGCGGCGGGAGCGGCGACCACGATGAGCCGGACCGAGGAAGCGGCGGCCACCCGGCGGATCGCGTGCACGAGCAGCGGCTCGCCGTCGAGGAGCCGAAGCGCCTTGGGGCCGCCCGGGCCGAGCCGCACTCCGGCACCGGCAGCCGGAACAAGGACCGCGACGTCACCCCGAGCATTAAGCTGCGCGGTCACGTCGCGGTCCTGTTCGTGTTCGCCGAACTTTTCGGGATGTGGAGGGGTCAGGCCTCGGTAAGGACCTTGTCGAGGAGCACCTCGGCCTCGTCCTTCGTGCTCTTCTCCGCCAGAGCCACCTCACCGACCAGAATGTCCCGAGCCTTGGCGAGCATGCGCTTCTCTCCCGCCGAGAGACCGCGCTCACGCTCGCGCCGCCAGAGGTCACGAACAACCTCGGCGACCTTGAGCGGGTTGCCGGAGGCGAGCTTCTCGAGATTGGCCTTGTACCGCCGCGACCAGTTGGTCGGCTCCTCGGTGTGCGGAGCGCGGAGGACGTCGAAGACCTTACCCAGGCCTTCCTCGCCAACCACTTCGCGCACGCCGACGATCTCGGCGTTCTCAGCGGGCACCCGAACCGTCAGGTCACCTTGCGCGACACGCAGAACGAGATACTGCTTTTCCTCGCCTTTGATGACCCTAGTCTCGATTGCCTCGATGAGTGCGGCCCCGTGGTGGGGGTAAACAACGGTCTCGCCGACACTGAAAACCATAGGTTCGAAGCCCCTTTCGCTGTGTCTAGGGTAACACG
>Ga0070668_100003727_pt1 | contig 11237 bp, 10 predicted proteins | sample KBSS43metaG_FD_64661 | JGI IMG/M metagenome (GOLD analysis project Ga0070668, IMG submission 64661) | Switchgrass rhizosphere microbial communities from Kellogg Biological Station, Michigan, USA - KBS S4-3 metaG | ecosystem: Host-associated > Plants > Roots > Rhizosphere > Soil ... | reverse complement strand
GGGTTCGGGCCGTACCTCGACGCTCGCAAGGACAGCTTCCACCTGCTCGACGAATTTCGCAGCGATCTGAACGAGGCCAAGTTCTACCGTTTCACCGACTTCATGAAGAAGGGTACGCTCGCGCTGCAGCCGGATCAGCCCGTCTACAAGGAGGACGCGTCGAAGCTCCTCGATGCGCAGGGAAAATTGGTGACCAAGTGGTAGCAGGGGTCCTCGCGAGCAGGCTGCCCACCGCGTCGTCCGTGACGTCGTTCTGCGCGCTCATGCGGTCGCGCGCGCCACGAATTCGTAACCGACGTTGACCACCGGTTCGTCGACCTCGCTCCCCGCCAGTCGCGCACAGATCATTTCGCCAGCGCGCCGGCCGAGCTCATAGCGAGGCACGCGCAGCGTCGTCAACGCCGGCACGACTTCGGACGCAATGTCGAGGTCATCGAACCCGGCGATGGCGAGATCGCGAGGGATTGCGAGGTTTCGCCGCTGCGCTTCGAACATCGCACCGACCGCGAGCGTATCGGCCGAGCAGAACACCGCGCGGACGCCCGGATGGCGGTCGAGCAGCGTTCCCATCGCGCGCGCGCCGGCATGCAGGTCGAGGTCGGTCTCGATGCACCACCCATCGTCGACGACGACGCCGGCCGACTTGCATGCTGCGGCAAAGCCACGCCGGCGATCGCGTGCGCGATCGTTGTCTTTCGGCCACGCGCCGATGTACCCGAGCGGGGAGTACCGCTTTTCGATCAGGTATCGCGTCACGGTCCGGGCCGCGTCCATGCTCGAGTAGCCGACCGCCATGTCGATGGGGCTTCGCGCGAGGTTGCCGCCTTCGACGCAGGGGATCCGCGATTGCCGCAGCATGGCGATCGTTGCCGCGGTGTGCGTGATGCCGGTGAGGTAGATCGCGTCGACGCGCCGGGACAGGAACGCCCGGACCATCGCCTCCTCCCCGGACGCCGAGAACCCGGTCGCCCCGACGAGCAGCTGGAAATCGTTGCGCGCGACCGCATCGCTCAGGCCCTGGACGATCTCGGCGATCAGCGAGTTCGTGAGCAACGGCACGAGGGCGCCCACCAGGCCGGTGCGCTGCAGCGTGAGGCCACGCGCCGTGAGATCCGGCGTGTAGCCCAAGCTGCGCACGATCGCCTCCACGCGCGTGCGCGTGACGTCGGCAACCTTGTGCGGCGTGTTGAGCGCGCGGGTTACCGTCATCGTCGACACGCCCGCGAGCTTCGCGACCTCCTTCAGGCGAGGCCGGCGCTGCGTGCGATCGTCCTTGATGGGCATCGACGGGTTTCCATTCGCTGCGACGGGCAGCGCATCACCCGACCGCCGGGCCGGGGGAGCTCAGCCCGGCGGGATTCGAGGGCGGCCGGTGACGCCTTGCCATGGCCTGTATGTTACCGGTAACATTCCGATTGTGGTATGCCCGCGACCGGCTCGACCGGAACGCGACGGGCGACCGCGTCGGAACGTGTCCTTTGGAGGCTTCGAATGAACCGCTTGATGCGCGTCCCGTGCGCAATCGTCGCGCCGCTTTGTGCGTGCAGGTCGCCGGCGCGCATTCCCGGTCTTTCGAATTCGCATGACGCGATGATGATCCGCAGCCCGGCGACGCGCGCGTTCAGGGCCTTCCCCACGTAACGATGGCAACGCTGCCGATCGCGACGACCGCGCCCGCACCGCGCCGCACGTGGGGCGCGCTGGTCTATCTGCGCACGATGCTGGTGTTCGCGGCTGTGTGGGCGTTCGTCGCGTGGTGGACCGACAATCCAATCCTGCTGCCGTCGCCGCTGGCCGTGCTCGAGGCCGCGATCGCCCTGGCGCGTGACCTCGAGCTCTTCGAGCACGCCGGAATCAGCCTCGGTCGCATGGTCGTCAGCATCGCAATCGCCTGCGCGCTGGCCATCCCGCTTGGGCTCGCGATGGGGCTGAATCGCCGCTTCGATCGGATCGTCGACCCGACGTTCGAACTGCTGCGTCCAATCTCGGGGATCGCGTGGATCCCCCTCGCGCTGTTCATCTTCGGCATCGGCAACGCGTTGCCTGTGTTCATCATGACCTACGCGGCGTTCTTCCCGATCCTCGTGGGCACCGTGGCGGGCGTGCGCACGGTGGACCGGCGCCTGATCGACGTCGCGCGCACGATGGGCGTTCCGCAACGAACGATCGTCACCCGCGTCGTCATCCCGGCCGCGCTTCCGACTCTGCTGGTGGCGCTGCGCCTCGGCGTGGCGCTGTCGTGGACGGCCGTCGTGGCGGCCGAGCTGATCGGCGCGCCGAGCGGCCTTGGCTACGCGGTCGAGTGGTACCGCGAATTGTTGGCGACGCCGCAGGTGATGAGCTTCATCGCGATGATCGGCGTGATCGGTTACACGTGCGACACGGCCGTGCGCTGGCTCAATCGGCGGCTCGCGCCGTGGGCGGAGGCGCGCCGATGACGGCCACGTTGGCGTTGCGCGACGACACTTGGTGGCGGCAGGCGGGAATTGGCCTACTGCTGCCGATCGCGCTGCTGATCGTCTGGCAACTGGTGGGAACTGCGTTCGGCACGGTGCGCACGCCGTTGCCCACGAACATCGTGAAGGCGGCGGGCGTGATGATTGCCTCCGGCGACCTGCCGGAGGCACTGCTGCAGAGCCTGGGCCGCGTGTTCGGCGGGTTTCTGCTCGCGGCGACGATCGCGATACCGCTCGGATTGCTGATGGGCTATTCGCGCGCCGTCGAGCGCAACCTCGATCCGGTGGTGGAGACGTTCCGGCCGATCGCCGCGATCGCGATCCTGCCGCTCGCCATTCTGTGGCTGGGCACCGGAACGTCGGCCGCAGTGGCGATCGTCGCGTACGCAGCGTTCTTTCCGCTGATCGTCAACACGGTGGCCGGTGCGAAGAACGTGAACCCGACCTTGCTGCGCGCGGCGGCGACGATGGGCCTCGATCGCATGGCGACAATCCGGACGGTCGTGATCCCGGCGGCTTTGCCGTCGATCGGTGTCGGCCTACGCATCGGGATGGGTGTCGGCTGGACGGCGATCGTCGCGGCGGAACTCGCCGTCGGTGCCAAGGCGGGCGGCGGCGGATCCGGCGGCATCGGCCAGATGATGTTCGTGTTCTACGCGTACAGCATCGAGCTCAACCGGATCATCGTCTGTATGGTCGCCGTGGGTCTCGTGGCGCTGGTGCTCGACCGGATACTGCGAGCGATGATGAGGAAATTGATGCCATGGGCCCTTCCGTGACCGCACCGGCGAAGCTTCGGCTCGATGGCGTCGCCAAGCGGTTCCCGGTCGCCGGCGGACCGGATACGGTGGCGGTCGAAGCGTTCTCGCTCGACGTACGCCAGGGTGAATTCCTGGTGATCGTCGGGCCGTCGGGCTGCGGCAAGACCACGGTGCTCAACGTGCTGGCGGGCCTCGACTCGCCGACGAGCGGAACGGTCGCGATCGACGATCGCCTGATCACCGCGCCGGGCCCCGATCGCGGCGTGATGTTCCAGGAGTACGCGCTGTTCCCATGGCAGACCGTGTGGGGCAACGTCGAATTCGGTCTCCGCTACGGACCCGCCGGCGACGGACTCGAACCCGAGGCGCGCACGCAGCGCGTGCGGCGCACGATCGACCTCGTCGGCCTTGCCGGGTCGGAGAACAAGTATCCGCACCAACTGTCGGGCGGCATGCGCCAGCGTGCCGCGCTGGCCCGCCTCATTGCGAACGAGCCCGAAGTCCTGCTGATGGACGAGCCGCTGGCGGCGCTCGATGCGCAGACGCGGATCATTTTGCAGGACGAGCTCTTGCGCATCTGGGGCCAGGACCGGCCGCCCGCCGATCGCCGCACCGTCGTGTTCATCACGCATGCGATTGACGAGGCGGTCTTTCTCGCGGATCGCGTCGCGGTGATGACGGCGCATCCGGGTCGCCTCAAGACGGTCGTCGACATTCCGCTTTCACGCCCGCGCGGCGATGCAACACGCGCACTTCCGGAGTTCCAGGCATTGACGCAGCACATCTGGAGCCTGATTCGCGACGAAGCCTACCGGGCCGCAGTCGCCTGATCCACGCCACAGGAGGAGGACCGCATGACCACGAAAGATCCGATGCGCGGCGTGTCGCGCCGCAAGTTCATCACCACCGCAGGTGCCGCGTCGGTGGCGCTTTCGGTGCCGTCGATCGTGCGCGCGCAGGGACGCAAGGCCATGACGGTTTCCGTCGGACGGCAACCCTGGGCCGCCGGCAATTCGCCGGTCACCGCGTACATGATGGAGAACAAGTCGTTCGAGCGCTACGCTGCGGATGCCGGCTACGACCTGAAGGTGGACTACCGCGACTACCCGTCCGCCGCGCCGATGGTGGAGGCGTTCGTCTCCGGCAACCTGCAATTCGGCATGTGGGGCAACACGCCCATCGTGCGCCTGATCGCGCAGCACCAGCCGATCCAGCTCCTCACCGTCGGCGAGGGGCATTTCCGCTTCGTGCTCGCCACGCGCAAGGATTCGCCGATTCGCAACGTCGCCGACCTGAAGGGCAAGACGGTCGGCGCGCTGCTCGGCGGCGATCCGTACAACGTGCTGTCGCAGATGCTGCGCTCCGAGCTCGGCAATCCCGACCCGAAGGCGTTCGGCATCACCGTGGTCAACACGCCGACGCAGGCGCAGGCCGCGACGATCCCGACCGGCATGGACGCGGCGGTTCTCATCTATCCGGCGTTCCTCAAGGCGCAGAAGGAACTCGGTACCGTCGGCATCATCAATTCGTTCGGCTATACCGAAGGCCATTACAAGGGGCCGGCCGGCGATGGCGCGGGACACCTGCTGCCGTCGGTGAAGAAGTCGGCGTTCTATCCCGACGGTTTCTACCTGCATCGTTCGTTCTGGATCGGTGGCGTGAAGCTGATCCAGAACGAGCCCGGCCTCGCCACGGCATTCGTGCGCGCGCAGCAGGAGGCGGTCGCGACGCTGTCGAAGATGGATCCGGGCAAGGTGTCGCAGCTGGCGGTCAAGTACTGGGAGCTGCCACCGGACCTTGGCGCGAAGGTCGTCGAGGACGACGTGCTGTTCAAGCGCGGCTGGTGCTGGCCGACCGAAGGAGACGCGGTCGCGTTGCTCGAAACCTCCAAGGCGATGGTCGACGGCAAGCTCATTCCCAAGCCGCTGACGTGGGGTGAGGTCAAGGGCGCGTTCGCCACGTCCGCCGCACCGGTCAAGGCCGCGTACGAGAAGACCGGCGCCAAGCCGGACGCCGCCGGGTTCTCGGCCAAGAACACCGCCGACTTGCGCGGCAATCCGATCTGGATGATGGATAACTGGGGCGATCGGACCTAGGTGGTCTTGCGCGCGCCCGTTCGCGGGCGCGCGTCCTTGCGCAATTGGTCCAACAGGAAATCGAGAGCGTCATGATCGCAGGCTTCATTGGATTGGGCACGATGGGCGCGCCGATGGCGCGCAACCTACTCGCCAAGGGACATGAACTCGTCGTGTGCGATGTCACGCCGGGTGCCGTTACGGCATTGACTGCGGCAGGCGCGCGCTCGGCGGCGACGCCGCGCGAGGTTGCGCAGGCGGTCGACTTCGTCATCACGATGCTGCCGGATTCGCCGGACGTCGAGCGCGTGGCGCTGGGCCCCGACGGCATCGTCGCGGGCATTCGTCCGGGTTCGGTCCACATCGACATGAGCACGATCGACCCCGAGACCACGCGCCGGGTCGGTGCGCGAATCCGGGAAAAGGGCGCGGAAATGATCGACAGCCCCGTCGGCAAGACGGCGGACGCGGCCGTCGCGGGAACGCTGACGCTGATGGTGGGCGGAGCCGCGGACGTGATTGCCCGCTGCCGTCCGTTGCTCGACTGCATGGGCACGGATTTCTTCCATTGCGGCGAGCTCGGCGCCGGGCAGACGATGAAGCTCCTGAACAACCTGCTCGCGCAGGCGCTGGGCGCGGCGTCGACGGAGGCGCTCGTCGCCGGTGTGAAGGCCGGTCTGACACTCGACTTGATGCTGAGCGTGCTGCGCACGACGATGGCCTGGAACAACCAGCTCGCGATCGCAATGCCCAAGCGATCGCTGGTCGGCGATTTCACGCCAGGCTTCATGATGAAGCTCGCGCAGAAGGATTGCCGGCTGGCGCTGAAGATGGTCGACGCACTGGGCGTTGCAGCGCCCGTCGGGCACGCGACGCTCGCCAGCCTCGACGAGGGCATCCGGCATGGCCTGAAGGACCACGACGTCGGCGCCATGCTCAAGTTGCGCGAGGAGCAGGCCGGCGTGACCGTGCGGCTTCCAACGCCGTGACCGTCACGCCGCGCACGATGGCCGCCCGTTTCGAGCCGGCAGCCACGCGCGCGCTCCGCAACGGCTGTGTGGAGGTCTCCCGACTGGGGGTGGGCTGTGCGCCGTTTGGCGCGCTCGACAGCGACACGTCCGACGCGTCGGTGGCCGATGCGTTCGACGAGCTCCATGCAAGCGGCTTACGGTATTTCGACGTCGCACCGCTCTACGGCGTGGGACTGGCGGAGCATCGTCTCGGCGCCTGCCTGCGGACAGTCGACCGCCGATCCGTCGTGCTGTCGACGAAGATCGGTCGGCTTCTGCGGCCGGAGGAAGGCGGCCCGGCAGCGGGTGCCGGCAACGGCATGTATCCGTTCACCGTGCAGTACGACTACAGCTACGATGGAACGCTGCGATCGCTCGAGCACAGCATGCAGCGACTCGGCACCAACGGCCTCGACATTGTCTTGATTCACGACGTCAATCGGCGCTGGCAGGGAGACCTGCTCGAGCAGCGATATGCAGAAGCGATGGGTGGCGCCTATCGCGCGCTGCACGAGCTGCGCGCAGCGGGCGCCGTCAAGGCCATTGGTGTGGGCGTCAACGACTGGAGCATCCTCGAGCGCTTTGCCGCCGATGGCGATTTCGACTGCTTCATGCTCGCGGGGCGCTACACACTTCTCGACCATACGGCACTCGACTCGTTCCTGCCCGACTGTGCGCGTCGCAACATCGGCGTGCTGATGGCCGCGCCCTTCAACTCGGGCATCCTGGCCACGGGCGCACGGCCGGGCGCGACGTATTTCTACACGGAAGCGGAGCCGGAAATCGTCGAGCGCACGCGGCGGATCGAAGCCGTGTGCGCGAGGCATGGCGTTGCGCTCCCCGCCGCCGCGTTGCAGTTTCCGCTGGCGCACCCGACAATCGCCAGCGTGGTGACCGGCATGCGCAGCAAGGCCGAAGCCGCCGCGAATCTCGCGCACTGCCGAGCGTTCATTCCCGCCGCTTTCTGGGACGAACTGAAGCACGAAGGATTGATCGCAGGCGCGGCCCCGACACCGCAAGCCGTTTGACGTGATGCCATGGTTCCCCTCCTTTCGCCGCACGCGGCACTGACATCGGAGAGCACGCGATGAGCGGCATGCCCGCGACAGGTGCCGGTGCGCCGATCACGGCCGCTCGGCCGCAGGCGCGATTGCTCCGGCCCGTCGACGATGTCGCGACCGCGCTGTCGGACTTGCGCGGAGGGTCGACCGTCGTCGCGGCCAGCGGGCCGGTCGTGCGCGAGGTCACGCTGCAGGAGGACATCCGTGCCGGACACAAGTTTGCCGTGCGCGCGCTGACCGCCGGGTTGCGGATCCGGAAGTATGGCGAATTCATCGGACGCACGACGGTGGCGGTGCCCGCGGGCGGCTGGGTCCACGTGCACAATCTTGCGACGAGCGCCCGTCACGACAGCGCTCACGAGCGCGCGTGGTACGAAGCTGCGGAGGCGCCGCAGGGGCTGAAGGTCCTCGGCGACGCTCGCTGCCACGTGGGTGAAAATCCGCTCTACGACGAATCGCGCGACCGCTTGTTCTGGATCGACGTTCGCGAGTCGCCGGCCATTCACGTGATGACGTTGAAGACGGGCGTCGAGAGCCGTTGGCCGATGCGCGAAGACATTGGCTCGATCGCGCTTGCCGGCGACGATCGACTGCTCGTGGCGCTGCGTTCCGGGTTTGCATTTTTCGATTGTGCCGACGGCGCGTTGACGCCTATCGTCGATCCCGAGTCCGATTTGCCGCTGAACCGGCTCAACGACGGCAAATGCGATTCGGCGGGTCGCTATTGGTGCGGCTCGATGAACCCGGAGTCGGGCACCGCCGACGGCAGTCTCTATGTGCTGGAACCGTCGCTGCGGTACCGGAAGGTTCTCGACGATTTCGTCACGCCGAACGGCATGACCTGGAGTGCCGACGGCGCGACGATGTACCTCGCCGATACGCGACGCGGCTTCATCTATGCCTTTCCATTCGATGCCTCGCGCGGCGCATTGGGCGAACGGCGCATCTTCGCGGACCTCGGCGCGATGCCCGGCGGCCCCGACGGCGCCGCGCTCGATGCGGACGGATGCCTGTGGTGGGCGCAGTTCGACGGAGGCTGCATCGTCCGCTACCGGCCCGACGGCGCGATGGATCGCGTCGTCCGGCTGCCGGTGACCAAGCCCACGTCGTGCGGATTCGGTGGTCCCGGCTATCGCCAGCTGTTCGTGACGACCGCGACGCGCGGCATGAGCGAGGAAGACCTGCGCGCCGAACCGCTGGCGGGCGGGGTGCTGGTCATCGACGTCGGTGTTGCGGGTCTGCCGCCCGTTCGTTTTGAGCCGATTGCCGCCTCGTCGAGAGGGACGCCGTGAGCGAATCCGAAGCGCGCACCTTCGACGGGTACCGACGTGCGGACGGCCGGGTTGGTATCCGCAATCATGTCCTCGTGCTCTCGCCGACCGGCCTGACATCGGCGGCGGCGGCACGTGTGTCGTCGCTGGTGCGCGGAACGATTTGCGTGACGTCGGGCTATGGTCGCGGACAGGTCACCGCCGACGCGAAGCTCCATTTCGATACGCTGGTCGGACTGGCCAGCCATCCCAATGTGGCGGCCACCGTAGTGTTGTCCGCGGACCGCGACATCACGAAGTCGTTCGTCGATGCCATCACGGCGGCGGGCGGATCGGCCAGCGGCCATTCGCTGCCCGACGTCCACGAGGACGCACTGGCGCTCGTCGATGCCGGCGTGCGGGCCGCGACGCGGCTCGTGCACGGCGCTTCGATGCTGCGCAGGGAACCGTGCGGGCTGCACGAATTGTGCATCGCCGTGGAATGCGGGCACTCCGACGCGACCTCCGGTCTGGTGTGCAACCCGCTCACCGGAAGGATGTCCGAGCTGGTCGTTGCAGCGGGTGGGCAGGCCATGTTCAGCGAAACCGTGGAGTGGACCGGCGCCGAGCACCTGCTTGCGAGGCGCGCGATCAATGCCGACGTGGCCGACCAGATCGTGCGCGCGGTGCTCGCCCGCGAACGCATGGTCCGCGAGACGGGCGGCGACATCCGCGCGCAGAATCCGGGCCCTCAGAACAAGGCCGGCGGGTTGACGACGATCGAGGAGAAGGCACTCGGAGCGGTTGCGAAGGGCGGCAAGCAACCGATTCACGGATTGCTGCGGCCGGCGGAACGACCGTCCGGGCCTGGGCTGTTCCTGATGGACACGCCGTTCTTCTCACCCGAATCGATGACGGCCATGGTCGCCGGCGGGGCGCAGATCGTGCTGTTCACCACCGGCGCCGGCAACAGTTACTGCAGTCTCGTCGCGCCGACGCTGAAAATGAGCGCCAATCCCGAAACGTGCGCGCGCCTGGGAGAACAGATCGACCTCCCGGCGGCGAACATCACGCTCGGCACCGTCACGCTGGAAGCGGCCGCCGCGACCGCCATCGACTACCTGCTCGCGATTGCCTCGGGCACGCTGACGTTTGGCGAGATCGTCGGGGAAGGCAGCGAGGTGGTGAGCCGACTCGGACCGTCGATGTAGCAGTGCATACGAATCCGGCCCGCAGCCGCGGCCACGCGATTCAGCGCTTGCCGAACAGCGTATTCAGGTCACGTCCTGGCGCCGCATCGCGGAAGCCGTCGAAGCGGCCTTCCTGCGCGATCAGCGTTGCTGTCCGGATGAACCCACCCCACGCCGAGCGCGCCAGCGCGCCGCCCACGCTCACCCGCCGCACGCCCAGCGCCTCGACGTCGCGCAGCGTCAACTCGCTGGCCGATCCGATCAGCAGGTTCACGGGCTTCGGTGAGACCGCAGCGACGACCGCCGCGATTTCGTCGCGCGTGCGGAGGCCGGGCGCGTACAGGCAATCGGCGCCCGCGTTCGCATAGGCGTTCAAGCGCGCGATTGTTTCCTTGAGATCGGTGAGGCCGACCAGGAAACACTCGGCGCGTCCGACGAGCAGCGTGTCGCCGCCGGCCGCGTCGATCGCCCGACGCGCCGCACGCATCCTCTCGACGGCAGTGTCGATATCGAACAATGGATGGTCGGCATTCCCGGTCGAGTCCTCGATCGAAAGCCCGGCGACACCGGTCTCGATGGCCAGTCGGACGCTTTCGGCAACCTCGTTCGCCGTTCGGCCGAAGCCGCTTTCGAAGTCCGCGTTCACGGGCACGTCTGTGGCGGCGACGATCGTTTGCAGATGTGCGAGCACCTGGTCGCGCGGCACGCCGCCATCGGCACGTCCCTGGCTCCAAGCGAATCCGGAGCTGGTGGTCGCGAGCGCCTTGAAGCCCATGCTTTGCAGGTACAACGCGCTTCCGGCGTCCCACGGATTGGGAATGACGAAACACCCGCTGGCGTGAAGTTCGTGAAACGCGCGCCGTTTTTCGGCAGCGGAGGGCTGCGTGGCGGTCATCGATGATCCTCGCCGGTCGGACGTCAGCGGTCGAGCGTGAAGTCGAGCAGGTAATCCATCGCCACCGGCTTGCCGTTGTTCAGCGCGGGCTTGAATTGCGTGCGGAACAGTGCGGCGGACACTGCGGTAGTCGTGTCGGCATCCGGGGTCTTGAACATGCGTACTTCCTTCACTTCGCCTTTTTCGTCGACGTGCGCGACGGCCATGATCGGGGCGGCCTCGATCCGGCCTTTCACGCTGTAGAGGTTACGGTTTGCCTCCTGGTAGAGCGGGCGCAATCCGTTCTTCGGCCACGGCGGCTCTTCCTGGTCGGTCATGTTCTTGTATTGGTCACGCACCAGTGCCTTTTGCTCGGCCGTGAATTCGGCGTACGTCCGATCGAAGGGAAACGGTGACGAAAACGTCGCGGGACGTGAAATATTGCTGCCCGTGGGGGAGGCGCTGCTATCGCGAAAACGATAGACCTGCATTTCACCGGCGTGGGCAAGAAAGCCGGGAAGCAGTCCCAGCAGCAATATCATGAGCGAAAACCGAGGCAC
>Ga0070668_100003724_pt1 | contig 11242 bp, 11 predicted proteins | sample KBSS43metaG_FD_64661 | JGI IMG/M metagenome (GOLD analysis project Ga0070668, IMG submission 64661) | Switchgrass rhizosphere microbial communities from Kellogg Biological Station, Michigan, USA - KBS S4-3 metaG | ecosystem: Host-associated > Plants > Roots > Rhizosphere > Soil ... | reverse complement strand
GCATGCTGTACGAGGAGGCGAAGCGGGGGACGTCCGACAGCCGGGTGAACTTCGTCCACCCGAAGGACGCCGGCGGCGTCCTGGTGGAGCTGGTGGAACCGGCGAAGGGCAACGCGCCTCACTGACAACCGTCGCCGCCGGACGCCGATGCCCCCGCGATCACGACGGCAGGGCGCCTTCCTCGTGACCGGCGGCCGAAGCACCCGGGTCGCGCCCTGGCGGCGTGATCGAGGCAGGGCGCCCCGACGACAGCGCCTCGGCGATGAACGTCAGCTCGCCGTCGAATTCGGCGGGCAGGTCGTCGTCGGAATGGCGGGCCGTCGCGTGACGATGGCTGACCGCGCGGGCCAGGAGGCCGGACGCGCGTTCGACGTCGGCTGCCGGCAATCCGCCGCCGGTGGCGGCGAGGATGACCGCGCGGACCTGCCGGACGAGCACCTGGAAGCGCTCGTGCAGCGCGTCCCGGACGACGTGGTGGGTGTCGGCCTCGCGCCACAGCAGGTGGGAGAGGCCGAGTGATCGGCTGAACCGGTGGTCGAGTTCGCGGACGAGCCTGCGGAGGCTGCCGACGAGGTCGCCGGGGACGACGACCACGGCCGGCTCGATGCGCTCGTCGGGCAGCCGCTCGACGAGCGCGGTGAGCAGGTCCGACTTGTGCCGGAAGTAGTAGTGGACCAGCCCTTTCGGCACTCCGGCCCGCTCGGCGATGCGAGAGGTCGGGGTGGCGTCGAAGCCGGACTCGGCGAAGAGCGCCTCGGCGGCGCAGAGGATGCGCTCTTTCGCCGAATCCTCGGTCATTCCGGTGCCTCCTGGTGGGTCGCTGTTCGATGGGTCACCGCCTGGTGGTGAACCTGCGCCGGCGGTGACGGGTTCCCTGAGCTGCCTTCCCAGGTGAGCACCCTTCACCAGCGCACTGTCAGTGCTGGCCTGCCGTGTGGTGCGCGGCGTTCGCGACCGGCATCGCTGCCGCGCCGGCGATGACCGTCAGCACACCGGCGATCCAGGACGTCCAGGACGCGCCGTTGAACTCGGTGTATCCCATCACCCACGGCGCGATGAAGAGCAGCACGCCGAGCGCGATCTGGATGCCTTCGCCGTAGACCATGCCCGGCATCGCCAGGGAGACCAGGCCGTCGACTGCGATCAGCACGCCCAGGACGACCATCGTCCACATCGCGGTCGTGTCGGTGCTCAGCCAAAGGGGTGAAAGAGCGGCGACCACCCCGATGACGACCTCGGCCCAGTCGTGGGGCCGCGTCCATGCGCGCGTCGAGACTTCACTCATTCGTGCTCACCTCCGTCGGTGAAACTGCTGTTCGGGTGGGTGTACCCGCCGTCGATGATCCGCTTGACTGGCCAGCCGGTCAAGTTCGCCCGGTCACACTTCGACATGTAATCGTGCTGCTCGTCTCGTACAGTTGTGGACGCGTGTTACCGGCGAGTAATTTCTGCCGCCAACGCCGTTGACCCCCATCTCCGCGGAGGAACCGATGACGCAGCTCGGCGAGATCCAGCAAGCCATCCTGAACGGCGAGTCCGCCGCGGTCGGCTCGCTGCCGGTGCCCGAGAGCTACCGCGGGGTGACCGTGCGCGCCGACGAGGTCGACATGTTCGAAGGCCTCGAAAGCCGGGACAAGGACCCCCGCAAGTCGCTGCACCTGGACGAGGTGCCCGTCCCCGAGCTGGGTCCCGGCGAGGCGCTGGTCGCGGTGATGGCGAGCGCCATCAACTACAACACCGTGTGGACGTCGATCTTCGAGCCGATCCCCACGTTCAAGTTCCTCAAGAAGTACGGGAAGCTCTCGCCGCTGGCCAAGCGGCACGACCTGCCCTACCACGTCGTCGGCTCCGACCTGTCCGGCGTCGTGCTGCGCACCGGCGTCGGCGTGCACAACTGGAAGCCGGGCGACGAGGTGGTCGCGCACTGCCTGAACGTCGAGCTGGAGAGCCCCGACGGCCACAACGACACGATGCTCGACACCGAGCAGCGGATCTGGGGCTTCGAGACGAACTTCGGCGGGCTCGCCGAGATCGCGCTGGTCAAGGCCAACCAGCTGATGCCGAAGCCGGGTCACCTGACCTGGGAGGAGGCCGCCTCCCCCGGCCTGGTCAACTCGACGGCGTACCGCCAGCTGGTCTCGCGCAACGGCGCCGACATGAAGCAGGGCGACGTCGTCCTGATCTGGGGCGCTTCGGGTGGCCTCGGCTCCTACGCGACGCAGTACGCGCTGAACGGCGGCGCCATCCCGGTGTGCGTCGTCTCCAGCCCGGAGAAGGCGGCGATCTGCCGGAAGCTCGGCGCCGACCTGATCATCGACCGCAGCGCCGAGGACTACAAGTTCTGGAAGAACGAGACCGAGCAGGACCCGAAGGAGTGGCAGCGGTTCGGCGCGAAGATCCGCGAGCTGACCGGCGGCGACGACCCGGACATCGTGTTCGAGCACCCGGGCCGGGAGACGTTCGGCGCGTCGGTCTACGCCGCGCGCAAGGGCGGCACGATCGTCACCTGCGCTTCGACCTCGGGATACATGCACCAGTACGACAACCGCTACCTGTGGATGAACCTGAAGCGGATCATCGGCTCCCACTTCGCGAACTACCGCGAGTCCTGGGAGGCGAACCGGCTGATCGCGAAGGGCCTGATCCACCCGACGCTGTCCAAGACCTATCCGCTCGAAGAGACCGGGCAGGCCGCGCTGGACGTCCACCGCAACGCCCACCAGGGCAAGGTCGGCGTGCTCGCGCTCGCCCCTCAGGAAGGCCTCGGCGTCCGAGACGAGGAGAAGCGCGCGAAGCACCTCGACGGCATCAACGCGTTCCGCGGCGCCTGAGCGCAAAGACGCTGGGAGCGCCCGGCTCCCGGCGTCAGGAACCCCCGGACATCGAGCGGAATGCGCCAGTTCCCTTCGCCGCAGAAGGCGGCGCGTTCGGCGCACGCCCCGGGTGCTCACCCTTCCGTGACCCGGCTGCGACTACGGTAGGGCCATGAGCCTTGGCGATGAACGGGAGCTTGTGCCGCTGGGAGCCGGCTTCGACGTAGCGAAGCGCGGATACAGCCGAGCGCAGGTCGACGAGCACCTCGAACGGCTGGACGCCGACCTGAAGATGCTCACCGCGGACCGGGACGCCGCCATCGCGCAGGCCGGCGACCTGGCCCGCCAGCTGGAGATCGCGCGCGGCGAGATCGCGGACCTGCGCGGGCAGGTCGACCGGCTCGCCCAGCCGCCGACGAGCGTCGAAGGCCTGTCCGAACGGCTGCAGCGGATGCTGCGCCTGGCACAGGACGAATCGGCCGACACCCGCGCCCGCGCCGAAGCCGAGGCCGGGCACATCCGGGCCAAGGCCGAGACGGACGCGAGCGCCATGCGCGCCCGCTACGAGCAGCTGCTCACGGAGCTCGACCTGCGGCGCAAGGAGATGGAGGCGGAGCACCGCAAGGTGCTCGAAGACGCCCGCGCGCAGGCCAAGGAGATCACCGACAAGGCCGAGGCGGAGCGCAACCGGCTCGACACCGAGTCCGCGGACCGCCGCACGAAGGTCGAAGAGGACTTCGAGATCGCGATGGCCTCGCGCCGCTCCGAGGCGATGCGGGTGCTGGCCGAGCAGGAGGCGGCGAGCAAGGCCGAGGCCGCGCGGCGCGTCCAGGAAGCCACCCAGGACGCCGCCGACATCCGCACGAAGGTCCTCGAAGAGGAGAAGACCGCGAAGGCCGACATCGACCGCCGTCAGCGGGAGTCGGTCGCCGAGGCGAACAAGCGCCGTCAGGACTCGATCACCGAGGCGAACGCCCGGCTCGCGGAAGCCGCCGACGAGGCGCGGCGCCGCGTGACGGCGGCGACCGAAGAGTCGAACCGGCGGATCACCCAGGCGAACGAGCGGGTCGACGCGCTGCGCAAGGTGCGCGGCGGGCTGGCCGAGCAGGTGCGCGCGGCGCGAGCGGTGCTGGCCGAGGCGCACACTGTGCTCGGCGACGACGTGAAGGTGCCCGAGGACGTCAAGGCCGACCTGGCGGCGGACAAGCCCGACGCCGGCGCCGCGGACGACACCGAGACGACCGTCCGGGTCACCGACGTCGAAGAGACCATCCGGATCCGCGCCGCCGACGTGCCGAAGGCACAGCAGGCCCCCAAGCAGGCCGCCAAGCCCGCCCCGAAGCCGGCTCCACGGCCGACCGGAGCGCGGAAAGCGACTGGCGAGTAACCTTCCACCCGACACGGGCGCGGACGAGCCTGCGCGGTCGGTACCGACCGGCTATCGTCCCTGCTCACGCGGGATCACCTGGAGGTTTTGCGCATGGGTGCGGCATATCGGACCGTGGTGGTGGGCACGGACGGCTCGGAGTCTTCGTTCGCGGCGGTGGACCGCGCGGCAGCGGTCGCCGGTGACGCGGGCGCGACGCTCGTCATCGCGTGTGCGTTCTACCCGGCCAGCAAGTCCGACGTCGACAAGGCCCAGGACGTCCTCGGCGACGAGGCGTACCAGGTCGTCGGCTCGGCGCCGGCCGAAGACACCCTGCAGTCGGCGCGGGACCGGGCGGCACGCGCGGGCGCGGAGAAGATCGACACGGTCGCGGTGAAGGGCGACCCGGTCGACTCGCTGCGCAAGGTGGTGCACGAGCGCGAGGCCGACCTGCTGGTGGTCGGCAACCGCGGGCTGAACACGATCGCCGGCCGGATCCTGGGCTCGGTGCCGTCCGAGGTGGCGCGCAAGTCCGGCGTGGACGTGCTGATCGTCCACACGACCTGAGCCGTGGCCGATTCGAGCGAGGAACTTCAGCAGCGGCTCGAACGCGTCCTGCTCGGCGGCAGGCGGAAGTACACCCGGCTCGAGGTGGCGGAAAAGGCCGGCGTGCCCGACGACCGGTCACGCCGGCTCTGGCGCGCGCTGGGTTTCGCGACGGTGCGCGACGACGAGGTCGTCTTCACCGACGCGGACGTCGAAGCGATGCGGACGGCGGACCAGCTGGTGCAGTCGGGGCTGATCGATCCGAGCATCGAGGTGTCGGTGACGCGCGCGCTCGGCCAGCACCTGTCGCGGCTGGCCGAGTGGCAGGTCGAGATGCTGTGGGCGCTGATCGTCGAGCAGCCGGAGCTGGGCCGCAACGAGCGGCAGATCGCCCGGCTCGTCGACCGGTTGCTGCCGGAGCTGGAGCGGGTGCAGAACTTCGTCTGGCGGCGGCACCTGGCCGCGTACGCGGGGCGGGCGCTGGCGGCGCCGGACGAGCACCTCGAAACCCGCACCGAGGTGGTCGGCTTCGTGGACATGGTGGGCTACACGCGGCTGACGCGTCAGATCGACGAGGAGGAGCTCAGCCGGGTGCTCGACGCGTTCGAGCTGCTGGCGGCGGAGGTGATCGCCGAGCACCACGGCCGGGTGGTGAAGATGATCGGCGACGAGGTCCTGTTCGTCGCGGACTCGCCGATCGACGCGGCGGAGATCGCCCTGGCCCTGACGGAACGCACTTCGGCGGACGAGGGCTTGCCGGCGGTCCGCGCGGGCATGGCGTCGGGCCGGATCCTGTCGCGCTTCGGCGACGTGTACGGATCGGTGGTCAACCTGGCGGCCCGCCTGACGTCGGTGGCCCGCCCGGGCACCATTCTGGTGGACCGCGAACTGGCGTCGGACCTGTCGGAGGAGAAGGCGTACGAGCTCCGCCCCCGCCGCCCGGTCACGGTCCGCGGCTACAACCGCCTCCGCCCGGCCGCGCTGCGCCGGGCTCGCGAGGCGCCGACCGGGATGTTCGCGAGTTCGCAGCAACTGGCGGCGGAGATGCTGGGCCTGGCCGAACCCGCGGCGGCGGAACCCGGAGACGACTCCCCCACCGCGGCCGAGGCGCCCTCGCGGCCACGCCGCCGCCGTCGTCGGTGACCGGCGCGTCGCCCTGTTCATCGGGTTCGTTCGTGATGGCCGCCTTCGCCGACTCGATGGGCTCCGTGTTCAGGCGTCGTAGTCGACCGTGATCGTGTCCGAGATCGGGTATGACTGGCAGGTCAGCACGAATCCCGCCGCCACCTCTGCCTTCTCCAGCGCGAAGTTCCGCCGCAGATCCACCTTGCCCTCCGTCACGCGGGCCCGGCACGTTCCGCACACCCCGCCCTTGCACGCGAACGGCAGGTCCGGGCGGAACTTCTGCGCGCCGTCCAGCACCGAGGACGACCTCGGCAGGGTCATCGGTGTCGAACGGCCGTCCAAGACCAAGGTCACCTCCGAGGATTCACCCGCCACCGCCGGATCGAGATGCGTCACCGGTGTCGGCGGGGTGTCCACGTAGAACAGCTCCTGGTGCACCCGCGACTCCGGCACGTCCAGGGACGCCAGGAGATCCCGGGCCCCGGAAACCATCTCGAACGGGCCGCAGAGCCACCAGTGGTCCACTGAGGACACCGGCACCAGAGTGGAGAACAACGAGCGCAGCTTCGGAACGTCCAAGCGCCCCGTGAACAGCTCCGCCTCGCGAGGCTCGCGCGACAGCACGTGGATCAGCTCCAGCCGGGCCGGCGCGCGGTCCTTCAGGTCCGCCAGCTCGTCCGCGAACATCACCGTGTCCGTGCGGCGGTTGCCGTACAGCACCGTCACCGTCGCGTCCGGGGTCGCCAGCAGGGACGCCACGATCGACAGCACCGGTGTGATGCCCGACCCCGCCGCGATCAGCACGTGGTGGCCGCCCGCCGAGAGGTCCGGGGTGAACGAACCGGACGGCGGGGCCACCTCGATCGTGTCGCCCGGCCGGACCTCGCTCACCAGCCACGACGAGAACAGCCCGTCCGGCACCAGCCGGACGCCCACTCGCGGCGCCGCGCCCGCCGGCGCGCAGATCGAGTACGACCGGCGCTCGTCGCGGCCGTCGATCGACCGCCGCAACGTCAGCGATTGGCCGGGCTTGAAGGCGAACTCCGAAGCAAGCGAGCCGGGCACGTCGAACGTCACGGCGACCGCGTCGTCGCACAGCCGCTCGACGCCCGCGACCTTCAGCGAATGGAACCGCGCCACTTCAGATCTCCTTGACGTGCTCGAACGGCTCCAGACACGCGCGGCAGCGCCGCAGCGCCTTGCACGCCGTCGCGCCGAAGCGGGACTGCTCCTCGGTATCGACGGAACCGCAGTGCGGACACAAGACGCGGGAAACCGGCGCCGACAGCGTCAGCGGAATCGGCCCCGACCGCCGCGGCGCCGCGCCCGGTGGGGCGATCCCCGCCGCGGTCAGCTTCTGCCGCCCCGCGGCCGAAATCCAGTCCGACGACCACGACGGCGACAGCTGGGTCCGGATCTCGACGTCCGTGAAGCCCGCCGAAACCAGGGCGTGTTCCAGATCGTCGCGCATGGTGTCCATCGCCGGGCAACCGGTGTACGTCGGCGTGATCGCGACGACGACGCGGCCACCGGACTCGGACACCGAGCGCAGCACGCCCAGGTCCGCCAGCGTCAGCATCGGCAGCTCGGGGTCGGTGACCGTGGCGGCCACCGCGGCGGCGGTCACCACTTCGCGTCCGGCATCGCCCGGGCGACGCTCTGCAGCTCCGCCAGCAGGAACCCCATCTGCTCGGTGTGGACGCCGTCGCGGCCCGTCCGGCCCGACACGCCCGCCAGCTCCCCGGCCGAAGGCACCGAAAGCGTCGCGGCGGAAACCGCCTGGTCCACCACCGCGTCGAACTCGGGCCGCAGGGAAGCCGCGTCCACGAACTCCACCGGGTGCGTCCGGAACAGCTCGCCGACGTAGGGCCACACCGCGTCGAGGCCTTCCTGCATCCGCTCGTGCGACAACGGCGTGCCGTCGCCGAGGCGGACCAGCCACTGCGCCGCGTAATCGCGGTGGTAGGTCACTTCCTTGACGCCCTTGTCCGCGATGGCCGCCAGCACGGGGTCCACCGACGAGACCAGCCGCTGCAGCAGCGCCAGCCGCCACGTCGAGAACACGAACAGCCGCGCGATGAGGTGCCCGAAGTGCCCGCCGCCCAGCTCCGCGAGCCGGACGTTGCGGAACTCGTTCTCCAAGCGCTGGAACGCGAAGGAGTCCTCAGTACGCGAAGAACCGTCGGCCTTGCCGGCCCGCGCGAGCAGCAGCCGCGCCTGGCCGAGCAGGTCGAGGGCGATGTTCGCGATCGCGACCTCGTCCTCCAGCTCGGGGGCGTTGGTGCACCACTCCTGCAGCCGGTGCGAGAAGATCAGCGCGTCGTCGCCGAGCATCAGGCAGTACGCCGCCAGCCGGTCACCGTCCACACCGGACGGCACCGAAGTGTCCACTCCGGACAGCGGGTCCTCGAAGCCGGTGCCGAACGCCCAGCGGGCGTCGTTCTCCTCGGTCAGCGACTCGTAGACGTTGTCGAAACTCATATGTGCGGCACCTCCTCGGGGATGTCGTAGAACGTCGGGTGCCGGTAGACCTTGTCGCCGCTGGGCGCGAAGAACGGGTCCTTCTCGTCCGGCGACGACGCGGTGATGTCGGAAGCCCGCACGACCCAGATGGAAACGCCTTCGTTGCGGCGGGTGTAGAGGTCACGCGCGTGGTGCAGCGCCATCTGGTCGTCGGCCGCGTGCAGCGACCCGACGTGCACGTGGTTCAGCCCGCGCTTGCCGCGGACGAACACCTCGTACAACGGCCAATCGTGCTTCACGCCGAACCCTCCTTCTTGGCAGCGTGTGCCACCGCGGCTTCGCGGACCCAAGCACCTTCGTCATGCGCGCGGCGCCGGTGCGCGATCCGCGAAGCGTTGCACGGGCCGTTGCCCTTCAGCACGTTCTTGAACTCGTCCCAGTCGACCGCGCCGAAGTCGTAGTGCCCCCGCGAAGCGTTCCACTGCAGATCGGGATCGGGGAACGTGACACCGAGGGCCTCGGCCTGCGGCACCGACATGTCGACGAAGCGCTGCCGCAGCTCGTCGTTGGTGTGGCGCTTGACCTTCCACGCCATCGACTGCGCGGTGTTCGGCGAATCGGCGTCCGGCGGGCCGAACATCATCAGCGACGGCCACCACCAGCGGTCGACGGCCTCCTGGACCATCTCCCGCTGCTGCGCGGTGCCCTTCATCATCGTCATCAGCAGCTCGTAGCCCTGCCGCTGGTGGAAGGACTCCTCCTTGCAGATCCGGATCATCGCCCGCGCGTACGGCCCGTAGGAAGACCGGCACAGCGGCACCTGGTTGCAGATCGCCGCGCCGTCGACCAGCCAGCCGATCACGCCGACGTCGGCGAAGGTCAGCGTCGGGTAGTTGAAGATCGACGAGTACTTCTGCCTGCCGGTGATCAGCTTGTCGGTCAGGTCCGCCCGGTCCGCGCCCAGCGTCGCCGCCGCGGAGTACAGGTAAAGGCCGTGGCCGGCTTCGTCCTGCACCTTGGCCAGCAGGATCGCCTTGCGCCGCAACGACGGCGCCCGCGTGATCCAGTTGCCTTCCGGCTGCATCCCGATGATCTCGGAGTGCGCGTGCTGCGCGATCTGCCGGATCATCGTCTTGCGGTACCCGTCGGGCACCCAGTCGCGCGGCTCGATCCGCTGGTCGCGCTCGATGGTGTGCTCGAAGTGCTCTTCGAGGGCCGGCACAGCGACAACGGTCACGGCTGCTCCTTCGAAACCAGCGTCAGGACGTCGTACTTCGCCACGGAGTCGCCGTCGGCGTTGGTGACGTCGGCGTCCCAGCGGACCTCGCCGTACTCCTGGTCGATCCGCGGCGTGATCTGCTTCGCCGTCAACGTCACCGTCAGGGCGTCGCCGACCTTGACCGGGGTGAGGAACCGCAGGTTCTCCAGGCCGTAGTTGGCCAGCACCGGCCCCGGCTCGGGCGAGACGAACAACCCTGCCGCAAACGACACGACCAGGTAGCCGTGCGCGACGATCCCGCCGAACAGCGGGTTCGCGGCCGCCGCCGCGGGGTCGGTGTGCGCGTAGAAGGTGTCGCCGGTGAACTCGGCGAAGTGGTCGATGTCGGACTGGGTGACCGTGCGCGGCCCGGCGACGACCGAGTCGCCGATGCGCAGCTCGGCCAGGGACTTGCGGAACGGGTGGACGCCTTCGGCGCGCGGTGCGCCGGCGACCCAGCGGCCGGTCACGGACGAAAGAACGGCCGGCGAGCCCTGCACGGCGGTGCGCTGCATGTGGTGCAGCACCCCGCGGATCCCGCCCATCTCCTCGCCGCCGCCCGCGCGTCCCGGCCCGCCGTGCACCAGCTGCGGCATCGGCGAGCCGTGCCCGGTGGACTCCTTGGCGTCGTCGGCGTCCAGCACCAGCAGCCGGCCGTGGAACGGCGCCGCGCCGAGGACGACCTGGCGGACGAACTCCTTGTCCGCGGACACGACGGACCCGGCCAGGCTGCCGCCGCCGCGCGCGGCGAAGTCGACGACCTGCTCGGTGGACGTGTACGGCATGAGCGTCGAGACCGGGCCGAACGCCTCGACCTCGTGCGGTTCGGAGCGTTCGGGGTCGGCCTTGAGCAGCACCGGCGAGAGGAACGCGCCCCGCTCGGCGTCGGCGTCGACCACCTCGACGTGCTCCGGGTCGCCGAACACGACGCTCCCCGCGTCCAGCAACGCCTTCAGCGACCGGCGGACCTCTTCGCGCTGCTCCAGGCTGGCCAGCGCGCCCATCCGGACGCCCTCGGCGCCGGGGTTGCCGACGGTCACCTTCGCCAACCGCGCGGACGCCGCCTCGGCGACGTCGTCCAGCAGCGAAGCGGGCACGAAAGCGCGGCGGATCGCGGTGCACTTCTGGCCCGCCTTGACGGTCATCTCGGTGACCAGCTGCTTGACGAACAGGTCGAACTCGGTGGTGCCCTTGACCGCGTCCGGGCCGAGGATCGAGCAGTTCAGCGAGTCGGCTTCGGCGTTGAACCGCACCGAGTTGCGGACGATCGCCGGGTGCGCGCGCAGCTTCTGCGCGGTGGACGCCGACCCGGTGAACGACACCAGGTCCTGCGCGGTCACGTGATCCAGGAGGTCGCCGACACTGCCCGCGACGAACTGCAGCGACCCCTCGGGCAGGATCCCCGACTCGATGATCAGCTCGACGAGCCGCGCGGTCAGGTAGGCCGTCTGGCTCGCCGGCTTGACCAGGCTCGGGACCCCGGCGAGGAACGCGGGCGCGAACTTCTCCAGCGGCCCCCACACCGGGAAGTTGAACGCGTTGATCTGGACGGCGACGCCCCGCAGCGGGGTCGCGATGTGCTGGGCGACGAACGTGCCGCCCCGGCTCAGCGGCTCGACGTTGCCCTCGACGTAGACGGTGTCGTTCGGCAGCTCGCGCTTGCCCTTCGAG
>Ga0070668_100003723_pt1 | contig 11242 bp, 8 predicted proteins | sample KBSS43metaG_FD_64661 | JGI IMG/M metagenome (GOLD analysis project Ga0070668, IMG submission 64661) | Switchgrass rhizosphere microbial communities from Kellogg Biological Station, Michigan, USA - KBS S4-3 metaG | ecosystem: Host-associated > Plants > Roots > Rhizosphere > Soil ... | reverse complement strand
GACGCTGCAACGACCGAGGCCGCTGCCTCTCCGTTCCCCGAGCTGCAAGACCAACCGGCGGTCGAGGAAGTCGTTGCGCAGGCGCCAGCGGAAGCGCCGCCCTTCGCGCAGGTGGCCGAGCCGAGAGAGCCCACGCTCGCCCCGCCGGTGTCGATCGCTCCCGAGAGGCCTGCCGCACTGGCGGCCGAGCCGCCGCGTCGCGAGATTCCGCAGGATCCGCTCGCCGACGTTCGCGACGACGTCGACACGCAGGTGCTGCCCATTTTCCTGGAAGAGGCGGCGGAGCTGTATCCGCAGGCCGGCGAGCAGCTGCGAGCGTGGCAGCGAGCGCCGAACGACGGCGCGCACGCCCGTCAGTTGCGGCGAACGCTGCACACGTTCAAGGGGAGCTCGCGGATGGCCGGCGCGATGCGCCTGGGCGAGCTCGTTCACCTCATGGAATCGCGCCTGGACGTCGACGACTCGCCCGTTCCGGGTTCAACGGATCTCTTCGAGGCGCTCGACGGCGATCTCGATCGTATCGCCATTGTTCTGGATGCGCTGCGCGCAGGAAAGACCAACGTGGCCGTGTCGTGGGCGACGGACAAGGACCAGCTTGCCGCTGCCGGCGACACGCGCGCTCCTGTCGCGGAAGCGCCCACCGCGTCCGCCGCCGACAAGGCGGTCGTCGTTCCGCTGCCGGCGCCCGAGCATGCGCCTGCGCGCGCGTCCGCCGAAGCTGCGGATGTCGAAGGCGGCGCTCGCGCGATGCTGCGCGTTCGCGCAGACATCATCGATCGTCTCGTCAACGAGGCAGGCGAAGTGGCGATCGCGCGGGCGCGGATCGAAAGCGAGCTGCGCGCGCTCAAGGCGAACCTGCTCGAGCTCACCGGCAGCGTGCTGCGGCTGCGCGCGCAAACGCGCGAGATCGAGATCCAGGCCGAGTCGCAGATCCAGTCGCGACTCTCGCAGGTGGGCGGGGGTCAGGAAGGATTCGATCCGCTCGAGTTCGACCGCTACACGCGCTTCCAGGAGCTCGCGCGTTCGCTCGGCGAAGGCGTCAACGACGTTTCGACCGTGCAGCAGTCGCTCCTCAAGAACCTCGATGTCGCGGAAGCCGCGCTGAGCGCGCAAGGGCGGCTGGCGCGCGGCGTCCAGCAGCAGCTGTTCTCGATACGCACGGTGCCGTTCGGCAGCCTGTCCGAGCGGCTGTACCGCATTCTGCGCGTGACGGCGCGCGAGCTCGGCAAGCGCGCCAACCTCGAGATCCGCGGCGCCCAGACGGAGCTGGACCGCGCGGTGCTGGAGAAGCTCGTCGGCCCGCTTGAGCACCTGTTGCGCAACGCGCTCGACCACGGGATCGAGCCGAGGGCGCAGAGAGCGAAGGCAGGCAAATCCGAAACCGGTGAAATCACGCTGACCGTGCGGCAGGTGGCGAACGAGATCGCGATCGAGCTCGCCGACGACGGCGCGGGATTGAACCTTGACGGCGTGCGCGCGAAGGCGGTTGCCCAGGGCCGGATTGTCGCGGACGCGCATCCCAGCGAGGCGCAACTTATCGAGTGCATTTTCCAGCCGGGATTCTCGACGGCGTCGAAGGTGACGCAGGTCTCGGGACGCGGCATCGGAATGGATGTCGTGCGCTCCGAGATCATGACGCTCGGGGGCCGCGTCGAGGTCGCCACTCGCGCGGGATCCGGCACGACGTTCCACTTGTATCTGCCACTCACGCTCGCGGTGGCGCAGGCGGTGATGGTGCGCGCCGGCGGCCGGCTGTGGGCGCTTCCCGCACCGATGGTCGAGCACGTGCAGCACGTCAAGGCGGACGCCCTCGTCGACATGTACGTGCGGCGCCGCGTCGAGCACGAGGGCCAGAGCTACTCGTTCCACTACCTGCCGCGCTTGCTCGGGGATGCGAACCACATTCCGGAATCGTCCCGCAACAATCCCGTGCTGCTGCTGCGCAGCGGGCAGCACGTCGCGGCGATTCACGTCGACGAAATGATCGGCAACCAGGAAGTCGTGGTGAAGAACATCGGGCCGCAGCTCGCGCGGGTGTCCGGCATCGCCGGCGCCACGGTGCTCGGCAACGGCGAGGTCGTGCTGATCATCAACCCGGTACAGCTTTCGCAACGCGCTGACGTCCCGGAGTTCGACCCCAATGCCGAGCGCGTCGCCCCCGAAGTTCCGAAGCTCGCCGTCGTGCAGGCCGATCGTCCGCTCGTCATGATCGTGGACGACTCCCTGACGGTGCGCAGGATCACGAGCAAGCTTTTGACGCGCGAAGGTTTCGAAGTGCTCACCGCGCGCGACGGCATCGACGCGCTGGCGCTCCTCGAGACGGAGATGCCGCACGTGATTCTGCTCGACATCGAGATGCCACGCATGGACGGGTTCGAATTCACGAAGAACATCAAAGCCGACGAGCGGACTGCGCAGATCCCGATCGTCATGATCACGTCGCGCACCGCGGAGAAGCATCGCAGTCTCGCGAAGGAGTTGGGCGTCGATCTTTACCTCGGGAAACCCTTCCAGGAAGAGGAGCTTTTGCGGCACCTGCGCGAGATGCTGGCGCTGACCACGTAGCAGCGAGCCAGCGTCTCCCGGCGCCGGACGGCGCCGTGCTCCGGCGCCCTCGCGATTCGGCGCCGTGCTCGGCGCCCCGCGATTCTGCCGCCGGTATAATCTTCCGAGACCATCCACGGGGGAGTCCTTAGCCATGGCGAACTACGCCACGAGCAACATCCGCACTGTCGCACTTGTCGGTCAGGGAGGCTCGGGCAAGACGACGCTCACGGAGGCGCTGCTGTTTTCCTCGGGCGCGATCAAGGAGGCCGGCACGGTCGAGCGGGGCACGACCGTGAGCGACTTCGACCCGCTCGAAAAGACGTCGCAGCACTCGCTTCGCGCCTCGATCGTGCATCTCGATACCCGCGACACGCGCATTCACCTCGTCGATACGCCCGGATTCCCCGATTTCATGGGCCAGGCGATCGGTGCGCTCGACGCCGTCGAGACCGCGGCGATCGTCGTCAGCGCTCAGTCCGGCATCGAGATGATCACGTCGCGGATGATGGAGTGGGCCGCGCAGCGCCGACTGTGCCGGCTTATCATCGTCAACAAGATCGACGCCGACAATGCCGATCTGCCGGGGCTCCTCGCGTCGATCCAGTCGATGTTCGGCAAGGAATGCCTGCCGATCAACCTGCCCGCGCAGGGCGGCAAGCGCGTCGTCGACTGCTTCTTCAATCCGGACGGCGAGGCGGACTTCTCGTCTGTCAGCCGCGCGCACGGCGCGCTCGTCGACCAGGTCGTCGAAGTCGACGAAGCGCTGATGGCGAAGTACCTCGAGCAGGGGGAGATCGCGCCGGACGAACTTCACGCGCCGTTCGAGAAGGCGCTGCGCGACGGCCATCTCGTGCCGGTCTGCTTCGTCTCGGCGAAGACGGGTGCGGGAATTCCCGAGCTGCTCGACGTGCTCGTCAAGCTGGCGCCAAGCCCCGCGGAAGGAAATCCGCCGCTCTTCTACAAGGGGGAGGGCGATGCGGCGACGGAGTTTCGCTCGGAGCCCGATCCGAAGATGCACGTGCTCGCGCATGTGTTCAAGGTCGTGATGGACCCATTCGTCGGCAAGCTCGGCATCTTCCGTGTCCACCAGGGCACGGTGACGAAAGACACGCAGCTCTACGTCGGCGACAGCAGGAAAGCCTTCAAGGTCGGCCATCTCTTCATGCTGCAGGGAGGCAAGAACGTCGAGATCGAGCGTGCCGTGCCCGGCGACATCGCCGCGGTCGCGAAGGTCGACGACATCGATTTCGACTGCGTGCTGCACGACTCGCACGATGAGGATCATATCCACATGCGGCCGCTCGAGTTCCCGCTGCCGATGCAGGGAGTGTGCATCACGCCGAAGAAGCGCGGCGACGAGCAGCGCATCTCCGAAGTGCTGCACCGGATGACGGCCGAGGACCCCACGCTCGTCGTCGAGCACGACGGCACGACGAACGAGACGGTCCTGCGTGCGCTGGGCGACCTGCACTTGCGCTCGGTGCTGGAGCGCATGGCGAGCCAGTTCAAGCTCGAGGTGGACACGAGACCGCCGCGCATTCCTTATCGCGAGACGATCATGGGCAAGGCCGAGGGCTTCCACCGGCACAAGAAGCAGACCGGGGGCGCCGGCCAGTTCGGCGAAGTGTCGCTGCGCATCGAGCCGCGTGACCGCGGCGCGGGATTCGAGTTCGTCGACCAGACGAAAGGCGGCGTCATCCCGCATCAGTTCATGCCGGCGGTGCAGAAAGGCGTCGAGCAGGTGCTCGTCACCGGCGCGATCGCCGGCTTTCCGCTGCAGGACGTGCGCGTGATCGTTCACGACGGCAAACACCATGCCGTCGATTCGAAGGAAGTGGCGTTCGTGGCCGCCGGCAAGAAGGCGTTCCTCGACGCGATCGAGAAGGCGAAGCCGATCGTGCTGGAGCCGGTCGTCGCCGTCGAGGTCATCTGCCCCGAATCGAACACGGGCGACATTGCCGGCGATCTGTCGTCGCGCCGCGGACAGGTCACAGGAACTCGCGGCCTGCAGCCGGGCGTACTGGCGATCACCGGGTTGGCGCCGCTTGCAGAGCTCGAAGGCTATTCGGCGCGGCTCAAGTCGGTGACTGGCGGCCACGGCTCGTGGTCGATGCAGCTGTCGCATTACGAGCCGGCGCCGCCGAACCTCCAGCAGCAACTCGTGGCCGAATTCAAGAAGTCGCGTAAGCACGAAGAAGAGTAGGGCCTGCTCACACTATGGGCGCAAACGCGTTGCGCGGCCGAAAATGCTCAGCGCAAGGCGCAAAGACGAAGGCGGGTCGGGTACCCGGCGAGACTTTGCAACGCGGCGCTGAGCGTCTTCGGCAGCAACCCGAAGGGAACGGGTGGCATGGGCCGCCCCTCTGCGTTGTCCTCCTCGCGAAGACGCCCGGTCTTCGCTTCGTCGTCCGCCTTGCCGGGCGGCCCATGCCACCCGTTCGCGTTTGTGCCCATAGTGTGAACAGGCCCTAGGCTGCCGCCGCGCGAGCCACGCGCGGTCACCTGCCTGGTGCGCACGCATCAGTCAGCGCTGCGCTGAATGGGCGCCGAGCCCGCCTTGAACAGCGCAAGCGCGGCGTTGCGTGCCGCGGCGTGGTCGACTATCGGCAGCGGGTAGTCGCGCCCAATCACGAAGCCCCGGGCTTGCAGCACCGCGGGCGCGACCTGCCATGGCGCGTGGATCTGCCGGTCGTCGAGCAACTTCAATTCCGGCACGTAGCGCCGGATGAACTTGCCGTCGGGGTCGAAACGCCGCGACTGCGTGACCGGATTGAAGATGCGGAAGTACGGCTGCGCGTCGCAGCCGGTCGACGCAGCCCACTGCCAGCCGCCGTTGTTGGATGCGAGGTCGTAATCGATCAGCGCTTCGGCGAAATAGCGCTCGCCCCAGCGCCAATCGACGAGCAAATCCTTGACGAGGAAGCTCGCGGCGACCATCCGCAGCCGGTTGTGCATGTAACCGGTGGCATTGATCTGCCGCATCGCGGCATCGACGATCGGATAGCCGGTGCGGCCATCGCGCCACGCCTCGTAGAGCCGCCGATCGTTGGCAAACGGCAGCGCGTCGTACGCGTCCTGGAATGCGTGGTTCGTGATGTGGGGGTAATGCCACAGGAGTTGAGAGTAGAACTCGCGCCAGACGAGCTCGGAAAGCCACGTTGCCGCCCCTTCGCCGTCCGGCAGCAGCGAGCGCTGATGGGCGTACGAGGCCAGCGCGCGAATGGACACCGTGCCGAAGCGCAAGTGGACGGAGAGATACGACGGACCCTTGCGGGCGGGGTAGTCGCGCAGTTCCCGATAACGCTCGATGCGCCGCTTGAAGCTCGCGAATAGCGCTGCGCCTCCCCGCATTCCGGTCGCGATGTCGAGCTCGCGCAAATTCGTGGTGCGAAACCCGAGCTCGTCGAGCGTCGGCACGCCATTGGCGAGCGCCTGCGGCGGCATCGTCATCGCGCCTCCCTGACCATCGACCGGATGCGGTGCGAGATGCACAGGAGTAAGCGACGCGAGCCACGCTCGCTTGTACGGCGTGAACACGCCGAATGGCGTGCCCTGCTGCGTGCGCAGCTCATCACGCTCGAAGATCACCTGGTCTTTCGATTTTCGAAGCGCAATGCCGCGATCGGCGAGCGCTTTTTCGACGGCGGCATCGCGTGCGATCGCCGCCGGCTCGTAGTCGCGGTTCGCGTACACCGCGTCGACCCCGAGCTCCGCGGCCAACGCGGGAACTGCATCACGCGCGTAGTCGTGTCGGACGATCAGCGCGCCGCCGCGCTTGCGCAGCGATTCGTCGAGCGCGACCAGGCTTTCACGAATGAATTCGACGCGCCGATCCGACCGCGAGGGCAGCGGGTCGAGAATCTCGCGATCGAGGACGAAGAGGCACAGCACTTCGCGCGCGTCGCGAAGCGCGTGCGAGAGCGCGGCGTGGTCGAAGTCGCGAAGATCGCGGCGAAACCAGACGAGCGCCCGGTGGCAGGCGGCGGACGGACGCATGAAGGGTGGGCGGAGCAGCGCGGGGTTAAGTCGGCAATTGTGCCGAGCGGTAGCGCCGTTTACAATTGCCCCTCGGGTGACGCCATGGGAGCCCCCACCGCCAACTTCACGCATCACTTCTTGATCGCCATGCCGGCGATGGCGGATCCGCATTTCTCCCACACGCTGACGTACGTTTGCGAGCACAACGAAGACGGCGCGCTCGGCATCGTCGTCAACAAACCGACGGACATGACGCTCTCGTCGCTGTTCGAGCAGATCGACGTGCCGCTGGACGATGCCGAGCTTCGCAGGCGCCCGGTGCACTTCGGGGGCCCCGTTCAGGTCGATCGCGGATTTGTGCTGCATCGGCCGCTCGGCAACTGGCAATCGACGCTCGCCATCGACGGCGACGTCGGACTCACCACGTCGAAGGACGTGCTCGAGGCGGTCGCGCGCGGCGAGGGGCCGAAGGACGTGCTGGTCTCGCTCGGCTACGCGGGTTGGTCCGCCGGCCAGCTCGAGCAGGAGATCGCGCAGAACGCGTGGCTCACCGTCGCCGCGGATCCCGGCGTGCTGTTCGATATGCCGGTCGAGGAGAAGCTGCCCGCAGCGATGCGTCTGCTCGGCATCGACCCTTCCCGCCTGTCCGACGACGTCGGGCACGCATGACGTGCCGCGCCCGAACGCGGCGAGCCACGAAGCCACGGTGCTCGCGTTCGATTTCGGGACGCGCCGGATCGGAGTCGCAGTGGGCAACTGTCTGTTGCGCGTCGCGCGTCCGCTGACGGTAATCGCCGGCGAGGCGAATGCGTCCCGCTTTGCGGCGATTGCCGCATTGATCGAAACGTGGCATCCCGACCTTCTGGTGGTCGGGCGCCCCGTGCATGCCGACGGGACGCCGCACGAGATGACGTCGCGGGCCGACCGCTTCGCGCGTCAGCTCGAGGGGCGCTTCGGCCTCGGGGTTGCGCGCGTCGACGAGCGGTACACGACGGAGGAGGCCGAGACTGCGCTCGCGGAGGCCGGCGTACGCGCCCACGAGCGCAAGACCGTGCGTGACCAAGTTGCCGCGCAGCTCATCCTCCAGGCATGGTTCGACGATACGAAAGCGGCGGGACCACCCGGTGTTGCCTGACGCGCTGCCTGACGCCGAGGCGACGCTGCGGGCACTCGCCGACCGCATGCGCGGCGCCGTCGCGTTCGATGCTAAGTTCGTCGGCATCTATTCAGGCGGCGCGTGGATCGCCGAGCGGCTTGCGCAGCTGATCGAAGGCAACCATGCCGTCGGCTTCATCGACGTCTCGTTCTATCGCGACGATTTCAGCCGCAAGGGCCTCAAACCCGAAGTCAAGCGGACCGAGCTTCCGTTCGAAGTCGAGGGCGCGACAATCGTGCTGATCGACGACGTTCTCTACACGGGCCGCAGCGTGCGCGCGGCCGTCAACGAGCTGTTCGATTACGGCCGGCCTGCGCGTGTGGAGCTCGCGGTGCTCGTGGACCGCGGCGGCCGGGAGCTGCCCATCGAGGCCGCGTACGCCGGCGTCCGTCTTGCCGTGGCCCGCAACCTCTCGATCGTGCTGTCGCGCAACGGGGAAGGCAAGCTGCTGCTCGGCACCGAGGCAAGCGGTGCGTAACCCGCAGCTCAACGCCGCCGGCGACCTGACGCACCTTCTCACGCTCGAGGGACTGCCGCCGGAAATCATCCTGCGCGTGCTCGACACCGCGGTGCCGTTCGCGTCGATCGCAGAGCGCGAGGTGAAGAAGGTCCCGCTGCTCCGGGGCCGCTCGGTGTTCAACCTGTTCTTCGAGAACTCGACGCGCACCCGCACGACGTTCGAGATCGCCGCGAAGCGGCTGTCGGCCGACGTCATCAACCTCAACATCGGCGTGTCGTCGACGAGCAAGGGCGAGACGCTGCTCGACACGGTCGACAACCTCGTCGCCATGAACGCCGACATGTTTGTGGTTCGCCATTCGCAGTCCGGCGCGCCGCATCTCATCGCGGCGCACTTGAACCGGATGGGCCGCACACACGTCCACGTGGTGAACGCGGGCGACGGCCGTCACGCGCATCCGACGCAGGGCTTGCTCGACCTTTTCACGATCCGCCACTACAAGAAGGACTTTCGCGAGCTCACTGTCGCGATCGTCGGCGACGTGCTGCATTCGCGCGTTGCGCGGTCGCTGATCCACGGGCTTACCACGCTCGGAACGCCGGAGGTGCGGGTGATCGGTCCCAAGACGCTGATTCCGTCGGCGGTGCAATCGCTCGGCGTTCATGTCCATCACGACATGCGCGAGGGGCTCGCTGGCTGTGATGTCGTGGTGATGCTGCGGCTGCAGAGCGAGCGCATGCGCGGCGCGTTGCTGCCCTCCACCGGCGAGTACTTCAAGCATTACGGGTTGACCGGCGAGAAGCTCGCGCTTGCGAAGCCCGACGCGATCGTCATGCATCCGGGCCCGATGAATCGCGGCGTCGAGATCGAGTCGGCCGTCGCCGACGGCGACCGCAGCGTGATCCTGCCGCAGGTGACGTTCGGCATCGCGGTGCGGATGGCCGTCATGAGCATTCTCGCGGGAGCATGAGCATGGTGCACGCGACGGCCGCGGCCATTCAAAGGGCGTCTTGGTGAAGATCGAGATTCAGCAGGGCCGCATCGTCGATCCCCGGCACCGGCTCGACCGCGTCGGCTCGCTGTATATCGCCGACGGGCAAATCGCGGCGCTCGGCGCCTCGCCTCCCGGATGGCGGGCCGACCGCGTGATCGATGCGACAGGATTGGTCGTGTGCCCCGGGCTCATCGATTTGTCGGCGCGCCTGCGCGAGCCGGGCTTCGAGTACAAGGCGACGCTGGAGTCCGAAATGCAAGCGGCGATCGCCGGCGGCGTGACGAGCCTTGCGTGCCCGCCCGACACCGATCCGCCGCTCGACGTGCCGGGGCTCGTGCAAATGCTGAAGCACCGCGCGCGGTCGCTCAACCAGGCGCACGTCTATCCGATTGGAGCGCTGACGCGTGCGCTCGAGGGCGTCGAGCTCACCGAGATGGGCGAGCTCGCCCAAGCCGGCTGTGTCGCCTTCTCGCAGGCCGAGGCGCCTCTCGTCGACACCGGCGTGCTCCTTCGTGCGATGCAATACGCGGCGACGTTCGGCCACCGCGTATGGCTGCGGCCGCAGGATGCGTATCTCGGCAGGGGCGGCGTCGCGCATGAAGGTGAAATTGCGACGCGCCTCGGCTTGCCACCGATTCCGCCTGCCGCGGAGACCATCGCGCTGGCGTCGATCCTCGCGCTCGCTCGCAGCACCGGCGTGCAAGTGCACATCTGCCGGCTGTCGACGGCCGAAGGCGTCGAGATGGTGCGCACAGCGAAGCGGCAGGGGCTTGCAGTGACCTGCGACGTCGCCGTCCATCACCTCCATCTTTGCGACGTCGACATCGGCTGGTTCGACACGCAATGCAGGCTCATTCCCCCGCTGCGAGGCACGCGCGACCGCGCGGCGCTACGTGCCGGGCTTGCCGATGGCACGATCGATCTCGTTTGCTCGGATCACGCCCCGGTGGACGACGACAGCAAGCAGGTTCCGTTCGGCGAGGCGGAACCCGGCGCGACCGGTCTCGAGCTTCTCCTTCCGCTCACGTTGAAGTGGGCGCACGAGGACGGCATTCCGCTGGCCGAGGCGCTCACGCGCCTCACGATGCAGCCCGCCGCTGTGCTTGGAAAAGATGCGGGCCACCTCGGTGTCGGGGCGGCGGCAGACGTCTGCATCTTCGACCCTGACCTGCATTGGCGCGTCGAGCCGGCAGCGCTCAGAAGCCAGGGCAAGAACACGCCGTTCGTCGGGTTGGAAGTGGGCGGCAAGGTGCGCGCAACGATCGTCGCCGGGCACGTGGTGCATGAAGGCTGATCCCCTCGACCTCGTTCCCGTTCGCCACCAGGTCACCGCGCAGGAGCGCGCCGCGCGCACGAGGCACTACGGCGCCGTCCTGTGGTTCACGGGGCTCCCGGGCTCCGGCAAGTCGACGCTTGCGATGGCGCTCGAGCGGCGCCTGTTCGATCGCGAGTGGCAGGTGTACACGCTCGATGGCGACAATGTCCGACGCGGCTTGAGCGCCGACCTGGGATTCTCGCCGCGCGATCGCGCGGAGAACATCCGGCGCGTCGGCGAGGTGGCGGCACTCTTCGCGGACGCCGGCGCGATTTGCATCGTCGCCTTCATCTCCCCGTATCGAGCCGATCGCGAGCGCGCGCGCGCGGCGGCCGCCGATCGCCGCTTCTTCGAGGTCTACGTGAAATCGCCGCTTGCGACTTGCGAGCGCCGCGATCCCAAGGGCCACTATCGCCGGGCGCGGGCGGGAGAGATCAAGGATTTCACGGGCGTCGACGCCCCGTACGAAGCGCCCGAGGAGCCGTCGATCGTCGTCGACACCGAAGCGCAGGATGTCGACACGTGCGTTGGTCAGTTGCTGGCGTTCGTCGTGGAGCGCTGCCGGACTTGATCGTCTTCGGTGCGGATTGCGTCTCGGTCTTAGTCAAGTCCGAGTCCGGCAGCATCGCCTATACCAGAAGCCGGTCAATCTGCAATGGGAAAGAGGCCTAACAGGCTGTTGAAATTGGGTGGATCCGTGGAGCGATTTGAGTCGACGAAAGACATGCGAAGCGAGCCACTGGTTCAGCCGCTGATTCTTTCGATGCATCCGACACTTCGAAGTGGCGTGCG
>Ga0070668_100003721_pt1 | contig 11249 bp, 11 predicted proteins | sample KBSS43metaG_FD_64661 | JGI IMG/M metagenome (GOLD analysis project Ga0070668, IMG submission 64661) | Switchgrass rhizosphere microbial communities from Kellogg Biological Station, Michigan, USA - KBS S4-3 metaG | ecosystem: Host-associated > Plants > Roots > Rhizosphere > Soil ... | reverse complement strand
GTGCGGAAGAACTGTTGGCCACCACCGTGCGCGACAACATCACGTACGAGGTCTACGGCGCCGACCTGAGCCGCGAGGGCTTGCGGGCCGGCTCGATCATCGGCCGGGGGCGCGGCTTGTGCATCCACAAGTCCACGGTGTACGCGGCGGTGTGCCGCGCGGCCGGCATGGAATTCCTGCACGAGCACGGTGAATACGACGATTTCCCGTACGAAACGGCCATCGATGGCATTCGGGAGGCGCACCCGCACCTTTTTGCCGGCCGATACCAAACCACGTCCGGCTCGCTTATCGACGATGCGGGCATAACTCGGCAACAAGCGGCGTGACGGAGCACAATGACTGAGCCAGCTGAGATCCTGCCCGTCGCGGACGCCGCGCCAGCCTGGCGCACCGTCCTGTCGGATTCGATCGAGAAAACCATCGCTACGCAGATCGCCGATCTGAGCGAGCAGTTCGACAGCTGCCTGCACGAGCTGCGTGCCGCCCGCACCGACATCGAGGAGTACTCCGCCTACTGCGCCCGCAACGGGTTGCATGTGGACGGTCCGGTGCTGGCCCACCTGATGGCGTCCACGCAGCAGGTGCGGTTGCGGCTGATCCGGGAGCAGCGCTCGATCTTCGGTATGTCCACAGTAGACTCGGCGGCGGAGCTCTCCGCGGCGGAGGCCGTGCTGCGGTTCGGTCAGACCACGCTCGCCTACGTGCGCAACAGCCTGGAGTGGGCGTCCAAGTCCTACTCGCAGTCGAACCGGGTGCAGTTCTTCGGCACCCAGACCGAGTCCTGGCCGCACATGAACTACGACCGCAACGGCACGCACCGGGCGGTCACCCGGGTCGAGCGCCAGCTGCTGTCCGTGCTCGGCCTGTCCGCCGACGACTACGGGATCGGCGCCACGTCTTCGGGGATGTCGGCGTTCACCTGGATCGAGGCGTTCCTGCTGCGCGACCGGCTGGTGCCGGGCGACCACATCCTGCTCGCGCCGTACATCTACTACGAGTCGGCGCAGCAGCTCACCGCGCTGCCGCACGTGATCTGCGACCGGGCCGGCGGCTACGAGGTCGAGGAGATCATCGGCGACGTGGTTCGCTTGCGCCCCAAGGTGGTCTTCGTCGACCCGCTGGCGAACAACGTGCGGCAGCGGATGTTCGACCTGCCGGAGCTGTTCCGCAGGCTGCGTGAGGTGGTCACCGAGCGGACCACGGTGATCGTCGACGGCACCATGATCGGCGCCTCGCTGCAGCCGGAGCTGTTCGTCAGCGACGACAAGCTCGAGGTCATCTACTACGAGAGCTGCACCAAGTACCTCCAGCTCGGGCTGGACTTCAACCTGGCAGGCCTGGTGATCTACCCCATCGAGCTGACCGAGCGGTTCGACATGCTGCGCCGCAACTCCGGCGCGGTGCTGGCCCGGCACAACGCCGAGCAGTTCCCGCGCTACCAGGCCCCGTTGCACCAGCGGCGGATGCGCCGGATCTGGGCCAACGCCGAGAACCTGGCCGCCACGCTGCACGCCGACCCTCGGATCTCGGCGGTCGGCGAGGTGCACCACCCGTCGCTGGCGCACCACCCGGACGTGCGGCTGGCCCACTCGCTGCCGTACGGGAGTGGCATCGTGACGTTCCTGTACCACGACCGGGCGCGCAACGACTGGGAGAACCTCGACGCGGTGGTCGACCAGATCCTGGTGCACGCGCAGGACACCGCGACGCAGGTCACCAAGGGTGTGAGCTTCGGCTACTCGGTGCCCCGGGTGTGGGCGCAGAACGTCGGCACCACCGAGGCCGAGCGCAAGTACGTGCCGGCCACGGACGACGAGCCGCTGTTCCTCCGGCTCTACATCGGCGACCGCGCCCACCAACTCGCCGACCTGGCCGAAGCCATCACCAAGGCCATCATCGGCTGATTCTGCCGACCGTTACCGATCCGACCACAGTCACGGCCGAATGGCTTCGTGGCAACGGTTACGTACCGCGTGGGGGGCGGCCCACTTTTGGCCGGATCGGTAACTGCCGGTGCGGCAGTTCCGCGCGTGCTGGCGTCTCACGTCGGTGTACAGGCCGCGCACGACGCCAACACAGCGACGCCACGGGCAAACCCGCCGGTCAGACGGGCTCCTCCGTGCGGGGTGCGGGTGCGCCGGCCAGGAGCCGGTCGGGGGCACGGCGCAGCAGGACGGCGGTCACGCAGGCCCCGGCGGCGACCAGCGCCATGATCAGGAACGCCGAGGTGCCGAGCCGGAAGTAGGCCAGCGCACCCAGCAGCGGGCCCACGATGAACCCGATGTCGGACACCAGCCCGAACGCGCCGAACGCCCGGCCGAGCTGATGCCTCGGCACCAGGTTCACGCCCTGGCGCGCGACCAGGTACAGCACCGGCTCCGCGGTCATGAACAGCAGCAACCCGGCGCACATCGCCGCGATCCCGTCGAACAGCCCGACCCCGGCGAGCCCGACCGCCTCGGCGCCGAACGCGTACGCCGAGATCATCAGCAGCGGCCGGGTCTCCACCAGTCGCCCGCAGGTCAGGGCCACCAGCATGAACACAGCCAGGCCGGCCGTGAAGATCACCGACGTGTAGCCGATCCCGTTGCCGGTGACCCGGTCGAGGTGCAGCGGCATCACCGGCTCCAGCGCGGCGAACAGCGCGTTGTTGACCAGGTCGACGACCGCGAAGATCCCCACCAGCAGGACCAGCCGCCGCACCGCGCCGGTCGCCCCCACCGGCGCGCCCCCGGCCGGCTCCGGCTCGGTCTCCGCCGGCTCGCCGACCCGCAGGCCGAGCAGCAGCAGCCCGCCGCCCGCCGTCACCGCCGCACCGGCCAGGAACACCCCGGTGAAGCCCAGGAACGGGTGCAGCAGGCCGACCACCGCCGGGCCGATCACCATGCCGGCCGTGCAGCAACCGCCGAACCAGCCCATCACCCGCGCGGTGCCGTACCGCGAGCTCGCCCCCAGCGAGCTGGCCAGGTGATACAGCGCCGGCATCGTGACGCCCTCGGCCACGCCCCAGGCCAGCCGCCAGGCCAGCACCTGCCAGCCCGCGCTGGCGAACGCCAGGCCGACGACGGTCGCCGCGGTCAGGCAGAGGCCGATGGCGCCGAGCACCTGCGGCCGTGGCGTGCGGTCCACCAGCACCCCGCCGAGCGGCTGGCCGAACGCCTTGGCCAGCGCGAACCCACTGAACGCCGCGGCCACCGACAGGGCGGACATGTCGAACCGGCCGGTCAGCTCGGGCACCAGCGGCACCAGCATGGTGTACGCGACGTTCATCATCGCGGCGGACAGGAGCAGCGCCGCGAGCCCGGTGCGCTGGCGGGCCATCACGGCCGCTGGTCCAACCCGGGATATCCGGCCACCTCGGCCATGCCGTCGTGCAGGGCGGTCAGCCGGGGCCGGTACACCTCGAGGTCACCCGGTTCGGCGGAGTACCACAGCGACCACAGGTGCACGCCGCCGAAACCGTGCTGGCGCTTGAACCGGTCGTTGCCCCGGCCGAACTCGATCACGTCCCAACCGCGGTCCACGCCCTGCATGAGGATCTCGTAGAGGGTGAACGGGTACGGGCTGAACTCGCTGTACACCTCGGGGTCGTTGCCGGCGGCCCACAGGTAGAGCCGGCGGTCGTACTCGAGCGTGACGATCGCGCCGACCGTCCTGCCGTTCCACACGGTCCGGATCATCCCGGCGAACGGCAGGGCGAGCACCGCCTCCAGGGTGGGCCGGTCGTAGAGGGCAGGCCAGCCGTGCTTGACCGCGGAGCCGTTGGCCAGCTCGAGGAACCGGTCGATCTGCGCGAGCGCGGCCGGGCCGGTGTCCTCGACGAGCTCGACCCCCTTCTCGGTGGCCCGCCGCCAGCGCCGGCGCCAGTCGGTCCGCTTGTTCCTCGGAACCACGCCCATCACCGGGTCCGGTCCGGTGCCGGGCAGCTTGTAGTAGGCGGTGTCCAGCCGGGCGAACGCGTCCGGCGGTCGGCTGAGCGCCCACTGCTGGGCCGGGCCGGGCGGCAGGTTGAACACCATGACCCCGGCCGCGCCGAGATCGCGCGCCTGCTCGCGGGTCTCGTCGACCAGGGTGCCGACGGCGGCCGGGTTGTCGGCGAGGTAGGCGGGGCCGTAGACGGAGTAGACCGAGCCGATGGTGAGCACCGGCTTGTCCCACACCTGCCCGCTCTGCGCGTCGTCCTCGTAGCCCTGCCAGAAGGGGGAGTACTCCAGCAGGTAGCGCGGCGCCGCGCCGGCGTCGAGCACGCGCTGCCGGTCGATGGTGGTCCGCGTCCACGCGTCCAGCCACTCGTCGGTATCGAACACCGTCGGCCGAGTGGCCAGCGCCTCAAGATCCGGGGCGACCGTCATCGAGACTCCTCCGTACGGCAAGGGTTCATCGGTCGACGGTAGTTGCGTACCGTGCTCGCCCGCGAGGTTTCCCTGCCTGGACGGCATTCTGCGAGAAGTCGCCATGGTCGCACGTTAAAAGATGACCAAACGATCAGCGGTTGGGACGCTGTACAGCAGGCAGCACGACGGCCGGGAAACCGTGTCGCAACAGGGGAAATCGTGGGAGAAGGCATGAGGCGCTCGATTGCCTGGCAGGACGGCGTCGTCGAGGCGGTCGACCAGTGCGCGCTGCCGCACGAATTCCGGCTGCTGCGACTGCGCACTGTGGACGAAGTGATCGAGGCCATCCAGCGCCTCGCCATCCGCGGCGCCCCGGCGATCGGGGTGGCCGGCGCGCTCGCCGTGGCGCAGTCCGCCCGGGCGCACACCCGCGACGCCGTCTGTGACGAGCTCGCGGTGCGCGCCGAGGCGCAGCGGATCGCCGACGCCCGGCCGACCGCGGTGAACCTGAGCTGGGCAGTGCGCCGGGTGGTCGGCGTGCTCGGCGGCGGCCCGGACGCCGTGCTGGCCGAGGCGCTGCAGATCCTCGTCGAGGACGAGGAGCTCAACCGGTCCGCCGCCGGTCACGCCGCCGACCTGGTGCTGCGGCTGTGTGGGCGCAAACCGTTGCGGCTCTTGACGCACTGCAACACCGGCCGGCTGGCCACGGTCGCCTGGGGTACCGCGCTGGGCGCCATCCGGGTGCTGGCCGAGGCCGGGCAGGTGGCCGAGGTGCTGTTCGGCGAGACCCGGCCGTTGCTGCAGGGCGCCCGGCTCACGGCGTGGGAGCTGGCCGAGGCCGGCATCCCGCACCGGATGCTGGTCGACTCCGCCGGGCCGGCCGCCCTCGCCGCCGGCATGGTGGACTGCGTGCTGGTCGGAGCGGATCGCGTGTGCGCCAACGGGGACGTGGCCAACAAGATCGGCACCTACTCACTCGCCCTGGCCGCGTCCCGGGCCCGGGTGCCGTTCGTGGTGGTCGCCCCGAAGTCCACGTTGGACACATCACTGGCCAGTGGCGCGGACATCGTGATCGAGGAGCGGGCCGCGAGCGAGGTGACCGGTTACGGTGGCGTCGCGATCGCGCCGGCCGGGACCGGGGCGTTCAATCCCGCGTTCGACGTCACCCCGGCCGAGTTGGTCACCGCGGTGGTCACCGAGTCCGGCCTGTTCCATCCACAGGAGACACCCGGAGAGTTGGCCTCATGAGCACCGACGGCATCGCCCTGGCCCGGACGGCCGCCGCGCTCTACGGCCGCGGGTGGATGGAGGGCACCGCCGGCAACATCTCGGTTCGGTTGCCCGGCGCGGAAACTGCGCTGATCACCGCGAGCGGGGTCGGCAAGGGTTCGTTGACCGCGACGGATGTGGTCGAGGTGCGGGTGGACGACGCCCGCCCGGTACGGGAAGGTGGGCCGCGGCCGTCCGCCGAGACCAGCATCCACGCCGCGCTGTACCGGTTGTCGTCCGACGTCCAGGCGGTCGTGCACGCGCACCCGCCATACGCCACCGCGGTCGCGATTCTGGCCGCCCGCAGGGGAGCCGGCACCGTGCCGTTCGCGGACCTGGAGATCATCAAGGGGCTCGGGCTGGCCGATCCGTCCAAAGTGGCCGTTCCGGTGTTCGACAACCACGCGCACGTGCCCCGGATCGCCGACGACGTAACGGATCGGCTCACCGCGGACGCGCCGCCGGTCATGCTGATCGGCAACCACGGGGCGACCACCTGGGGGCCGAGCCTGGACGTCGCGCGCAACCGGATGGAGTGCCTTGAGGCGTTGTGCCAGCTGACCCTGTTGCTCGAAAGGCCATGAAGCGAAGGAGGACACCATGACCTTGCTCCAGGTCATGCCGGCGGACGACGGTGCGAACGTGTTGCTGCGTACCGAGGACATCACCGAGATCGCCGCCGAGCTCGCCCCGTACGGCATCCGGATGGAGCGGTGGGCGACGGTCCCGCTGACTGACGACGCCGGGCAGGAACAGGTGCTCTCCGCCTATGCATCCGAAGTGGAGCGCGTTTCGGCGGAGGGGCCGTACCCGATCGTCGACGTGGTTCGCCTGGTGCCCAACGACTCCGACCCGGAGTGGCCGGCCAAGGCGCAGGCGGCCCGGACGAAGTTTCTCGAGGAGCACACTCACGACGAGGACGAGGTGCGGTTCTTCGTCGAGGGCAGCGGATGTTTCTACCTGCACCTGGACGGCAAGGTCTATGCCGTGGTGTGCACCGAGGGCGACCTGATGTCGGTGCCGGCCGGAACCACGCACTGGTTCGACATGGGCACCCGGCCGTACTTCTGCGCCATCCGGTTCTTCCGGGAGGAGGACGGCTGGGTGGCCGGCTTCACCGGTGACCCCATCTCCAGCCGGATGCCGACGCTCGACGAGCTGCTCGCTCCGGCGCCGAGCTGATGACCGGCGCGGTCGTCCTCGACATCGAGGGCACGGTCAGCCCGCTGTCCGCGGTGCACGACGTGCTGTTTCCCTATGCCCGCGACCGGATCGAGGCCTGGATCCGGCAGGGCCGGGCGGAGACCGTGGTGTCCGAGGTGCTGCGGCAGCTCGGCGGGGATGCCGGTCTGAACCACGTGGTGCGTACACTGCTCGGCTGGCACGACGACAACGCCAAGCACAGTCCACTGAAGACTCTGCACGGGCTGATCTGGGAGCAGGGCTTCCTGTCCGGTGAGCTCACCGGCGAGGTCTACCCGGACCTGCCGCCCGCGCTGGTTTCCTGGACCCGGCGCGGGATTCGGTGCTGGATCTACTCGTCCGGCTCGGTGCTCGCCCAGCGATTGTGGTTCTCCCGCACCAACTTCGGCGACCTGACCGGGTACCTGTCCGGTCACTTCGACACGATTTCCGGCGGCCTCAAGAAGGAACCGGTCTCCTACCGGCGGATCGCCGACGAGATCGGCACCCCGCCCGGCGAGATCCTGTTCTACTCGGACGCCCGGGCCGAGCTGGACGCGGCCCGGACCGCGGGCTGGCGGGCCGTCGGCGTCCGCCGGCCCGGCTGCGTGACCGAGTTCGGCGCGCACCCGGTGGTCGCCGACCTCGCCGAGCTGGCTGTGGCAACGGAGGTGGCCTAGGTGAGCGATGCACTCGTGCCGCGGTTCGCGGCCTTCGGCAGCACGATCTTCACCGAGATGACCTTGCTGGCCAACCGCACCGGCGCGCTCAACCTCGGCCAGGGCTTCCCGGACACCGACGGGCCGGCCGAACTCCTTGCCGCGGCGGCCGGCGCGGTGTATGCCGGGCACAACCAGTACCCGCCGCTGCCCGGGGTTCCGGCCCTGCGCACCGCGATCGCCGAGCAGCGGTCGGCCGACTACGGCACGCCGTACGACCCGGACACCGAGATCCTGGTCACCGCGGGCGCGACCGAGGCCATCGCCGCCACGATCGCCGCTTTGGTGCCACCGGGTGACGAAGTCGTGGTGTTCGAACCGTTCTACGACTCCTACGGTGCCGCCATCGCCCTTGCCGACGCGCACCGTAGGACCGTGCGCCTTCGACCCGTGCAAGACCGGTTCACCTTCGACCCCGACGAGTTGGCCGCCGCGATCACCCCACGCACCCGCGCGATCTTGGTCAACACCCCGCACAACCCCACCGGCACGGTGTTCACGGCCGGGGAGCTGGCCCAGATCGCCGCGATCTGCCAGCGCCACGACGTGATCGCCATCGCCGACGAGGTCTACGAGCACCTGATCTTCGACGACGTCCGGCACGTCCCGCTGGCATCCTTGCCCGGGATGGCGGACCGCACGCTCACGATTTCGAGCGCCGGCAAGACGTTCAACGCCACCGGCTGGAAGGTCGGCTGGGTGTGCGGTCCATCGCGGATGGTCGCCGCGGTGCGCACCGTCAAGCAGTACCTGACCTTCGCCGGCGGTACCCCGTTCCAGCACGCGGTCGCCGCCGTGCTGCCCGACCGGCACGCCTGGCTGGACGACCTCCGCGCCCGGCTGTGCCTCGCCCGGGACACGTTGCGGGATGCGCTGTCCGCCGCCGGTTGGCACTGCTTCTCTTGCCAAGGAACGTATTTCTTGCAGGCCGACGCCCGGTCCGTCGGCTACCGGGATGGCACCGAACTGTGCCAGGATCTGGCGGTACAGGCTGGGGTGGTCGCCATTCCCAGCGCGGCGTTCTACGCCGACCCCGATGCTGGGCGGGAGCTCATCCGGTTCGCGTTCTGCAAGACCCCCGCGGTGATCTCCACCGCGGCCAGTAGGTTGGCCGCCTTCGCGGCCGACCGCCAGGAAGGAGTGTCGCGATGGAGGCCAGCACGCCGGTCGGCGTGATCGGCGGCAGCGGGCTGTACTCGCTGCTGGAGGACGCTGAGCAGGTCAGTGTCGAGACTCCGTACGGGGAGCCGTCGGATCTCTTGGTACGCGGCACCGTCGGCGAGCGCGAGGTGGTCTTCCTGCCCCGCCACGGCCGCAACCACCGCCACCCCGCCCACGTGATCAACTACCGGGCGAACCTCTGGGCCCTGCGTTCCCTTGGCGTGCGCCAAGTTCTCGGCCCCTGCGCCGTGGGTTCCCTGCGCTCCGAACTCGGCCCCGGCACCTTCGTCCTCCCGGACCAGCTGGTCGACCGCACCTCCAACCGCGTCGCCAGCTACTTCGACACCGGCGCCGTGCACGTCGGCTTCGCCGACCCCTACTGCCCCGACGGCCGCGCCGCCGTCCTGAAGACCGCCGCCGCTGTCGACCGGTCCCTTGTAGACGGTGGCACCATGGTCGTCATCAACGGCCCCAGGTTCTCCACCCGCGCCGAGTCCCGGTACTACGCCGCCCAGGGCTGGTCTCTGATCAACATGACCGGCTTGCCGGAGGCGTCCCTCGCCCGCGAGCTGGCCATGTGCTACACCTCCATCGCCCTCGTCACCGACCTCGACGCCGGCCTGGAAGAAGACCACGGCGTAGCCCAAGACGAGGTCTTCAAGGTCTTCTCGGACAACATCGAACATCTCCGCAATCTGGTGTTGAGCACCGTCGCCGAACTCGGCCCCCAACGCGACTGCCGCTGCGCCCACGCCCACGACGGCCTTACCATTCCGATCGAACTGCCGTAAACCTGGGCGGCTGACCTGGAGGAGAACCGTTGGACTACCGCGAGTTCGTCAAGCCACTCAACGTGCCCGCCGACCACCCGGTGCCCGAGAAACTCATCTACGAAGACGTGGAAATCCGCGCCATCTCCCGCGCAGACCTGACGGAAGACGTCCGCGGCATCAACGCCAGCCTGGACATCATCCGCCGCACCCGCGGCGGCGGCTGGCCCACCGACCCCGTCACCGAAGACTACAACTACGTCGACCTGGTCTGGCACGAATGCGAATTCCGCGACGGCGGCTCCTACACCTACGCGATTTATGACGCCGACAATCGCTACCTGGGCTGCGTCTACCTCTACCCCATGGGCCGCCGCACCCCCCTCACCGAGGATTTGTTGCACCACGACGTCGACGTCAGCTGGTGGGTCACCCCACCCGCCTACGACGAGGGCTACTACGGCAAGCTCCACCGCGCCCTCCGTCACTGGCTCACCGACGACCTCCCCTTCACCGCCCCCTACTTCTCCAACCACGAACTCCCCACCGACTGACCAGTCCGACCTCACCCAGGCACGGTCGCCGACCGCCACCAGACTTGAAGTGCCCGCAGGTCCTCCGAAAGGGGTCCCGCAGGTATTGAGGCTCTCTGCGATTACAGCCAGTCGTGCTCGCGGGCGTAGCGGGCCGCTTCGTGGCGGGTGCGGGTCTGGGTCTTCTGCATCGCGTTGGACAGGTAGTTGCGCACCGTGCCCTCGGCCAGGTGCAGCCGGCCCGCGATCTCCGCCACCGAAAACCCGTCCCGCGTCGCGCGCAGGACATCGAGCTCGCGGTCGGTCAGCGGGCAGTCGTCCACGACCGCCAGGGCGGAGACGTCCGGGTCGATCCACCGCTTGCCCGCGTGCAGGGTCTGGATCACCGCGGTGATGTGCGCGGGTTCCGCCGCCTTGCTCACGAAACCCTGGACGCCCAGCTTCAGCGCCTTCCGCAACACGCCGGGCCGGGCGTGCCGGGTCAGCATGAGGATGACCTGCTCCGGCCGAGCCCGCCGGATCTGCGCGACCGCGCCGAGACCGTCCACGGTGGGCATTTCGAGGTCGATGACGAGCACGTCGGGCCGGTGCCGCAGCGTGGCCGCCACTGCCTGCTCGCCGTCCTCGGCCTCGGCGAGCACGGTGATCTCGCCCTCGAGCGGCAGCAGCGCCGCCAGTGCTTTGCGCAGCAGGGCTTCGTCGTCGGCGAGCACCACGGTCGTCATCGGCCGGCCCCGTCGAGTTCCGGGAACGCCACCGCTGTCAGGAACCGGCCGTCCGCGTGTGACACGTCGAGCTCTCCTCCGTCCTCCGCCAGCCGTTGCCGCAGCGCCGAGAGCCCGCCGAGTGGGCCGGGCTCGGCCGCGCCGTCGTTGACGATCGCCATGCCGGTGCGGCCGAGCGTGATCCGGACGTGCCGGGCCTCGGCGTGGCGCAGGATGTTCGTCGTCGTCTCGCGCAGGACCTGGCCGAGCAGCTCCCCGACGCGGGCGTCCGGCTCGGCTTCCCGTTCGAGGCGCACGTGGATGCCCGCGGCCTCGAACAGGTTCTTCGCGTTCTCCAGTTCCGCGGACAGGTTGAGCCGCCGCTGCGCGTAGGCGAGCTCTTTGGTCTGAACGATCGTGTCGCCGACGAGCGTGTGCACCTCCCGCAGCTCCTCCTGCGCACGCCCGGGGTCGGCGTCCATGAGCTTCTCCGCGAGCGCCACCTTCAGCTTCACCACGTGCAGCGTGTGCCCCTGGATGTCGTGCAGGTCGCTCGCGAAGCGGACGCGTTCTC
>Ga0070668_100003718_pt1 | contig 11251 bp, 8 predicted proteins | sample KBSS43metaG_FD_64661 | JGI IMG/M metagenome (GOLD analysis project Ga0070668, IMG submission 64661) | Switchgrass rhizosphere microbial communities from Kellogg Biological Station, Michigan, USA - KBS S4-3 metaG | ecosystem: Host-associated > Plants > Roots > Rhizosphere > Soil ... | reverse complement strand
GCATGCCTGCTCCCGAAAATTGGCGGAAAGGGCAGCTTACGCCGTAGAAGGAAGCGAGGTCAACGCCTTGCCGGGTATAGCTGTCATCCCGAGCGAGTTTCGAGCCGCGCTTGCGCGGTGAGAGCAAGTCGAGGGACCCCTACGCTACTACAAATCTATCGATTCATGGGGGTCCTTCGACTCCGGAAAACGCTTCGCAAGCGAAGCGTTTCCTGCGTTCAGGATGACAGTGGTGGGTAATTAAGTCGTTCCTAAGATCTCGTTCCTGACATTTTTCAGCACGTAGAGGGCGCGCTCCACTCCCACTTCGCCGGAGAGAATCGGATCTTCATTCTCGACGCTGAAGATGCCCTGGAACCCGACGTCCATGTAGGCGCGCATGATTTCTTTCCAGGTGCCGGCGCTGTGCCCGTAGCCCACCGCCCGGAATGTTTCCGAGGCCTGCGCAAGGTCGCTCTTGTCAGAGGAGAAGTTCAACACGCCGTAACGATCGACATTATGTTTGTAAAAGGTCGTATCTTTCATGTGGGCATGGAAGAGTGCGCCTGCCTTGCCCAGCATGTGAATGACCTCGACCGCATCGCACTGCTGCCAGAAAAGATGGCTGAGATCGCAGTTGGCTCCAATCTCCTCGCCCACGGCCTCGCGCAGGCGCAACAGCGTCTTGGGGTTATAGACCACAAAATTGGGATGCATCTCGAGTGCGATCTTGTGGATGCCGTGTTCGCGCGCGAACTTTGCGGCCTGCTTCCAGAACGGAATGACTTTTTCTTTCCACTGCCAGTCAAGCATCTGGCCATACTCCGGCGGCCAGCGGTAAGTGACCCAGTTAGGCATGGTGTCGGTGGGGCTGCCGCCGGGACAACCGGAGAAGCCCACGATCACGCTGACGCCGAGGCGCTCGGCCAGCAGCACCGTGCGGCGGAAGGATTCCGCGTCGCGCTCCGCGATCTTAGGATCAGGTGACACCGGGTTGCCGTGGCAACTGAACGTCGCCACCTGGATGTTGCGGTCTTCGAATTTCTTCTTCCATGCCTTCGCTTTGTCGGGATCGTCCAGCAAGTCCTTCACCGGACAGTGAGTGGAATTGGGGTAGCCGCCGGTGCCAATCTCGACCGCCTCCACGCCCCAGGCGGCAAACTTGTCGATCATTTCGTCGGTGGACAAATTAGGGAACGCGGGATCGAAGACGCCGATCGGAATCTTGCGCAGCCTGGCCGGTGTCACAGACTTTTCACCCGACTGCGGGGCCGGACCGCCGGCCAGCGCGGAGGCAGCCCGCGGCGCTGCCGCCGCCACCGCCAGCAGGCTTGAAGTTGCAAGAAAATCTCTTCGACTGTGGGAAGTGGGTACGGACTTCTTATCCATGGCATGTCCCCGGGCCCTGGTCTAGTACCGCGCCCCGCATTATACGCATGCGGCGAAGCGGCGATCCACCAACCACCACCAAACGTGGAGGCGCAGATGTCCTCATCTGCCCGGTCGAGCGCAGCTCGACAGGTTCTTTCATGCGCAAAGAATAGCGGAGCTTCGCTCCGCCGGGCAGATGAGGACATCTGCCCCTACGCGGTTGCTGGTGTTGACAAGAACGGCGCTTTCTACCATGCTTTTGTGCCCCATGAGAAAGCCGCGGAAAGTTGCGCGTTCAAATCCGGTGATGAGCCCGTCGTCCCGCATCAGCCTTCTGAGCCCGAAACGGCAGCAGATTATTCGCCCAGCCTTTGAACGTCCGCGTGAGTTTGTGCTGATGAGCGTGCGGGCCATGGCCAAGCGCCTGCGTACCGATCCTGCCACCATGGTCCGCATTGTCCGCGGGATGAAGTTTGATTCCTACCGTGAATTCCAGCATTACGTGCACGAGCTGTCCATCGCCCATGCCACCTCGCTCGAGACCATGCAGACCGGACCCGCAGGCCGGTCCGCCATTTCGACGCAAGTGCGGGCGTCGCTCGACCAGGACGTCAAGAACCTGAACCATCTCGTCCAGACCCTTGAACCGCAAAGGATCGCGGCGCTGGTGCGGCGGCTTTACGCGGCGCGGCGCGTGGTGCTCATCGGCGGCGATCTGGCCGCTAATCTGGTGAACTTTCTGGAACACCTCCTTATTATTCTGGGATTGCCCGTCACCAGCGCCACATCGCCCGCGGAAGTGGTGCACAAAGTTCGCATGCTGGGCAAACGGGACCTGGTGATTGCGGTCAGCCACGGACGCGGCCTGCGGCAGACGGTAGAGGGCCTGCGCCAGGCCCGCGAAAAGGGTGCTTACTGTGTGGGCATCACGAACACGCTGGTTTCCCCCATCGGGCAGTTTGCCCACGAATTTTTTCTGACCTCGATCGCTACTCCTTCGTTTGGTTCTTCGTACGTCGCTCCCATGGCATTGTTCAACGTTATCGTGCTCGCCTGCGCCAATCACCGGCGCTCTCGCACCCTCAAGCTGGCGAAGCAACTTGAGCAGGAGCAGCGTCATGGCTTCCGCTGGTACGAATCATGAGAATCCGGGTCCGCTTTCCCTTACAGTTTTTTGTAACCCTGCTGGGGCTGACGGTAGCCACGGCTCTCGGCGTCGAGCCTCCATCCCCGCCCGCCTACAACATCCGCATGGAGAGCGGGTGGATCCCGATGAAGGACGGCATTCGTCTGGCGGTCACGTTGTACATGCCGAATGGCGGCAAAGCAGGCGAGAAATTCCCGGCTGTCCTCGAATATCACCCCTATCGCAAGGACGACGGCACCGCCCAACGGGACTACGAACTTTATTCCTACTTCGTGCGTCGCGGATACGTGTGTGCCCGCGTCGATATCCGCGGCTTCGGCAACAGCGAAGGCGTGCCGACCGACCGCGAATATTCGGAGCAGGAGCAGCTCGACGGCCTGCAGATCATCTCCTGGCTGGCGCATCAGCCGTGGTCAAACGGGAACGTCGGCATGATGGGAATCTCATGGAGCGGCTTCAATTCTTTGCAGATGGCCATGCGGCACGCACCGGAACTCAAGGCCATCATCGCGGTGGACGCCACCGCCGAACTTTTCCACGACGATGTGCACTACATGGACGGCATGGCGCACGTCGATGAGTTCGAGTTGAACATGGACATGGCGCCCGGCATGACTGGCGCTCCCGATTACACACTCGACGAAAAGGTTTTAGGCCCGCGCTTTGACGCTCCGCCCTGGTCGCTGCTTTATCTCAAACACCAGCATGATGGCCCGTTCTGGCGAAGCCCGGTGCGCCCTTACAGCGAGATCAGGATTCCATGTTTTATTATCGGCGGCCTGCTCGACGGCTATCGTGACAGCATCACCGACATGCTGCAGCAGACGAAGGCGCCGCTGAAGGCGATTGTCGGACCGTGGAACCACACCTTTCCACACGACGCGGTCCCCGGCCCTGAAATCGAGTGGCGCGCCGAAGCTGTACGCTGGTGGGATTACTGGCTCAAGGGACGAGACACCGGCGTGCTGAACGATCCCAGGCTGGTTATCTACATGCAACACTGGCATCCGCCCGACCCGAATTTGCCGAACGTTCCCGGTGAATGGCGGCGCGAGGATAGCTGGCCGCCACGCGATGTGCGCGACACGGTTTTCTTTCCCCAGCCGAACCATACTCTGCAAAACACCGCGCCCGCGACGGAAGTCCATCAACTCAAATACGTTCCTTCAATCGGTGTAGAAGCCGGATTCTGGTGGGGAGAGCTGCTGAGCGATCCGCGGCCCGTGGATGCTTTCAGCCTGGTTTACGATTCGGCCCCACTCCGAGAAGACGTGGCAATCCTGGGAAGGCCGCGGGCGCTCCTAAAAGCTTCGGCCACGGCGCCCCTGGCGGACTGGTTCGCGCGGCTCTCAGATGTGGCTCCCGACGGGACCGTCACCCAAATCACGGGCGCGGGCATCAACGGCGCACAGCGCGAATCCATGACGGAGCGGCGGGCTCTTGAACCGGGAAGAGTCTATCCGCTCGATATCGCAATGCACCTGACGTCATGGGTCTTTCCCAAGGGCCATCGCATTCGGCTGGCGGTTTCGAACGCGCTGTGGCCGATGATCCTGCCCACTCCCTATTCGATGACCACGTCGCTTGAACTCGGAGGCGACGGGTCGCGCCTGATCCTGCCGGTCGTCCCCGTGAAAGGCACGCCGGCTCCCGCATTCCAGCCACCGCAGCCTGCCGAGCAACGCCCGGACATCAAGAGCATCGGCTATCCCTGGCCGGGCGAGTGGACACTGGAGCGCGACGAGGCCAATCAGAAAGCCACGGTACGCTGGAAGGGAAAGGCGGAAACCGATTATCCATGGGGAAAGGAAATCGACTACGAAAATCTGGTTTATGACGTGGACGATGCCCATCCCGAAACCAGCGCAGTTCACGGCGAAGCGGAGAGCATCTTCACCTTGAAGGGACGTGAACTCAGGTGGCGCGGACACTTATCCGTGACCACCGACCAGAAGAACTTCTACTACAAATACACGCGGGAATTGCTGAAAGACGGACGGATCGTGAAACAGCAGACGTGGGAAGAAACGATTCCGCGCGACCACCAGTGAACCAAGTCCCTGTCATCCTGTCTCTAACGACGGTGTGCCCTGTCAAGCGTTCTGTGGCGACACTACGGCGTGGACGCGGTGAGTGGCGCCATTTCGCTCTCGTAGAAAGTATTTGACTCCCAGACCAATGTCGTCATTCGATTTCAATCTCGCAGTGGAACCTCAGGTTCCACCATCCATCTCTTCGGCACTAGCGCCCATGATTGCTCAGTTCGATCTCCCTGCTTTTCAGGGAGGCAGGCTGCCCACTCAAGCGCTCGGCTCTTACTAGCCGGCCACAGAATGACTCGGGCTCACCTGCATAACGGCCTGACAGAGTTGCGTGTACGTCCAGTCTTCGCGCAACATCAGGTACAACCGCGTGGCCAGTTTTCTGGCCACGGCCACCTTGGCGACGCTGCGATTCTTGCGCGCCGCCAGGCGACGATAGAAGCGTTTCAGCTGCGGATCCAACCGCGCCGCGGTCTGTCCCGCTTCCACCAGCAAAAAGCGCAGAAACGAACTGCCCTGTTTGCTGATCCTGCCCAGCCGCTGTTTTCCGCCGCTGGAATCTTCACTGGGAATCAGCCCGAAGTAGCTGCCCACTTGCTTGGCCGATTCGAATCGGTCGGAGGGTCCCAAGGTCAGCACCAGGGCTAAAGCCGTTACCGGACCGACTCCGGGATGCGTCATCAGCCGCACCGCCTCCGGCCGCTGCCGCGCTTCGTCCGCCACTCGCCGGTCCAGTTCGCTGATTTCCGCTTCCAGTCCGTCGAGCGATTGCAGCAACTGCTTTCGCCGTTGGGCCGCATACGGCAGCAAGGGCAACTGCTCCAACTCCTCGCGCCCTGCCTTCGTCCACAGCTTGTATTTTTTCTGCACGCCCTGGCTCAGCGCCATGGCCTGCAGCTGGTTCTTGGTGCGCGTCCGCGCCTGCACTTGCTTGTGGCTATGCACCAGCAACTGCCGCACGTCCCGCACTTCCAGACTCGGCACCCAGATCTGCGGAAATCGATTCTCGCGCAACAGATCCAGCAAGTGTTCCGCATCCCGCCGGTCCGTCTTCTGTTTGCGCACCACCGACGCTTGCACTTTCGCCGCATCGCCGAACCACAACTCGAAGCCCCAGCTCCGCCAGCAGCCGCTCGAACCACGGATAGTGCCCGCAGGCCTCCATCCCCACACGCACTTCCTGGCCCGCCAGCCCGCGGTAAAACTGCTCCGCCTCGGCGCGGTGCTGTAACCGCTTTTCCTGAATCTCCCCCGTTAAGTTGTCAAAGATCGCGACCTGCTGAAAGCCAGGATGAAAATCACAGCCTATAATCAGCATGACGTTGGCTCCTCTCACGAGCCTTGGTCTGGTTCATCCCCTACCAATCTACTCGCGACCAGGCCAACGTCGTTATGCAATCAAGCGCAGCCGGATGATTCGCTTGCGAATCAGTCGGCGAAGTCGAAGGGCCCCTATTGCTCAATACCGGCGTATGCGCGCGTCCGCACTGCGGCAATTCCAGGTTCAACAGTTGGGTAGGGGTCCTTCGACTCCGGCTTTCCCTTCGCAAGCGAAGGGAAAGCCTCCGCTCGGATGACATTGCCGGTGCTTTCGAATCAGGCTCGAAGCGAGAGCATCTTTTTTTTCTTAACCCCGAAGCAGCGCGAACGCGATGATCGTTTCTCCCTTCGCGCCTGTGGTCTCCTCGAGTTCTTTCAGCAGGGCCTCTTCGAGATTGTCAGGGTCGGGATGCATTTCAGAAGCGATCACTTCTTCTTCCGTAGCGCCGATAAAGCACAGCTCGCAGTGCCCCAGATCGTTCTCCGACGTTAAAGCCGGCCCGAAGGTGCGGCAAATCACAGGGCGGGATTCATAGAGTTCACAGGTGCCTTTTTCGGGGTCTAGCACCGGGCAGGGCTCGCTGTTGCCATACTCGTCCCAGTGCTTGCAGGCTTCGTCCGAGTCGTCGTCATTCAGCAACCCGGTGGAGACGTCGCCGGGAAAATCGGGAGAGAGTCGCGCGACGGAAGCACGTGCCCGTTCGAGGATGCGATCCGCACGCTGCGGATCTTTCTCTTTGAGGTCCGCCAGGCCTTTTCTCAGGCGGATGGCGTCGAGTTGATTAATGGCAAACACTCCCACGCAACATTGCGAGCAGCCCGGCCGGCAAGCCAGCCACTGGCGGCTCTTCTGGAAAGCATCGTCCAGTGCCGCATCTACAATCTGGATCAGCTGCTGGTCTCGGGCTGGAGCGTGTAGCGGCATGAGCAAGAATAACCTACCCAGGGTTCCGTGTAATCGGGTTGTTTGACGCGATAGTAATCGCATGCGGCGTTACCCATGTTCACGCGGCGAAGCACGCACCACGCCACGACGTTTGGAAAGCCGATTAAACCGCTCCATTTTTGCCTCCGCAAACTTTCCGTTATGATGTTCGGCCTATGGCAAACAAGGTTCGATGGGGAGTCCTGTGTGCCGCCAAAATCGCGGTAAAAAAAGTCATACCGGGAATGCAAAAGGGCCAATTGTGCGAGGTGGCCGCAATTGCCTCGCGCGACCGGGGCAAAGCCGAAGAGGCGGCCCGCACCCTCGGCATTCCAAAGGCCTACGGATCGTATGAAGAGCTGCTGGCTGACCCGCAGATTGACGCGATCTACAATCCGCTTCCCAACCAACTGCACGTTCCGTGGTCGATCAAAGCGGCCGAAGCCGGCAAACACGTGTTGTGCGAGAAGCCGCTCAGCCTGACGGTCGCGGAAGCACGGCAGCTTCTGGCGGTGCGGGACCGCGCCAAGGTGAAGATCGGCGAGGCTTTCATGGTGCGCACCCATCCGCAATGGTTGCGCGTCCGCGAGTTGGCGACATCGGGCCGGATTGGACAATTGCGCGCGGCCACGGGTTTTTTCAGCTACTTCAACAACGATCCTAAAAATATCCGCAATATCCCTGCGTACGGGGGAGGTGCGGTGATGGATATCGGGTGCTACCCGATTAACACGTCGCGTTTCGTGTTTGGAGAAGAGCCCACGCGAGTGCTGGGACTGGTCGAACGCGATCCGCAAATGAAAATTGACCGGTTGACCTCGGCCATGCTCGATTTTCCCTCGGGCCAATCCACTTTTACCTGTAGCATGCAGCTCGTGCCGTACCAGCGCGGCCAGTTTTTCGGGACCAAGGGACGGATCGAGATTGAGATCCCTTTCAATGCTCCGGCTGACCGGCCCTGCCGGATTTTTATCGATGACGGACGCGACGTGTTCGGCGGCGGCATTACGTCGGAGGAATTTCCTGTCTGCGACCAGTACACAATTCAAGGCGATGCTTTCTCCCGGGCTGTACTGGAGGGGACCGAGGTGCCGGTTCCGCTTGAGGATGCAATCAGGAACATGGCGGTGATAGAGGCCATTTTCCGTTCTGCAGAATCGGGTAAGTGGGAGAAGCCGTAGAGAGGCATTCGGTCCTAATGGAATACGTGATCGGAGCAATACTTGCCGTCGCCGTGGCGGGATTCGCGACCGCTACCGGCTTGGACCGCGAGCGCGGCTTTTATCCACCGCTGCTTATCGTAATCGCCTCATACTATGTATTGTTTGCCGTGATGGGGGCTTCCCGCCGGACGCTGCTCATTGAAATCATTGTGGCCAGCGGGTTTCTACTGTTTGCCGTGCTCGGCTTCAGGAAGAATCTTTGGTTCGCAGCCGCAGCCATCATTGGCCACGGCGCTTTTGACTTGGTTCATCACCTGTTTATTGAGAACCCTGGAGTGCCGCATTGGTGGCCTGGCTTCTGTTTGACGTTTGATGTGATTTTTGGCGTGTGGGTGGCGGTGCGTTTGAAAAAGATGCCCTCTCTTTCTCTCAAATCCCATGCGGGATAGGTGTGGGACCCCACTCATTTCGCATAAGGCGCGAAATGAATGGGGCACCGTCAGGCTCGTGATATTCTTAATACAGAAGCTGCGTCCCCGCCTTTGGGCATTCCCGCAGTTCCCGTGATTACCATGATTTCAGTAAGTAATGTGTCGATGCGCTACGGCGCTAAAGTTCTGTTTGACGAGGTATCCACGGCTTTCACGCCGGGGAAGCGCTATGGCCTGACCGGGCCGAACGGCGCCGGCAAATCAACTTTCATGAACCTGTTGACCGGCGAGCTCGAGCCGCAAAAGGGAACTGTTGTCCGCCCCAAAAAGCTTGGGGTGTTGAGCCAGGACCAGTTTGCCTTCGACAAATATCGCGTGCTCGACACTGTGATCATGGGTAACAAGCGCCTGTGGGCGGCTATGGAAGAGCGCGACCGGATTTACGCCAAGCCTGAGATGACCGACGCGGATGGCATGAAGCTGGGCGAACTCGAAGGAGTTGTGGGCGAGGAAGACGGCTACACGGCTGAGAGCGACGCGGCCATCCTGCTCGAAGGCCTGGACATTCCCGACGCCCTGCACGAACGGAAAATGGGCGAACTGCAGGGCGGGCAAAAAGTGCGCGTACTGCTGGCCCAGGCGCTGTTTGGACATCCCCAGGCGCTGCTGCTCGACGAACCTACCAACTATCTGGATCTGGACTCCATCCACTGGCTGCAGGGCTTTCTGAATCAGTATGACGGCGTGGTGATTGTGATCTCGCACGACCGTCACTTCCTGAACCGGGTTTGCACTCACATCGCGGACATCGACTACGAAACCATCATCACTTATACCGGCACATACGATGACATGGTGGTGGCCAAGACCCAGATCCGCTCGCAGATTGAATCGCAGAACGCGCAGCGCGAAAAGAAGATTTCACAGCTCAACGAGTTCATTGCGCGTTTCTCCGCCGGCACCCGATCGAGCCAGGTGCAGTCGCGGCGCAAGGAAGTGGAGCGCCTGCAGGTTACGGAGCTGGCGCGGTCGAACATCCAGCGTCCTTATCTGAAGTTCGACCAGAAACGGCCTTCGGGGAAGCACATTCTGGAACTGGAAGGCGTGAGCAAATCTTACGGCGACGCCGAAGTGGTGCGAAGCTTCACCGCCAGCATCGTGCGCGGAGAAAAAATCGCGCTGATGGGCCGCAACGGCGCGGGCAAGACCACGCTGCTGAATGCGCTGCTGGCGAATTCTCCCACTGTCCCGGAAGCTGAATTGCGCAAGACCAGCGGGTATGACGGACCCTTTCTTACCGAAGGAAAGGTTATCTGGGGGCATGAAGCTGCGGTGGGATACTTCGCCCAGGACCACAAAGCCCTGATCCAGCCAGGGATGACGGCCTTCGAATGGCTTCATCAATGGGACCCCGCGGCGTCCAACGAAGAGATTCGCGGCCTGCTGGGGCAAATGCTGTTCCCCCGCGAGGACGGCGACAAAAAGACCGAAGTCCTTTCCGGCGGCGAGGCGGCGCGGCTGATTTTCTGCAAGCTGATGCTGCAGAAGCCGAATGTCCTGGTGTTCGACGAGCCCACCAACCACCTGGACCTGGAATCGATAAACGCGCTCAACATCGCGCTGCAACGCTATCAGGGGACGGTGCTGTTGTGCACCCACGACGAGGACCTGATTGATGAGGTGGCCACTCGCATCTGGCACTTCGAGGGCAATCACCAGATCACCGATTTCAAAGGCGCGTACGAGGATTACCAGTCGGTTTCGGTCTAGAGCTGCGAATCTGCATTTTGTAGCGCCGGCGTCTCGCCGGCTGTCTGGTGGGCCTCCGGCCGGCCTCTTGGGCTGGCCGGAGGCCGGCGCTACCTTATCCCCTCGAATCGCAACAAAGTGAGCAACTTTCCGCCGGTTTAATCATCTCAGTATCTCTACGTACCACCCCGCAGGGGCCGAGTGCCCCTGCCAGAACCGGGAGGTCCCGCAATGCTCGCTGCGCAGGACAGACTCGAGGTCCAGCACCAACTCCTTGCCCGGCTGCAGCAGGCGCGCGCCGAAACCGACCACCTGTTCCAGCAGGTCAAGCCCGAATTCCTCTACGAGCGGCCGATTCCCGAGAGACATCGCATCGTTTTTTACGTGGGACACCTGGAAGCGTTTGATTGGAACTTGCTGCGCGAACGAGTCCTGGGGCGGACCAGCTTCCATTCGGAATTCGACAACCTGTTCGCGTTTGGCATTGACCCGGTCGATGGCGGGTTGCCGTCAGACCAACCGTCCGACTGGCCCTCTCTGGCGCAGGTCCGTGACTATGTGAGCCAGGTCAGGCAGGCCATGGATGAGGGCTTGGCTGGAACGTTGTCGCAGCTCCGAGGGCAGAAGAAATTTTCACCCAGCCAACTGCTGCACGTGGCCATCGAGCACCGGTTGATGCACGCGGAAACACTGGCCTACATGCTTCACCAGTTGCCCTTCGACAACAAAGTGCGCAAGTCGCGTCTGCCGGAACTCGTGCTGCGACCGGTTGAACCCGCAATGATTGAGATTCCGGCGGGCCAGGCGACGCTCGGCCTTTCACGGCGCCACCCGAACGTTTTTGGCTGGGACAACGAGTACGAAGCGCACACCGTTACCGTGCCCGCATTTTCCATCGATCAATACGAAGTGACCAACCGCGAATATCTCCAGTTTATCGATGCCGGTGGCTATGAAAATCAGGCCTTGTGGCGTGAGGCCGACTGGAAGTGGAAAACGCAGCAGAATATTTTGCACCCGGTCTTTTGGAATCGCGTCCACGGCGAGTGGCAATACCGGGCTATGTTCGAGAGCGTGCCCCTCCCGCTGGACTGGCCGGTTTACGTGAGCCACGCGGAAGCCAG